>Ga0068859_100001697_pt1 | contig 22427 bp, 24 predicted proteins | sample KBSSwiS22_FD_66585 | JGI IMG/M metagenome (GOLD analysis project Ga0068859, IMG submission 66585) | Switchgrass rhizosphere microbial communities from Kellogg Biological Station, Michigan, USA - KBS Switchgrass S2-2 | ecosystem: Host-associated > Plants > Roots > Rhizosphere > Soil ...
GGACTTTGTATCAATTCGCCATATACCATGATGTGGAGGTAATCATCCAGTTGTTTTTTTATGGCTTCAACAACTTTGGGATGTTTGTGCCCCACATTACAGACACTGATACCACCAATAAGGTCAATATATGCTTTGCCATTTACGTCAAATAAGGTACAACCTTCAGCATTTACAATTTCCAAAGCTAAAGGTGCTTCGGAGGTTTGGCCTACATGATTTAAAAAAAGCTGGCGATTGTTCATGCGGCGAAGTTCGTAAAGATTAACTGAATTATAAATGTTTGGCTAAATTGCAAATGATTAAATTATTCGTTGCTGTTGCCTTGCTCAATAATGATATACTGTTGAAGAGTGCGACGCCAATGAAGCTAAATAGAAATTCAAAAGTTGGGTTCAAAAAAAATAAAATTGCCGAAGGCAAATTAAAAACTACAAATATGCCAGTAATACTTCCTGTAAAAGGCGTGCTGCCGGTAATGGGCAACAATTGTTTTATAGCCCCCAATGCCACTATTGTTGGTGATGTGGTAATGGGTGATGAGTGCAGCGTTTGGTTTAATGCGGTGCTGCGTGGCGACGTGAATTTCATCCGTATAGGCAACAAGGTAAATGTGCAGGATGGCGCTGTAATTCACTGTACTTACCTTAAAACGGGCACTACTATTGGAAATAATGTTAGTATCGGACACAATGCAATTGTGCATGGCTGCGTTATAGATGATAATGTGCTGGTGGGCATGGGCGCCATTGTGATGGATAATGCCCATATTGGCAGCAACAGCATTATTGCTGCAGGCGCAGTAGTGCTTGAGAATACGATTGTGGAGCCGGGTACTATTTATGCCGGTATACCTGCAAAAAAAGTAAAAGACATCAGCCAGGAAAAGATCCATGGCGAGATTGACCGGATTGCGAATAACTATGTGATGTACAGCGGGTGGTTTGCCCCTAACCCCTAAAGGGGAACTGATTACGGAGAAGATTATTTAGAAGATAAAAGCGAAGGAAATGAGCTATGCTCATTGGTGTTTTTTTGAGACGAGCTGTTGTTCCTTGGTTGAACTGCGGTGGCGTCGCACTCTTCAACATTAATTTTCTACTGAGCTTTTAAAGAAGCGGAGAAAAATATATCTTTAAAAAATGAAAAAACTAATTGTAGCCATATTTTGTGTATCATTTTTATTAAGCGGATGCTTTATTGGAAACCTGTTTCATAAAAAAGAAAAATATGGCTGCCCCAGCAATGGCAGAAATGTGGGTGCTGAAAAAATATTAGCGGGCGAAAAAGTGAAGAAGGCTAAGTACAGGGGTGGAAAGAAAGCAGTGGGGGAATAAGAAGGCAAGAAACAAGCATGCAAGAAACAAGGGACAAGAAGGCAAGGTACAAGGAGTCTTACTGTTCGAACCTTGTGCCTTGAAACTTGAATCTTGTGCCTTATACCTTGAATCTTGTACCTTAAAAAAAAGAAACCTTAAATCCGAATATTATGTGTTACCAATTGAAAACTCCAAACGGTGCTACCGAAGCAGTTATTGATGATAACTGCGGCATCTCCAAATTCTACGCTATTGCCTCTACCCTGGCAGATGATTTACAAGTAAAATTTTTAAACCAGGTGGATGATGCTGAATCTTTAGACTGGGATTTCCAGTACAAAGACAATTTTTTAACCCTGCATTACAGCATCTTTAATGGCGTGAGTATTTTTCCTCAACATGTAAAGAACCAGAAAAAAGATAATACTGCCGTAATGGAGCTGGCTAATTATTTACAAAGGATGGCCTATTGATTTTAGATTTATGATTTCAGCTTTTAGATTTAGAACGCAGTGACTACTTTGTGAACTGGCTCTAAACAAATCTGGAATCGGCAATCTGACATCTAAAATTTTCTTTCTTCTATGCTATCAAGGATATTGCAGTAACTAATATACCTGTCCATGGAGATCGTATTATTTTCTACTGCTGCTTTTACGGCACAGTTAGGTTCATTCAAGTGCATACAGTTGTTGAACTGGCAATCATTTATTAAAGCCCTCATCTCTGGAAAATAATGTGATAATTCCTGCTTTGGAATATCCACCAACCCCAGCTCTCTTATTCCGGGTGTATCAATAATTTTTCCGCCAAAAGGTACATCATACATTTCGGCAAACGTGGTGGTGTGCATACCCTTACCACTCCAGTCACTTACATCCTGCGTTTTTAATTTCATCTCCGGAAATATCTTATTCAGGAAAGATGATTTGCCCACACCGCTATGGCCGCTTAGTAAAGTCACTTTATCTTTTAATAACGCTTTCACTTCGTCTACACCCTCGTTAGTTTCCACACTTATTTTTTTTACCGTGTATCCAATGGCTTCGTAAATGTTTTTTATCGTTTCAAATTTCTCTTCTTCTTTCTTTTTATACAAGTCTGCTTTATTAAAAACAATGATGGTGGGAATATGAAATGATTCGGAGGAAATTAAAAACCTGTCGATAAATCCTTGCGAAGTTTTGGGATCTTTTATAGTAGCAAATAATAACGACTGATCTAAATTGGAAGCAATGATATGGTGCTGGTGTTTATTGGCCGGTGAAGTACGGGTGATATAATTTTTACGGTCATAAATTTTTGTGATCGTTACACCGCCTTCCAGTTCATTTTCCATTTCTATTTCTACAATATCGCCTACTGCAATGGGATTGGTGCTGGTAAGCCCGTCTATTTTAAATTTACCCAGCATACGGGCATTGAATGTCTTTAGGTGTGTTGACGGCTCTAAGCCTTCTGACACCTTATCGTCTGACACCTTAACCACATACCAACTACCGGTAGATTTATAAACGGTTGCTTTCATTGGGTGCAAATGTCATTAATTAAAATGAATTAAGGAAACATACATGATCAGACGGGGGCGTCGGATCATGTGCATGATCAGACGGGGACGTCAGATCAGGTAACATGGTCAGACGAGGACGTCAGACCATGTTACCCCACACGGTCTGACGTCCTCGTCTGACCGTGTGGGAACCGTGTGGGATAACACTACGGAAATTTCTTAAACACAGTAAACCGCAGCAACACTTCCAGCAGCAGTAATGCCAGTGCAGCCATAATAAAAGGAAAGAATTTTTGCGTATATCTTGTTAAGGTAGAAACTTCTACTTTTGATTTTTCAAGGCCATTGATCTCATTATAAATCCTCGATAACCCATCATTATCTCTTGCCCTAAAATATTTTCCGCCGGTTTCGTAGGCAATCTCTTTCAGCAATTTTTCATCAATGGTAACTTTAGTGCTTTGCATCTGTACCCCCAATGGCGTATTTACAGGTTGTGGTGCATACCCTTCGGTACCCACGCCAATGGTGTACACTTTTACACCAAATGTTTTTGCAATTTCTTTGGCCGTTTTGGGGTCTATCAATCCGCCATTATTCTCTCCATCAGTAAGTAAAATAATCACTTTGCTTTTGGATTTGCTGGTACGCAACCTGTCCACGCTTGTACCCAGGCCACTACCAATTGCGGTACCATCTTCCAATAAACCGTTGTGAATATTGTCTATTGCAGTCAGTAAAACATTATGGTCAGTAGTGATGGGGCATTGCGTAAAACTTTCTCCGGCAAAGATCACCACACCAATCCTGTCGGTGGATCTTTTATTTACAAAATCGGCAGCAACAGCTTTAGCAGCTTCTAACCGGTTAGGTTGAAAATCCTGTGCCGTCATGCTGCCACTTACATCAATGCACAACACAATATCCACGCCTTCGCCTTCTGTCTGTTGCAATTCATATTTAGTTTGTGGTGCAGCTAATGCTATTATGATTGCACTTAATGCCAGCAACCGCAACACGAATGGCAGGTGGCGTAAAGTATTTTTCCAGGAAGATAATCCCCTGGCGCTGGCATCTGAAATAATAATAGCGCCTTGTTGTGTATTGTTTTTTACTGCATACCATATAATTAATATTGGCAGCAATGCAAACAATGTAAAAAACCAGGGTTGGCCAAAGGTGATATCGTTGAAATAATCGAAAAGCAAAATGGTTAATTGGTTTGTTGGTTAACTGGTTTAATTGTATGGATGAAATGTATAGTGTCTTTTATTTTTTTAAGGCTGTCTTCACTTTCACCGGTGGCCGGCAAAAATTTTGCAAATTTTACGGCATCGCCCAAACGCAGTGCTGTAGCCGCATTAGCAATATTTTCTTTAGGCAAATTATTATCTGCCAAATGCACCAGTACATCACCGGTGGTTTTATTCATTATGCTTACCTGTTGTTTGCGGCTGATATACCATTTAAAAATTTCTGACAGCCTTGCATGAAATTGTTTTACAGCTTCAGGATCTTGCAGGTTAAGCGGCTTAAGTTTTTCTAAATTTTGCATCGCCTCATCATAAGGTGAAAGTTTAGCTGCGAACGCCGGCACCGTTTCTTTCTTATTGCGCTTTAAATATCTCCAAAGGATGATGGCAATGATCAGTAACAATAAAACTCCTCCTGCAATATAATACCATAAATAATCGGTAACTTCTACTTCCATGATAGGCTTAATATCACGCAATTCATTAGTACTGTCAGGCGCAGCATAGCCCACATTAACAGCAATAGAATCTGTAAAACGATTTATTGTAGTATCATCTTTAACGGGATCGAAATTTATTCTTAAAGCGGGAGTACGCCACCTGCCGGAATCAAAACTGGTGAGTGTGATGGTTTGCTCAAGAACTGTATTATTATTTTCTGTTGTAGTATCAATCTTACTTCTGTCCACTATTTCAAAATGTGCTACAGAATCCGGCACCGTAAACCAGTTAACCTTAAAAACACCGTTGGGAAAAGTTGCGGTTACTTTGTATTTTATCTGCTCCCCTATTAATATATCGCTCTTATCAACCAATGTTTTTACAGTTTGAGCAAAACTATTTTGCATACAAAAAGAGAGACAGATCAATGCTACTACAATTAATACATCCTGGTTTATCTTTCGTTTGCTCATCATCAATTATTCATTAACCAACTTGCCTTACGGCAGGCAGGGTATTCATTGGTTATTTAGGTTCTTTTAATAAAAAACTTCTGCAATATCTTTACGTAATCATCGTCTGTGCGTACGTGTAATAACTCTGCGCCAGCCTTTCTGAAATAGGTTTTACACATTTCGCTCTGTTGCATAAAATGTTGCTGGTAATTGTAACGCACCAATGGATTACTGCTGTCCACCCACTGGCTCTTGCCGCTTTCTGCATCCTGCACCTGTATTAAACCAGCATCAGGCAACTGCATATCCATTTTATCGTACACTCTTATGCCTATTACATCATGTTTATTACCAATTACCTTTAAGTCGTCATCATAGCCGGCATCTAAAAAATCGCTTAATAAAAAAGCAATGCTTTTCTGTTTTACCGATGTGGTAAAATATTTTATCGCATGGTCAAGATTTGTGGCTTTTGTTTTTGGATGTATTGTGAGTAATTCACGTACAATATACAAAGCATGCTGCCTGCCTTTTTTGGGCGCAATATATTTTTCAATCTTATCGCTGAAGAAAATAACGCCTACTTTATCATTATTGCTTACGGCGCTGAAAGTAAGCACTGCTGCCATTTCTACGATCAGATCTTTTTTCTGTCTTGATATGGTACCAAACAAGTTACTGGCGCTGGTGTCAATCAATAACATCACGGTAAGTTCCCTTTCTTCTTCAAATACTTTGGTGAAAGGATGACTGAACCTTGCGCTAACATTCCAGTCAATAAACCTCACATCATCACCGGCATAATACTCCCTCACCTCCCTAAAGCTCATACCCTTACCCTTAAACGCAGAATGATATTCCCCCGTAAATAAATGCGTGGTGATCTTTTTGCTTTTAATTTCAAGCTCACGAACTTTGCGTTGTATCTCCTCAGTTGTTAACACACCTACAACCCCCTGAAGGGAACTTTTAGCAGTATCAGATTTTATATCGTTTTTCTTTTTAGACAACAGTTATATTAAAAGATGGATAAATTATTTTACTCTTCTAAAGTCACTTTTAAGGGTTTATGGAACATTTACAACTCTTAATATCTCAGTAATGATCTGTTCTACATTTACACTCTCTGCTTCCGCTTCATAAGTCAATCCAATACGATGGCGCAATACATCTTTACAAATACTCCTTACATCTTCAGGAATTACATACCCCCGTTTGTTTAAAAATGCATAAGCTTTTGCAGCTAATGCCAAATTGATGCTTGCTCTCGGGCTTCCACCAAAACCTATCAAGGCTTTTAATTTGGGCAAATTATATTTATCAGGAAAACGTGTTGCAAAAACAATATCCAAAATATAGTTCTCTACTTTTTCATCAAGATAAACCTGCCTTACCAGTTCTTTAGCTGTTAAGATTTCGCTGGTTGATGCCACCTGGTTAATGGTTTGAAAACTTAAACCCAGAGTATTCTGCCTGATGATCAGTTGTTCTTCTGATTTTGAAGGATAATCAATGATCACCTTCAGCATAAACCTGTCTACCTGCGCTTCCGGTAATGGATAAGTACCTTCCTGTTCAATGGGATTTTGTGTAGCCAAGACTAAAAATGGTTCTGGTAATTTGTACGTGGTATCGCCAATGGTTACCTGCCGTTCCTGCATGGCTTCCAGTAAAGCGCTTTGTACTTTTGCAGGGGCCCTGTTAATTTCATCCGCTAAAATAAAATTAGAGAAGATGGGCCCTTTACGAACCATGAATTCATTTTTGGACTGGTTGTAGATCATGGTACCCACCACATCGGCAGGTAACAGATCAGGTGTAAACTGTATTCTGCTAAACTCAGCATGTACTGTTTGTGAGAGCGATTTAATGGCTAATGTTTTCGCAAGGCCCGGCACCCCTTCCAGCAATACATGGCCGTTACTTAAAAGGCCGATCAGCAGGCGTTCTATCATGCCGTGCTGGCCTACGATCACTTTGCTTAATTCATCATTGATTCTGGTAACAAATCCTGCTGCATGATTTATTTTTTCGTTCAGCAAACGGATGTCTTCGGCTGTTTGTAGCATAACTTTTCTTATTTACCGCTTACTATAGCATCATTGCCAGCGGGGTGATATTTCATTGTTTTTTATTGTATAACCTTCCCGGAGTCTGGTCCGTTGAAGGCCGGGTTTGTACAAGTTCGCAATTTACGCACTCTATTCTAAACAAAAATTCTGCCATCTTGATGGGCGGGGCAAAAATCTGTTAAAATGAGTCTATCTTTAGTGAAATAATTTTGTATGGTAGACCAACAATTGATCACCGCATCCAACCAATTAGAAGGATACCGTGTTACCAAACATTTAGGCATTGTACGTGGCATTACAGTACGCAGCCGTAGTATATTTGGCAATATTGCGGGAGGTTTTCAAACCTTATTTGGAGGCAAGATCTCCATTTATGTTGAATTATGTGAAAAAACAAGGGAAGAAGCATTTCAATTGATGTTGCAACATGCAGGCGAACGTGGCGCTAATGCCATCATCAATATGCGCTACGATGCTAATGAAGTAATGAATGGCGTTACTGAAGTGCTGGCTTATGGTACTGCTGTGGTGGTGGAGAAAATTTGATCCAGATGTGGAATATTTTTTTGCAGGCATCTCATTCCAATATGAGATGCCTTACATTTAGTTTCATTTTACTATTTTCCATCAAAGCAGTTGCACAGCAATCAAAAGATATTATTGTTTGCATGGTTCCTTTAGAGGCGGCGTATCCTGGTGGTAATAATGCTTTAAAACGATTCATTGCAGATGCATTCGTTCAGCCCAATACAGTTCCTGATAGTTCGTTTTGTAAAAAAGGAAGAATAAAATTCACCATCGGCAAAAACGGTTTAACCACTCAATTTGAAATTGTGGATACATTAGGTTACAGTTGCGATGAAGAAATAATTCGAATTCTTAAACTTACTAAATGGCAACCGGCAAAATCTGAAGGTAAAAATGTAGAAAACTATTTCGTATTGCCCTATTCCTTCATGTTCGAAAAATCCGATCCAGTTAACTCAAATACTTCCCCACAATCGGTACCCGCCTGCCTACTCCAAACGCTTTCGGTGAAATACGAATGATAGGACAAAATTGGTTGCGTTTGTATTCATTGATGTTTACCATTTTCAATACACGGTCCACCAATGCTGCATCAAATCCCTGTGCTTTTATTTCTTTTGGCCCCTGTCTTCTTTCAATATACTGGAATAATAAACTGTCCAAAATGCTGTAGTCAGGTAAGGAATCGGCATCTTTTTGTCCTGGCCTTAATTCTGCACTTGGTGCTTTGGTAATAATGTTATTGGGGATGATCTCTTTGTAACGGTTAATGTATTTTGCCAAAGCATATACCTGCATTTTGTAACAATCTCCCAATACGCCCAAACCTCCGGCCATATCTCCATACAATGTACCGTAACCTGTTGCCAACTCGCTTTTGTTAGACGTATTCAATAAAATGTATCCAAATTTATTTGCAATAGCCATTAATAAATTTCCCCTGCTGCGGCTTTGTATATTTTCTTCAGCAATGCTAAAAGGCAGGTCTTTAAAGATGGGTTTCAGTTCCTGTAAAAAACTATCGTAAATATTTCTTATTGGCACAATGTCATACGGGTTGCCTAAATTTTTACTTAGCTCTTCGGCATCGCTTACACTATGACCGGTAGAATATTCCGATGGCATCAAAATAGCCCTTACATTTTCTTTACCCAATGCCTCACATGCAAGCGCAAGCGTAACGGCGCTGTCTATGCCACCGCTGCTGCCCAGTATGGCTTTGGTAAAGCCCATCTTGGTAAAATAATCCCTGATGCCCATTACAATGGCATCATACACCTGCTCAATATTCAGGTTTTCTTCCAGTGCAGATGGATTTAATTCTTTGTCGGGTACACGGCTGGCGGGTTCAATGATGGGTGCATCAATGGTACCATCATCATTTAAAATAAAAGATTGCAATGCGGATTGAAATGAAGGTAACTGACCGCAGAGGTTGGCATCTTTATCAAATATGTAAGATGTTCCATCAAACACCACTTCGGTTTGGCTGCCTACTGCATTACAGTAAAACAAAGGCAGTTTATATTTTGTAACGTTAGCTTTAATGATTGCTTTTCTGTCTTCACCGTGGGTATAATCAAATGGCGATGCGGATAAATTCAGCATTACATCAGGCTGCTGTTTCATCAGTTCGTCCATCGGGCAAATGCGGTACATGGGGTTATCGCCCAGGTTCCAGATATCTTCACAAATGGTTACCGCTAATTTTTTTCCTTTAAACTCCAATACTTTCCAATCGTAAGCTGGCTCAAAATAACGGTATTCATCAAACACATCATAATTGGGTAAACAGGTTTTATGTGCAATGCCTTTCACTTCTTTTTCGTACAAAAAATAAGCGGCGTTAAACAGGTCCTTCCCTTCTTTTACAGGATTCCTGTCTGGCGCACCCACTAATACACCAATGGTATCAGCGTGTTCTTTTATTTCATCAATAGCTTTATAACATTTGCTTATAAAATCCTCAAATTCTAAAAAATCTTTGGGTGCATAACCGCAAACGCTCAGTTCACTGAACAGGATCAGGTCGCCACCCTGCTTTTTAGCTTCTTCAATGGCATAAATAATTTTTTGTGTATTGCTCTCAAAATTGCCAATGTGATAGTTTTGCTGTGCTAAAAAAATCTTCATAACGCCGGTTCCTCCTATTTATCTTTATGTTTAGAAATTAATCTTTTTCTTTGCAAAGTTAAATTATTCAACAATGCGGTTATTATTTGGTTTAGTTATTATCAGCAGTATACTTGTTTCCTGCAACAGCGGCGACAAAATTCCCGATGTGTCAGATATAAAAGTAGATATTACAGTCAAACGTTTTGAAAAGGATTTTTTTGCACTCGACACCACTCATATTGATGCCGGATTAACACAATTGCAAAATAAGTACCCGGAATTTTTTTCAGACTTTTTAGATAAACTTTTAGGTGTGGATGAGAAAATGATAAAGACTGGTGAAGCGGATAGGATCATTAAAGCTTTTTATAGTTCTTATATTCCGGTTTATGACAGTGCTAAATCTTTATTTTTAGATTTTTCTGGCACAGAAAAAGAAATTAAAAGAGGATTGCAATTTGTAAAATATTATTTCCCCACTTACAAATTACCTAACGAAATCATCACATTCATTGCACCGATGGATGCGTCATTTGCAACTTCGTTTGGTTTACAAGGCGATATTTTAAACAATGGTTTTGCAGGTACCGGATTGCAATTGCATATGGGCAGCAATTATTCATTTTACAGATCGGAGCAGGGACAGCAACTGTATCCTACGTACATCTCCAGCCGCTTTGAGCCAGGTACCATTGCTACCAATTGTTTAAAGAATATTGTAGACGATATATTTCCTGAAAAACTTGAAGATAAATCGCTGGCGCAGCAAATGGTGGAAAAAGGAAAGCGCTTATATGTATTAAGCAAACTGTTGCCATATGAAGATGAAAATAAATTAATCGGCTATACTGCTGTTCAATTAAAAGATTGTTACGGGCAGGAAAGAGTTATCTGGGAAATGTTTGTACAACAAAACATGCTGCAATCTGTAGATGATAATGTGATCAAAAACTATATTGGTGAATCTCCTAAAACACAGGAACTGGGTGACGCATCTCCCGGTAATATCGGTTCTTTTGCAGGCTGGCAAATTGTAAAAAAATACATGAAAAAATTTCCTGAAACCAGTTTGTTAAAATTAATGGCTATGGATGATGATACTATTTTCCAGGAAGCGAAATACAAACCATAAGATGGTAACAAAAATAAAAAAAGCCGTTTACAAATTTTGTAAACGGCTTTTTTGTATATGCTCAGATTAAGAGTTCAATGAAATTATATTGCTTTCGATTTTATTTGTTTAACGATTTACAAACAATGTAACTACCTAAGTTCTCCGTCGGACAACTACGCAGCAATCTGCTGCTGCAATACCGCAGGTTTTCTACCCAACTGCCGCATTACCCTGAAATGAGAAACCAGCGCTGCTGCAAAAGTTCCATAATAGTTATACGTAAGGTTATACTCTGTACATTTTTGCTGTACAATTTTACTGATGGCTGGATAATGTACATGGCTTACTTTAGGAAAAAGATGATGTTCTATCTGGAAGTTTAATCCTCCCACAAACCAGGAAATAATTTTGCTGCGCATGGCAAAATTGCTGGTGGTTTTTATTTGATGTTCTGCCCAGGCAGTTTCTAGATGCTTGGTTTCATCAAGGGCAACATTTTCAAATTCTGTATTTTCCACCACATGAGCCAGTTGAAAAACCAGCGACATGGTTAAACCCATAAAGGCATGCATAATAAAAAAGCCCAGCAACCATGGAAGAAAACCAAAAAGCATAATGGGCAATGCCATATAAAAAAATGCATAGAGCACTTTGGTGGCCCAGAAAATAACATGATTTTTTGTGTTCATTTTCCAGGCATCTGTAGTATAAATCTTATGGGTAAAATATTTTACAAAATCCATACTGAACACCCAGAAGATGGATGATAATGCATAAGCGGGAAGCAGGTACAGGTGCTGTACTTTGTGCGCAGGTACCCATCGTTGTGTCTCACACTGGCGTATGATGGGGCTTTTAGCAATATCATCGTCTATGCCATCAACGTTAGTATAAGTATGATGAATGATATTGTGTTTTTGTTTCCAGAAAAAAGAGCTGGCCCCCATGAAATTCATACTCATTCCCAGCATATCGTTTACCCATGGTTTGGTGGAATAGCTGCCGTGATTGGCATCATGCATTACACTAAATCCTATACATGCCATAAAATATCCCTGCAAGGCACAAATTGCAAATGCCGGCAATGCGCTCAGGTTACCAAAAATGATCAGGCAATAGCAAGTTACAGCCGACCCGATCAGTACAATAGTTTTTAGGTACAATTTCCAGTTTCCTGTTTTTTTTATTTTACTGCTGGTGAAATAATCATCAACTGCAGTTTTAAGACTTTGGTAAAACTCATTGTTGTTGTTGGAAAATGTAATCTTTGGCATAGCAAACTATTGAGATGATGGATTTTTCGTAAACTGGTTTATATAAAAAAGTAAAAAGATAATGAATGAATTTTATTAGGGATTAATGTTGCCGAAACAATCCATCTAAAGGTACACCAAAAAATGTTATAAAAAACATTAATTCAGCTTAAATGGCGTGCTCATTTGAAAAGAAGGAATGGCTGCTGTAAAGGTTTTTTTATTGGTGATATTCTCCATAAGGTAAGTGCCATGCATTTTACCTATTTCTGTTCTAAGGTTACAACCGCTGATATACTGGTATAATTCACCCGGATTTATTTGTGGTTGCACACCTACAACACCCTCACCCTCAACTTCCCTAAGGCTGCCATTGCTATCATAAATATACCAGTGCCGGCTTAACAATTTCACCGGAAAAGCATTGTTATTCTCGATAGTGATCTTGTAGGCAAACATAAACTCATTATTAACCGGGTTACTGTAATCCGGCTGGTAGTATGTTTCCACACTTATTTTTATGCCCTCAGATATTTGAGAAACCATACATTGAGTTTAATGTAAAAATAGCGATAAAATTGTCCTTTTGCAGTAAATTAGTTTTGATTAACTTTTTAAAAATAATTTTTATGCCGCAAACCACCCACAAATACAGTAACGGAGAAATTACCGTGATCTGGAAACCAAATGCTTGTATCCACTCCGGAATTTGTTTTAAAGGCCTGCCCGGAGTATTCGATCCCAGGCGCAGGCCATGGATTGATATGAGCCAGGCTGAAACCGCAGCAATAATTGAACAGGTAAAAAAATGCCCCAGCGGCGCATTGAGTATTGCCACAAATGACACGAAAGAAGACGAATAAAAAACATTAGTGAAAATTCGTGTACTGAGCCTGTCGAAGTATTAGTAGCAACAAATAACTACACAGTAGTTACTAAATTTTTCTTGCAGTTGAATAGCCATTCTTTTGCAACCATTGCAATACTTTATCCCTGTTATCGCCTTGTACTAATATTTCACCGTCTTTTACTGATCCGCCGGTACCACAAAATGATTTTAATTTTTTTCCCAGTTCTTCCATATCAGTTTGCTTGCCAATAAATCCTTCAATCAAAGTAACCATCTTGCCTGCACGCTGTTTTTTATCTAACAGTATCCGTAATTTTTGTTGTGCCGGCAGCAAAGTTTCCTGGTCATTATTTCCTGTTTCTTCCAATTTAAAATCCGGGTCGGTTGAATACACCAATCCACCCAATGAATTAAAATTATTTTTCTTCTTGCTCATAACTTCTTGCTTAAATGATTTTTGCTTTCAAACTCAGGTCTAAACTTTTTGCCTGGTGTATAACGGCGCCGCTGCTGATATAGTCCACACCAGTAGCGGCATATACCTGGATATTATCTAAATTAATTCCGCCGCTGGCTTCTGTTTCATATTTACCCTTAATAATTTTTAAAGCTTCGGTGATCAGTTCAGGTGTAAAATTATCCAGCATTATCCTGTTCACTTTTCCGATGGCCATTACTTTTTTTACATCGTCAATACTTCTTGTTTCTACTTCTATTTTTAAGCCGGGCTTTTTTTGTTGCACATATGCGTAAGCTTTTTCAATAGCTTTTTCAATACCGCCGCAATAATCAATATGGTTATCCTTCAGCATTATCATATCGTATAACCCAAACCGATGGTTTACACCACCGCCGATCTTTACCGCTTCTTTTTCCAGCAAACGAAAATTGGGAGTTGTTTTACGGGTGTCCAGCAATTTTGTTTTGTAGCCTTTTAATTTATCAACATACTGCCTGGTTAATGTGGCAATACCGCTCATGCGTTGCATACTGTTCAGCACCAGCCTTTCGCATTGCAAAATGGTATGCACTTTTGCTTCCACATCAAAAGCCGTTTCGCCAAACTGCATTGCATCGCCATCTTTTTTATATGCAGTAAACACAATATCCGGCTGCATGTAACGGAATATTTTTTCGGCCACTGCAACACCTGTAAGTATTCCATCCTGCTTAATTTTTAATACCGCCTTGCCGTTTGCAGCGGCATCAATACAGCTTAATGTGGAATGGTCGCCATCGCCAATATCTTCCTGCAAAGCATTTTTTATCAGTAGTTGTAATTGTTCGTTATAATCCATAAACGCAAAGCTAAGGAAGAACGGGAAGACAAAAAGAAGCCCCGGAAAAATCCGGGGCTTCGATTATATTTGGATTAGAAATTACTTGTTTTCAAACCGTATTTCCTGTAATAATTGTTTATCATTCTTTTGTTTCATAAAAACGGTGGTTCTAAAAGCACCATTCTTTGTAACCAAAGTGCCAATGCAATATTGCGATCCTGCATTTTCGCCTTTATGGATAATTTCAAAACCCTTTACCCCATTGGTGGAAAAAAAATCCTTCAGCACAATTTCTGCCTGGTTTTTACTGTAGGTATTACTTCTGTCAGGCATTGTTATTTCTACTGTATTATCAAAAAAGCGGGCTATTTGTGCCGAATCGCCGTTTTTTAATGCGTTTACCACTTCATCAATACTCGAAAAAAGGGTAAAGGATGCAAGCATAATCGTTGTTGCAAAAAGTGTAAAAAATCGTTTCATACAAGGTGTTTTTAGACAGTAGCAATTTTGCTAAAAGTATGCCAACCTGTGTTAAAATCACAAATATCAGCGCAAAATTTTGGGTTAATTATTTCAAAGAAGGAGTAATTAGCTGCAAATATTTTAGTTTTACGTATGGAAAATAAGAAAGTTATACTGATTATCATGGATGGATGGGGCCTTGGTAAGGTAAAAAGCAGTGATGCCATACAGCACGCTAAAACTCCTTTTGTAAGTTCATTATACACTAAATATCCCAATACAACATTGGTTACCTGCGGAGAAGATGTTGGCCTGCCGGAAGGCCAGATGGGCAACAGCGAAGTGGGACACCTTAACCTGGGTGCAGGCCGTATTGTATACCAGGAACTACAGCGCATTAATGTAGCTATAAAAACAGGCGAATTTGCTGCTAACCCCACTTTATTGGCTGCTATAGACTTTGCAAAACAAAATAATAAACCTTTGCATTTAATGGGTCTTGTTAGCGACGGCGGTGTACATTCTCATACCAACCACTTAAAAGCACTAACTGCTCTTTGCGCTCAAAAAGGTTTGCAAAATGTATTGGTGCATGCATTTACTGATGGCAGAGATACCGATCCTAAAAGCGGGCTTGGTTTTTTAACCGACCTGCAACAGCATTTGGATAAAACCACCGGGCATATTGCCACCATTACCGGAAGGTATTATGCTATGGACAGGGATAAACGCTGGGAAAGGGTAAAGCTGGCTTATGATGCTTTAGTGAATGGAATTGGTGAAAAAGCTACTGATGTACTGGCTGCTGTAAAAAAATCTTATGCAGAAAATGTTACTGACGAATTTATAAAACCTATTATCAATTCGCAAGTTCAACATTCGCAAATTCAAGATGGCGATGTAGTGATTTGCTTTAATTTCCGTACCGACCGTTGCCGGGAAATTACCCAGGTGCTTACGCAAATTGATTTTCCCGATTTTGGTATGAAAAAACTGAACCTGCATTATACCACTATGACGCAGTACGATCATACTTACAAAAACGTGAACGTGGTTTTTGAAAACGATGACCTTAAAAACACTTTGGGAGAAATTTTAGCACAACACAATAAAACACAGATACGCATAGCCGAAACAGAAAAATATCCTCACGTAAGTTTCTTTTTTAGCGGCGGCAGGGAAAAAGAATTTACAGGAGAAAAACGCATCATGGTCCCTTCTCCAAAAGTGGCTACTTACGATCTGCAACCGGAGATGAGTGCTTATGAAGTTACGGACGCCATTGTAAAAGAAATTGAAAACAACCCCACGGATTTTATCTGTTTAAATTTTGCTAACGCAGATATGGTGGGCCATACCGGTGTTTGGAATGCGGTGATAAAAGCCGTGGAAACCGTTGATACCTGTGTTGAAAAAGTAGTTACTGCTGCATTAAAACAGGATTATGCTATTTTTATCCTGGCCGATCATGGTAATGCAGATTATGAGATCAATGAAGATGGTACTCCTAATACAGCGCATACACTTAATTTGGTGCCGTTCTTTATTGTGGACAACAACTGGAAAGGCCCCATTAAAAACGGTAAATTGGGCGATATTGCACCCACTATTTTAACGATGATGCAATTGCCTATACCGAAAGAAATGAATGGAAATGTGTTGGTGTAATGCAAGCATAAATAATTAGACCTTTAATACACAACCATGAAAAAATTCTTTAAAAGATTGTTCTTACTGCTTTTGATTGCATTTGTAGTGATCCAGTTTTTCAGGCCTGCTAAAAACAAATCTGAAGGTATAAGTGTTCATGATATTACAACCAAATACGCTATACCACAAGATGTACAAACTACATTGAAAACAAGTTGCTACGATTGCCATAGTAACAATACCAATTATCCCTGGTACAATAACATTCAGCCTGTGGCATGGTGGATGGCTGGTCATGTCAACGATGGTAAGAAAGACCTTAATTTTTCTGAATTTACTACTTATAAAATAGGGAAGCAATACCGGAAACTGGAACAAATTAATGACCTGGTGAAAAAAGATGAAATGCCCATAGGATCATACACTTTAATTCACAAAAATGCCATCCTAAATGAACAGCAAAAATTAAGCATCGCCAGTTGGGTAACTGCATTAAGAGACAGCATAAAGGCACAATACCCTGCGGATAGCTTAAAAAGGCCACAAAACCCACAGCAACCACCTACCAAATAATTTACTTAGTTTTGCCGTTCTAATGTTTACCAGGAAAAAGATACAGGCTTTTGTAATGCTGCTTGCAGTAGTGGCACCCCTGTTATTTTTTGCCATTTTTTTAGTTCAGCAAAAGCTGATTGAAAATAACATGGGGAAGAAGCTTGAAACCACACCCCTGCAGACCGTTGCCGTTAACCCGGCTGATATACAATGGGTAAAAGAAAACAAGGAAGTGGTTATTGATGGTAAATTGTTTGATATAGCATCATACGCTGTAAAAGGAGATCAAATAATTTTAACCGGTTTATATGATAGTGATGAAGATGGTTTGCATGAAGAGTTCAGCAATTTTGTTCAGCAAAAAAATGAATCTTCCTCGCCGCTGAGTAATGCAGTGATTAAATTCCCGTTTCCACCACTTTACAATAATTCAGTTAGTCCACTTTGCCAAAATACATGGCAGCATATCTCACCGAATTTTTTTCCCGGTTACCAGGAAAAAACTGCTGAAAAACATTGCTCAGCAGTTTCGCCCCCGCCCAAATTCATTTAATATCTTTTACCTGCCGGTAGTACTGGCTTCTCACTCAACCCATGTGTTATAAACCCGGGTTGGGCATGCTGTTTATTTTATTTCCAACAACTAATTCTTATTATGAAACGTATAATTTTATCAACATTATTACTTACTATATTTTCACTTACATCATTTGCACAAAAAACATTAAAGGGTAAAGTGGTTGATGCCTCAACAGGCAGCACACTTTCCGGCGCCACTATAACTTATGCAGGCAAAGCAGCAGCCCCTTCTGATAAGGACGGCAGCTTTGCGGTAGATTGCAGCAAAGCATCCAGTATTGTTGTATCACACGTGGGCTTTGAAACCAGGAAAGTATTTATTACCAATTGCGATGATAACCTAACGGTAAGCCTTATGCCAATTGCAGGCACTTTAGGTGAAGTGGAAGTAACTGCAACATCTGCTCAAAATAAATCCATCTTATACCAACCGGCATCAATTACCAAACTAACACCTGTTGAATTAAAACGCAGTACGGGTTTGTTTTTAGATGATGCCATCAATGGTAACGTGCCTGGCGTAACCATGCAAAGGCGTGCCGTATCATCCGGCCAGCAATTCAACATCCGTGGTTATGGCAATGGCAGCAGGGGCACCAGGGGTGTTAGCAGCAATTTTGACGGACAGGGTTATAAAGTGTATTTAAACGGAATCCCCATTACAGATGCCGAAGGTATCACTGTTATGGACGACCTTGATTTTGGTTCTATTGGTAATGTAGAAGTTACCAAAGGCCCTGCAGGAACTTTGTATGGTTTAGCAATTGCAGGTGCAGTAAATCTTAAAACGGTTAAACCCGAAGCTGGAAAAACTTCCATTGGGCAGGATGTTTTGCTGGGCAATTATGGTTTACAACGTTATACCACACATTTTGCAACCAGTGGTGAACATTCATCAATTTTGTTAAACTACGGCCATCAAAAATCTGATGGTTTTACTATTCACAATAAATCACATAAAGACTTTGTAAATTTTGTGGGAGATTTTCAGCCCAATGCTAAGCAAGCGATAACCACTTATTTTGGTTACAGCAACAGTTATGATGAAAGAAGCGGAGAGTTAACAGTAGCACAATATGATGCTGATGATTTTTCCGGTAACATTGAATACATTAAAAGAAATGGTCACAGTAACGTGTACACGGTAAGGGCTGGTTTAGGGCACACTTACACTTTTAACAGCCACCTTGCCAATACCACTACTATTTTTGCTACTTCATTCAACAGCAATGTAAGTTCTGCCGGCGGATGGACAGATAAAGCCGCCACCAACCTGGGTGTACGCTCAACTTTTGATACAAAATTTTCTTTAAAAAATAATATCACTTTAGGCGGCATTACGGGTGTGGAAACACAGCGCCAGAATGCTACCACTATCGGTTACACAATGGTAAAAGATCCGAGAGATACCGCTTCAACATGGAAATGGGGCAATCCTTATTACTGGATACTCGGTGCATCCACATCAAATGTATATACAGCAACTGCCACTACTTCAGTATTTACAGAATGGACGCTTGCATTACCAAAAGATTTTTCTGTTACTGCCGGAGTAGGTGTAAGCAATATGGTAATTAAGTTAGACGATCGTTTTTATGTAGCTAATAAACCTTCTCATTACGATACAACCTATAAGGGAATGGTTTCTCCGCACATTGCAATAAATAAAGTGTTCAACAAACAATTCTCTGCTTACGTGTCTTACAGCAAAGGTTATAAAGCTCCTGTAAGTTCTTATTTCTATATTCCTTATACCACTGCACTGGGTCCAAATTCCGGCATCATTAACAGTAATTTAAAACCTGAGACCGGTAACCAGTTTGAAATTGGGACTAAAGGGACTTTATTAAAGAACAAGCTGATCTATCAATTGGCATTATTTGATGCTGTATTCTCCAATAAAATGACAACTATTGCCGTACCCAATCCTGCAAACACGGTTACACTTTACAGTTATGTTGTAAACGGAGGCAAACAGGATAATAAAGGCATTGAGGCATTGATAAAATATACAGTGTATGAATCTGAGAAAGGGTTCATCAAAAGCGTAACTCCTTTTGCTAATCTTACTTATTCTGATTTTAAGTACAAAGATTACAAGTTCCAAACTATTGGTAAATCAGTAGTAACCCCTTCAAAAGATTCTGCACTTACTGTTGATTACAGCAATCATGCAGTTGCAGGCGTACCTAAAATTGTTGCCAATATTGGCATAGATATTAGCACTAAACCTGGCATTTATTTTAACATGAGTTATTTCTATAAAGATAAAATGCCGGTTACCTCTCTTGGAACCGCTGATGGAACTGCAAATACACCTGTGTTCAACACTTCCAGCTACAGCTTGCTGAATGCAAAGATTGGTGTACAACGCAGCCTTTCAAAACATTTTGATATGGATCTTTATTTCGGTGTAAACAATATTGCAGGCACTAAATATCCTATCATGGTTTTTGTAAATCAAATACCGGATGCTTATATGGCAGGACCGCTTAAAGCAAATACTTATGGCGGCGTTAATTTAAAATATACTTTCTAAAAATGTTTAAGAGGCAGTTGAATAACTGCCTCTTCTTTTAAAAAATTTGTATGAAAAAGAGTATTTATGTTCTTATACTTTCTGCCGCATTTGTTTCCTGCGGTCGCTTTGGCAACAAAGAAATTGATGGCAAAAAAGACATGCGTATTGTTTGCTTATCAAAACAACTAACCGAATATGTTTTTGCTTTGGGCAAAGGCCATGATATTGTAGCGGTTGATTTAAGCAGTACTTATCCTGATAGTGCCAAATTATTAAAAACAGTAGGTTACCACAGGGCACTGGCGCCCGAACCCATTATTAGTATGAACCCCGACCTGGTAATTCACAGTAATGATATTGGCCCCGAAAATGTATTGCCACAGATAACCAATGCCGGATTAAATATTAAAGCTTTCGGTGGCGCCAACACTATCGACAGTGCAAAGTTATTATTGAAAGAGCTGGGTAAGTTTTTTGGAGAAGAAACTAAAGCCGATTCATTGGTAAAAGTATTAGATGCCGGTGTTACAAGAGCTGCCGATACTTTAAAAGCGTGGGGTATAAAAGATTCGCTTAAAGTAATGATCATCCATTTTGGACTTCGTAACAATAATTATTTTGTAATGAGTGGCAGAAATGGAGTAGGCGATAAAATGATTCGCCTGGCTGGTTGCACACCTGCTACTTATGATGGCAAAGGCGCAAGGGAAATGAGCCCCGAGGCTGTTGCCCTTGCAAATCCTGATATCATCATTGCAACAGATTTTGGTTACGACAGGATGGGTAGCATGGACAAATTTATTACAAGCATACCGGGTGTTGCATTAACTAATGCGGGAAAAAACAAACGTATTGTTCGTTTTGAAGAACACGACCTGATCTATTTTGGGCCTCGTACAGGCGATAACGTTATTAAATTAATTAACCTGCTTCATACTCCCGCCAGTGCTCAGACAAAATAAATTTTTCTTTCCAGTCCTGATCTTTTTACTGGTTACAGTAGTGGTGTGTGCTATTGCATTTGGTGCTGTGGAAATATTGCCATCAGATATGTTTTCGGCACTGAAACATTATTTCCGGGGCGAAAAGCTCCCTAATATTTACGAAGGAGTTTTTATGCAAATTCGTTTACCAAGGGTTTTATTATGTGCCATCACCGGCGCCATACTATCTGTTAGCGGCGTGCTGATGCAAGGATTATTCCGCAACCCGATTGTGGAGCCGGGTTTGGTAGGCACCAGTTCCGGTGCTGCTTTGGGCGCATCAATTGTATTTGTAATGGCACCGCAATTTAACCCTGTACTAAAATCCATTGCAGGCCCTTTACTGATGCCGGCAGTCGCTTTTTTGGGTGCATTAACAGCTACTTATGCAGTGTATTCGCTTGCAAAAAATGCGAAACGTGTTTCTATTATGTCTTTATTACTTGTTGGTATTGCCATCAATGCTGTCTGTTTGAGTGGTATAGGTTTTATGAGTTATACCGCAAGGGATGCACAGGCAAGAAGTATCACATTCTGGAACCTCGGAAGTTTTTCCGGCTCTTCCTGGCAACAGGTTTTTATTGTTGGCACAGTTGCTACCGTGATTTTTATTTTATCACTCCGGTATTCAAAACAATTAAATGCTTTGTTACTGGGTGAAGACGAAGCCGCTTATTTGGGGGTTGACCCTGATAAACTGAAAAGAAGAATCATGCTGCTGAATACTGCCATGGTTTCCGTTGCCACAGCATTTGTTGGTGTTATCAGTTTTGTGGGTTTGATAGTGCCGCATGTATTGCGCTTGCTGATTGGCAGCGATAATAAAAAATTATTACCTGCATCAATGTTATTGGGCGCCACCTTACTTACACTTGCAGATTTGTGTGCAAGAGTAGTGCTGGCACCTGCAGAAGTGCCCATAGGAATAATTACATCTTTAGTGGGTGCCCCTATTTTTATTATCCTGTTAAAGAAATTTAATTTGTTGCAGCAAAAAGGAGGGTACAATGCTTAAAGCGAACAACATATATTACAGTATTGGAAAAAAGTTGATCTTAAATGATATCAGCGTTGAATTTCATCCAGGTGAATTTAATATGATCCTCGGACCTAATGGCTCCGGTAAATCTACTTTTCTTAAGATTTTCAGTGGCGAGATCAATACTTATGATGGAACTATTTTGTACAACAACAAAAAGATTGCGTCGCAAAAAAAAGAAGCGCTTGCAAAATACAGGGCGGTAATGAGCCAGCAGCCGGAATTGAGCTTTCCGTTAATGGTAGACGAAGTGGTGATGATGGGCCGTTACCCGCATTTCAACTTTAACCCCAATAAAAAAGACATTGCTATTTGTGATGAAGTAATGGAAAGGATGAACCTGTCGTCCTTTAAAGAAAGAAATTATTTAACCCTGAGCGGAGGCGAAAAACAAAGGGTGCAGTTTGCACGGGTGCTGGCCCAAATTTGGGAAAGACCCGCTGGTGGT
>Ga0068859_100001698_pt1 | contig 22416 bp, 14 predicted proteins | sample KBSSwiS22_FD_66585 | JGI IMG/M metagenome (GOLD analysis project Ga0068859, IMG submission 66585) | Switchgrass rhizosphere microbial communities from Kellogg Biological Station, Michigan, USA - KBS Switchgrass S2-2 | ecosystem: Host-associated > Plants > Roots > Rhizosphere > Soil ...
AAGAAGAATACTCTCGAGGATCTGGCCAACGATCCGGATGTAAGTTACATTTCTCCAAACCGCCCGCTCGCTTCAACCGCAGTCACGACAGACTATTACGATCAAGCAGTGCTTGCCCCATATGGCTGGGGGCTCGGTTACGATGGCGCCGGCGTTGGAGTGGCGGTGATTGATAGCGGCATCACCAACAACGGCGACTTCACACAAGACAACTTCTACGGATCGCGAATTGTTTACGCTCAGAATTTCGTGGTCAACGGCGCCAGCGGCATCTACGGGCATGGGACTCACGTTGCTGGTATCCTCGCGGGCAACGGAAAGAACTCCACCGGATGGAGCTATTTCAAGACCTTCACCGGCATTGCCAATAGCGCGAATATTATTGACTTAAAAGTTCTCGATGGCAGCGGAGCTGGCACGGACAGCCAGGTCATTGCCGGCATTCAGGCAGCCATCAATCTGAAGAACACCTATAACATTCGAGTCATCAACCTTTCGCTCGGACGACCCGTCTATGAGAGCTACAAACTTGATCCGCTGTGCCAGGCGGTAGAATCGGCGTGGAAAGCCGGCATAGTGGTGGTCGTCGCGGCCGGCAACGAAGGCAGGAACGACTCGGCAGGAACCGCCGGCTACGGCACGATCAGCGCACCAGGCAACGATCCTTACGTGATCACAGTCGGCGCCATGAGGCCGATGGGAACAGCAGACCGCGCAGACGACCTGATCGCGAGCTACAGTTCAAAGGGGCCAACGCTTTTTGACCACCTCGCGAAGCCAGATATCGTTGCTCCTGGCAACCAGATCATCTCGACGTTGTCGTCCACCAACGCTCTGATAGTTTCCCTGTATCCCCAGAACTCAGTGGCATATAACGCCTACGGCTACAGCGGTGGCAGCGCAGCGTCCCCGTACTACTTCACCCTGAGCGGAACCAGTATGGCGACGCCGGTCGTGAGCGGAGCGGCTGCGTTGCTGATACAACAAAATCCTCTCGTCACTCCCGATCAGGTGAAAGCGCGTCTGATGAAGAGTGCGTACAAGACTTTTCCGCGCTACAGCAGCACAACCGATCCGTCGACCGGGATCACATATACCAGCCAGTACGACATATTCACTGTGGGTGCCGGCTACCTGGACATCCAGGCGGCATTGATGAACGTAGATCTTGCGCCCTCTACTGTCGGGAGCGCACTGTCGCCGGCGGTCGCCCTGGATGCAAATGGCAACGTCTATGTAGTCAAAAGCAACTCGGTGGTTTGGGGCAACTCAGTCGTGTGGGGCAACTCAGTCGTGTGGGGCAACTCGGTGATCTGGGGCACCAACGTGAGCGGGCAGTCGGTGGTTTGGGGCAACTCGGTGGTATGGGGTAACAGCACCACCCAGGGCTATAGCGTGGTTTGGGGAAACTCTGTTGTGTGGGGTAATTCCAGTACGAGCCAGAGCGAAGCCATCAGTATCACCGGCGACAACTAAGGGCCGTGAGCACAATTCAAAATAGAGGAAACGGCATATGAAAAGCTCACGGTTGGCCATATTCTTCATCGGCGCAATAGCAGCATCGGGCTTGTCCATGCTGGGCTATAGCGTGATCAAGTTCCAATCGCTGCCTCACTATCCGTTCCTGGTCCTGCTGGTGGTTTCAGCATCGGCCTCGCGGCTGAAGCTGAAACTGCCCGGGATCAACGGGAACATGTCAGTAAACCTGCCGTTCATTTTGATCGCGGCAGCGCAGCTAACCCTATTCGAGAGTATGCTGGTGGCGCTGGTTTCCTCGGCAGTGCAGACTTTGCCAAAGCCAGGAACCCGGCTCAGTGCGGTGAAGCTCCTTTTTAATGTGAACACCATGGGACTGGCGGCCGGGAGCTGCGCACTACTGTGGCACCGGCACTCTCTCGCAGGCCATACTTGGTCTGGGTCGCTCCCACTCATTGCTTCATGCGCGGCATTTTTCCTGGTGAACACCATCCCTGTAGCCGCGATCATTTCTCTGACCGAAGGTGCCAGCTTGATGCGTACATGCTCGAGCATTTTTCAACTGCCCTTCCCTTATTACCTGGGCTGCACTGGACTCATGTCCATCGTCTCAGCGATCAGCCAGCAAGTCAGTTGGATCATGCCCCTCGCAATATTGCCTGCAATGGTGCTGATGTATATCAGCTTCCGCCGATACTTTTCCACGATGGCAGATGCCAGCCCTTCAGCTAACCAACAATTTTTGACGGCAGCGGCACACTAGGCACCAACTCGCTGTGCGGCGGGTGGTTCTAAAGGAGAGAAGGCGGGTAGATGGAAATCCCGCCTTTCGAGGGCCGAGTGCCGTCTCTCGTGCGCTCAGATAAGGTCTCTGGTAGTTCTCCGGCTACGGCTGAGTGACCTAAGTAAGGTGCAAGCCTCTCTAACCCACTCTAGACTCTGACATTAAGGGTAGTCCCGCTTGTCGAACCGTTTCGAATTGCGGGTGGGCAGGGACAGGCGTACGTGGCGGAAGGATCAATCTTAATGCCCTAATTGGTAAGGATGTCTGCGAGTAAATGCCAACCAGAGCCAAAATTTTTATCGGCATAACCGCAGCCCTCGGTGTTGCGATCGTCGCAATATCCGTGTGGCGCTGGCATAGCGACGACTTGCTGCGTTTCTTTTGTTATCTTGCAATTGCAATTTTTGCCTCCAGTCTGAAGGTGCGATTGCCCGGCATTGACGGCACAATGTCGGTCAATTTCCTATTTATCCTTCTTGGGGTCCTCGAACTCAGCCTGCCCGAGACGTTGCTTATCGGGTGCAGTGCAGCGCTAGTCCAGTGCGTATGGCGCACGAACCAATCGACAAGCCTCGCAAAGATTGCGTTTAACGTATTTAGCAATATGGCCAACGCCATCGCGTTGGCCTATTTCGCGTATCACCGATTCATTCTGATTACGGGGAATCGAGCCACACTGATCATGCTCGTGCTCGCGTCCCTAATCTATTTTTTGGCCAATACGCTTCCTGTGTCGGTGATTATCGCGCTGACCGAAAGCAAGTCGGCCCGGAAGGTGTGGTCGGAATGTTATTTCTGGTCTTTCCCTTTTTACCTGGTAGGCGCTGCCGTCATTGGTCTCGTGGGATTTGTAAACCGGCACGCGGGTTGGCAAACCTCGCTAATGGTGCTGCCCGTGATCTATTGGGTTTATCGTTCCTACCGAATGTATCTGGGGCGTCTTGAAGATGAGAAGAAGCACGTAGAAATTGAGAAGCGGCACGTGGAAGATATTGCTTCGCTCCACATGCGCACAATTGAAGCGTTAGCGCTCGCGATTGACGCCAAGGACCACACCACTCACAAACATCTGCATCGGGTGCGAATCTACGCTTCAGAGCTCGCCAAGGAACTGGGACTCTCAAGCAAGGAGCTCGAGGCTTTGCGTGCAGCGGCGCTCCTCCACGACATCGGCAAGCTCGCGGTACCCGAGCACATTATTAATAAGCCCGGCCGCTTGACGCCTGAAGAATTCGAAAAACTGAAGATCCATCCGATCGTAGGCGCGGAAATCTTGGAGCGTGTTGCTTTCCCGTACCCCGTTGCTCCCATCGTCCGAGCTCACCACGAAAAGTGGGATGGCACCGGCTATCCCGAAGGGCTTGTGGGCGAGGACATTCCGATCGGTGCACGCATTCTGGCAGCCGTAGACTGCTTGGATGCTTTAGCTACCGACCGGCAGTATCGCAGGGCGTTACCACTCGATGAAGCCATGACGCAGGTCGTGCAGATGTCAGGAACGTCGTTCGATCCAAAGGTCGTGGACGTGCTGAAGCGACGATATATCGAATTGGAGCAGATCGCCCAAACTCAATCCATGAGCATGACCTCGCCAGGACTCTCGACAAATGTTCGCATTGAGCGGGGTGTCGAGCCGGCCGCAGGTTTCGAGCACTCGGCAGTCGGCAGTACAGCTAGTAGCGAGAGCGACTTCCTGTCTTCCATCGCATCCGCTCGCCAGGAGGCACAAACGCTTTTTGAAGTCAGCCAGGACCTTGGAAATTCCCTCAGCCTGGGAGAGACGCTATCCGTGCTCTCCATGCGGTTACGTAAAGTAATCCCATTCGATTCGATTGCAGTCTTCGTTTGCCGCAACGGGCGCTTGGTTCCAGAGCTAGTCAGCGGAGAGAATTTTCGGCTCTTGTCCTCGCTGCGCATTCCACTCGGCGAAGGTTTATGTGGATGGGTGGCGGAGAATCGCAAACCCATCATCAATGGCAATCCGCAGGTTGAACCTGGATATGCCAACCAAGCCGAAAAAGCGACTCCGCTACAGTCGGCGATTGCAGTGCCCTTGGAAGGCTTGAACGGTGTGGTAGGGGTGCTCGCGATGTATCACAGGGAATGCGATGCCTTCACTGCCGACCATCTGCGCATTTTATTGGCTGTCAGCGCTAAGGTGGCAGTTTCTGTCGAGAATGCTTTGAAATATCAACAAGCGGAAAACTCGGCGACCACGGATTATCTGACCGGTCTACCGAATGCTCGCTCGCTATTCGTGCACCTTGCGCAGGAACTGGCACGTTGCCGGCGCACAGGTACCTCTCTGGCGGTAATGGTTTGCGACTTGGATGGCTTCAAACAAATCAACGATCGCTATGGCCACTTGGAAGGCGACCGATTGCTTAAAACCTTCGCGGGCGACTTAAAGGAGGCATGTCGTGAGTACGATTACGTCGCACGCATGGGCGGTGATGAGTTTGTCTTGATCGCTACGGGCATGAAGCCCAACGCTGCCACCGAAAAGGCGAACCGCTTGAATCAACTTGCGATCGCTGCTGGAAAGCGAGTATGCGGCAAGAACATCATCTCGCTGAGCGTTGGCACTGCTTTCTGCCCCGAAGACGGCATTGACGCTGAACGCCTACTCGCCGAAGCCGACCGCAAAATGTACACCATGAAACAGGTGCACCATGCGTTGGCTGAGGAGATGGATGGCATGCTCCGATCCAACGCTCATCTGAGCACAGTGAATTGAGGATAACGCTTCCATGCTCTGGCGAATCTCACGGCGCCTGCTTGCGATCGCTGCGATTGTTGTTCTGGGAGGGCTGACATCTGCCACCCTCGTGCGCTTCGCACCGGGATTTGCCACCGATGAGCAACAGCTTGACCCGCGGCTAAGTGCGGAAAGCTTGCAAGCCCTTCACCAGTCGCATGAGTCCGAAAAAAAAGTCTTCCTTTTTTACGCCGCCTATTTGAATCGTGCCTGGCACGGAGACCTTGGTATTTCCCGCTCGCTTAACCGGCCGGTAAGCAGCCTTCTTCGCGACCGGTTTCCGGTCACCTTGCGCCTGGTGGCGATGGGACTCGCGCTAGGCTGGTTGATTGCGTTGAGTTTCGCACTGACTTCGGCATTGGCGCGAGTCACCGCTTACAGATTCTTTGCCATTGCTCTGAGCGGAGCTCTCTTGTGCATTCCGGCTGCGGTGCTGGCGTTGTTGTCGGTCGTTTTGAATACTCCTGGATATCTCGCAATCGCGCTGCTTGTTTTCCCCAAAGTATTTGCCTATTCGCGAAGCCTTCTCGAAAGGGCTTATTCCTCACCACATATCGTCACCGCTCGTGCAAAAGGGCTGGGCCGGTTGCGCATCCTCTGTTGGCATGTGTTTCCGGTCGTCGCCCCGTCACTAGTAGCGCTTGCAGGCGTCTCGGTGAGCATGGCCATAGGTGCGGCCATCCCCATTGAAGCTCTGTGTGGGGTTGCGGGTGTTGGCGATCTGGCTTGGCAAGCGGCACTCGCTAGAGATTTGCCGCTGTTGGTGAACATCACCATTCTTGTTACGGTCGCAACCTTGCTCTCCAATTCGGGCGCAGATGTTGTTGGTCACGCTTTGCGAGCCCAGGAGTCATGAGCGCTACCCGCAAACTCGCATGCGGGATTCTGTTGGTCGTGGTCATCACTGCACTCGGCGCGACCTGGATCGCGCCAGCCGACTATGCCACACAATTTCGCGAAGCGCCTAGCGCTCCGCCTTCCCGCCACCATCTGCTGGGAACCGACGAAATTGGCCGTGACCGTTTTTCTCGCATGCTATACGGCACGCGCATTTCGTTGCTCCTCGCTCCAACCGCAGCACTGCTTTCCACCGTGATGGCTGCGCTGATCGGCGCCGTGGCGGGCTATCTAGGGGGATTCTGGGAACGCCTCGCCATGGGCATTACTGATCTATTTCTTTCACTGCCCTGGCTATTTCTGCTGATTACCGTCCGCGCACTTCTGCCCTTGAATGTTTCTCCCCTCCTGTCCATGCTTGTCACTTTCTTGATGCTCGGTTTTCTGGGCTGGGCCGCCTCAGCAAGAGTCCTTTGTGCGGCCGCTCGCTCGTTGCGCCATTCCGGTTTGCTGTTGCAGGCGCGCGCTTTGGGGCTCCATGGAGCACGCCTTTTTGCGATCCACGTGGTCCCCACCTTGAAGCCAATTCTGCTTGCCCAGTTTTGGATTTCAATTCCTGTCTTCATTCTGAGCGAAGCAAACCTTGGCATTCTCGGACTCGGTGTTGCCGAGCCGCTGCCGTCCTGGGGAAGTCTGCTCAAAGAATTGGAAGGCTTGACTTCACTTGGAGATCAACCCTGGAAGCTAGCGCCGCTTTTATTGTTAATCGTCGTAGTCACTTCATTTCAGGTGGTTCTTTCGAGTGAGGAGGTACCAGCATGATGCGCCGTGTTTCTTGTTTGTCTTCATGTATTGTGCTCGTCGTCGGCCTTGCCTCAGCCCAATCGGGCTCAGAGCTGCGCTTCTGCCTGCGAAATGAGCCCAAAACCTTCAACCCCTTATTGGTTGAAGACGACGCCTCCGAAACTGTCCGCTATCTCACCGGTGGTGTGCTGATCCGTTCTAACCGTCAAACACAGAAATTGGAGCCAGAACTGGCGCTTTCGTGGAAGCTTTCGAAGGACGGCCGCGGGATTACATTCCAGTTGCGTAAAGGCGTTTTCTTTTCGGACGGCACCCCTTTCTCGGCAGATGATGTGGCCTACACCGTGAAGCAGATGATGGACCCGGCCCTGCATTCGCCTACTGGGGACGCGTTTCGCTCCGGTACGGGCCCCGTGAATACACAAGCCCTCGCTCCTGATCGCATCGCGATTACCTTTTCAGCCCCGGTTGCGGGCTTGGACCAGCTCTTCGATCAGGTTGCGATTCTCTCGGCACATTCTCCAATCAAAGAAAAAGCAGTTCTTGGCCCATTCGTAGTTGCCGACTACAAACCGGGATCGTCGTTGCTACTCAAGCGAAATTCCAATTATTGGAAGACCGACAGCCAAGGCCATAAACTGCCTTATCTCGACGCGATTCGGCTCGATATTCAGCCAAATCGCGACATCGAGGTTTTGCGATTCAAGCGGGGCGAACTCGATCTTATTAATTCGCTCGACAGCGAATACTTCGACCGCCTTTCCTCCAGCTCGCCGAATCTCGTCCACGATGCCGGCCCGTCCCTCGATTCCGAGCAGATGTGGTTCAACCAAGTTGGCAAAGCACCGATCCCCAACTACAAACGTAGTTGGTTCCGCTCAACAAATTTTCGCCGTGCCATTTCGCTGGCAATCAATCGCGACGATTTGAGTCGAGTGGTGTTCAACGCTCACGCGCGTCCAGCGATCGGGCCGATCTCAACGGCAAACAAGTTTTGGTTTAATCAGGAACTCAAGGCCGATCTCTACAATCAACAGGCGGCGCTTGCCAAGCTGCAGCTCGATGGCTTCCGCCTCCAAAATGGAACACTGCGCGACGTTAACGGTAATGCTGTCGAATTCTCAATCATCACCAACTCGGGCAACAAGTATCGCGAACGAATGGCAGTTCTGATCCAGCAGGATCTGCAAAAACTCGGCATCAAAGTAAATGTCGTCACTTTGGATTTCCCTTCGCTGATCGAGCGCATTTCACAAAGCTTTAACTACGAAGCCGCGATTCTCGGCCTCACCAATGTGGATATAGATCCCAACGCACAGATGAACGTGTGGCTCAGCTCTTCCGAAAACCACCAGTGGAACCCACAGGAAAAAACGCCGGAGACGGAATGGGAGGCCGAGATTGACAAACTCATGCGCGAACAAGCGTCTTCTTCAGATCCTAAGAAAAGGAAAAGGGCGTTTGATCGAGTCCAGCAAGTTGTGGCTGAGCAGGCACCATTCATCTATCTTGTTAACCGTAATGCGCTCTCGGCGGTATCGAACTCCGTTCAGGGAGCAAGTCCAGTCATTCTGCGCCCGCAAACTTACTGGAACATCGAGCGGCTCACCGTGACGGCAGAGGTTGCCAAACGTCCATGACCAAATCTCAACCGTTGCTTTCAGTGCGCTTGTCCGTGCACTATCCCCGGAAGACCGTGCTACGCGACGTGGCCTTTGACATTGCACCCGGAGAGATCCTCGGCTTGGTAGGACAGAGTGGCTCGGGCAAAAGCAGCCTCGCATTGGCAATCTTGGGCTTGCTCGAAATGAAAAACGGACGAGCCGATGGCAACATTGACTTCGCCGGCAGCGACTTGCTGCGACTGTGCGAGCGTGAGATGCGCAGAATTCGGGGCCGCTCGCTCGGGCTGGTGTTGCAAAGCCCGCTCACATCGTTGAATCCAGCTTTGAAAATTCGCACACAATTAAAGGAGGCGTGGCGCGCACACGCAACCGGAACCGGCTCAGACTGTGATGTCGCCATGGAGCGTGCTCTTGCGAGCGTTAGCTTGCCCTATGACAAGGAGTTCCTCAGGCGCTATCCGTCACAGCTGAGCGTCGGCCAGGCGCAACGTGTGCTGATTGCGATGGCAGTTATTCATCGCCCGGCGCTGCTTATTGCCGACGAAGCCACAAGCGCTTTGGACGTTATCACCCAATCGGAGATCTTGGCACTGTTTGCCCGCCTGAATCAGGAAAATGGAATGAGCATTCTGTATATCTCTCACGACCTGCCTTCGGTGGCTGGAATTTGCCATCGCGTGGCAATCTTGCACGAAGGCGAAATCGTGGAATGCGATTCCGCAGAACGGATATTCACGAAGCCAGAGCATGCCTACACCCGAAGACTTGTTGCCTCGTTGCCCGGAATCCCAGGTATTGCCAAACGAGCAGCTTCCGGAGTGGTGTAACCATAAGCTTCTCCGCCAGATCGCCTCGGGCATCGCAGTTCGTGACCAGGTCATACGCAAATCTCAGGGTCATAGGACTGGGGATTCCCGCTAGCGTGATCGATCGCTGGCCCCCTGCCAACCGAATCTAGTTTGTCGTTAGCACCAAAAGGTAGATGTCTCTCAGAGCTTGGATTCCATCTTCCAGCAAAATTCTATTGCACTTAAACATGCCGGGGTTTTCCGGCAGGATCCAGAGTAGGTAATGCGAACCGACTGTATCGTTGCTTTGAGTCCCACGAACTTCCGCAAAGTCCGCCACTCACTTAGAAGGAGACCCGTCCTGAAACCTGAATGTTCCTTGGCGAACTCACGCCTCCGTTCCACTTTCCAAACTCCTGACTCGCTATATCAGTGTCGAAGGCACTTCCACCATTGCCACTGGACTGAATGAATGCTCCAACGCTATTAAAGTGGTGCGCATTGAAGACATTGAAGGCATCTCCACGCAGTTGGAAGGTGAAACGTTCGGTTAAGTGAATGACTTTTTGCAGTCCAATATCAAAGTCGCTATAACCGGGCTGGCGGAAATTCTGAACACGTGGTCCCATCCCGGTATAGAAATTGGTAAAGCTGGATGCCGGCTCGAACGCGTCTTTGTTCAGCACAGGCTGGCTCGGGTCAAAGTGACTGGGTGATTGCAGGAACGGAGACACCCCAGGCAGCAATGCCGGCACGCAGAACTGAACAAACTGCGAAGGGATGTTGCAGTTTGATGAAGTAATCTGGAAGGGAATTCCTGACTGGACGCGATACACGCCGTTGAATGCCCAATTACCAAGAATGGCGTTGACCGGGCCGTTGTGCGACGACCAGCGCTTTCCCCGTCCGAACGGCAATTCGTAGTTATACGCAAAATTGAACGCCTGCGGAACATCTTCCAGCGCCAGCGATCGATTGCGTCGCTGCTCATAAGGCGAGAAGTAGGAGGCGAGAAAGCTTTGTGCCACGTCAGCGTTGGTAATCAACTTTGAATTCGTGTAAGACAGCAGGGCCCAAAAGCCCTTGGACGTACGATGCTCTAGCTTTACCTCGAAGGCATGGTAGCTTGAGCTGCCTTTATTCTCGTTGAGCCCCACAATATTGTTGCAATACTGGGGAAACGGCAGGAGCGCTTGTGCTACCGAAGGAGGACATTGCGTCATAACAGTCGCGAAATTCGGAAATGGTTCGGGAACACCATCAACCTGGGTATCGCCGGGCTGAAAGGTATCGTTCAATTGCGCGCCTAGCGACAGGTATTTCGGATCGTCCACGTTGATGGGGTCGATCTGCGACATGAGACGGCTGCCCTTGGTACCGACATACGAGACGGAGACGTAGTCGCGGCCGGTGAATTGATGCTCCACGGTCAGATTCCACTGCTGGCCGTAAGGAAGCCGGTTGGCAGTCTTAGGTCGGTAAACTGGAGCGTTTAATCCATTGTCAAAGGTTGAAACCAGGTTCGGAGGTACAGGATGATTCGACGGCAGACCGGCACTCAGAATAAACGCCGCTTGCGTGCCACCGTTTGAACTGCCGAATCCGGCAGAGGCATTGTAACCGTCCTGCGAGATTCCCCCAGCCCAGCCGGGCATGTTGGCGTTGTCATAAAACAGCCCGTATCCCGAACGGACGACGGTCTTCGGAGTCACTGCATAGGCCAACCCCATCCGAGGCGCGATACCTCCATACCATGTATCCTCAGGGTGGCGCCTACCAGAGCGCCCCGATCCAGTTCCCGCGAAAGCCACGGCGCCCAGCCGATTCCCGGCTCCTGGGTTGGGCAGTGTTGGATCGAAATATGAGAAGTGATCGTTGGCCTCGACCGGCGGCGGATCTATTTCCCAGTGAACTCCTGGGGAAAGCGTTAGCTTGGGCGTTACCCGCCAAGTATCGCCCGCGAAGACACTGAAGCTCTTGTTGCGGGCGTCGATATTGGTAGAGGTGTAAAAGTTCGCCGAACCCGAATCCACTTGTTCCAACAGGAAGCTGGCGATCGGGCTGCCACCGACCAGGTTAAGACTGGTTTCTTCACGTTTGAAGTCAAAATTTCCCGATTGACCTCCTAGAAAGATTGCGGAGTTTTGCGAAAATCGAATCTCGCCGCCGAAGGAAATCGTGTGCTTTCCTCTGGTCATGGATACGGCGTCGTTGATAATGTAGGCGGGCGCTAGCCACGGCTGAATCTTGGGGTCACCAGCTCCGGTGCCAAATTGCGCGAACTCTTCCCCGAAATTGAAGGAAATTACCGGAGGATATTCATGGCTCGCCACCCCGGGAATCTGAGGCAGTTTGTCGGCAAAATCACCATCAATTCCGCCGCCATAGAATTTGTCATCCTGAAAACCAAAGGCCACACGATTGACCAGCGTGGGACTGAAAGTGTGATCCCAATTCACGCGTAGCACCGAGGTGCGTTTGAAGGATGTACCGCTGTTGCTGATGACATTGGGTAGAGTTGTAAATGTCGTTCTGGGCAGGTACTTGTAATAGAACATCTCTGAAAAATGGTCCTTGGAACCAACGTATTCGTCAATTTTTTGAGTGATCGTATAAGCATCAGTCCCCAGGAAGTTCGGCTGGGCAGGGGCCAGATAGTTGTTCAAGGGACCCGGAGAAGTTGGGTCCGGCAGATACTGGAACCATTGCTTGGCCAAGGAGTTCTGCAAGCGCGGATCGGTTGAGCAGATTACGTTCGGCGTTGTGCCATTACAGCCCATGAACTGCTGATGAGTGACTGGGTCATAGATAGGAGCGATCCAATCACTGAAATCTCCCTGTCGTTCCGCAAGAGAAGGTATGGAAATAACCGGCCGCACCAGGGCACCTCTAATCCGGAACGCTTCGAAGTTCGCAAAGAAGAATGTACGGTGATCCCTGCTTTTCCAAAAAGGCAGTTTCAGCGGTCCCCCGAAGTTACCTCCAAAGTCATTCTCGATGTCCTGCGCTTTCGCGCTGGTCGGTATTCCCCACTGAACGGCGTTGAACGAAGAGTTTCGATTGAATTCGTAGGCAGTACCGTGAAACGTGCTGGTCCCAGACCTCACATTTTCTACCGTTACTCCGCCCGCGCTTCCGTACTGTGGATCGTAATTCGATGTGAGTACCTGAAATTCACTGATGAGGTCCGGGGATTGAGGAAAGTCAAGAACTGCTCCCGTCAAGCCCTGGGTGCCGGAGGAGTTGTACAACGCAATCCCGTCAAGAACGACGATACCCGTCTGCGACTGTCCGCCGTTCACGTGGGCACCGGAGACATCGCCAGTCCCGCGGACGACGCCAGGCAGGAGAGAAGCAAAATTTGCTGCGGAGCGGATCGATCCGGACACGAGAAGAGGAAGATCCCGAATCACTTGCGGGTCGATGCTATCGCGCAGTTCTGCACTCTCATAGTTGAGGGGCGAGGCATCGGAGGTGACTTCAACGTGTTGTGTGGTCGACTCAAGTTTCAACTCCACATTCTGCCGGATGGGGTAGCCTACGCGTACCTGGAGTCCATCTTGCACATATTCGCCAAACCCTGATGCACTGACCCGCAACTGATACATTCCAGGCACGACGTTTCGAAACGAATACAGACCATTGCTGTCGGCGATGAAGGTAGACGATTGCTTCGTATCTTGAGAGGTAAGCACTACCTTCGCACCTGCAACCACGGCCCCTTGGGGATCGTGAATCTCCCCGTCAACGGATGCGTTATTGCTTTGAGCCATCATGTATGGCGCAATTCCCAAAACCATCAACGTCGTAAGGCGGAATGCAATTCTGCGCGCGATGCCTGTCATATTTGGCTCCTGACTACTCTGGGTTCCTTTCCCCCTTCGCCTCATCTCGTGAGACGGCTGAGTCCCCCCGGGTTTCATGTCCTCTTGTGAATTCCCTTCTTGAAGTTTTCGACAACGTGATCGCAGGTTCGCATGGCGAAGGCCACAATCGGCATAGTCGTTGTCTTGTCGGTAATGGTCGGGAAAATACTTGCGTCGCAAATGTAAAGATTTGGGACGTCGTGAGCCTGTGCCCACTTGTTCGTAACCGAAGTCTTGGGATCGCTTCCCATCCTGCAAACTCCGACTTCGTGCAAACTAGTTCCTGGGCGGTTCGGTTCAGCGTCAGCACCCCACATCTCTCCACCCATTGCCTTGAAAAGGTCGATCATCACTTGCTTTGAGTGCTCCCACATGAGAAGCTCGTTCGCGCCCCACTGATAGTGGAATCGCAGTTGGGGAATTCCGAAGATGTCTTTCTGCTCCGGGTCAATGTCCACGTAGTTGTTGGGACTGGACAGGGCGGGGGCCTGAATCAGAGCGCCAACCGAGGTGGGATAGTAACGCTTGATCTCGCGCTTATATTTGGCTCCAAATCCTTCGATCTGTCCGTAGTGGCCTGGAAATTCCCCACACCCGCCACCCATGTAAATCGCATAGCCGCGGATGAATTTCTCTTCGTGCGGATTTTTCAGGTTTTGCCAGCGCGGCATCCAAGTAACGGTCGAATCGGCAATATTGTCGGGAGTGGCAGGCTGACCCAAGAGCTGAGGCAGGTAACCATAGCCCGGGTTCCCGTACAGGTGATCGCACAGGTTGCGGCCGAGTTGCCCACTGGAGTTGGCGATCCCAGTCGGCCAGTGCCGTGAGTTCGAGTTCAGCATTATGTGCGCTGTCTCAACACACGAAGCCGCCAGCACCACCACCTTGGCGTAGATTTCCACTTCTTTCCTTGTGGTCCGATCCACGTACGCGACGCCCTTCGCCATGCCGCTTTCGTCGACCAGCACGCTGCGCACCACGGCATTGGTGAGAAGCGTCAGGTTGTTGGTGGCTTCAGCCTCCGGAATAGCAAACCATGTGGGAGAGAAGAAAGATCCAACATCGCAACCCCGGCTGCAGTTCCCACAATAGTGGCAGGCGAGATGACCGTTATGAGCGACCGTCAATTGGGCGCAACGGTCAGGAAGGTACGGCACCCCGATTTTTTCCGCACCCTTCTGAATGATGTAGTCCAGGCAACGCCATGGTATGGGGGGCAAATATTCGCCATCGGGATTGCTCGGTCGGTTCTGGATGGTGCTGGCGACTCCCATGTATCGCTCGGCCTTGGAAAACCACGGTGCGATCTCCGCGTAGTCGACCGGCCAGTTTTCGCCGAAGCCGTCGAGGTCTGCGGCTTTGAAATCAATATCCCCGAAACGAGCTGAGGAACGTCCCCAAAAATTCGCCTTTCCCCCTGTTCCTTTGCAGCGCTTCCAGTACCAATCGGTTCCTGGAGCATTGGAGTAGGCAACATCATGCTCGAACAGGTCTCGCCCTTCGCTGTATTCTGATTCTTCAACCGAATAAGGCTCCTGATGCGGTTTCCCTTTCAGCCGCATGGGATCGCCATAGCCGCGGTATTTCAAGTCATAGACTTGACGATGCCGGCGATAGTCCGTCGCTGGGTTTGTACGCGGTCCGGAGTTAATCGCGCAGACTTGCAGGCCGGCTTCACAGAGGATCTTCATGGCCGTGCCGCCACCGGCTCCGGTCCCCACCACAATCGCGTCGTAGATTTTCGCCGTCATTTAAGGTTGTTTAGCCAGCGCTTCGCAGTGCCGGTAGATTCGAAATCTTGGGCTCCCGAAGATGAGCATGTTCGGGATCATCGGGATGAGTACACCCGGGCATCTTCGGCCACGACGTCCGCAGACCGGGGTAGCCCAAACTTTCCAATCCAATCTTGGTCGTGTAGTAGCCAACCACCGTGTAATCCCGCATCATGCGGAAAAATTCACGCCCAGTTTCGGTGGTCGGCTTGAACTTCTCTTTGTAAGCAAGTTCCTCCAGCAAGCTGTTCTGCTGGTCGGGAGCGCAGTCCATGAAATTGGACCCGAACTCTGCGTGGCACCGCGCGTTCATCCAGCCCAATCCCAGAATGAAGCTGGCCTGCGCTTGATTCCCTGATTGAATAGCATCTTCAGTCGAACGAATGTCGCGCGATGCGCTCACCGGGACCCGATTCGCCACCATGAAATCAATGAACTCGGCAACACCTGCGGTTTTGGCACCTGGCGTTCCGTCTTCGGGAATGATCATCTCCGCCATATGCTCGACCATGCGATACTGCTCCGGAGAGAAGAAGAGGGGTTTGTAAGGAAGCGAATCGCGCTTGGCGCTTGCCGGTTGGGGATGGTCCTCGGGGCAGGCGAACACCCACTTGCTGAATCCGGGAAACGTCCCCGCCACCGCCGCCATTCCGATATAGCGGAGAATGTCCCGTCGTTCTGTTCCCTGTCCGCCCAAAGCTAATCGCCCCTACAAAGCGTGTTTTCTGAAAGCGGTTTCATAGGGCTGGTTTGTAGCACCTCTTCGAATGCGGTGTCAAGACCCGTCCAGTGAATTCTCGCCCCCTATTTGACCTCTATCGCTACTCATGGTGTGATCTTTGAACGGACTTCAATTGAATTTCGTTTTTTTAGATCTTTATGAACCATCCCCCGCATAAAAAATCGAACTTCAAACCTCTTGCGGGGGTCCTTTGTTTGCTCTTCCTAGGAATCGCCAATGACCTTGGCGCTCAATCGTCAAGCCGCCCCTTGTTCAATGGAAAAAATCTCGATGGCTGGCAGCAGGTCGGTCCGGGCTCGTTCGTGGTGACCGAAGGCATGATGAAAACCCAGGGCGGAATGGGCATGCTTTGGTACGAGCGCGAAAAGATCGGAAATGCCACCATTCGCGTTGTTTTCAAGCTAATGGGTAAGGAGGCGGACTCGGGAGTCTTTATCCGTATCCCGGAGAAACCCACCGAACCATGGATGCCAATCAACCGCGGTTATGAGGTTGAAATCGGAGATTGGCCTGACGACTACTCCTGCACTGGCGTCCTTTACACTTTCTCCAAGGCTCTGGCACGGCCGATCAAAGCAATCGGCGAGTGGAACACAATGGAGATCACCATGGATGGACCGCACACCGTGGTGTACCTCAATGGCGTGAAAGTGACAGACTTCTGGGAAGGTCAGCCCGTCCCAGCAAAGCCCAAAGGTTCCCACGATCCCGACCGCGGCCCCCGGCCCGAATCAGGCTTTATTGGCCTGCAGAATCATCCTGGATCAGAGGTTTATTTCAAGGAAGTTTCGCTAATACCACTGCCGAAATGATCTGTGGGATATCTACTTCGCCGCTTGCTCGGTGATCCGGTGGTAACGGTTGATTTCCAAAGAAGTTGCCATTTGCGTCGTCCCATTGGGCCAAACGATTTCGATCTCCACGCGATGGCTTGACGGCAAATTTCCCAACCCAAAGAGCACGCGTTTGTCATGCGACGAAAGATAGCTCCCACCGCCCGTCACCCAGCGCACTAGTTTCCGGTCCGCAGTGCGAAGCGTCAACTTCGCTCCAATCGCGTCCCGATTGCTCCGTGCTCCGACCAGACCGATTCCGATCCAGGAATTTTGTCGCCCTACGTTGTTGCGCAATAGCACGGGGCGATCGCCGATGCAGGTGAATATCGCGTCGGGTGAGCCGTCATTGTCCCAATCTCCAATTGACAGGCCACGTGCGAGGTATCCTCGCGAGAAGGCAGAGCCTGCCTTGGAACTTACGTCTTCAAATTCGGAGTTGCCCGAGTTGTGCAAGAGCAAGGGCTGTTCCTTGAACTTCACTTGAGGGTGCAACTGTTCAATGACTTCAACGATATGGCCGTTCACGATCATGAGGTCGAGCAGTCCGTCATTGTCATAGTCGAGAAAGTGTGTTCCCCATCCCACGTTAGGTCGCGTAGCTCCAGCCAGGTGCGAAGGTCGTGTCCAATCGTCAAAGGGAAAGGCTCGACGGTTAAGAAAGAGCGAATGGAATTCAAAATTAAAATTGGTGACCACAACATCCGGGCGCCCGTCGCCATTTACGTCCCCTGCATCCACTCCCATGCCCGCTCTTGCATTGCCGTTCCTGTCGAATGCAATTTCGGCGTCGAGTCCAGCATCAGCAAATGTACCGTCATGTCTGTTGAGCAACAGAAGGTTTGGGGAGGCGTCACGTGCTACGAACAAATCCGGCCAGCCATCATCGTCGAAGTCAATTGCCACCACCCCCAGCGCTCTGCCCACCAGCAGATCGAGCCCCGAGGAGCGACTGACGTCGGTAAAGGTGCCGTTGCGATTGTTGTGATAGATGGTCAGCGGCATGCCTTTATAGAGGCGTTGCTCGCAGTAGGTTCGAACGTTGAGGGTTTCACATTTGGGAGCGGCGCCTTCGAACGAAAGCTCCGCATAATTGCAGACCACAAGATCTAAGAACCCATCACGATCGTAATCGAACCAGGCGGCGCCCGAGGCCCATCGTCCGTGGTTCTGGAGTCCCGCATCCGCGGTTACGTCTGTGAATGTGCCGTTGCCATTGTTGTGGTAGAGGGTGCAATTTGGAAATCCGGTAACGAAAATGTCCTCATGGCCATCGTTATCAAAATCAGCGACCGCTACGCCCATGCCGTAGTTCTTGACCGGATGCAGCCCCGCTTCGGTGGCAACATCAACGAATTTGCCATTTCCCAGATTGCGGTAGAGCGCATTTTGTAGTGGTCTTTCGCTTCTGCCACGAGGGGTTTCACCGCCATTCAACAAGAAAATATCCAACCAACCGTCATTATCGAAATCAAACAGTGCGACTCCGCCCCCCATGGTTTCGATTAAGTAACGATCAGGCGATGCCCCATTGAACTGGCGCCAGGTGATGCCGGCTTCCTGGGTTACGTCCGAGAATAGCGGCTTCGCCGTCGCTTCGATGGAAGCCATTCGGGGATAAAGGAACTGCGCGATTCCGGCAGCTGACATGGCTCCCAGGAACTCGCGCCGTGACCAATCGGAAGAAGATGGCAAAGAGAAGCCAACACCGGAATCGCCACGCAAGATGCAATAGGGCTTCACGGTTTTTCTTCCCCTTTAGTCGGAGTTGCCATCCCACCTTCCTCTGCTTGCTTGAGTCTCTGGTAAATTTCAAACTCATGTCGGGCATCGTCAGCGCGCCCCGTCCTCCGGTAGAGGACCGACATCGCAAAATGCGCTTTGCTCTGATTCGGGTCTGACTGCAAGGACTGGGCAAATTCTGCCGCCGCCTCCTTGAATAGCCCACGTTGTAGCGCCAATTGACCAAGCTGATAGTGGGCTTCTGCGGATTGTGGGTTCAGCTTTGCCGCTTTTCGGAGCAGATCTTCGGCTTCACGCTGTAGCTTGAGTGAATCGGGAGATGCCAACAAGGTTTCAGCGCAGGCAATGTAGAACCGGGCATCGTTAGGAAATCTGACCATTCCCGCTCTGTACTGATTAATCGCAGCGGCGTTTTGACCGGCAACGAAATGAACCGTGGCAATTCCCAAGATAGCGTCGGCGTTCGACCTATCTAACTCGCTGGCATGTGTGTAACTCGCAATCGCATCTTTATATTCGTTCTTGCGAAGACTTAAGTTCCCTTTCCACACCCAGGGTCTGGCGTCATCTGGAGCAATCCTGATCGCGTGGTTCACTAGTTCCAACGCGTCGCTGCTCTTACCCACATTCACGAGGAGCGCAATCGGATCCTGATAAGAGTCAACACGCGTCGGCTCGGCCTCGATCGCACGTCGATACGCCTGTAGGGCGAGGCTCGGCTGACGCTCCGTTTCATAGCAGTTCCCCAGCAGGAGTTGCAAATCGGCGCTTACCACGCCTTGCTCCACAAGTTGCAACAAAAGTTCTTTTGCGTCGGAAACCTGGCCAACGTTGTATTGGAGAGTCGCTAATTGAATACCTGCGGTCGGTCGGGTCGGCTCATTCAGGGGAATTAAAGCAAAAAGAGACTTGGCGGTTTCGAGGTCGCTTCCGCCGGCGGCAATTTGCGTGCATCGGCTTATGGCTGATGGCCAGCCAGGATCGTTCCTCCGAAGCCGCAGAACATCGACGATCTTTGCAAGCTTCGAGAGCTGCCCGCTTCGCACAAGAGAATGAAATAACGCGACCGTTCGGTCGGGCTGAGAGATAACCAGATCAAACTGTGAATCCAATAATCCGGCAGCTGTTTCGTAGCGCCCCAGTTTCTCATTTACCATTCCCAGCAGCAGCACCGAACCAGGATCACCAGGACTCTTTGCCAAAACGTAGCGAAGGTTCTTCTCGGCGGAGGACATCAACCCAAGCTGCCACTGTACCGCGGCCGTCTCTCGCCGAAAACTGATATTTGTCGGAGCGAGTTCTACGGCTTTCTGAAAACTTGCCAGCGCCTCATTCCATTTTCCCTCTAGCCCCAATATTGATCCCAATTGAGCGCGGTAGAGTGCTACCCCCGGCGCACCGTGGGTAGCTTGCTGCAACTCGCTTTCTGCTTCGGCTAGCTTGCCGGCTTTCGCAAGGGAAATGCCGAGCGCCGAATGGTCCTGCGCCTTCTGGGCCCTGACACTTTGGTTTGAGAGAAGTGTAAGCAGAACCGCAATCAGCCACTGCCCACCAATTCTGCGAATGCGCTGGAGACTGCCGGTGTGCGCCATCGCCCGACTCTTCTCGGCGTAACCTGAAATCAAGAGCATGGTTCAAAGCTGAAAATTCGTTATGCTTTACGCTGCACCGGCGCCGTAGACTTGCGAACCACAAGATCGGTCTCTAGCGCGTAAGTCATACCCTTGCGACGCTTAAGCTTGAGCATGCGGTCCAAGGCCTCGAAGGCCTTGATCCCAAGCTGTTCGCGAGGAACGCTTATGGTGGTAAGCGGAGGGCGCGCCAGAAAAGAAAAGAAGATATCGTCAAATCCGATGACAGAGATGTCTTCCGGCACTCCCACTCCTGCTTCTTCGAGCGCGCTCATGACCCCCATAGCTATGAGATCGTTCCCACAGAACACCACGGTGGGTATTTCGGGGCGCGACAGGACCTCTCGAATGGCCAACGCGCCCGCGTCAACCCGATAATTGCTCTCCAAAACACACACCGGCTTCAACCCACGTGCCGTGAGCCCAGATACCAGGGCACTCTTGATCCGCATCGCAGTGCGATTGTTAGCCGGCCCGGCAACCACGGCCGAGCGACGGTGTCCCAGCGAAACGACATGCTCGATCGCTTTGTTGATGCCGTGTTCGTATTCAATGCAAATGTTCGCCACTAGCTTGCCGGCAGAATCGTAATTGCAGAAAACCAGCGGGATCCCGGCAGCCGTGAGTTCCGATGCCATGCTCCGGTTTACTGAAGAGGTAACGATTGCCACCCCACGAACATCGCTCTCCCTAAGTTTTCGCATGGCGGCCTTGGTTCGGTCGCGGTCATACTCGGTATTGCAAATCAAAACATCAAATCCTCGGCTCCATGCCGCGGCCTGATAGCCGCGGATGATCTCAGGAAAGTAAGGATTGGCAATCTCTGAAATGATGAGTCCAAAAATATCGCTGCGTCCAGTCGCTAGGCGACGGGCGTGCACGTTCTTGAAATAATTGAACTCGCGAACCGCCTTCAATACCCTGCGGCGGGTTTGTTCCGAGATGTATTCAGTGTCATTAAGCACGCGTGAAACGGTGGCCAGCGAGACCCCGGCCCGCTTGGCGACTTCACGCATTGTGTGGGCCATAGGCTAATTGTCGTACAAACCCAAGATGGCTCGCCAACTTGCGGCAAAGCCTTGCTGCATGGACAAGCTATCACGACCTCGTAAGCAAAGACTACGCTTCTTGACAATGCTAACTGGCTCCGATACTGTATTCCGGTTTTCTGGAACCGGTTTCATAACACACTTTCGCTCGATGCTAAGTCTTTTCAGTCGGCTGCGCTGCAGCTCTTCGTGTTCGAGGGCATTCACCCCACTCGGGTTACCCCCAGCGAGGAGTGCGGAAAAGAGGCGGGTATGACCGACCAGACCCATTTTCTGCAAGACATACTTAGACAGCCTGCTGAAATAAAGCGTTCCATCAACTATCTGTTGGGACCCGGGAAATCGTCACTGGACAATGCTCGGGCTCTGATCCATTCCACTCGCGATGTCATCATCACCGGCATCGGAGCAAGTTGGCACGCTGCCCTGAGGGCAGGTGCTCTGTTGAATCTGGATGGCAACCACGCTCTTATTCAGGAAGCCAGCGAGTTGCTATATTTTGCCACCGTCCCTCGTGGGGCTGTGATTGTTGCGATTTCCCGTACCGGTCGCAGTGTTGAGATCGTGCGGCTTCTTGACAAAGCCGAAGCCAGTGGCGCTTCAGTTATCGGGATCACGAACTGTGCCGATAGCCCTCTGGCAAAAAAAGCCGCGGTCGCCATCGTGATCCCGACCATACTTGATCATGCAATTTCCGTGGCCACCTATTCCACGCTGGCCATTGCCGCAAGCGCATTGGCTACCCCTGCTGACTTCGGCTTGGAAGATGTCGCGAGCTCATTAGCCGGAACCGTCGATGAAGCCGAGAAACAAATCGACGTTTGGAGACAACAGTTGGACCAGTCGAGGTGGTTAGCGGCTGGGGAAGTCTATTATTTTCTCGCCCGCGGCAGCAGTTCGGGAACATGCCATCAGGCAAGGTTGCTGTGGGAGGAAGGAGTCAAGATACCGGCCACTGCGATGAGCACCAGCAGCTTTCGCCATGGCCCGCAGGAAATCGTACGGCTGGGGATGCGGTTTTGCATCTGGCTTGACCAATTACTGATGCGAGATGAGGATTATTTGCTAGCCTGCGATCTCAGGGAACTAGGTGCGTCAGTAATGCTGATCGGCGAGGATCTTCCAGCCGATGCGGCCGACTTGGTATGCACGTTGCCTACCTCCCCAAGCCACTGGCAATCGATAATCGATGTCTTGCCGATCCAACTCGCGGCAGAACGCTTGTCGAGGTTGTCGGGCGTAGACTGCGATTCCTTCCGGATCTGTTCTTACGTCGTAGAGGATGAGCAAGGATTGCTGCCGAAGAAAGCTGAGGCGTCTCCGCATGCAGACTGACCATCGGCGCCTTCCGATCTGGCTCTGGTACGCGTTTCTGTGCATCTTCTGGTGGGGCCTGTGGGGATTCCTTTCCAAAATAGGATCGGTAACCGCCAATCCCCTGCAGATGCAAATCCTGTTTACTTTAGGCATGTTGCCAGTTGCCATCGGAATGCTGCTGCATATGCGGGGAAGGCTTGACCGCGAACGCATTGGCGTCTCGTATGGCTTTCTTTGCGGAATCGCCACGGGGTTGGGCACGCTCGGATACTTCGCCGCCCTGCGCACCCAGGATGCTTCCGTTGTCACTCCGCTCACAGGAGTCTTTCCCATACTCACCGTGGCGCTGGCCTTCGTGGTACTGCGGGAACGATTGAACAAAGTGCAGATG
>Ga0068859_100001699_pt1 | contig 22416 bp, 20 predicted proteins | sample KBSSwiS22_FD_66585 | JGI IMG/M metagenome (GOLD analysis project Ga0068859, IMG submission 66585) | Switchgrass rhizosphere microbial communities from Kellogg Biological Station, Michigan, USA - KBS Switchgrass S2-2 | ecosystem: Host-associated > Plants > Roots > Rhizosphere > Soil ...
GCCGCCGAGGCGCTGGGGATGTCGGTCGTCGTCATGTCGGCGCGCAATGGAGAGGACGTCGCCGATCTGCGCGGACGTCTGGAGAACGTGGTGGCGAGCGCCCTGGCGGGCGCGGAAACGCCGACCGCCACCCGTCTGCGCCATCGGGACCTGCTGGCGGAAGCCGCCACGCGGCTGCGACGGGCGCTGGGGACCACGGATGTGGAGCTGGCGGCGGAGGATGTTCGCCTCGCTGCCCGGGCGCTGGACCGCATCACCGGCCGGATCGATCCGGAACAGGTGCTGGAGCGGATCTTCGCCACCTTCTGCATCGGCAAGTGAGTGTTTCACGTGAAACATAGCCACCGCCCTCAATGTGACATACGCGCCGATGACCCTGCGGCGGCGATCCGCTATAGAGCCCCCTCGGGCGCTCAACGGGCGCGGGAGTAGGATCAGTCCAGCGTGACCCAGTGGGATGTCATCGTGATCGGCGGCGGACACGCCGGGTGCGAGGCCGCGGCCGCTTCGGCCCGGTTCGGCGCGCGCACCCTGCTGCTGACCCACAAGCTCGAGACGATCGGCGAAATGTCCTGCAATCCGGCCATCGGCGGGTTGGGCAAGGGCCACCTGGTCCGTGAGATCGACGCCCTCGACGGCCTCATGGGCCGGCTGGCCGACCGCGCCGGCATCCAGTTCCGCCTGCTGAACCGGTCAAAGGGCGCCGCCGTGCGCGGCCCCCGGGCCCAGATCGACCGGCGCCTCTATCGCGAGGCCATGCAGGCCGAGCTGGCGGCCACCGCCAACCTCACCGTCAAGGCCTGCGCCGTCGAGGACCTGCTGGTCGAGGACGGCCGCGTGGTCGGGGTGGAGAGCGGCGACGGCGAGCGCTTCGCCGCCGGCCGCGTGGTCTTGACCACCGGCACCTTCCTGAAGGGCGTCATTCACCAGGGGGAGAAGCGCATCCCCGCCGGCCGGGTCGGCGACGCGCCCGCCATCGGCCTGTCCGAGCGCCTCTATTCGCTCGGCCTGACAATGGGCCGGCTGAAGACCGGCACGCCCGCGCGGCTGGACGGACGCACCATCGCCTGGGACCGCCTGGAGATGCAGGCCGCCGACGACGAGCCGCAGCCCTTCTCCTTCCTGACGCGCGCGATCACCAATCCCCAGATCGCCTGCGGCGTCACCTACACGACCGCGGAAACTCATCGGATCATCGCCGCCCGCTTAAGCGAATCGGCCGTGTACGGCGGCCGGGTCACGGGCCGCGGCCCCCGCTATTGCCCCTCCATCGAGGACAAGGTGGTGCGGTTCGCGGACAAGACCAGCCATCAGATCTTCCTGGAGCCGGAGGGGCTGGATGACGACACCGTCTATCCGAACGGCGTCTCCACTTCGGTCTCGGAGGAGACCCAGGCGCTGTTCCTGCGCACCATCCCCGGTCTGGAGGAGGTGGCGGTCCGCCGCTACGGCTACGCGATCGAATACGACTATGTCGATCCGCGTGAGCTCTCGCCGACGCTGGAGGTCAAGCGGCTGTCCGGCCTCTATCTCGCCGGCCAGATCAACGGCACCACCGGCTATGAGGAGGCGGGGGCGCAAGGTCTGGTGGCCGGCCTCAACGCCGCCCGGGCCGCGTCCGGCGCCGAGGCGGCCGTGTTCGCCCGCGACGAGGCCTACATCGGGGTCCTGATCGACGACCTGGTAACCCGCGGCGTCACCGAACCCTATCGGATGTTCACCAGCCGCGCCGAGTTCCGGCTGACCTTGCGGGCCGACAACGCCGATCAGCGCCTGACCGCCCGAGGCTTGGCGCTGGGATGCGTCGGGACCGAACGCGCGGCGGCCCATGGCGCCAAGGCCGCGGCCCTGGCCCAAGCCCGCGCCCGCGCCGCCGAGCTGGTCCTGACACCGGGCCAGGCCGCAAAGGCCGGCCTTCCGGTGAAGGCCGACGGCCAGCGCCGCGATCTGGTGCAGCTCCTCGCTTACCCGACCATCGGCTTCCCCGCGCTGGCAGGCGTCTGGCCCGAACTCGCCAACTGGCCCGCCATGGTGCGCGAGCAGCTCGAGATTGACGCCGCCTACGCCGGATACCTGGACCGGCAGGCGGCCGACGCGGCGGCGTTCCGGCGCGACGAGGACCTGCAGCTCGACGCCAATCTCGATTATGCGGCGGTGGGCGGCCTTTCCAACGAAGTGCGCGAAAAGCTGGCCGCGGTCCGTCCGCTGACGCTCGGCCAGGCGGCGCGCATCGAAGGCGTCACCCCAGGCGCGCTCACAGCCCTGCTGGCCCATGTCCGTCGTCGCGCCGCCTGAGGCCCTTCCCGCGGTCGCCGACCGGGCCGGCTTCGCCGCGGCCTCCGGCGCGACCGCCGCGCAAATGGCCGATCTCGACCGCTATCTTCTACGGCTGACCGAGGCCAATGCGGTGATGAACCTGGTCGGTCCCTCCGCCCTGGCGGATTTCTGGTCACGCCATGCCTGGGACAGCGCCCAGCTTGCGGCCGTTGCGCCCGACGCGCTTACCTGGGCCGATCTCGGGACCGGGGCAGGACTGCCCGGCGTGATCCTGGCCATCCTCGGCAAGGGCCGCCCGGGCTTCCACATCGACCTCGTCGACAGTCTGGCCAAGCGGTGCCGGTTTCTGACCGGCGTGGTGGAGGAGCTGGGCCTGCCGGCGCGCGTCCACAACGCCCGCGCCGAGGCCCTCGCCCTGAAGGTCGAGGTGGTCTGCGCGCGGGCCTGCGCGCCGCTCCACCGGTTGCTCGGGTTCGCCGAGCCCTACCTGCGGCGCGGCGCCACAGGCCTCTTCCTGAAGGGACAAGATGTTGCGTCCGAGCTGGAAGAAGCTACAAGATATTGGGACTTTGACGCGGATATTCTGCCGAGCCAGAGTGACGTCAGGGGCCGTATCGTGCGAGTGAGGAGGCTGGGGCGTGTTCGCAAAACCTGAGCATCCGTTGCGGGTCCTGGTGGTCGCCAACCAGAAGGGCGGAGTGGGCAAGACCACCACCGCCATCAACCTGGGCACGGCCCTGGCGGCGGTCGGCGAGCGGGTGCTGCTGGTCGATTCCGATCCCCAGGGCAACGCCTCCACGGGGCTTGGGGTGGGCCGCGCGCGGCGCAAAGCCACGCTCTACGATGTGCTGATGAGCGGCGCCAACGTGCTCGACGTGGCCTTGAAGACCGAACTGCCTGGCCTCGACCTCGTGCCCGGCGACGAGGACCTCTCCGGCGTCGAGCTGGAGCTGGGCCACGCGCCGCGCCGCTCGTTCAAGCTGCGCGACGCCCTGCAGCCGGTGCGCGAGACCGGCGCCTACACCTATGTGCTGGTGGACTGTCCGCCGTCGCTCAACCTGCTCACCGTCAACGCCATGGCCGCGGCGGACGCGGTACTGGTGCCGCTGCAGTGCGAGTTCTTCGCCCTAGAGGGCCTGACCCAGCTCATGCGGACCATCGATCTGGTGCGCGGCAACCTCAACCCGAAGCTGGAGGTGCAAGGCGTGGTGCTCACCATGTACGACCGCCGCAACAGCCTTTCGGAACAGGTGGCCCGCGACGTGCGCGAGCACTTCGGCCAGGCGGTCTACAACACCGTCATCCCGCGCAACGTCCGCGTCTCGGAAGCGCCCTCCTACGGCAAGCCGGCCCTGGTCTATGACCTCAAGTGCGCCGGCAGCCAGGCGTACCTGAAGCTGGCGCGTGAACTGGTGGTCCAGGAGCGCGAACGCCGCGCTCAGGCTGCGTAAGGGGAGGGGACCATGGCGGAAGCGCGCAGAGGATTGGGCCGGGGCCTGTCGGCCCTGATGGACGAGGTGGACCCGGACATCGCCGCGGCGACCCCCGGCGGCGGGCTGCAGGACACCGCGCTTGCGCTCCTGCAGGCCAATCCCAACCAACCTCGCCGCAGCTTCGCCGAGGCGGAGATCGAATCCCTGGCCGAGTCCGTGAAGGCCCAGGGCGTGCTGCAGCCGATCCTGGTGCGGCCCGCGCCCGGGGCGCCGGGTCGATTCGAGATCGTCGCCGGCGAGCGGCGCTGGCGAGCCGCGACGCGCGCGGGGCTCGCCTCCGTCCCGACGCTGGTGCGCGAGCTGGACGATCGCGAGGTGCTCGAGATCGGCATCGTCGAGAACGTTCAGCGCGAGGACCTCAATCCCCTGGACGAGGCGCTGGCCTATAAGGCGTTGATCGAGCGCTTCGGCCACACCCAGCTCGCCGTCGCCGACGCGGTGGGCAAGAGCCGCAGCCACGTGGCCAACAGCCTGCGCCTGCTGCAGTTGCCCGAAGCGGTCCAGGCGCACCTGCAAAGCGGCCGGCTGAGCGCGGGCCATGCTCGCGCCATCGCCGCGTCCGACGATCCCGAGGCGCTGGCCGAACAGATCCTGGCGGGCGGCCTGAACGTGCGGGAGACAGAAACCCTGGCGCGCGGCGACAAGGCCAAACCCCACAAGGCGGCCCGCCCCGCGGCGGGGAAGGACACCGACACCGTGGCGCTGGAGCACGACCTCGCCGAAGTGTTGGGCATGGCGGTGGAGATCGCCGACCGCGGGGGCGCTGGGGAGCTGCGGATCCGCTACAAGACCCTGGAACAGCTCGACGACCTCTGCCGCCGCTTGACCCGCGGCTGACCTGACGCCCGGTTGGCCAGAATTCTTCTATAATATCAATGTATTATTTATGAACGAATAAGCATTTATAATATACGGCGCGCCGACACCTTCGATCGATCCCCACGGGCCCATTGACAGGCGCCACCCCGGCGGGCGTCAAATTGCGGCGATGAGGTTCGTCCCGGGAGGTCACGCGGTGAGCAAGATTCCCTACGATCCGCTGGACCCCGGGGTGCTGGAGGATCCTTTCCCGACCTACGCGAAGATGCGCTCGGAATGTCCGGTGGCGCATTTCGACGGACTGGACGTCCCATACCACGTGCTGTTCCGCTACGACGACGTGCGCGAAGCCTCGACGGACACCAACCAGTACACCGCGAAGTACGGCGCTTCCCCCACGTTCCGGGACCCCGGCACGCTCTCGGACGACGGGCCCTCGCACCTGGCGTTCCGCAACACCTTTCAGGAGCGGCTCATGCCGCGCGGCGTGAAGGCCTACGAGGCCGACGCCGAGCGCTTCGCCGACGGACTGATCGCCGCCATGAAGGCCAAGGGCCGCCACGGCGACCTGCATGACGACTTCGCCGAGCCCCTGCCGGTCCAGGTGGCCGCCGTGATCCTCGGCGTCGGCGACGCCGACCACCGCATCCTCAGCCTCCACGCCCAGCGCCTGCTGAACTCGGCCTGGATGGCGGAGGATCCCGACAAGTATCGGGAATACGTCGTCGAGGTGGACGCCTTCTTCAACGGCTACATCGATGCGCGGGAGCAGCGCCTGAGGGACGCCGGCGTCAGCGAACCCGGCCGCGAGCATGTGGGAACGCTGCTGCCCGACGACGTCATCTCGGACCTCATCTGCGGGCGGGTCATGGGCCGCAAGCTGGCGCGTCGGGAGATGCTGTCGCTGCTGCAGGTCCTGCTGGTGGGCGGCTACGAGACCTCCACCTTCATGATCACCAACTGTGTCTGGCGCCTGCTGGAGGACCGCAGCCGCTGGGAGGCGGTGCGCGCCGACCCCGACCGGCTCATCCCCATCGCCATCGAGGAATCGTTGCGGTTCGATCCGCCGGGCCTGGGCCTGTGGCGCACCACGGTCTGCCCGGTGCGCAAGCACGGCGAGGAAATCCCCGCGCACGGCAAGGTGCAGATGTCCTACGGCTCGGCGAACCGCGACCCGGCGGTGTTCGAGGACGGCGAGGCCTTCCGCCTGGACCGGACGCTGCAGCAGGCGCGCCGGCACCTGACCTTCGGCGCCGGCCCTCACATGTGCGTCGGCCAGCACTTGGCGCGCATGGACATGGCCGTGGCCCTGCGCGCGCTGTTCCGCGGCCTGCCGGACCTGCGCCTCGACGGGCCGACCGAGCGGGTCGGCAACTTCGGCTTCTGGGGCCGAAAGAAGATGCCTGTGACGTGGTAGCAACACATCCTCTCCCTCTGGGAGAGGGGGGACCGCGAAGCGGTGGAGAGGGCCTGCGGCGCGGCCGGAAAGGCCCTCTCAGTCGGCTGTGCTGACAGCTCCCCCGGAGGGGAAGCATAGTCCACGTTTCACCGAGCAGTTTCGCCCCTATAACCCCAGCCGCTTCGCCCGGCCGGCGACGGCGAGCGCCAGGCGCTCGGCGATGAGGTGGTCTGGAGAGCCGGCCTGCTTGCATGCCCGGTCGGCGGCCAGCACCTCGGGCTGGATCCGGTCGAGTTCGGCCAGGTTCCAGGTGCGCGCCTGGCGCAGGAATTCGCGCTCGTTCTTCCAGAACACGCCGGAGGCCTTCGCCGCCTCCTGCAGGCCCGCGCCGCTCTTGGCCAGGGTCAGCGTGCGGCGCAGCCGCCCCAGGTGCATGCCGATCGCGCGCACCGCCGCGGGTCCCGCCTCGCCCTCGGCCGCCGCGCGCCGCAACGCCGCCTGCGCCTCGGCGAGCCGGCCGCCGAACGCGTCGCTGGCGGCGTCGGCCAGCGAGGCTTCCGGCTCCACGCCCAGGAAGTCCTCCAGCTCCTGCGGCCCGGCGACGGCTCCGGACGCGGGGCCCAGGAACAGCGCCAGCCGCTCGATTTCCTGGCGCGCCACCCCGCGCTCCCGCGGCAGCCGCGAGACGAAGAGCTGCAAGGCTTCGGCGGTAAGGCTGACGTTGTCCTTGGCCAGGGTCTCGCGCACCAGCCGGGCCGTGTCGCCGGCCTCGTCCTCGTAGCAGGGGATGGCGGCCGCCCCCGCCGCAGCCTCCGCCGCCTTGCGCAGCGCCGAGCCGCGCGCCGAAAGTTCGCCCGTTTCGACCAGGAAGAAGGCGTCGGGATTGTAGGCCCCCGCGGCGTGCGCCGTGACCGCCTCGGCCACCGATTTCTCCAGCTTGTCGGCGGAGAGCCGCAGCCGCACCAGCCGGCGGCCGCCCATCATCGACTGCGCCGACAGCTCCCCCTCCAGGCGCGCGCCATCGGCGTCGAGGTCGCGGTCGCCCAGCAGGGCCACGTCGAACGGATCGTCCGGCCGCTCGGTCACCGCCTTGGCGAGCTGGTTGGCGCGGTCGCGCACCACGCCCCCGTCGCGCCCGTAGAAGAGGGCGCAGCGGATCGCCGGGTCGGGCTTGGCCAGGAACCGCTCGACGTCGGGGCGGCGGCTCAGGATCATGGGAAGCGGGAGCCCCTAGCCCTTCGCCTGCGTCGCCAGCCAGGCCGCCAGCTCGAGCTGGATGCGCTGCGCGGCTTCCTCGGCGGCGCGGTCGGCCACGTCCTGCTGCGCGGCGATCGAGGCGTAGGGCTGGTCGGCGGAATCGTAGGTGAGCTGCACGCGCACCACGCCCCTCTTGGCCTGCACGCCAGACGGCAGGCGCACGAGGCTGTAGGCGGCGGTCAGCACGTACTCGTAGCGGGTGGCGACGTTGTCCACCCGCAGGCCCCGCGGAAACCGCTGCTCGGCGAGCTGCAGGTCCATCCGATAGGCGGGCGGAACCGCGCTGTTCTTCGCCAGGGCGTCGTCGAGGTGCTCGCGGATGAGGTAGCCGGTGCGCCCCGCCGGGGCCACGACCTGCACGGAGGACAGGCCCGCCGTAACGCCCGGCGTGGCGTAGAGCGGCGTGAACCCGCAGCCCGACAGCCCGGCCGCAGCCAGGGCGAGGGCGGCCAGTGCGCCCAACCGAAATCTCGCGCGCATCAGTTCGCCACCACGTTGACGATGCGGTCCTTCACCACGATCACCTTGCGAATCGTCAGGCCCTCCAGGCGGCGCGCGATTTCCGGATCGCCCAGCACGATCTTCTCCACCTCGGCGGGCTCGGCGCCTGCCGGGGCGCTGATCTCGCCGCGGCGCTTGCCGTTCACCTGCACGGGCAGGACCAGCACGTCGTCCACCACCAGGGCCGGATCATAGTCCGGCCAGGGGGCGTTCACCACCATGCCTTCGCCGCCGACCCGCGCCCAGGCCTCTTCGGCCAGGTGGGGGGTGAACGGCGCCATCAGCCGCGCGAAAGCCGAGAGCGCCGCCTGACGCTCGGCGAGCAGCGAGGCGCTCGCCCCCTTGGCGGGCTGGGCCTTCAGGATATTCAGGAACGTGTAGAGCTGGGCGATGCCGGAATTGAAGCGGAAGGTCTCCACCGCCTCGCTCATCGCCTTGATCAGCCGGTGGGTCGCCCGGCGCAGCGTCAGGCCGGCCTCGTCGGGCTCGACCGCGCCGCCGGAGGCCTGCGGCTGGCTGTCGAATTCGTCCCAGACGCGGTTTATGAACCGCCATGCGCCTTGCACGCCGCTGGCCGTCCACTCCACGTCCCGCTCAGGCGGGGAGTCCGACAGGATGAACAGGCGCGCCGCATCCACCCCGTAGGCGTCGAAGATCTCCGCCGGCGCCACGGTGTTGCGCTTGGACTTCGACATCTTCTCGACGTCGCCGATCGTCACTGGCTCGCCGGTCTCGATCAGCTTGGCGCGGCGGGCGTTTCCTTCCGCGACCACCTCGAGCTGTGCGGGCTCCACCCAATCGCCGTTCTGCCGACGATAGGTCTCGTGGGTGACCATGCCCTGGGTGAAGAGGCCGGCGAACGGCTCCTGCACGGAGAGCTTGCCCTCGTCGTGCAGGGCGCGGTTGATGAAGCGGGCGTAGAGCAGGTGAAGCACCGCATGCTCGACCCCGCCCACGTACTGGTCGACCGGCATCCAGTAGTCGGCCGCGGCCTTGTCGATGGGCTCGTCCGCGTCGGGATTGGTGAAGCGGTCGAAGTACCAGGACGAATCCACGAAGGTGTCCAGGGTGTCGGTCTCGCGCACCGCCGGCCCGCCGCAGTCGGGGCAGGCCACGTTCTTCCAGGTCGGGTGGCGGGCCAGCGCGTTGCCGGGCTTGCTGAAGTCGAGGTCTTCCGGGAGCGCCACCGGCAACTGCGCCTTCGGAACCGCCACCACGCCGCACTTGCCGCAGTGCACGACGGGGATCGGGCAGCCCCAGCCGCGCTGGCGCGCCACGCCCCAATCGCGCAGGCGGTAGACGGTCGCGCCCTCGCCCTGGCCTTGCGTTTCGATCTGTTCGATGGCGCGGGCCTTGGCCGCCTCCACCTCCAGGCCGTCGAGGAAGCCGGAATTGAACGCCGTGCCCGGCCCGGTGTAGGCCTCGTCGCCCACCTGGAAGCTCGCAGGGTCCGCGCCCGGCGGCAGCACCACCGGCCGCACCGGCAGGGCGTACTTTCGCGCGAAGTCCAGGTCCCGCTGATCGTGCGCCGGACAGGCGAAGATCGCGCCCGTGCCGTAGTCCATCAGGATGAAGTTCGCGATCCAGACCGGCAGGGTCCAGGTCGAGTCGAACGGGTGGACGACCCGCAGGCCGGTGTCGATTCCGATCTTCTCGGCGGTCTCGATCTCGGCTTCGGAGGCGCCGCCCTTGCGGCACTCGGCGATGAAGGCCGCGATCTTCGGGTCGGCGGCCAGCAGTTCGGCCAGCGGATGGTCGGGGGCGACGCCCACGAAGCTGGCGCCGAACAGGGTGTCGGGGCGGGTGGTGTAGACCTCGAGGCCGCCGTCGAACCCGGCCGGCGCGGCGCCCTCGAACTGGAAGCTGAATTTCAGGCCCTTCGAGCGGCCGATCCAGTTCTCCTGCATCAGCCGCACCTTCTCCGGCCAGCGATCCAGGGTCTTCAGGCCGTCGAGAAGCTGGTCGGCGTAGTCGGTGATGCGCAGGAACCACTGCGCCAGCTTGCGCTTCTCGACCACCGCGCCCGAACGCCAGCCGCGGCCGTCCACAACCTGCTCGTTGGCCAGCACCGTCTGGTCCACCGGGTCCCAGTTGACCACGCCTTCCTTGCGGTAGACGAGGCCGCGCTTCCACAGGTCCAGGAACCAGGCCTGCTGCTTGCCGTAGTAGGCCGCGTCGCAGGTGGCGAACTCACGGCTCCAGTCGATGGACAGGCCCAGCCGCTTCAACTCGTCGCGCATCTTGGCGATGTTGTCGTAGGTCCAGGCCTTGGGGTCGACGCCGCGCTCCATGGCGGCGTTCTCCGCGGGCAGGCCGAACGCGTCCCAGCCCATCGGGTGCAGCACCGAGAAACCCCGCGCCCGCTTGTAGCGCGCCACCACGTCGCCCAGGGCGTAGTTGCGCACATGGCCCATGTGCAGGCTGCCCGACGGGTAGGGGAACATCTCCAGGGCGTAGTACTTGGGCCGGTCCGGATCGATCTTCGCACGGAAGACGTCGGCGTCCGCCCATGCGGCGCGCCATCTGGGTTCGGTCTCTTTGGGATTGTAACGGGCCATGGCGCTCGCCGAACCCTAAAGGGCGCTGTGCGTCAACCGCGGATGTTGGACAGGCGAAGCTGGCGCGCGCGGGTCAGGATGGCGTTTTCGATGTCCGTCTCGGTCTGGCCGGCCGAGGTCGCGTCCACCCAGGCGCCGGTCGCGTCGCGGTTCTGCTTGTAGACCGCCACGTTCAGCCCGTCGGCGCGCAGACGCGAATCCAGGATGTAGACGGTGCACTTGAAGCGCTCGTCCGGCTTTTCGGGATTGACGTACCAGTCGGTGATGATCACCCCGCCGTACGGGTCGGCCGAGGCCAGCGGCATGAACGCCAGCGTATCCAGCGTGGCGCGCCACAGGTAGCCGTTGACGCCGATCACCGGCTGATCGCCCCGGTTGCTGTGTTTCTTGCCCCCGAACAGGCGGAAGCCGCCGCCGCCTTCTTCCTGGGTCTGGAACGTCCTCGGCCCGCCGTGCGAGCAGCCCGCCAGGGCGATCATGCTCACGGCCAAGCCGCCGACCGCCCAACGGCGCATCCAGGCGCCACGCACAAACGGCATATTCATCCGCTCCAAGTCGAAATCGCGCGCCGTTTCACCGGTGCGCATCAGCCCCGCGCCGGCGCCCTCTATAACAACGAGTTGAACGGCGCCAAGCAGTTTCACGTGGCGTTCGAGCCACAGGGGGCCGTCCTTTTTCCAGTAAACAACGAGTTAACCCATCCTGTTGGTTGACCATTAGCCGTTCGGGCGCTTAATCGACCGGACTGCGACCACCCGACCGGGTGCAATGCAGGGGCGAGAGGGCTATATAAGCAAGATGCTGGGCGGGAGGCTCATAACGTCGGTTGGCGCGGCCGCCCTCATGGGCTTGGCGGCGACGGCGGCGCATGCCGAATCTCGCAAGGCTCCGCTCAACGTCACGGTCCGTTCCGAGGCGCCCATCGCGCCGCAGGGTGCGCGCGCCCTGCAATGGGACGCGCAGAAGGGACGCTGGGGCCTGACCCTGAACATGGAGCAGCCCCAGACCCGCGCCATGCAGCTCAACGACGTCCAGGCCGGCGCCTACTTCAGGATCACGCCCAGCCTGCGCATCGGCGGCGCCGTCGCCCTGAGCGACCGTCCGGCGGCCCAGAGCTACAACAAGGTCCAGCCCGAGGACCGGCAACCGCGGGTCCGTCTGGAGACCGCCTTCAAGTTCTAGGCGACGCCAGACCCTCCACCGCCGCAAGCCCCGCAAGCCCCGTGTCCTTCAGGAACGGGGCGTTTTCATTTCCGACGCCGCCTAGGCCGTAGACCGGCGCGCCGGCCCGCCGCGCGATCGCCGCCGCGCCCCGCGCCCCGATCGGCCGGCCCGCCGAGCGGCTGGCGCTGGGAAAGATCGGGGAAATCACCACCGCGTCGGCGCCGGCCCGCGCCGCCCGCCGGACGGCGGGCAGGCTGTGCGCCGCCGCGGTGACGATCCAGCCCGGGCGCGCCGCCTTCAGCCGCCCCGCGCGACCGGCCAGCCGCTCGGGCAGGTGCACGCCGTCCGCCCGGCAGGCGGCGGCGAGTCCCGGGTCCGCGCCGATCAGGAGCGTGAGGCCGCGCCGGGCCGCGATCGTGCGCAGGCGCCGGGCGCGCGCCAGAGCGTCGGCGGCCCCGAAGGCCCGGAAGACCACGGCGGTTCCCCGGGGAAGCCTGCCGGCGATCGCCTCGGGATCCGGCGTCCGCTCGGGATCAGTGAAGAACAGCAGCGCGGGCAGGGCCTTTCCGGCGCCGGCGCGCCGCCGTAAGGACGAGGCTGTCCTTTCCAGAGTCCAGAACCGCCCTCGAATGACCGCCTCTCCCGCCGACCCGGCCGCCGCGTATGCCGCGGTGCTGGCGCGGATCGCCCGCGCCGCCCGCGCCGCCGGCCGCGAGCCCGCCGATGTGACCCTGGTGGCGGTGTCGAAGCAACAGCCATGGGACCGCATCGCCCCGGTGCTGGCTGCGGGCCAGCGCGTCTTCGGCGAGAACCGGGTGCAGGAGGCGCACGAACGCTGGGACGATCCCGGCCGCAAGGTCCAGGCCGGGGAGGGGCTGGAGCTGCGTCTGATCGGGCCCCTGCAGACCAACAAGGCGCACGACGCCGTGGCCTTCTTCGACGTGATCGAAACCCTGGACCGCGACCGGCTGGCCCGGACCCTGGCCGAGGCGATCCAGAAGCGCGGGGCGGGCCCGCGCCTGCTCGTCCAGGTCAACACCGGCGAGGAGCCCCAGAAGGCGGGCGTCGCGCCCGCCGACGCCGACGCCTTCGTGCGCGATTGCCGCACGATGTACGGCCTCGTGCTGGAAGGCCTCATGTGCATTCCGCCGGCCGACGAACCTCCGGGGCCCCACTTCGCCCTGCTGGCCAAGATCGCCGCGCGCAACGGCCTTGCGACGCTTTCCATGGGCATGAGCGCCGACTTCGAGACTGCGATTCGCTTTGGCGCGACCCACGTGCGGGTCGGATCGGCCATCTTCGGCGACCGCTAGCCGCCGCCGCCGAGCCCAAGTCCAAGGCGCCGCCGGGGCGAGGCGCAAAGATCACCGCTGAACTCGCGAATGTTTTTGCCCGGAGGGCCAATCACAGTGCATGTTCCGCCCCATGGCCCAACGCAAGACCCTCCTCATCGTCGACGATGACGCTGACCTTCGCGGCGCCCTCGTCGAACAACTTCAGGGCGAGGAATTCTCCGCCCTCGAGGCCGCTGACGGCGCGGACGGCGTGCGTCAGGCGCAGTCGGCCCGTCCGGACCTGATCCTGCTCGACATCGACCTGCCCGACATGAACGGGCGCGAGGTCTGCCGGCTGATGCGCCAGGCGGGCGTCCCCGCCCCGGTGATCATGTTGACGGCGGCGTCTTCCGACACCGACACCATCGAGGGGCTGGATGCCGGCGCGAACGACTATGTCACCAAGCCGTTCAAGTTCGCCGTGCTGCTGGCGCGCATCCGCGCCCAGCTTCGCAGCCACGAACATTCGGAAGGCGCGGTGTTCCGCCTGGGCGCCTACGAGTTCCGGCCGGCCGCCAAGGTGCTGGTCGACGACAGCCAGAAGAAGATCCGGCTGACGGAAAAGGAGACCAACATCCTGAAGTACCTCTACCGGGCCGGCGAAAAGCCGGTCTCGCGCGAGGAGCTGCTGGCCGAGGTGTGGGGCTACAACGCCGGCGTAACCACCCACACGCTGGAGACCCACGTCTACCGCCTGCGCCAGAAGATCGAGCCCGACCCCTCCAACGCCCGCCTGTTGCTCACCGAGGCGGGCGGCTACCGGCTGGCGCCTTAGAGGCTAGACCGCCAGGTCCGCCGTCACTGGCGCGTGGTCGCTGGGGCGTACCCAGGCGCGGACGTCCTCGTGGACCTGGGAAACCACCCGGCCGGTGCAGGTCGCCGCCTCGCGAAGGCCCGGCGTCACCAGGATGTGGTCGAGCCGGAGGCCCCGCCCGGAGGCGCGGAAGTCCGCCGCGCGATAGCTCCACCACGAGGGCAGCTTCTCGGGTTCCGGCGTCGCCGCCCGCGGCAGGTCGATGAAGCCCAGCGAACCCTGCAGCCCGCGCATCGCCTCGACCTCCACCGGGGTGTGGCTGACGATCTTGGACATGTAGCGGTGGTTCCACACGTCGTGTTCGCCCGGCGCCACGTTCAGGTCGCCGACGATGGCCAGCGGCGCCTTCGGATCGCGGCGCGCCATCTCCGCCGTCAGCCGCTCGAAGAAGTCCAGCTTGTGGTCGAACTTGGGGTTCAGCGTCCGATCGGGCAGGTCGCCGCCGGCCGGCACGTAGAAATTCTGGATCTCCACCCCGGCCACCGTCGCCGCCACGCAGCGGGCGTGGCCCTCGCGGCAGACCTCCAGGACCGGCGCGTCCGCGATCGGCTGGCGCGAGGCGATCGCCACCCCGTGCCAGCCCTTCTGGCCGGCGATCTTCAGGTGCGGCAGGCCCATGTCGACGAACGCCTGCGCCGGGAACTCGCCCTCGCGGCATTTGATCTCCTGCAGGCAGAGCACATCGGGCGCCTGCTCGGCGACGAAGCGTGCGATCTGGTCGATCCGCAGGCGGACGGAATTGACGTTCCAGGTGCAGAGGCGAAGGCGCATGGGTCCGGTCTTACGGCGCGTCGCCGCATAAGAAAACGCCCGGGCACTGGAGAAGGCCCGGGCGTTCAAGTGGTTTCATGCCGCCGCCGGGAGGGGATAGGGTCCGGCACGGAATACGTCCGCGCCAAAGCGCCAACGTGGTACGTTGTATAATTGCCACGCAGGCAAGAAAAGTCAAACCAAAAATCTAGTTCAGCTTGCGTGTTGTGTAATTGTCACATCCGCGCTCGGCCAACCGCCTTCGGCCGCGGGTCCTTCAGCACGAAGAGCGACGACGCCAGCCCCTGCGTCGGCGTAAGGCCCGAGAGGCGGACCTGCGTGGCCTGTCCCTGCGCGTCGGCGACCGTCCATCCCATCAGCGTCAGCGGGCGGTCGGTGAAGGTGAGGGTGATCTGGCCCTCCGCCTGCTTGCGGCCGTCGCGGGCGGTGATCGTGAAGCCGTCGGCCAGGCGGGCCACCCGGGTGATCGCCACGTCGCGGTCGAGCTTGATGCGCTTGGCCAGGAACAGCGACAGCGGCGTCGCCATCAAGGGATAGCTCTCGAAGGTCTTCAGGCGGCTGTTCTGCACGGAGACCACGCCCCCGTCGGAGACCACCAGCAACCCGGCCGGCGGGTCGTAGGCGAACCGGGCCTTTCCGGGCCGCTTCAGATAGAGGTCGCCCTGCAGGGTGACGCCGCGCGCGTCGGTCTGCATGAACCGCGCCTTCGCTTCCCGCAGGCCCTCCAGGTAGCCCGCGGCCCGGTCCACCAGGGCCTGGTCCTGCGGCGACAGGGGGGCGGGCTGCGTCGCCGCCTGCGCCATCATGGGCGCCGCGACGAGGCCGAGCGCCAGGGCGCGGCGCGTGAGGAGAGGCGAGCTCATGGGCCTGAAGATACTCCGTCGATGCCTGACCGCTACCTGAACGCGCCGCGCGGCGCGATTAGGGCGGCGGGCCGACCAGGATCTCGCGCTTGCCCGCGTGGTTGGCCGCCGAGACGACGCCCTCGCGCTCCATCCGCTCGATCAGCGAAGCGGCGCGGTTATAGCCGATCTGTAGGCGGCGCTGGACGTAGCTGGTCGAGGCCTTGCCGTCGCGGGTGACCACGGCCACGGCCTGGTCGTAGAGGTCCGCGCCGCCGCCGCCCTCGCCGGCGAACGCTGAGCCGCCGCCGTCTTCGTCCTCGTCGCCGCCGGCGGTGACGTCCTCCAGGTACTGCGGCTGGCCCTGGCCACGCAGGTACTTGGCCACCGTCTCCACCTCCTCGTCGGAGACGAAGGGCCCGTGCAGGCGGGTGATCCGTCCGCCGCCGGCCATGTAGAGCTGGTCGCCCTGGCCGAGGAGCTGCTCGGCGCCCTGTTCGCCCAGGATGGTGCGCGAATCGATCTTGGAGGTGACCTGGAAGGAAATCCGGGTCGGGAAGTTCGCCTTGATGGTGCCGGTGATCACGTCCACCGACGGGCGCTGGGTGGCCATGATCAGGTGGATGCCGGCCGCCCGCGCCATCTGCGCCAGCCGCTGCACCGCGCCTTCGATGTCCTTGCCCGCCACCATCATCAGGTCGGCGACCTCGTCGATCACCACCACCAGGTAGGGCATCGGCTCGGGTATGATCTTCTCACTCTCGAAGATCGGCCGCCCGCCCTCGTCGAAGCCGGTCTGCACGGTGCGCTCGAAGTGCTCGCCCTTGGCCGCCGCCTCCTTGGCGCGGTCGTTGTACGAGGCGACGTTGCGCACGCCGATCTTCGACATGCGCCGATAGCGGTCCTCCATCTCGCGCACGGTCCACTTCAGGGCCACGATCGCCTTCTTGGGGTCGGTGACCACCGGCGCCAGCAGGTGCGGGATGCCGTCGTAGACCGACAGCTCCAGCATCTTCGGGTCGATCATGATGAAGCGGCACTGATCCGGCGGCAGTCGGTAGAGGATTGACAGGATCATGGCGTTCACGCCCACCGACTTGCCGGAGCCCGTGGTGCCGGCGATCAGCAGGTGCGGCATCTTCGACAGGTCGGCGATGTAGGGTTCGCCGCCGATGTTCTCGCCCAGCGCCATGGGCAGGGCCTGGCCCGATTTCTCGTATTCCGGCGAGGCCAGCAGGTCGCGCAGGTACACCGTCTCCCGCTTGGCGTTGGGCAGCTCGATGCCGATGGCGTTGCGGCCCTGAACCACCGCCACGCGGCAGGCGGCCACGCTCATGGAGCGGGCGATGTCGTCGGAGAGCGCCACCACGCGGGCCGATTTCACGCCGGCCGCCGGCACCAGTTCATAGAGGGTGACCACCGGTCCGGGGCGGATCTGGTCGATGTTGCCGCGCACGCCGAACTCGGCCAGCACGCTTTCCAGCAGCCGGGCGTTCTGGCGCAGAGCGCCTTCGTCGAAGCTCGACGCCCGCGGCTTGGCCTTGGCCAGCATCGACAGCTCCGGCAGGGTGAAGCCGCCGGTCTTGGCGAACTCGAAGGTGTTCTGGCTCTCGCGCTGCTCGCGGGCGGATTCGCGGGCGGCGGCGGGTTTCGGCGTCTTGATGGACAGCGGCGGGTCCAGCGCCTCGGCCAGGCCCTGGGCGGGTGCGGTTTCGGCGGGGGTCGCGGCCAGAGCTTCCTTGCGGCGCGCCACCGCCGTGGAACGCGGCGCGGCCGTCGGCGTCGGGGCGGCCGGGACGCTGCGGCGGAACAGGCCGGTCGCCAGGGGAAGGGCGGCCTTGAGGTCGAGGTGACGCACGCCCATGGCGTAGCCGAGCGCCGCGCCGGCCCCCACCGCCAGCACCAGGGCGGCGATGGCCGTCGCGCCCGGCAGGCGCAGGAAGGCGAACAGGGAGCTCGTCAGGTGCAGGGCGCCGTCGCCCCACATCCCGCCCAGGCCCTTGGCCAGCGGCCAGGCGGCGGGCGGGGCGGGCCAGGCCAGCAGGCCGGCCAGCGCGATCACGCCCAGCGCGCCGGTCACAGCGCGCAGGCGAACCTGGCCGCGGTTGGCGTCGGGCCGCTCCGTCGCCGCGCGTGACAGGCCCAGGAGCACCATCAGAAGCGCCGCCACGCCGGACGCCAGGCCCAGCGACTGCACGCCGATGTCGGCGAGAATCGCGCCGAGGCCGCCCAGCGCGTTGCTGGGCGCCTGCGACGAGGCGGCGTTCAGGCTGGGGTCGGCGGCGTTGTAGCTGATGAAGGCCACGGCCATGGCGACGCCCAGCGCCGCGGTCATGCCGCCGCGCAGGCGTGCGGTGTTGGGGTGCGACCAGGCGAGGCCCGCGATATGCAGGCCAAATTGGACCCCAGTTCTCCGCGCCGTCCGCGCCATTCGTGCCTCTCCGCTTCTGGAACCGCCATCTTCTGGCGCCAGACGGTTAAGAGGCGTTTACGGTGACGCTCGTTTTGACTCGCCGACTTTGAGGCGTCTTCCCGATCGGGCGCGCCACGCTTATGGTCCGGCCCATGTGGTCGATGCCCGAAAACGTCTTGCGCCTGGCCGCCGCCGGAATCGGAATCTGCGGCGCCCTGGGCTTCGTCCTGGGCTTGAACGGGGCCAGCCCGCGCCCGCGCCTGCCTGGCGAACCCCTGGAAGCGGCGTCGAACGGGCCGCCCCCGCCGGTGCTCGACACCCAGCCGATCAGCCCGGAAGAAATCGCGCCCGCCGCGCCGACGCCGCAGGAAAAGGCCGCGGCGGACGAGGCGGCGAAGCTCGCTGCGGCGAAGCTCGCCGCCGCTCAGCTCGAGAAGGCTTCCAAGCCGGTGGAGATCGCGCCACCGCCGGTCGACAAGGTGGGCGAGCTGCTCGACGCCGCCGCGCCGCCGCCGGACGACGAACCGCCGCACTGACCGCTCCGGCGCGGGCTCTCAGCCGACGCCGTTTTGTCGCAGGTGCTGCAGCATCCGCAGCCAGCCGTCCTGCGCCGCCTTGGCGTCGTAGCTCGCCCGGTAATCGGCGTGGAAGCCGTGCTGGGCGTCCGGATAGATGACGAGGTCGCTCCCCTTCTTGCGCAGGGCCGCCAGCGTCTGGCGCATCCGTTCGACGTCGGCGAGCGGTATCCCCTGGTCCTTGCCGGCGTAGAGGCCGAGCACCGGCGCGCGCAGGTCCTTCACCAGGTCCATGGGCCATTTCCGCTCGGGCTCGCCCAGGAAATCTCCGGCCTTGGGGGCCGTCAGGCGGCCGTACCAGGCGACGCCGGCGCGGAAGTCCTTCATGCGCTCGCAGGCCAGCCAGGCCACGGCCCCGCCCCAGCAGAAACCGACGATCCCCATCCTGCGGCGGTCGACATAGTCGTGAACCTTGAGGAACGCCACGGTGGCGGCCAGGTCGCTCATTATCTGCTGGTCGGACGTCGCCGAGACGATTTTGCGCACCGCGTTCATGTCGGTGCTCGTCGACGGGTCGCCGGCGCGGACGAACAGGTCCGGCGCGATGGCGGCGTAGCCCAGCTTGGCGAACCGGCGGCAGACGTCGCGGATATATTCGTGGACCCCGAACACCTCCGAAATGACAACCACCGACGGAAACGGTCCGGGCCCGACCGGTCGCGCCAGGTAGGCGGGGATCAGGCGGTCGCCCGCGCCGAACTGGACGGTGTCGGCCTCCAGGCCCTGGGTGTCCGTGCGGATCGGCGCGGCGTCGGCGCAGACCGCGGCCAGGGCGTAACCGCCGAACGCCGCGGCGGCCAGGCCGCGGCGCGACAGGTTCAGGTCTCCGGGTTCGGTGCCTTCGGGTCGGGTGAGGGTGAGCATGGCGGACTCGTGGGGCCGGGGCGTCGATCCTTGCCCGGTCTCCTGCCGGAGTCAAAGCGCCGGCCGCGCCCGGCGAAGCGTCAGGTTGATTCGTCCGCCGCCGGCAATGAGCTGCGATGAACCCGTCAGCACGCGGTCGATCCCGTGGTGGGCCAGGCGCGCTGCGCCGCCCAGCCGGCAGACGTCGCCAGACGCCAGGCGCAAGGACCGCGTCGGGTCCGCGCGGCGCGCGCCGCCCAGTCGGAAGATGGCGGTGTCGCCCAGCGAGACCGACAGGACGGGCACGGAGAAATCCGCCTCGTCGCGGTCCTGGTGCAGGCCCATCCGCGCGCCCGCGCCATAGATATTGACCAGGCAGGCGTCCGGCGCGACCTGCGGATCCGCCAGTTCGGCCCAAAGGTCGAGCAGCGGCCGGGGAATGTCGGGCCACGGCCGCCCGGTGAGCGGATGCGTCGCCTGATAGCGGTAGCCGCCGGCGTCCGTCACCCAGCCCAGCGGGCCGAAGTTGGTCATCTCCACGCTCATCGGCTTGCCGCCCGGGGTGATCGGCCGATAGGGCGGGGCGGCCGGCAGGCGCGCGCTCACCTCGTCCAGCAGCGCCGCCTGGGCCCGAGCGTCCAGGCGGCCGGGCCACAGGCGAAAGCCCTCGTGCGAAACCATAACCATGGCGCAGCCTATACTCGCAGGGCCGCTTCGGTTATCACCGGCGGCGTCGGAATATCTCCGCTTGATTTCGAACGCCCGGCGGCGGACCCGGGTTTTTCACGCACGGAATCCGGGAGCCCGCTCTTGCGGCGCCTCCGATTTTCCCCATATCGCGGTCAGACCGGCGCGTGCCCTGCGTGCGATCCGGCGAGACCTTCCCGAACCGGGGACGTCGAATCTGAAGGCGCTTCTTGCGAAGGCCTGCATCGACGTCCGCCAACAAGGAGCGAGCAAGACTCTCCCATGAGCAAGATTATCGGCATCGACCTCGGTACGACCAATTCCTGCGTGGCGATCATGGACGGCAAGCAGCCGAAGGTGATCGAGAACGCCGAGGGCGCCCGCACCACTCCGTCCGTCGTGGGCTTCGTGGATGACGGCGAACGCATGGTCGGCCAGCCGGCCAAGCGCCAGGCAGTGACCAATCCCGCGAACACCTTCTTCGCGATCAAGCGCCTGATCGGGCGCCAGTACAACGACCCGATGGTCGAGAAGGACAAGGGCATGGTGCCCTACGAGATCGTCAAGGGCCCGAACGGCGACGCCTGGGTGCGCGCCCACGGCAAGGACTATTCGCCCCAGCAGGTCTCGGCCTTCATCCTGCAGAAGATCAAGGAAGACGCCGAGCGCTTCCTGGGCGAGAAGGTCGAGAAGGCGGTCATCACCGTCCCGGCCTACTTCAACGACGCCCAGCGCCAGGCGACCAAGGACGCCGGCAAGATCGCGGGCCTCGAGGTCCTGCGGATCATCAACGAGCCCACCGCCGCGGCCCTGGCCTATGGCCTCGAGAAGAACGAGGGCAAGAAGATCGCCGTCTATGACCTCGGCGGCGGCACCTTCGACGTCTCGATCCTGGAGATCGGCGACGGCGTGTTCGAGGTGAAGGCCACCAACGGCGACACCTTCCTGGGCGGCGAGGACTTCGACCTGCGCATCGTCGACTACCTGGCCGACGAGTTCCGCAAGGAGACCAGCGTCGACCTGCGCAAGGACAAGCTCGCCCTGCAACGCCTGAAGGAAGAGGCGGAGAAGGCCAAGAAGGAGCTGTCCACCACGGCCCAGTACGAGGTGAACCTGCCCTTCATCTCCATGAACGCCTCGGGCCCGCTGCACCTGAACATCAAGCTGTCGCGCTCGAAGCTGGAAGCCCTGGTCGAAGACCTGGTCGCCAAGACCGTCGGTCCCTGCGAACTGGCCCTGAAGGACGCGGGCCTCAAGAAGTCCGACATCGACGAAGTGATCTTGGTCGGCGGCATGACCCGCATGCCCAAGGTCATCGAGACCGTGAAGGAGTTCTTCGGCCGCGAGCCCCACAAGGGCGTCAACCCCGACGAAGTGGTGGCGCTGGGCGCCGCGGTTCAGGCGGGCGTGCTGCAGGGCGACGTCAAGGACGTGCTGCTGCTCGACGTGACGCCGCTGACCCTGGGCATTGAGACTCTGGGCGGAGTGTTCACCGCGCTCATCGAACGCAACACCACCATCCCGACCAAGCGCTCGCAGACCTTCTCCACCGCCGACGACAACCAGAGCGCGGTGACCATCCGCGTGTTCCAGGGCGAACGCCCGATGGCGGCCGACAACAAGATGCTTGGCCAGTTCGACCTGGTCGGCATCCCGCCGGCCCCGCGCGGCGTGCCGCAGGTCGAGGTCACCTTCGACATCGACGCCAACGGCATCGTCAACGTCCAGGCGCGCGACAAGGCGACCAACAAGGAACAGTCGATCCGCATCCAGGCGAACGGCGGCCTGTCGGACGCCGACATCGAGCAGATGGTCAAGGAGGCGGAATCCAACAAGGCCGAGGACGACAAGCGCAAGGCCGGCGTGGAGGCCAAGAACCAGGCCGACGCGGTGCTGCACTCGTCCGAAAAGGCGCTGTCCGAACACGGCGACAAGATCAGCGCCGCCGACAAGTCCGCGGTGGAAAGCGCCATCGCAGACCTGAAGGGCGTGCTGGAGTCGGGCGACGCCGAGGCGATCGCGGCCAAGACCCAGGCCTTGATCCAGGCGTCCATGAAGCTCGGCGAGGCCATGTACGCCGCGCAACAGAACGCCGACGGCGGAACTGACGGCGCCCAAGCCTCCTCGGAAGCCGACGACGTCGTCGACGCGGAATTCGAGGAAGTGGACGACGACCAGAAGAAGTCCGCCTGACGCAAATCAAGCTTGGGGGCCCTGCCAAATCCCTTGGCAGGGCCGCCCCTGCGACGATCATTCACGGGTTACTAGGATTTACCCTGTTCCGTTCGCAGGCTAGCGAGACTTGCGTCGGGGCTGGGGCGATCCCACCTCACGGTTTAGCTGATATTGGGCGCCTGACGGTTTGATGCGGGACTATTACGAGATCCTGGGCGTGCCGCGCGGTTGCGATGACGCCGCGCTGAAGGGCGCCTTCCGCAAATTGGCGATGGAGCATCACCCCGACCGCAATGGGGGATGCGAGGAAGCGAGCTCCCGCTTCAAGGAGATCAACGAGGCCTATTCGGTCCTCTCCGATTCCAACAAGCGCGCCGCCTACGACCGCTTCGGCCATGAGGGCGTCAACGGCGCTCGGGGCGGCGGGCACGGTTTCGCCGGCGCCGGCGGCGACGTGCACGACATCTTCAACGAGGTGTTCGGCGACGTCTTCG
>Ga0068859_100001700_pt1 | contig 22415 bp, 18 predicted proteins | sample KBSSwiS22_FD_66585 | JGI IMG/M metagenome (GOLD analysis project Ga0068859, IMG submission 66585) | Switchgrass rhizosphere microbial communities from Kellogg Biological Station, Michigan, USA - KBS Switchgrass S2-2 | ecosystem: Host-associated > Plants > Roots > Rhizosphere > Soil ...
CACTTCCCGCACGAGATCGAGGTGAAGGGCCAGGTAGCGCAGCCGCTCCGGGTCCGGCACGCTGCCGTCTGCGATCGGCTCGTCGAGGTAGGCCGCGCCGTTCTCGTGCAGCTACCAGGTGGTGCCCGGGTAGTCGACGTCGAGCCGGCGCAGCAGGGCGGCGAAGCTGCGCGGGCGGATCGGCCAGCCCAGCGCGGTCACGTCGTTGGTCGACTTCACCCTGGTCACGCTCGCGGCAGCCTGACCACCCGCCACGCGGCCGGCCGCCGGTTCCCAGGAGGGAATCGGCGGCACGGTGAGCAGGTCCGCCGGCGTTTCGCTCGCGGATCCGTCGATGACTTCGCCGACTGCCGGCGGCGGACCTGCCGGCGGCGCCGATGTGTGGATTGTCAGTCCGTCGACGATGCTGGCGTCTCGTGCCTCGTGAAGGGCCTTCTCGACGCTGCCCGGGTCGCCGCCGCGGTCAGCCCGGCCATCAGCCCACCGGACGACGAGTCACCAGATGCCGAGCGGCCAACCGACGCCAGCGTCTCGCCGGGGCGTGACTGGTAGTAACGACGCCTCGTTTCCGCCTTCGCGAGCAGGTCCTGCTCACTGCGGCCCTGGTGGAACATCTTGCGGAAGCCAAGCGCGGCGGCCACGAGGGACGCTCCCGCCAGGCCGGCCTCGCCCTTGTGGATGCCTCGGACGCGCTGCCCGGCACCACCGTCCCGCGCCTGGAGCGGCTGCTCTGGCCGGATCTGGTCCGTCTCCCGCGAGCGCGGGTGCGCCGGCTCGGCACGGTTCGAGGCCATGCCGCCCCTCATGCCTGGGCCGACCACGCCTGCCGCCCGCAGGGGCTCTCCGGGCTGATACGCCGACCGCGCCCCGGCCGCCAAGGTGTCCGGCCGGGGCTCGTATGGCGCCGGCGCCCCGCCTGTCGCCGGGTAGGGCGCCGCTTCAGGGTGCCGGTGGCGGCGGATCAGCCCGCCGCTCGGCCGTCGTTGCGCCTCGCCACGCCGCTCGGCGACTGGCTGCCTGGCACCGACGTCCAACGCCTGGCCGGTCCCGGCCCGCCCCTCGCCCAGGTGCCCGCAGGTCTCGGAGTGCTCGTGGTGGTGGCTGCTGGAGCGCAGGCTCAGGCGCTGCTTCATGCCGGTGGCGCCCGAACCGACCCTCGCCCGCATCGACGCGGCTGCCTCACGAGCGCCGGTCGTCGTGCGACCGGCGATCCGGCCCGGGCTGTAGCGATCGGCAAGCTCGTCGATCTCGGCGGTGATCCGGTCCCGGGTCTCCTCTATTTCTGACCTTATTTCCTCAGGCCGTGCGCCCACTGCATGTCCTCCTTCAGCGTCTCGACAGTCTGCGTCGGCTTCGGGCTCACCTTCTTGACGTTCGCCCTGCCCACCAGCGCGAGAATCCCGGCGCACACGAGCAGGATGGCGCCGACGATCAATGCCGCCCACCCGAGCGCCATCACTTCTCCCAGCGCGAACATCACCGCGAGCAGCAGGAAGAGCAGCGCGAAAACGCCCGCCACCGCGGCGCCGCCGAACATTCCCGCGCCCTTGCCGGCCCGGGTCGCCGACTGCCGCATCTCGGCCTTGGCCAGCTCGATCTCCTGGCGCACCAGCTTGGACAGGTTGTTCGCGACATCGGAGACGAGCGCGCCGGCACCGCGGTGCTCGGGCCGGCCGTTGCTCCGATAGTCGACCCCCCGGTCGGCCGCCGCGACCCCGCCGGGCCGGGCCGCGGCCGACGCGCCCGCGGCCGACGGGCCCGCGGCCGACGGGCCCGCGGCCGGCGACGCGGTCCCTGCCAGCGGCAGTCCCACCGAGGCGCGGACGCTGTCCGGCATCTCCCCCGCCCGGCTGATCACGGGCTGGCTGAGCCTGGCCGCATCGGGGGCGCTGGTGGAGCCGCGCGAACTGATGGTGCCGGGGGAGGTGGAGCCGCCCCGCCGCGCGGACGCCCCGCCGGCCCCGCCCGCGGTGGCTCCGGTTCCGGCCCGAACAGCGGTCCGCGCGGGCGTTTCGGGCAGGACCGCCGTCGGGTCGTCGGGACGGTCGCCGCCGGTATGCGTACGCCCGCGCGCATCCGGAGGCAGTTCGCCGGTGGATGTCGGGCCAGTCGTCGTCGACCGCTGCGGCCTCGTCATAGTGTCTCCCTGTCTGCTGGGGGCCCTGTCTGGTCTGGCCTCAGGGGACGGGCGCGAGGTCGATGCCCGGCATACCGGGGATTAACCCGGGGCGCGCGCGTCGGCGCTGTGGTCGACTTCTTCACCCAAGAGCGGCGTGGCGACCTCTTCGCGCAGGTGCGGCGCGGGGGCCTCCCCTCGCGGGGACGGCGCGGGCAGCCGGTGCGCCCGACGGAGGTCGGCGGCCTGGCGGTCGTGCCCGAGCCGGCGTTCTTCGCGGCGCAGCACCGCGGCCTCGGCGTCCTCGTCCAGCGCCGCGGCCAGCCGCAGCTCCTCGCGCGCGAGCGCGTACTCCTCGTAGCGGGCGGCCATCCGACTGGCGACGCCACCGGCGCGTCCCCGGCGGGCGCGGGCGTTGCGGTCGAGCTGGTAGGCGTCGACCTCCTCGTTGATCTCGCCCTCCCACAGGACGCCGCGCTCGGCGCGCGCGTAGGACGTCCGGTCAAGGTTGCGCTTGAACAGCAACGGCGCCAGGTCGATGCCGAGCACCAGCAGGCTGATGAGGACGCGCCACACCTTGACCGAGTTGTCGCTCGCGGTCAGCCGCCAGAAGCCCTTCTCCCGCATCAGCAGGTCGTCGGAGTTCTTGATCTGGTCCCATTCGGCGCCCGCGTACTGCGCGCGGCGCTGGTCCCTGGTCGCCCGGAAGGTGTCCAGCCGGCTCTGCGCGGCATCTCGCGCGGCGCGCAGGGCCGGGATCTGCGCGGCCGCCGCGCGCAGCTCGTCGAGCTTGACCTGGTAGATCGGCCCCCGGCCGCCCAGGCAGCCGACGCCTCCGGTCAGCTGGCAGTCCACCTCGCCGGTCTTGGTCGTCACCAGGTTCTCGGCGGAGGTCAGCTGCGCCCTCCGATCGTCCACGTCGGTGACCAGGCGGTCCTCGGTGCCGCGCTGGCCGGCGTCCCAGGAGGCCAGCACGCCCGCCAGCTCCTGCTGGCGCAGCTCGGCCACCCGCGGCTGGATCGACGCGTCGAAGAACCGCAGCAGCAGCGACTCCCCGACGAGGATCGCCCCGATGACGGCGATGAAGATCCGCACGGCTCCAGTCGGCAGGAGCCGCCAGGGCCGGACCCGTTCCTTGTCACCCTTTCCGACGAGGTGCAGTGGCCGGACCGTCAGAAGGACGGAGCGGTCGATGAAGAAGATGAAGGCCGCGTAGAAGAACCCATAGGGAAGCGCCGCGCGGGTCGAGGTGCCGAAGCCGAACGCCGCCACCGACGCGCCCGCGTACGCGGCGAGGCCGGCGGTCAGCAACATCAGCGCGCCCGCGCTGGCGAATCGCGATCGGTCGCGCTCGGCGACGGCCCCGTGGTCTGCGCCGGTGCAGGTGATCAGTAGATTGATCGCGGTTCGCCGGACGCCCCCGGCCGGCAACCGCACGCCGCGGTGCAGGGCGTGGCTGTACAGCGGGTTGCGGCCCGGGGTTTGGCCGTTCCGGGTGGTTGAGACGGGCGCGCCGAGATCGGCGTCTCTCTCGCCGGCTCCGTCGCCTTCCGTCTTGTAGGTCGCGGTTTCGGCGCTGCCGGCCTCGTAAGTCTCGGATTGATAGGTATCGGCTTCGTAGGCGCCGAGGTCGGTCTCGTAGCTGCCTGTCTCATCCGGGTCGGTCTCGTAGGAGTCGGCTTCGTAGGAGTCTGCTTCGTTGGAGGCGGCTTCGGTGTCGGCGGCTTCGGTGTCGGCCGGGGCCGACGGGTCATAGGGGGTGTCAACCGATCCGTTTGGCGGATAACCCGGTGAATGGCCCCGGTCGTTGGAGTCGTCGACGAGATCGCGACCGCGCAGCCGTTCGCCTCCGGAGTCCATGCCGGCACCATAACCAGCTCAATCACTTTCCGCAGTCGATCATCTACATAAAGTTGCGACAGGGGGCTTCTGGATCGCCGTGCGCGCGACCTTCGGAGCCGCTGACTAACGTCTGCTGTATGCCGGGCCGCCTGGCGGCCGCTGGGACGGAGGATGGGCGATGGGCCAGATCAAGGTGGTGGCGCAGCGATCGCTGGACGCGCCGGTCGACCGGGTGCTCGACCTGATCGGGGACTACGACGGGACGCGCGGCGGGCTCTGGCCGGCAAACGTCACCGACTACCGGGTGATCGCCGGCGGCAAGGGCGCCGGCACCCGGATCGGCTACCGGCTGCACGCGACGAAGAAGCGGATCCGCGACGTCTCCGCCGAGGTGACGGCGCCCGACGCGTCGAGCCTCGTCGAGGCCGACCAGAACTCGACGCTGCGGACCGCTTGGCGGGTGCGGTCGACGGACACGGGCAGCCACGTCACCGTCACGACGACCTGGGCCGGCGCGAGCGGCGTCGGCGGCTTCTTCGAACGCATCTTCGCCCCGATCGGCGTCCGCAAGCTCTGGACGGCTGTCCTCGAGAACCTCAGCGCCCGCCTTTAGGGCGGGCCCCTCGGCTGGCCCGCGTTACCAGGTGCGGGCGAGCACGTTTGTGACGTAGCCGGTCATCCGGTCGAGCTTGGGTTGGTCGTCGGTGCTGCCAGGCGTCAACTTGCCCTGTGCCCACTGAGCCGCCCAGGTGGGCACGTTGTGCGCGGCGATCACGTAGATCCAGTTCTTGCCCCAGTCGGTCGCGTCGATCCGAGTGCGCATCATGTGCGCCGTCGAGTCGAGCGCCCAGAACGGGTCGAGGGCGTTGTCCTTGGTTATGCCGGCCAACGTGGTGTTCCACTGACACAGGCCGAAGTCGGAGTTCGTGTAGTAGCCGATCGCGCCCGGGTCCCAGTTGCTCTCGATGGTCGTGATCCCGCGCAGCAGGCCTCGAGGGACCGTGTACTTGATCGCGTACCGGTCGGCGATCGGCATGAACAGGGCGTAGGACGTCTCTTTGTGGACCAGACCGAGCGGGCTGTGTTCACTCGCCGGGATGTACATGTCCCGATTGATTGTCGGCTGCTGTTGCTGTTGGAACGCAATCAGCGCGCTGCGGGTGGTCTGGGAGAAGATCCCGTCGGTCGGAATGGGCTTGGCCGTGGCCTGATGCCAGTTCAGGGCCCGTTGGATCGCCTTCACCCCGGCCTTCACCGCGGCGATGTCATCGGGCTTGCTCCCGTCCGGGGACTTCTGCCCGGCTCCGACGCCGTAGTACGGCCCGAACCCGGTCCCGTCGGCGCTGATCGTGCCGCCACGGCCATCCGTCGGCCAGTCCCCGCGCCCGACCCGTACGGGTGTGGTCATGTCCGCCCCCAGCTGCCCGTGCCCCGGCCATCCCGCCAGGACCACGTGGGCCAGATTAGGGGCGTCCCAGGATCATCCGTGCCCGATCACCGAAAATGCCGCCGTTCGGGCCCTGGCACCGTTGGCAGCCTGGCTGGCATGAGCCTGTCGAGCTGCACCAGGTCGGCGCGAAGAGCCGCCCGCTGCGCATCCACCTCATACGCCATGGACCCGGACGAGGCGTTCCGCCGACCACAGCGTTTGAGTGGAACACCCGGCCTCCACGGTCAGCCAGCTACGCCGAGCCCGCCAACCTGACGGGTCCGCGCGGTGCGGGGGGCGGCAGCCGACCGGCCGTCACCGCGGCGTCCGGCGCGAGCATCGTGGTCTCCGCACGCCAGCGGCGGCCGCGGACTGAGCCACGACCGCCGCCGGGTGGGCAGTCGGTTACGAACGTGACTGCTTGCCACCGATGCCGTGCTTGGCGAGGGTTCGGCCTATCCGCTCGCCGAGCCCATCGTGCGTGCCCTCATGCCGGCCCCGCCCGGCATCCGACCGGCCGTGGACGGAGTCGTCGGCTCGGGTGGTGTCGCTCGGGTAAACGGTCGTTTCCTCCGCGCGCCGGCCGGTATCCCGCGAAGTCGGCCCCCCACTCTGGACGTCCCGCCCAGCAGCGCTGTCCGCCGGGTAGACGACGGTGTGCTCTCCCCGACGTGCCTGGTCGGCCCGGTCCACGTCGTTGGCGCTTGAGTACCGGCCGGCGGGCTCCCGCTCGCGGCCCCGGCCACGGCCCCGGGTGGGACCGAACAAGCCACCCTGCTCCTTCGCCAGCTGCTTGCTGCGGGCACGCAACGCGGCGTGCTCGACGTCCCGCACGCTTCGCACGCTGAGGCGCCCGTGTGCCGCCGCCGCCAGCGCGAGGACCGCGGCCCCGAGCAGGTAGAAGAACAGCAGCCAGGTCCACGCAACGCGGGTCGGGCCGCCCATCGGGACGCCGATATCCCCCAGGTGCAGGGGACCGGCCACGGTCGGGCCGATGACGAACCAGGCGCCCGCCGCCATCGCCAGCCAGGCGCCAAGCAGCGTGGTGCCCCGGTTGGCGCTCAGCGTCAGCATCAGACCGCCGACGACGCACGCGATCCCGGGCAGCACTTCCAGCCAGAACCGGGCCGCCGTCCACGCCCAGGTCGCAGTGCCGCCGAACCCGAAGCTGAACGCCGGTCCGATGAACGGGATGAGCGCGCCCCATGCGCCCAGCAGCATGAGCAGCAGACCTGACAGTGCGCCGCGGCTGCGAGGTATCCGCCAGGCTCCTCTGGCGCGGTTGAATCCGGTATCTCCGGTGAGGGTCATGGGTCGCTCCCTCCGCCTCAGTCACGGGGTCGGTGCCCCCGATACCGGCCACTAACCGGATCCGCCCCGGATGGATGACCAGGCACGTCCACCGCCCCGGTCGACCGCGTCCCAGCGGCTTCCGGTCCCGAACGCGCCAGTTCTGGGCCTACCCGAGCGACATCGCCACCTCACCTCCGGGCGTCGTTCCGGGGCGTGGCCGCCGCGGCCGACGTGACGATCTTTGCGTTCCGCAGAACGCTCAGAGCGCGCGATGTGGGCGCCCGTCCCAGGACGGCGCCGGCCCGGCCGAGTCGTCGGAGCAACCAGCGCACCCCGGGTCCGGCCAGGCGGCCGGACCAGCCCCAAGCGACGCGATCACCAAGCGGGCCGCTCCAGACGGCCGTCGCCTGACCGAAAACGGCCGTCGACCGGCCAGGTGCGAGCGATCGCCAGCCACCGGTCGCAGCCCGTCCGAAGCCGCCCGACGCCCGTGACTGTGGGCACACCTGGTCCGCACCGCTCCGCTCTGAGGTAAGCCACCGCCCCCAGGGCTTACCCAGGTACGATCAGCCAGCGGGCCGTTAGCTCAATTGGCAGAGCAGCCGGCTTTTAACCGGCGAGTTCAGGGTTCGAGTCCCTGACGGCCCACCCGCTCACAGGTCTGTGACCTGCAGGTTCCTTCATCATCTCCCCTCGCTGGGGCCCTGAAATCCCGCCAGTGATCGTTGTGGTCGGTGTGTGGTCGGTGGTGTCGCCTCGCCTCGGCACGGCCATCACGGCGACCACCTTTCCACCGCGGCCAGCGCCCTGCAGCCGCCGGTAGTTGTCGAGCCAGGTGATGGCAGTTCATTGCTGTCTGGCTTGGGGCTGGCCGATTTGGTCCGCGCGGTATGGGTGGGGGTGGGGGCTGCGGCCGACGGAGGAACCGTTCGGGGCTCGGCACGTGCCAGCTGCGCCGAGGCGACCAAGATCACTTGGATGCCTGGTCAACCCAATGGATCGTGGTCGACTCGCCGGCAACACCATCGCTGATTCACCCGTCTTGCATCAATCGACATCATCCTGCATCATCCAACCTTGGGGTGACGTCATCCGTTCCGTCGCCGTGAGGAGGTGTCGTGGGTGTCGGGTTGGTCGCCGGTGATGTGAGCGCCTCGCGCGCCCCGAGGTCCCAGCTCGCAGAGGAACTGCGCCGGCTTCGCGTACTCGCCGGTCTGTCCGGACGAGGGCTCGGAGAGCAGATCGGCATCAGCCAATCGAAGATCAGTCGGATCGAGTCTGGCCAGACCGCTCCGTCGCTGCCCGAGGTCTCCCGCTGGGCCGAGGCCGTCGGCGCCGATCCCTCGACCCTGGAACTCGTCCTCGCCCTCACGAAAGCCGCGCTCACCGAGATACACGGTTGGCAGGCAACGTTGGAACAACGGCCACATCTTCAGGGCGATATCCAGGCCCGGGAGGACGCGGCGCGGGTGACGTCCGTTTTCGAGGCGTCCCTGGTTCCCGGACTGCTCCAGACAGCGGGCTACGCGCAGCGGGTCTTCGGCCTGGCCGGGATCCCATACTCTCCCACCGCCCTGGCCGCCGCAGTCGCCGGACGGATGCAGCGCCAGCTGGCGCTCTATGACACGGAAAAAGAATTTACCTTCCTCATCACCGAGGCGGCGCTACGGTGGCGCCCAGGCCCGACCAGCACGCAGCGGATGCAGCTGGACCGTATAGTCGCGGTCAGCACGCTCGATAACGTCACGGTCGGAATCGTGCCGCTCCATGCCCCGGCCAGGACTTTCGTCTCCCACAGCTATGTGATCTACCAGGCCGGAGATGCCGAGGCGAGCAGCTTTGTCGAGGCCGAGATGGTCCATGCTGGTCTGATCGCCAACGACCCCGACCACGTCCACCTCTATAAGAAGCACTGGGCAGCGCTCATGCAGATGGCGGTTTTTGGCGATGCTGCGAGCCACCTACTGACCAGTCTCGTTCAGGAACTCGACGGCGGCGATGAGTAAATACCTGTACCGGCTCGACCGGGCAGCCGAGTCGGTGCAGGCGGCACTGGATTCAGTCCGGCCGCACACGTGCCGGGGGATGTCGCGGCTCGGGGGGCCGCGACATCCCCCTTCACACAGGTCGACTCGGGATCACTCCCCGGGCCGGCTCCAGCGCTCAGTCAATGTCGAACTCGTTGTGCTTGGCGCCGAGCAGAAACGCCGCCCATTCGTCCATTGTGAAGAAGAGCACCGGGCCATCCGGCTCCCGGGAGTTCCGTACCATCACCGCTTCGTACTTCGCCACCTCCACACAGTTGCCGTAAGGCCCGCTGAAGCTGGCCTTACGGTACGGGAAGTTCGGTTCCCATCGGGCGTCGTCCTCGTTCATGGCGGTCCCCTCTCGATCTGTCCGCAGCCGATCTGCCGACAAGAACGAGCCTCGCAAGCCATCCCTGCCAAATTATCCACCAGAACCCTGACGTATTCTGCCGCAACCTTGCCAGAACATTGACGACCGCTGCAGGGGCCGTCTGGCGCACGCCGGCCGGGGTGCCGCCGGCCCACGTCCGACCGACGGGCGGGCAGCCAGCGGCTGCCCGGACCGCTTTGGCTGCCCAGCCGGCCATCAGGTCCGGCAAGCCGGGCCCCGATGTCTCGACCTGATACGCGGCGTAAGGAGGAGTGCGACGTGGCCACTGACCCGTACGGTCACCGGCATCCGCAGGAGCCCGGCTGGGACTTCAAGGTGCTGGGGGCCCTGGAGGTGAGTCTCGGCGGCAGCAAGATCCGCCTTGGGAGGAAGCAGACACTCCTTGCGGTCACGATCCTGTTGGCCGCCGACGGCCGCCCAGTGTCCCGAGGGGAACTGATCGAAAGAATATGGTCAGATGATCTGCAAGATTCCACCGAGGAGGACTGGTGGGGCAAACGCCACAGTGACCTGACTGTCATAGTCAGCCGTGCGCGATCCGCCTTCAATGCGGTCCAGCCTGGTGCCGGTCCGCGCTTCTTGGCCACCTACCAGAATTCGGGCTTCAGCCTGCAAGCCCACCGGAGCCTGGTCGATCTCCATCGTTTCAACGATGCCTGCAAGGCGGCGGCCACAGCTGTGTCCGACTGCGGGCGAGCTGCGGCTCTCTTTCATACCGCTCTTGCGGAGTGGGGCGGCCCAGTCGCCGCGCTGGACAATGAACCGCTGCCTGGCCTTACCGGGCGGTGGGCCGACGGCTACCGGGACTTCCTGCGGGAGCAACGACTTCTCGCCCTGCTCGGCTACTACCGGGCCGAACTCGACCTCGGGCATCATGAGCAACTGTTGCCCGGACTTCAACAGCTCGCCAACCTTGACCCTCCCAACAACGAGGCCGTCCGGCTGCGTATGCTCGCACTGTATCGCAGCGGCCGGGCAAGGGAGGCACGGCTGTTCTTTGGCGAATATCGTCAGCAACTCTACGAGCGATCCAAGCAGCGTCCCGGTCCGGTACTGGAAGAGCTGTACGGTCGCATCAAGGGACAAGATCCGGATCTGCTGTGGCGCAATCAGGGGGATGGGCACCTAGTGACCGAAAGAAAGAACGTAACGATGGCGGTGGACAGGCCGGCCGCAGGGCAGGGCTCAGCCGCAGCCAGCCCAACCGGTAGGTCGGTCGTTCCCGCAGCATCCGCCCGGCCGAACGGCGCATCCGGCACGGCTGGCGGAACATATGCCAGTTCCGGTGCCGACAACACTGATTCTGCTGGCAGGTCCCCGGCCGGGGCCGGTGGCCCGGACGGCGACAACGATTCCCAGTCGAACGAGGGCGAGCAGCGGTCCAAACCGTCTGGGGGCTCAGATGAGCCGGGCTCTCGAGCAACGATTCGCATCGACACGCAGACCGTCGATGGTGGAGTCGTGGTGTTCGGCGGCACGATCACCGGGCCGGTCATCGGCACCCAGAACGTGGGACTGATCGGCGCGCAGCGAAACCACGGCCGGACACATGACCAACGCTGACGGCGGCGGCCCCGATGGCCCCGAAGCGGGCCCTGCGGCGCCGGTTGGCGCCCCGGCCGGGAACCGCGTAGACGGTGGCGAGAACTCGACGAATCAAGAAGATCTGCCCGAGAGGCACCCGGACGGCGCTGGCCCGGACCATCCGGGCTTGGAGAGCCCGGATCCGAACTATCGCGACGCCGACGACGCTGACTCTGGCGGCGGCACCGATCCCGATGGCCCCGATGGACTAAGCGACGACGCCGACTATGTCGGCAGTCGGCGTCGGTCCCAGGAGTCCGGGTCCATCAGCCGCGAGATCGATGTTGCCAACCTGGCGATCCACGGCGGCGTGGCCGTGTTCGGCGGGCGGATCGACGGCGGCGTGACCGGATCCGTCGGAGTCAGCCAGGTTTCGGCAACCGCGAGCGGGATGCGGTGCTGGCAGGTGTCGACCGAGATCCTCACAGCCCTCGCCTGGACCTTCGTTCCGTCGTCGGCGCAGGAGTTCCTCAGCCGCACGGTCAAGGGCAGACGTGTCGCGGTCCTGCGCGCGGTCGAGGGTTGGGGGCGGTCAACCGCCGCGCTGTGTGCTCTCCACCAGCTGGGCCAGGCCGAGGAGGCGGGCTCGCCCCCACTGTCGGATGGTGAACCCGCGCCGAACGGACGCGACCCACACCGCGGCGACGACCCGAGGGCCGTGTATCGCCTGGACATCGATCCCGGTATCGAGCTACACAGGTTCGATCCGTCCAGCCTGCCGCGCCGGGCCGCGCTACTGCTTGAGGATCCGCCTCAGGGACTGCGCACGCTGGGCGCGAGCCAGTTCGAGATCATTCGAAGCGTCCTCGCGCGCATCGACTCCTACTTGATTGTCACCGTACGCACGGGCGCGGTCCTCGCGGAGGACCTTGGCGATCTGGTGGTCGAGGGTAGCGAGCCACCATCGCCCCTCGCGGTCCTCGCCCGGCACCTGGCGCACCGTACCCGCACCGATCCGGACGCGACCTACGAGCGACTCGACCGCATCCCCAAGATCGCTGAAATCATCGGCGAGACCACGCAGGACGGCCCGCACACTGCTGCGATAGCAAACCTCGCCGAACTGCTGGCCCGGTGGGGTGAGCAGGATGCCGGTCTGGAACGCGTCGCCGAGGCGGCCCGGCAGCACTCAGCAGCCGGGCTACATTCCTGGCTCGCACAGCTGAGCCCGGGCGAGTTCGGGCTCGCCGTCGCACTCGCTGTGGTCAACGGCCTGCCGTACCGCGAGCTGTCCCGCGTCGCTGCACGGCTCACGGCGGGGCTGCACGACGCCGGCCTCGTCCCCGCGCATGCCCTACCGCTCTCCGTCAACCAGCACACGGCCGGCCCGCTGGCAAGCGGCCAGCCGGACGGCGCTGTCTCGACTGACCTGCACCGGGGGACGGCCGAGCCGGGCGCCACTCCGCTGGGTACCGGTCAGCCGGGTGCCGCCGGAAAGGTTGAACTCCTCCTAGGCGGGCCCCGATTGGCCGGTGGCGGCGTGCTGGGCAGGCCTTCGGGCTCCGGCTGGCTTGGCCCGGGGCGATCCGAGGTCATCGCGCGGATCCGTGCGGAGGCGGCCGATTTCCCGGAACAGACCGGGCACGGCGTCGTGCACGGCGAGGGCATCCGCTATGTCGACGACACATATCCACGTCGGGTGCTCGAGTGGGTCTGGCGCGAACACGTCGACGTGCAGCCCGTGATCCTGGCTTGGATCCGGGAGCTGTGCACGGACCGGTCGTTTCCGGTGCGGATCCGGGCGGCCACAGCCGCTGGCCTGATCAGCACGTTCGACTTCGACACCGTGCGCCGCCAGCTCTGGCTCACATGGTCCGAGTCCGACACCCGGCAGCAGCGAGTGGCGGTAGTCGCAGGTCTGCGTGTTCCGTCCGCGACACCAGAGCTGGCCGACCATGTCGGCCGGATGCTCTCGGACTGGTGTGCCCACACCCGGTCACCCTGGCGCTTGTGGACGGCCGCGCGGGCTTGGGGTGCGGCTGTCGGGCGCGGCGCTCCGGCCCGTGCCCTCGCGGCCCTCACCGACCTTGCGGCGGTCCCGGAACCGCCGTCGGGCCGGCCCGGTAGAGCCGGCGGGCTGGCGCTACACCGTGCCGTCAGCCAGAGCGTCTTCGAGCTCTTCGAGGGCGCTGACGTCGGAATCCAGCAGTCGATCGTGGATCTTCTTGCCGCCTGGGTGACCGACGACGAGCCCCGGCGCCGCCGGGCCGGCGTGCTGTGTTTCATCCAGCTCGTCTATGACGCCACAGCAGTCTCCGCTGTCAAAGCATCGCACGCCGCTCCAGCTCCGGATGTCCGACTCACCGACGCGTCGTCGGAGGTCGCGCCGTGGCCCGCCCTGCCGGCGCTCGTCTACCAGGGCGACGTAGATGCCGAGACCGTCGGGTTGCTGCTCAACTCCGCCGTCAATACCTATGACCTGCGGGATACCGCCCTGGCCGGGCTGCGGAGCTGGTACGCCATAGCCGACCGGGACGCTCGGCTCACCCCAGCCCTGCAGCGGATTCTACAGAAGACGATCTACGACGACCAGGATCTCGACCTGTTCATGACGCATATCCGCGCCTGGCACCGCGAGCTGCCGGACATCACGCGCGCGCTCGCCGAGACCATCGACCTGATTGCCGAGCCAGCCCGATGAGTTCTTCCAGCAGCGACCCGGCGCTGGTGAGTTTCTACGTGAACGACCGCGGTCGCGCGCTGCCACCCAACCAGAAACCCACAAGGAGTGAGCAGATGTACGGCCGCTTCCGCGAGTTCCTCGTCGACCGGGACAGTTATACCGGCAACCTGGACGACACCGTCGCATGCGCGACCACGGGGATCGCGTTTCATGTGAAAGCCCGGTTCGATTGGCGACGCGCCGACGCCGGGCAGTGGGTGATAAACCGGACCAGTCAACCCGATGCCTATTGCCGTCAGGAGGTACACCGGCTGCTGGCGGACATCGGCGCGCAGTACGCGTGGTACGACAGCGCGGCTGCCACTCGTCAGGCGGTCGCCGATCTGGGCCAGTACGAGCTGACCGTTGACCATGGTCTGGCGATCACGATCCATCCGGCATCCGTGAGCTTTACACAGGACCCGCAGATCAAGGTACCAACCAGCCCGCACACGACCAGCTATTCGACAGCTTTGCCGACCGATGGCGGAGGGCTCGAGTTCCGCGCCGAGTTGGAGCTCGAGTGGCGGGTCAGCGACCCAACACCCTGGCCCGACTGGTCGGCCGAGCACGCTGAGGCCATCTGCCGCCGGACGCTGGTGGCGCAGCTGGCGTTGGTCACGGCGAGGTTCCGCTACGACGACACCGAGGGCGCGCGCCGCGCACTGCTACAGCGCTTCGGTGACCGGCCGGCAGACCTCCCGCACGGACTGTCCGCGCAGCTGCGCCGTGTCCGTCTGTCCATGGATGAGCGGGTGCTGGACCTGCCGTGGACCGACCAGAACGAGCGGGAGATCTTCGAGCTGCCGAGTAACCGACGGTCGGTGCCCTTCCTGGCCACGGTCGAATATGCGTGGTCACTGCCCGACGTCCGTCCATGGATTGGCCGCGAGCCATCGGACCTGGCGGGGATCTGTCGGCAGGAGCTGGAAAGCCTGCTGCGCGACATCAGCCGCACGTTCTCCTGGGATGCAGTCCAGCAGGTCGAGGACACCATCGAGCAGCGGCTGCGCGGCCAGCCACAGACGCCCGCGGCCGGGCTTCGGCTGACCCTGCAGACCGTACGGGTCGCGATGCATCCGGACGCCGCCCACGTCGACTTGTCGGAACAGTCCTGGTCCTTCGACTGTGAGCTGCCGACGGCTCGTGGCGCTGTTTCATTCCGAGCCGAAGTTGAGATGTCCTGGCGACGGTCGGACGCGCCCACCTGGATCGGTCGGCCCCTGGATGAGCCGAGGGAGATCGCCCGACAGATCCTGACCGAGCAGCTCGCCGCGGCAAGTGCCAGCTGGCCCTACGACCAGCCAGGCGAGGCGGAACGCGCCCTACGCGCAGAGCTCACCGACCAGTGGCTACCCAGCGACCGGGGCGTGCGGCTCGTGCTGCGTGCGCTGCGGATGCGCGCGGATCCACGGCTGGCGACGGTTGGCACTGGGCTGAACCTGGAGGAGTTCCCGCGGCGCCTGGCGACCGCGGCCGACGGGATCTTCTTCGCGGCACGGATCGACATCTCCTGGCGGATCACCGACCCGGCCGCTTGGCTCGGCGCCAGCGCGGATCCTGGACAGCTGTGCCGTGCCGAGGTGGTGCGACGGCTCGAGGCGGCTACCCGCACCTGCGCGTTCGACGACGCGTCGGCCGCCGAGCTGCTGCTGCGAAGCACGGTGTTGAACCGGCCGTTCGACCTGGAGCCCGGGCTGTCGGTGACGGCCCGGATGGTCCGCCTCGAGATCGACCCCGAGCTGCAGCTTGACTCCCATCTCGAGCAGTTCGACTACGACAACATCGACGTCATCGAGGACCTCCCGTTGGCCGTACACGTCGATCTCACCTGGTCCATTGCCGACCAGCCCAGTTGGCGGCGCGAGCCGCTGCACCAGGTGACGACCGCGGCGCCCGCGCTGTGCAAGGCCGGTGTCGACCAACGGCTGCGGGAGCTGGTCGCGGCCATGAGCCTGAAACCAGGCGAGCAGGACCAGATTGAGGGCAACCTACGGAACGCGCTGATGGCGAGGCCGATCATCCTTGGCCACGGCATTGAAGCGGACATCAAGGCGGTGCGAGTGCGCCAGCCCACGCATGCCGAGTTCCCAGGTCGGGCCACACTCGGCACGGTGGACACGGAGATCCCGAGCGCCACGCCGGGGATGTCCTTCCGGGCGCACATCGAGTACACCTGGCGGGTCAACGACCGGTCAGCTCGGCTCGAGCGGGGGGTGGCCGATCCAAAGGCGCTGTGCGAGTCAATGCTGACCCGCGAGATCGGACGGTTCGTCATCGGGTACGGCCTGGACCAGATGACCGAGGTCAACCTGATGCTCGCCCGCATCGATTGGGAGCCGCTGCTCCGCGACGGGCTGGAGATCATCCTACTCAGGGCCATCGTCCGAGAACCGCCCGAGCTGACGCAGGCGCTCATCCGACAAGCCGAGGCCGCGGTGATCGCCCGGTTGGAGGAGGCCCAGCAGATCAGGCCGGCCAGCGCGACGTTCGGCGAGGCGGTAGCGAGCGAGGCGCCGCTCGGGCCCGCCCAGCAGCGGTATCGGTTGCGTGCCGACCGAGCCCGGGCAGAGCTGACTGACAGGCCGCCCGACGGCGGTGCCGAATGAGCGGACCGCTGTTCTTCCCGTTAGCCGACGTGCCGGGATGGCGTTGGGTCGGAGAACTCGGTGATTGGGTGCTGACCAAGCCACAGCCCGGGATGGAGCGGCAGTCGTTACAGGTCTTCTGGGTCGCTGTCTGGACGATCCTGGCCTTCTTGGTGTTGCGGGCGCTGCTGCGCCAGGTGCCGCGGCTGAATCGTCCGCTGGCCTGGACAGGAAACCGCATATGTCATCTGTTCGAGCGAATGCTGATGTGGATCGACTATCGCCTGGTGACCGCTTTTCGCACAGTCGGGCTGACCCCGTTCTACTGGCCGAGCGAGGCGATCGAGAGGGCGGCAGCTCTCGGCGACCTGCTTATCACGCGCGCCGCGAGATCTGCTACCGCATTCGCCGGACGCCGGGCCGGGTGGATCGCCCTTGCCCTGGCTTTGGCGTGTTTGGTGTCGTGGGACTACTCTGTGTGCGTCCCCGGGGCCGGCCCCGGCTGCGTGCCTCCGCATCTCGGCTGGTGGCGCTACACGTCCCGCCTGTAAAGCCAGGATGTGGCCATCCCGTCAGGTGAGCCCACTCAGGCAGCTGCCCTGAGCAACGGGTGCGTACGGCCGGTGACAAAGCCGGGGACCACCGCCACCAATCGGTGGAAGTACCAGCAGCGCCCAGGCCAACCGGCTACGCGTGCTTTTCCTCGATGGTAGCGACGCCGCCCCTCAGCGCGCCCGAGACTTTTGAACGGCACCCTGTTGACGGCTCACTCGCCTCCGCCGACCCCACGACGCCGACCATCAGCAGACCGTCCGCCACGGCTAGATCCGCCGCCCGGCCACCGTCCGCGGCGGCGAACGTGCCCTCAACCGTCATCGATGACCGTAGCAATCGGGGTGTGGTCGGCGGATCGCCGCACGTGGCGGGGCACCGCGGCGGCCACCTTCTCGGCTGCGGCCTGGCCGGCCGGGCGTAGTAGGTGGGCGTACAGGGTGCCCGTGATAGACGGAGAGCTATGGCCGAGCCGCTTGGACACAAGCGTCAGGTCGACGCCTTCGGCGAGCTGGATGCTCGCGCTTGAGTGGCGAAGGTCGTGGAGTCGGCGGCGGGACAGCAGATCGCGGCCGAGCTCGTCGCCGCGCCGCAGCGGGAACGGCAGCACACCGTCCAGGGTGAGCACGGCTCCGGCGCCGCGGCGGCGGGTGCAGGATGCCACGGTGACCTCGCCGATGGGCTCACGATCCCGGTAGATGGTCCAGATGCCTTCGGGCGCGGTGTGCCGCTGGCCGACGACGATGGCAGCGTCGCCCGGCTCGGCGTCGCGTACCAGCCAGCAGAGCAGGCCGACGCGCTTCGCGATGTGCCACATGTGGGAGGTGACGTACTCGGGGTGCAGGTGCCGCCCGTCTGGCCGGGTGAACATCAGTCCGTCGAGCTTCACCGGCCGACCGAGCTGATCGGGCAGGTTGCCGTTGTCCCATGCCGTTCCGAGTCGTTCGCGTTCCGCGTCCTGGGCCAGGCGGTGTGCCACAAGCGACCCGAGCGTGTAGGCATCCAGGTCGACCTTGCGTCTACCAGATTTGGTCTTCGGCGCCCACACACCGACCTTGCCGCCCGAGTCGGTGATCTGCTGCCGGACGGTGAGCACACCGGCTTCGCCGTCCAGGCCATCCCACGTCGCGCCGCAGGCCTCGCCCCTCCGCAGGCCGTGCAGGGCGATCAGTTCGAACATCGCGGACAGGGGATCGCCCGCGGCCTCGTCGAGGAACCGCCCGATGTCCTTGGCTTCCCACGGTTCGATCTCGGCCCGATCGTTCTCCGGTAGCTCGACGCCGTTGCAGGGATTGAAGGAGATCAGTCGGTTGTCGACCGCGTCGTTCAGAGCTGTCCGCAGCGTGCCGTGAACCTCGGCGATCGTCTTGGGACCGATCTTCCGGCGGCGGGTCGCGTTGCTGTCCTCAAGCCGCCTGATCATAGTGTCGAGGTGGGTCTTGCGCAGGCCGGACAGCGGCACCGCTCCAATCAGCGGCTTGAGGTGCAGCCGAATGTTGGATTCGTAGCCACGCCGGGTGGTCGGCCGCAGCCGCCGCTTGCCCACGAGCCATTCGTCCAGGTACTGGCCGACCGTGAGGGTTCCAACGTGCTGCTGGCCGGCCCGCACGTTCGCCAACGCATCCTCGGCATCCTTCTCAGCCGCAGCCTTGGTCGCGAAGCCGGAGCCACGGAGCCCGGTCCTGCCGACCAGCGGTACCAGCTCGTCGGGCACGTCGATGCGCCACGACCACTTCCCGTGCGGCTTCTTGCCCTTCAGCTTCGGACAGCGCCCACCCAGCTGCCGCCCGGTCTCAGCGTCACGGCAACCGCACCGCTTCTCCGTCTTGATTTGCATGTCAACACTCCTTCCGTTTCAGCGAAGGACAGGCGCTTGGCAGCGGGATAAGGAAAATCGATGGCTTCCCGATCCGTTGAGCCTGAGGGGCCGAATCTGACGCCCCTGACGTCGGGCGACGCCGGAGGGCAGTAACGGTTGGACATACCCGCAGTCGGCCTTGCGTCTTAGCTCAGAGAATACGCCAAGTCGCGCGAGATCAACCGCAGCCTGTAACACCGTTTCGGTGCGCCGAAGCCTTGGAAACGTCGCCGCAGCTACTTCATGTTCGATTCTCGGTCGCTTCGACCCGGCCGATTCCTCCGAAGCCAAATGCCCGCGGATTCATCGCCAAGTCGAGCCCGCAGCCGGAAGGGCTGGCTTCCGGCGTCATCCCGCCGAGGTACGCACCTAAGCATGGTTCAGGGCGACGTCATCCCAGGAGACACCACGTCCGCGTCGACCACCACGGCGTTACGGGCTGCCACATCGCCCGCGTCATCACGGGCGACATCGACCTCAGGTTCCAGCCCGCGGCTCCCGGCCGGTCGCCTGTGGCCGCACGCGAGGGCCGGTGCCATGTCGTCGTGTAGACCCGCTTGGCGACCACCTATCGGATGCCAGTGTTCCCGCCGGCCGACACCGGCACCGGGCGCCCGCACGCAGCGCGCCGAAATACGCCCCGGGCGTCGCTACGCCGGTCGAGACGTCGAATCTGAGCGCGGCCCGCGGGCGCACGACGACCTCGACCTGGCGTTGGTCAGCGGCCGGTGTGTTGTCTCGTACTCAGCGGACGATCCTGGCCGGGATCCCATGTTCCTTGCAGATCGCCAGCAGCCCTGTTCCGTCGATGAGCTGCAGAGGCTTACCACTCGCGAAGGCGTAGCTGCTGGGACCGTAACCGCTCGTCGTGATGAGAATCCCGCTCTTGGCGCCCTCGTGCTGCATGGTTCCGTAGAGATCGCGGACCGCTGTCGGTGGGACCGTCTTCCTGTACAGCTTGGCCTGGATCACATATTTGCCGCCACGGATCGGCGTGGGATCGTAGGCGACGCAGTCGACGCCACCGTCCCCGTCCGCCACGAAAACCTGCGTATCAAACTTCATCTTCGTGAACAGGTTCTGGATGAAGTGCTCAAAATCCTTCGGACTCAGTTCGAGGAGGTTTGGCCGAGTGTCGATCCTGCTGAGGATGTCGATCGGATCGATGACTCTCGGGTCGGCCATCTTGAACTCCATGACAGGAGTTACCGGCATCAGTTCGTCGGGGTGAACGGAGACGTCCGCGGCGAAGTACTTGCGCACGCACTTGACCGGGTCGAGGCTCTCGATCACGAGCGGCTCGAACTGCTCACGAGTCGCGCGCAAAGTGATCAGGCACGGCTCGATCTCCTGACCGGTCGCCGGATCTATCGTCTCCACCATCCCGTTGAACACGACGGCGTCGGCAAGACGGAGCGGATCACTCCGAAATGCCAGGTGTAGCGCTCGCAGCGCGACCTGCGCCGTAAGCTGCTGGTATATCTTTCTTATGTCATCCACAGGGCGCTTGGACTCGGAGAACTCGTCTCTGGACTTCACCCAGGTGAACGACTTCCTGGTCGGCACAATATCCGGCCCAGGGAGATACCACTCGATCGCCAGGAGCGACGATTCGGGAACAAATCCCGCTCTCCGCCGCACGGAAAAGCCGTCGGGGTCGACAACCTTGTCCAGCATCATCTGGAAGTACGTACTGACCGCGTGGCGATCGCAATCTCTCACCGCTGCCGCGAACCGCTCGGCTCCAGCGTTGTGGTTCTCGATCTCGGCCCTCAGCGCGGCGACCCGCACGGCATGTGCGCGACGGGCAGCAGTGACTCGCTCCTGCCGCGCCGTCTCGGCCTTGGAATACTCTTCCATCGCGCCGGCGAAATCCCGCTCCGCTTGGGAGTACCGCGCGGCGTAGCGCGCCTCGCCGCCGAACATCCGCCCGAGGCCACCCGGCGCAGGCGGCTCGAACTGCGCCCAGTCCGGCGACGGCAGTGGTTTCGCGTCCGCACCCAGGAAAAGATCAGGTAGGACGAGGTCTCTTCTCATCGCCTTGAAATCTACTGTCGGAGCAGGGGCGCTCAGAGCGGCTGTATGGAGGCTGTTGAGCTCACGCACCCTGCGCTCGACCGCGGCAGTCATTTCGGCCGCCTGTTGCCTGCGGCCGGCCTCGTACTGTTGCTTGCGCGCTTGCGCCACCTCGCGCGCAGCCTGCCGCTCGGCCGCCGCCTGACGTCGCCGCTGCTCCGCCATCTGGCGCTGCCATTCCGAAGACCCGGAACCTGAAGCCACGATCGCCTCCCCCACCCTCCGGCAGAGTAGCGGCCGGACTCACATCGAGTCAGCGGTTTGCCTATTTTAGTGACACAAAGTAGATTTGTCATTACTCAAAGTGCTCCACCAGCTGAATGGACGGCGCGCGACCCGGCGCTGCAAGCGGCGCAACCGTCAGCGGCCGTCGGACAGCCAGGCCACCCTGGACCCGCGGGCAAGGGCAAGCTCCGACAGGATGCTCGCCGCCGGCTTCTGAGGCCCAGCCGCTTCTTCTCCTGGCGGTGTCCGTCGGGACGTCGCGGCACGCCGCGGGGAGCACGGACCCTGGACCCTTGCGGCGTCGCCGCAAGGGTCATCTGTGCCGGAGCAGATGGGTCGTCGCTGGCGGGCGAGCGGCTGGGTCTCTCGCTGTCCCGTCCGGGCGAAGGTTGCGGGTTCCGGACTTAGGTTGCGGAGGACCTTGCGAAGTCCGGACATGCGCTTCGAGGCATCGGCGTGTTCGACGCGACATGCTGAGGTCGGGCAATGACGAGTCGATCCGGATCACCGAATCCGCAAGGTACGTCAGGACGACTCGCGGCTTGTCTGGCCGGACCTACCTTGCGAGCCGCAGGTGGGAGCCCGACCTGCCCGCACCCATCACCCGGAACGGACACTCGCGCTCGGTCGAGCGGCTGAGTCGCCCGCCGAACCAGGTTGATTCATTCTTCTGTTGCGGATGGGTAAAGGAATTATGGGCGTGGGCTAAGAGAAGACTATGGAGAAGCCCGTTTTGATCAGTCCTCGCCGGTGGAGCAGGAGGGACGGCTCCGTTCCCGTTGATATCGGCTCAGGAGGCCAGCCCGTTCTGCCGCGCCGAATTTGTTATGTCAGGACATGCAGGGGGCCCCGAGGTCAGGCTCGGGCTGGTCAAGGGTGGCTTCGGCCGCGACGAGTGCTGGCGTGAGGAGATGTTCGGGGAGGTTGGTCTGTTCGGCTTGCCAGCGGATCCAGTCGGGCAGCAGGGCGAGGACCTCCTTGGTGACAGGGTCGTCGGCCCAGTCGCCGATGAGGTTTCGGATGTGGCGAATGCGGTGGGGTGAGGCCGCGTGCCAGGTTGCTGGTAGCCGGCCTTCGATCCACTGGTAGGCGAGGGCGCCGAGGGCCTCGGTGTCGGGCGGGGTGTCGTGCCGGTTGGTGTACCAGGCGGCGAACGCGCTCGCCATCGGGTCCGGGTTCAGGCCGCGGTAAAGGCTCGTCTCGGCGGGCAGCGGGGTTCCGCGGCGCCGCAGCGCGGCGGCCAGCTCGTGGACGCGCCGGTCGACGCGGAACCAGTTGTCCAGCGCCGAGTCCGACTCGTTGCCTCGGAAGATTTCGCCCCCACGGTCGGCGTGCACGAGTGGAACCAGATCGGCGGCGCTGTGTACCGGGACCGGTTCGGCATCGCGGGCGGACGTGCCGGCGAACTCCCGCCAGGCGGTGGCCGCGTGGGTGACGTCGTCGCACACGCCGGCGTTGACGATGTCGGTCAGACCGCAGGCATCGAGTCGAAGAGGAACACCGCCGGGTCGAGCCCGTCCGGGTACGTGTAGCCGCGATCACTCCGAGACGGCTGCCGTAGCTGTCCCGCAGGTGCCAGACCTCACCGGTCGCGGACAGCCGACGCATCCCTGACAGCCAGCGGGCCTTCCTGGGCTCCGCTACGCGGGCGACCTGGGCTGCAAGGCGCCGGGCGGCCGTGGTCGCGCTGGCGGCCAGCGCGGGTGAGCCCATCGCGCCCAGGCCGTGCAACAGCCGCCAGGGCGCTTCCCACCCGGCAGTTCCGAGGACGA
>Ga0068859_100001701_pt1 | contig 22411 bp, 29 predicted proteins | sample KBSSwiS22_FD_66585 | JGI IMG/M metagenome (GOLD analysis project Ga0068859, IMG submission 66585) | Switchgrass rhizosphere microbial communities from Kellogg Biological Station, Michigan, USA - KBS Switchgrass S2-2 | ecosystem: Host-associated > Plants > Roots > Rhizosphere > Soil ...
GGGCTATTCTCAAGGAGATGGGCTCGTGCATCGTCGCTTTTAGCGGCGGCGTTGACAGTGCTTATCTCGCTCTGATTGCCCATGAGGAATTAGGTGAGGCGGCGCTGTCCATAACCGCGGACAGCCCCAGCTATCCCACGCATCAGCGCAATATCGCCCTCGATCTGGTCCAGGCCTACGGCCTCCGGCACGAAATCGTCGCATCCCGCGAGATGGAAGAGCCGAACTACACGGCAAATCCCTCAAACCGCTGCTATTTTTGCAAGCACGAACTCTATACCGTTCTCCAGCGGATCGCGGTGGACCGGGGCTTTCGCTACGTGGTGGACGGCAACAACCTCGACGATACCGGCGACTACCGTCCCGGGCGTCGGGCGGGTGCGGAGCTGGAAGTCCGAAGTCCTCTGATTGAAGCCGGCCTCCGGAAAGAAGAAATCCGAGAGCTTTCCCGGCAACATGGTCTTCCGACCTGGAATCAGGCAGCTTCGGCTTGCCTGTCCTCGCGAATTCCCTACGGTTCTGCGGTAACGGTGGAGAAGCTCCAGATGATCGATCGCGGCGAGGAAATCCTTCGCACACTCGGGTTTCACCAGTTTCGCGTACGCCACCACGGCGATGTCGCCCGGATCGAATTCGCGCGCGAGGAAATGCCCCGAGCCCTGAGCCTTGAAATCTTCGAAACCCTGGGCCGGGAGTTCAAGCGGATTGGCTTTCAGTTCGTGGCTGTAGATGTTCAGGGCTATCGCACCGGCGCCTTGAACGAAATTCTGACGTCCATCCAGGTTTCCACTTAATGAAAGTTCTTGTTATCGGGTCCGGAGGTCGCGAGCACGCTGTTGTTGATGCCCTCTCGCGCAACGACCGCGTTCGCCAGATCTACGCCGCTCCCGGCAACGGAGGCATTGCCTCACAAGCGAAGTTGGTGCCGATTTCCGCCCAGGAAAACTGGGACCTGCTGGACTTTGCCCAGCAGGAGCGGGTGGACCTGACTTTTGTCGGCCCCGAAGTTCCGCTCAGCCTCGGTATCGTTGATCTTTTCCGAGAGCACGGTCTCAAGATAATCGGCCCTAATGCTGCAAACGCGCGACTTGAGTCCAGCAAGACGTTCGCGAAGCGATTCCTGAAGACGAACGGGATTCCGACTGCCGGATTCTGGGAATGTGCTACCCCTGAAGAGGCTTACAAGCGTCTGGAAGATAGCGCGCTTCCTATCGTCGTCAAAGCCGACGGCCTGGCCGCGGGAAAGGGCGTTGTCGTTGCGGAAACGCTGGATCAGGCCCGTGCAGCGGTGCACGACTTCATGGAAGTTCGCACGATGGGCAGCGCCGGCTCGAAGCTTGTGATCGAAGAATTCATGAGCGGAGAAGAAGCTTCATTCCTCGTCTTTGCGGATGGCACAGCATTTCATCCCATGGCGATCTCGCAGGATCACAAGAGAAGATTTGACGGCGATCAGGGACCTAATACTGGCGGAATGGGCGCTTACTCCATCGATACGATTTTGACGAAAGAGCAGCACGAGGCCGTCCTGTCGTCGATCATTCGTCCGGCGCTTGAGGCAGCCCGAGATTACAGCGGCATCCTTTATGCCGGATTAATGCTGACTCCCACGGGCCCCAAAGTTGTGGAATTCAACGTTCGCTTCGGCGATCCGGAGACTCAGGTCATTCTTCCCCGGCTCAAGAGTGACCTCCTGGAAGTGTTCATCGACATGGCCGATCATCGGCTTGCCTCAAGCCGCGTGGAGTGGTCCGGCGAAGTCACGGCCACTGTTGTGCTGGTTGCTTCCGGATACCCGGGGAAATATGAAAGCGGCAAGCGTATTGAAGGCCTTGACGAAGCGGCTCGCATCGACGGCGTGCGTGTCTATCACGCGGGAACGCGTCAACAGGACGGCAAGATCTACACTTCGGGTGGCCGAGTCCTGAATGTGACTGCGCGTGGCGCCACCCTATCGCAGGCTCTCGACCGGGCTTATGCCGCGGCTGAAGTAATACGATTCGAAGGCAAAGACTACCGAAAAGACATTGGAAAGAAAGGATTGGCGAAAGAAAGATGAAGCCACTCGTCGGAATCATTATGGGAAGCGACTCGGACGCTCCAATCATGCAGGAAGCTGCAAAAACGCTGCAGCAGTTCGGCGTCGAATACGAAATCGGTGTTTACAGCGCGCATCGCTCGCCGCATCGCACAAATGAATACGTAACTAGTGCCCGAGCACGTGGACTGAAGATGATCATAGCCGGAGCCGGCAGCTCCGCTCATCTGGCCGGTGTGGCGGCTGCGGAAACAATCCTGCCGGTCATCGGCGTGCCCATCGACAGTTCGCCTCTCTCAGGATTCGATGCGTTGATGGCAACCGTCCAGATGCCTCCCGGTGTTCCCGTATCGACGATGGGCGTCGGAAAGTCCGGAGCGATTAACGCTGCAATCCTTGCCGTAGAGATTCTTGCTCTGTCCGACCCCGGTCTCGCCGAAAAACTTGTCGACTATAAGGCGAAGCTCGAGGTCGCCGTAGCGGAGAAGAGCAAAAAGGTCGCATCGGAGATCGGACCAAAAGGCTAATGTCCCCCCGGAGTTTCTTCGTGGCGAATTTCGGTTGCCGCGCTTCGCAGTCCGAAGGCGCAGCAGTCGAGCAGGAACTGCTGGACGGTATGGCAATGCCGGCGCAGTCTGCGTTCGCCGCGGATGTCGTTGTTGTCAACACCTGCACTGTCACCGAAGAAGCGGATCGCGAAGCACGGCAGTTGATCCGGCGTATTGCTTCCCGCAATCCTCATGCGCGCGTTGTCGTCACCGGTTGCTACGCGCAGCGCGCGCCTGAAGAGTTGGCCGCTCTGCCTGGTGTAACTCATGTCGTGGGGAACTCGCATAAACCGATTCTCGGGCAACTGACTCTTAAGGTGCTCGATGAGGCCGTCTCCGCCGAACGCACGGGCCGCGCCGACATATTCTGCAGCGATATCTTTCTGGAGAATGAATTGAAGCCGGAGTCGCACCTCGGATCCGGAGGCCGCACGCGAGCCATCATCAAAGTGCAGGATGGCTGCAATGCGAATTGTTCCTTCTGCATCATTCCCTCAGTCCGTGGGAGGAGCCGCAGCCTTCCGCGGCCATCGGTCATCGATGAGGTCGCTGCATTAGTGGAACGCGGCTATAAGGAAATTGTGCTGTCGGGCATCCACCTCGGGACGTACGGCCGAGATTTGCACCCGCAGACTTCGCTCGAAAGTTTGGTCACAGGCATTCTCGACGGCACTCCGGGCCTGCAGCGTCTCCGTCTGAGCTCGATCGAACCGCTCGAAGTTACCGGGGCCATAATCGAGCTAGTTGCGACGAATCCAAGGATGGCGCATCACTTCCATATCCCACTTCAGAGCGGATCACCCCGTGTGCTTCGCGCGATGCGTCGTCCTTACCGGCCGGAATACTACACGGACCTTCTGAATGGAATTCGCGATCGGGTTCCGGATGCCTCCATAGGAGCTGACGTCATGGTCGGTTTTCCTGGTGAGACCGACGAAGAGTTCTCCCAGACGTTCCGGCTCGTTGAAGAGTCTCCGCTTACCTACCTGCATGTGTTCCCGTATTCATCGCGACCAGGGACGGTCGCCGCGGAACTGGATGGGCAAGTGCCGGCGCACGTTGCGACCTTCCGTGCGAAGTCGCTGCGGCAATTGATCGCGCGAAAGCATTCAGCGTTTCTCTCAAGCATGGCGGGTCGGGTTCTTGATGTTCTGACTTTGCAGCCTGGCGAAGGGCTGACGGAAAACTTTCTCAAGGTGCGAATACCGGAAGGCTTGCCGCTCAACGAGTGGATTTCGCTTCAGATTAGTCGCGATGACGAAGGTCTTATTGCGCAGCACGCTCTCCCGGAGGGAGAGGGCTATTTCTCCAGCAGCACCACTGCGACCGATACCAACTGATCGTGCGTCAGCGACACAAGGAAGCGCGTCGCGCCCATTGAGGTAGCCCGCGCCAACGCTTCGCCATAGAGGTGTAACTCAGGTTGTCCTGATGCCAGTCGCTGCACCTCGACGTCTTTCCACTTCACACCCGCAGCCCAGCCAGTTCCCAATGCCTTGAAAGCGGCTTCCTTTGCTGCAAATCGCGCGGCAAAATGAATGCCGGGGTCGGCACACTTGTTGCAGTAACCGGCTTCAATTTCCGTATATATTCGGTTGAGGAAGCGCGCGCCGAATTTCTCCAGGGATTCACGGATGCGCTGGTTCTGAACCACGTCAATGCCGACACCAATAACCATCGCTGAATGTTACAGGCAAATCGCGTCTCTCAGATAACGGTCCTTTCTGAGCCCGCTCTGTCGGCGATTCCCGGAATCGTCCACGGGTTCTCCACGCGACGTGCGGAACATAACGCCTTCACGCTGGGTCCATCGAATTCCGAGAATCCCGCAATCCCGATAAACCGCGCGCGATTTCTGGACGCCGTGGGTATGACCGGATGGCCGATTCTGAAACTCAAGCAGACCCATTCAAACACAGTTCACGATTTCAAAGACACCTGGGCGGCCAGCCAGCCTGTCGAGGGCGACGCCGCTATAACGGCACTTCGGGGCGCGGCCCTCGGCATTCAGACAGCCGATTGCGTGCCGATTCTGATCGCCGACAAAAATGCGCGCGTTGTAGCGGCGGTGCATGCGGGATGGCGCGGCACGGCGAACAGAATCGTGGAAAACTCTGTCAGGCAGATGATTCAGGCCTACGGTGTAACGCCTGAAAGTCTGACCGCCGTCATCGGGCCGCACAACGCCGTGTGCTGTTACGAGGTTGGAGAGGAAGTTGTGGCGGCCGTGAACGATCCGGAGGCCATTCAGCGAACGCCGCAATGGCCGAAGCCCCACCTGAACCAGGCTCTCGCCAACAAGCGTCAGTTACTGGGGTTGGGCATTCCGGAGGCACAAATCCTGGTGTCGACACTTTGCACCCAATGTCGCGCAGATCTCTTCTACTCCTACCGACGGGACGGAGAGCGCTCCGGTCGCATGCTTTCGGTAATTGGGATTCTTCCGTGAGCAAGCCTCGCGTCACACTGGATCGCGTTCTTTCCCGCGCCGGCATTGCATCGCGGGCCACTACTCGCGACTGGATTGCCGACGGCAGAGTAAAGGTGAACGGACGTGTCGTTCGCAATCCCGACCACTGGGTGGAGACTGGAAAAGATGCGGTGCACTTTGACGGTCGGCCGATTCGGGCCGAGAAGAAGATCTACATCGCGCTGAATAAACCGACCGGTGTTGTTACATCACATGGTGACAAGCGAGACCGGCCCACGGTCTACGATTACGTGAAGAAACTGGACCGGTGGGTCTTTCCCGTCGGCCGTTTGGATATGGACACCTCCGGCTTGCTCATCTTTACCAATGACACCGACTTCGGGGACCGCCTTCTCAGTCCGACCTCAAAAATTCCCAAGACCTACTACGTGAAGGTAAGCGGGCTGATCGATCCGAAACAGTACTTTGATCTGGCCTTCGGTATGGACATCGGACGTGGCGAGGCGTCGGGTCCGGCGGCGATCCGGGAAGTTCGACGGACTGAGAAGTATACGTGGTTTGAATTGACCATCACCGAGGGCAAGAACCGCCAGGTGCGACGCATGTGCGAGGCTATCGACCGGCCCGTGCTAAAGCTCGTGCGTATCAGTATCGGAAAGTATCCCCTTGGGAAATTGCCCGTCGGGGAGTTTGTCAGGCTCGGCCCTCCGGACCTTCGGAAACTGCTCACGTCGTAGTTCCCGGTCCAATCGCGCCCTATAATGAATGCATGGGTGGTTCGAATCCTTATATTTCCCAGGAAGAGCCGGAACTTCCTCAACAGAAATTCAAAGTAACCTTTCTTCCGATGAATATTACGGTGGAGGTTGACCCGCAAAAGATCCCCTATGGGGTTACAGGCCGTCCGGGAAGCATTCTCGATGTGGCGCTTGCACATGGCATAGAGATCGATCACGCCTGTGGCGGGGTCGCTGCATGCTCTACATGCCATTGCATTGTGAGAAAGGGCGGTTCCACGCTGTCGGAAATGAGTGATGCCGAAGAAGAAGAGCTGTCCTACGCCCCGGGTCTGACGCCCATGAGTCGGCTATCCTGCCAGTCCGTAGCCAACGGCACTCAGGACCTCATCGTGGAGATCCCTGCATGGAATCGAAATGCCGTCCGGGAAGGCCACTGAGAATTCTCTGGAAGTCGCTAACCCTGCCGAATGTAGAATATTGAGGTTCGCAATCCTGAAAACCGTACAGATCAGAGAGAGTAGGGCGCTTATGAACCTTAGAACAGTCTTTGGTATAGGAACTCTGTTACTCCTTTCGCTGGCGTCCATTCACCTGCTCGCGCAGGAGCCGGCTGTGCTCCCTGTCCCTTCCGTGCCCTCTCCGCAACAACCTTCTGCGCCTGCGCAAGGGACTGCGGCAGATCCCGTGAGAGTAAATGTCTCGGTCGATCTGGTCAACGTGTCGGCGACCGTGCGCGATTCCAGCGGACGCTTCCTGACCGGCCTGACGCAGGACGACTTCACCCTCCTCGAAAACGGGATCGAGCAGAAACTGTCGTTCTTCAATCATGACGTTCAAACCAATCTCAGCGTTGGTGTGCTGGTCGATACCAGCGGAAGTATGCGGCACAAGCTACAGCAGGCACTGCAGACAGTGCGCGAAGTCTCTCTCGCCCTCAGACCGCAGGACGAAATGTTCCTCGTGACTTTCAGTGACGATGTTGAGCTTCGGCAGAAGTTTACGAAGAACCCCGAGGACGTCATGCGTGCTCTGCGTGGAATCCGTTCAGGCGGGGAAACGTCGGTTTATGACGCCGTACAGACGGGCATTCAGGAAATGAAGAACGCCAAAAACGGAAAGCGGATCCTGCTGCTGGTTTCTGACGGCTTCGACACGCGAAGCAAGATCAATATGGATCAGGCGCTGGAACAATTGAAACGATCGCAATTGCAGCTGTATGCAATCGGCATCGACGACGATGACAATGATCCGCTCGTCCTTCGGCAACCGCGGTATCACGTCTACCTCTATATGCTCGGTGAACTGACTGGTGCGAGCGGCGGACAGACATTTCGAATGTACACCGGCAGAAATTACGCCCTCGATAGTATTGCTGCACTCATTCTTGAGGAACTCCACGAACAATACACGCTGGGTTATTACCCCGCGACACCGAAAGACGGGACTTGGCGGACGATCCAGGTGAAAGTCGGCCGCCCCGGATCCGCCGTGCGAAGCCGTACCGGATACTACGCAGTGCCCATGGCCCAGTAACAAACGTTTCGGGAGTCTCCGAGGACATCGGAGACCCCCGTGTCTGTTTTCCACCCTTCCCTCGTTTCCTGGAACAACTTTCTTCGGCATGGTGTCAAACTCGCAGATCACCCAACTGCGCAGGACGGCGATCGAAGAGGAGGAATTCATGCTCGAAGATAGCCTGTTCGCATCCCGTCCGTCCGCTCGCTCGAAGAAGCCTGCAACGCTCGTGCTGTCTGCAATCGTCCACGGGACACTTGCAGGCGCGCTTATCGTCATTCCGCTGTTTCAAACTCAGGTGTTGCCACAGATTGCACTCTTTGAGCCGTTGCATCCCCCGGTTGCGGCTCGAGGAGTCGAATTAGTCCCTGTACCCAGAGCGCGCGGGGGCGCACCATCGCCCTCGGCAGCTTCGACCGCGCCGCAAATCCCCACGCTGACCGCACCCCAGGCGATCCCCATAGACATCGCACGCTACGCGGATCAGCCTTTGTCTGGTCCAGTCGGGCTTCCTACCGGTGGTGGCGGCGGGGGAATCGGCGTTTCAGGAGGCAGCCCTTTTGGCGATCCCTTCGGAACCGGCACGGACGTCGGTCCTCTGCCTCCCCCGCGCAAACCGGTCGCTGCTCCTCCACCACCTGCTCCGGAACCTCCACCCAGCGCTCCCGTTCGTCTTGGGGGAAAGGTTGTCCAATCCAACCTGATCCATACCGTCCAGCCGGTCTACCCAAGACTGGCAGTTGTTACACACTCCCAGGGAGCGGTGATTCTCGAGGCAGTTATTACGCGCGAGGGAACAATCGACCCGTCACGGCTGCGCGTCCTGCAAACGGCCAGTCCGTTGCTTACTCCGGCTGCCCTCGAGGCCGTAAAACAATGGCGCTATCGGCCTACGACGCTGAACGGTCAGGCAGTGGAGGTTCTCACGACGATAACCATCAACTTCACTTTGAATTAATCACAGCGCGAGCGTTTCGATAGAATCTGGGCTTCCGGAGGAGAGATCATGCCGACGTTCTTTCGAAAGCCATTCGTCGCAGCGTTCGCGGGTTTTCTGTGTTCATTAACCATCGCTGTATCGGCTCAAGCGCCCGTTAGTGGGGGTGTTCCGGTTCCGATGGTATCGGGTCCAATCCCTGTTACAGCCGCGTCCTATCCATTCCTCGCGTCGGAAAAAAATCTTTCCCCGCTGGATCTGACAAAAGCCGGTTATGTCGAAGAGGAATTCATTGTCAGTGGGACCGCGAATGTCTACAACTGGGAGACCGACGGGGCCGTGACCGTCAAAACTCCAAACGCTCCCTATGCAACGCGCATTCTTGTACGCCGTCCCGCAAATGCATCCCGATTCAGCGGAAATGTCCTCGTGGAAATCCTGCACTCCGGTCGTCGGTTCGATTGGCCAATGATCTGGGGCTACTCGCGCGATTTCCTTCTCGCGAATGGTGACGCCTGGATCGGAATCACAACATCGAATGCAGCGGCAGGACTGAAGACTTTTAGTCCTTCAAGATACTCCGCGATTTCCTTTGCGAATCCATCGGACGCGCCGTGCGCTCCGGGTGCTGCGCGATCGGAAACGGAAGAAGGTTTGCGATGGGACGCCATCAGTCAGGTTGCGGCTCTCCTGAAGAGCGGGGTTCCGGGCAGGCCTCTTGCGGCGTTTCGTGTCGAGGCTGTGTTTCTGACGATGCAGGGTGGCGACCTGCAGACCTACATTAACGCCATCCATCCCCGGGCGTCCGTTGCGTCCGGCAAGCCCGCCTATGATGGTTATCTCGTCAAGAGTCCCGCTGCTCCCTCGCGGATCAATCAGTGTGCGTCTGCGCCGGCAGCGAATGATTCCCGCCGCGCCATACGAAAGACAAATGTCCCTGTGATCACGCTGGTTGCTCAGGGTGAAGTCATCGATGCCGCTCCGTATGCGCGTCCGGACAGTGATGAGCCGGACGACAAGTTCCGGACCTACGAAATAGCAGGTGCAGGACACATCGATAAGTCGGCTTACTCCGGATTTCCATCCTTTGCGGACCAGACCGCTGCCGTAGGATCCGCGCAAGGCAAACCCGACTGGCCCTTCAACGTCACTTGCGATCCGCCGGTTCCAATGATGGCTGTTCCCATCATGAGCTATGCGTTCGACGCGGCATTCGCCAGTCTTGAACAATGGGTCCGAAAAGGAACCCCTGCGCCTCGCGCGCAACGTATCCAGATTCGCAATGCGGGAACACCTCAAGCCTCGATCGCACTTGACGCGGCCGGGAATGGTCTGGGCGGAGTTCGTAGTCCTTTCGTGGATGTGCCCGCGGCGGTTCTTCACACCAACAGCAACGGCCCTGGAGTTTGCCGCGAAATGGGCCGAGAGGCACCTTTTGATCAAAGTCGTTTCCAGGCCGCGTACCCCACCGCAAAGGCATATACGGATGCGGTGTCTCAGGCGACAGACCGGCTCGTCAAAGAGCGATGGTTAACCGAAGGGGATGCTCGCAGGATCAAAGAGGAAGCTCAGGCACGCGTCTCAAAGTAAGGCCAGGAGATGCGATCGAACGGATCCTCCAAGTAAATCAAGGTTGTAGCCGCCTTCAAGAATGCTGACGACACGTCCATTTGCATGCTTGTCGGCGATCCTCAGAACATCCTTCGTCATTTCGGTGAAATCCTCATCCTCCAGCATCAGGCCGCCCAGAGGATCGCCGCGATGAGAATCGAATCCGGCGGAAACAATGACGAGGTCTGGATGCAATCTGCTTTCGATTTCATTCAATGCATCGTGGAAAGCCTGACGATGCGCGCCGGCGTCTGTTCCGGCTCGAAGGGGAATGTTTAACGTGTAGCCCGATCCTTTCCCTTCTCCGGTTTCTTCCCGCGCGCCGGTCCCCGGGTAGTGCGGTGATTGGTGAGTGGAAAAGAAGAACACGGAATCATCGGTCCAGAAAATATCCTGCGTTCCGTTCCCGTGGTGAACATCCCAATCGACAATTAGAACCTTTTCGAGGCCATGGACCGCCTGAGCGTAGCGCGCTGCAATAGCGGCATGGTTGAACAGGCAGAACCCCATGGGCCGGTAGGGCGTTGCGTGATGACCGGGCGGCCGGCTCAGCACGAACGCACGACTGCCGCTGTCCGCCATGACTGTGTCCACTGCGGTGACGGCCCCACCGGCTGCCAGACATGCGACGTCAAAGGAGTCCTCGCTGACCGGCGTGTCCGTATCCAGATGCGTTCCGCCATGTTCAATGAACGTACGGATCTCCCGAATCATCTCTTCACTGTGACACCGCTGAAGATCCGGCATGGCGGCTGGCCGCGGAGCAACGCGGTGAAGTCGATGAGTAAGTGCCGGATCTTCATCGAGCGTCGTAAGGACGCATTTCAATCGCCGACGTGTCTCGAAATGAACAGGACCGGTGTCGTGCCCAAGAAACGTTTTGTCGTAGAGCAGATGAACCGCCATGGGTGCAAAGATACTCCCGACATCCCCGAGGATTCCGAATTTTTCGGTGGAGCGATATCATGACGCCACAAATCCGAACCAGGGAGTCGAAGCGATGGCAGCAACGCGATGGATCCTCGGAGTAAGTCTTCTTTCCACGATATGCGTGGCATTAGCACACCAGACCGGCACCAACCTTGTGTACGTTCACGCGGCGGTAACCACTAACGACAGTTTTGAGCGCCCTATCATAGGCCTCTCACACGGATCCTTCAAAGTACTGGAGGACAACAAAGAACAGAGGATCGAGGACTTTTCTGCCGATGCCATTCCGTTCAGCGCCGCAATCGTTCTCGATGGAAGCCGCGCGTGGAAGGACCTGGCCAGGACAGTTGTTCCTGCTGTGTTGGTGAAGAACCAGCGTTCCGGAGATGAAATCCTTTTCTCAGATTCCGGGGATCTACCCAACGAAGGTCTTTATCAGGCGGCGGACAAGCTTACCCGGGAAGCGCACAACCCGATGCGATTCGTGGTCTTGCTTACAGATCGTTACGACCCCGCCTCGTATTCTTATTCAAAGGTCCGAGGTCTGATGAAGGAGAAGGAATTCGAAGTGTATGTCGTTACCGCTCCTCCAGTAGTTCAGAGCAACCAGGTATCGAAGCCGGACATGACCACACTGCAGGAACTCACTGCGTTGAGCGGAGGGAAGGTCTTAGCTTTGACGGCACCGAATGACCTGGAGCGCCTCAGTGAAAAGATTGCCGTGGATTGGAAACATCGATATCGGATCGGATACAAGCCCCAGAATTCAGTCGCCGATGGTAAGTGGCGCAACATCAGGATCGTTGTGGACCTTCGCGACCCGGCAACCAATAAGGTGACTAAGACGAAGGTACGTGCGAAACGTGGCTACTATGCGCCCACTGTTGCCAGTGTAATTCCGGGAACGAAATAGCAGCTTTTGCTGGACGTCACTGTTTCGCCATGGCGTCCAGCATTCGCTTCAACGCCGCTTTCCGATAACTTTCCACGAGAAGCCTCTGCATATCTTTCCAGCCGATGCGCCCTTCTGCGTCGCGGCATACCCAGCCATACTTCGCACCGTAAGGCGCCGGAAAGAAGCCGGAACGTTTTAGAAGCTCCCGTTGCCTTTCACTGCTCACCGCGAACGCGATGCACCATCTCTCATGGTACCGGTCCAGAACGGCGAACTGCTTCTTGCCGGCAACAAAAGTGGGATTACCCCAGGTCAGGGTTTCTTTGCATTCCGGCAGGGGCAGGCAGATTTCGCGCAGGCGCGCGAGCAGTTCGGCGCGTTTGGTAAGGATCTCGGTCATGTCATCTCCGGGCAGACCCCAGAAGTCTAACAGGAGAAGATCAGGCGGACGGCATATAGCCGACGAGGCCGATGCGTTTGATCTTTTCGATCAGGGTTGTGCGTTTGAGATTCAGTAGCTTCGCTGCGAGTTTCTTGTTGCCGTTGGCTTTTCGAAGACCCTGCAGGATGAGCTCACGTTCCATGTCAACAACGATGGTCGTGAAATTGATGCCCTCCTCGGGAATTTCGAACGCGGTCCCGTTACCGAAACCATCCCCGCTTTGGATCTCCGGCGGGAGATCGGGAGGCATGATCGCCGTACGAGTTCCTGTCAGCGCGACCATCCGTTCGACAATGTTCTCCAGCTGTCGTACATTGCCGGGCCACTCGTACCCCATCATTGCTTTCATCACCTGGGGCGACACGGTCTTCAGTTCGAGCTTGTGGGTTTCGCAGAACTGTGTGATGAAGCGCTGAATGAGAAGGGGAATATCTTCGCGGCGATCGCGGAGCGCCGGCATATGAATCGGAATGACGTTCAATCGGTAGTAGAGATCTTCCCGGAATGTTCCTTCGCTCACCATCTGCTCGAGATTGGCGCTCGTGGCGGCAATGATTCTCACGTCAACCTTGATGCTGTTGTTCCCTCCAACGCGCTCGAACTCCCTTTCCTGCAGTACACGTAGCAGCTTCACCTGCAGCGACAACGGCATGTTGCCGACTTCGTCTAGGAAGATCGTTCCGTTGTTGCCCTGCTCGAATCGTCCGACCCGGTTTTGCACCGCGCCTGTAAAGGCCCCTTTGACGTGGCCGAACAGTTCGGATTCAAGCAGGTTCTCGGGAATCGCGCCGCAATTGATGCTGACCATCTTTTGGTCCTTGCGGGGGCTGTTGAAGTGGATTGCCTTGGCGATGAGCTCTTTTCCGGTACCCGTCTCGCCCTGGATCAATATGGTGCTATTCAGGCCTGCAACGGAGTCGATGAGTTCGAAGATTCGCGCCATACTGCGTCCGGTGCCGATGATGTTCTCAAAGGCGTACTTGTTCTTGAGCTGGTTGCGCAGGTATTGGTTCTCGAACCGGAGAGTCCGTTCCTTCAGTCCTTTTCGGACCATGATGGAAAGCTCCACCAGTTTGAACGGCTTGCTCAGGTAGTCGTAGGCACCCTTCTTGATCGCCTGTACAGCCGTTTCGATGGTACCGAAACCTGTAATGACAATGCCGACGATCTCGGGATATCGAGAGAGTGTCTCTTCAAGAAGGTCGATGCCGGACTTCCCGGGCAGATTGTTGTCGGCGATCAGAACGTCAAAAGCGGTTTGTGAAAGCAGTTCCTGTGCCTGTTCCGCTGTCGCGACTCCATGCACTTCGAATCCGTCTACTGTCAATAGTTCGACAATTGCCTGCCGAAGATCCTCTTCATCATCGACGACGAGGATCTGCTCCCTGGCTCCAGCCATATCAGCCTCCAGCTAACGGTTGCCAATATAAGAAGGAGGACAAAAGTTTTTCAAGGCAGGCCTTTATAAAGATGTCCTCTGTCGGTGCGATGGCGCTTTACGGCATTTTCGTGTCCGGAATTCGTCAGAATTCAGCGTCTCGGTGGTGCCCGGCGGGAACCGTCTTGCCGATGAATCAACTACTTACCAGAAGGGCCCGGAATGGCATGTCGGCTGCAATATCCAGGCCGTGACCAAGAACGGCGGCCAGTCAGAGTCGGGAGTCCAGCAGGATGCAAGTCATGGGACTCCGCCGAAAGATGCACATGATGTGCGAGAAGGGTTTCACCCTGGTGCGCAGGAGCGCACTCGCTCTTACCGATGGGGATACGTCGGAGGAGCCTGGTCGCGGTCTCAAGTTTGGCGAACCGGTTGTTGGCAAGGTCGGGATTCTCGATTGACGTCCTGAACTCTCGTGTGTTCGCGACAAGTGTCTGCTGAAAAGGATTTTCAGCTCGACAGTCTGCCGGAGGATCCGGCGGTCATGGTGTAGGATGCAGCAGGGCCTTTTCAAAAGCGGCCTGCGGTATGTGGACCAGGGACGGTTCCACTGCCGCGGGCCGTCTTTCTTTTTACGGCGTTTTTCGCCTTCTGTCCGCGTGCTAAGGTGCGAGCCATGGGTGCTGCCGCAGCTTCTTCAAAAGACCTCGACGCTCTCAGAAAATGGCTTCATGACGTTAACAACCGCGTGGGTGTGATTCTCGCTTCGGCAGAATTGCTCCAGATGGATCCGCTTCCGCCGCAGGTTGCGAATCGCTGCAAAACAATTGAAGACCAGGCCCTCGAGATGCGCGAGATTCTGCACGCCATTTCCGATCACTACTTTTCCTGATTCACCGCAGTTGTTCGCAGTCCCGCCGGTCCGCCATTCATCTTGATCGCGCCAACGGCCCGCAGGCTTTTTCCGTCGAATGCGAACAGTTGGATCTCTTTCTCGACCATGCATTGGGCGAGAACCATGGCACTGCCGGGCATCCATCCCGCGCCCTGACACCAGCGACCGAGCCTCGCTTCCGCGACCGGTTCAAGCTTTCGCCCGCGAATTTCAAGAACCTTAAGAAGTGCGAATTCGTGAAAGAACGGTGATGTCGAGGCTGTGTTGGTGCCATTCATGACGGTAACGGCAACGTACCGTCCGTTTGGTGAAACCGATATGCCCTCCGGGATCGGACCGACCGCAAGCTGGTCGATGGTCCGTGGGGGAGTCGCTTTGAGATCGACCAGGCTTACGGTGTCGCTGCCTCCAGTCGCGCCCAGGCCGATATTAGCGACAACTGCAAGGTCTCCTGCAGGAGTGAGATCCATTCCGTAGGGTTGTAGGCCAGTGAAGATATCCTGCTTCGAATATTCAACCTTCGTACCGTTGACGGTCAGGACAGACACCCTGTTATCCGTAACGGCATTTCGCGAAACCAGAGCCGAACGTCCATCAGCCAGAAACATCACCTGGCTCGGTGAGCTTTCGGGTGCTCCCAGCTCCACTTTCCCGGCGGGAGTGACGTTCTTTCCTGCAATCGTGAAGACTGAAATTGTTCCTTCGTTGCGATTCGCGACAAGCGCGAGCGTGCCGGCTCGATTGATGGATACGCCGGACGCTCCCCGACCGGCTTCCATTGTTTTCACGAGCTGCGGCGGTCGTGTCGTGAGATCAATCACCGACACCCGGGTGTCTGGAATCGCCGATCTTGGATTTCCTGGATCAATGCGCGTCGATGCCGTTACCAGCGCAATCGAGCGATCCGGGGAAATCGCAACGCTGTGAGGCGGTCCTGCAACCGAGGTCGGAGCGCGAACCTCGCCGAGGACCTTCGGCGGAGTTGACGTTAAATCGAGAATCGTTACGGTGTCAGGTTGGGGATCCGGCCTCGGGGTATTGACGCCGTCAACCAGCATGACCTTTCCGTCATTTGCCGAGACGGCAATCTGTGCGTTAGCGGATCGGCTCATTAGCGCCGTCATCAATACTGCGACTACCGTAAAAGTTCGGAGCCTCAACGCGCTTTCCTCCACGTGAGAGAAATTTTGAAATTGGAGAGTCCTCCATTGGAGGTTCGAGATTGGAAATCTCTAATCGACCCAATCCTGGCTGGACTCGAGTTCAATTTGAGCTTTCCAATCTCGAACTTCCAATGCAGGACTTTCCAATTTCAAATTTCTTCCCTATTTCTTCTCAATCTTGAATGTGCCTGTCTCTCCACCGCGGTCGAACGTCCCTGTCATCGTGTTTCCGGAAACCTTGCCACTCACAACGTAGTGAACAGTGTTGCGATTCGCGCCCGGCGCATCCAGCTCCATGGTGACTGTCTGCGACTGCGGCTCATACGTGGCCTTTGACAGTTCGATATCATTCCTTCCGGGGTTCACGGTGCCCTTCAGGCTGGTTCCATCCCACTTGAGCTCGAGCGTGACGTAGGTCTGTCGATCGGGGCTCGGGCCCCACTCTCCCACCCAGTTGCCGGTCAATGGGTCTGCGGACGACGGTTGCTCCGCCTTATCCGGCGCAGGCGCGCAGGCCACAAGCATCCCAAGGATCGCGATAAGGGAAAATAGGCGTTTCATAGTTGGCCTTCGAGCTTACATCAAAACTATTTTGCGTAGTAATTATGGGCTCAATCGTTATTAGCTTTGAGGGCAGATGACGAACGCCGACTTTGAATCCGCTGTTCATGAGCATCAGGGTATGGTGTACAGCATCGCCTTTCACTTTTTCCACAACGCGGCAATCGCGGAAGAAGTGGCCCAGGAGGTCTTTTTGAAACTGTTCGAGAATCGGCGAGCCGTGGAAGCAGGCCCCCACTGCGTTGCATGGTTGCGCCGAACGACGGCCCATCGCTGCATCGATACGTTGCGGCGTGCGAGCTTTCGGCAGGAAGTTCAGATGGAGGATCTGCCCGAAGTCGCTGTCGCTGCGACGGAATCGGATCCTCTGCTTCAGGAAGGCCTCCGACGGCTGATTGCATCGCTGCCGGATAAGCCCCGCGCGGTTCTCGTCCTTCGCTACGGTGAAGACCTGGACCCGGAGGAAATCGGCAGGGCGCTGCAGATGCCCGTGCGGACCGTGTGGAGTCACTTGCAGAGGGCGACCGCTCTGATTCGGGAAAAGGCAGCGCGATATCGGATGGAGATGGAAGATGAACCAAATCGAACGCGACCTTCGCGAGGCATTGCGTCGGAGGGAACCGCCTCCGGGCTTCGCTGACAGAGTTCTCGCCAGGACAAAACAGCCGGAGGCTCGTGGACACTCCTGGGTGTGGCTCGCGGCTGCTGCCCTTGTACTCCTGATGATCGGTGGTATTGGTGTCGTGCAGGAGCAGCGACGTCAGGCCGAAGGGGAACGCGCGAAGAAAGAGTTGATGGTAGGGCTTCGGATAACCGGCTCGAAGCTGCGCGATGTGCAGGAACGGCTTCTAGCGATTCAGCAGCGGGTCTTACAACGATCGGAAAATAAGGAGACTCAGTAATGCGTAAACTGATGTTAGCGGTCTGGATGATGGTTGCAGGGACATGCCTGGCTCAACAGATTGATCTTAAGTCCCTGGATCAGTTCGCTGCCAAAGCGAAGAGCAAGACCGAGATCAATATGGATGAGTCGATGGTGAAGTCGGCCGCGCAGTTTCTGAATCAGGACAAGAAAGATGAAGCCGCAGTGAAGAACAGCGTGCAAAGCCTCAAGGGGTTCTTTCTCCGTAGTTACGAGTTCGATACCAACGGGCCTACCAAGTTCAGACTCGAAGACTTGAAACCCATATTGGATCAGATTAAGGGACCAAACTGGACGTCGTTCCTTCGAAGCCAGGAAGACGACGAACAAACGGAGATCTGGTTCCATCGCACTAATGGTCAGATCGATGGCTTGCTGCTCGTTTCCGCGGAACCTGGTGAAATCACAATTATCAATGCTGTCGGTGTGACGAAGTTGGAAGATCTTTCGTCCCTCGGAGAGTTGGGCAAGTTCGCGGAACAGGCTCAGAAGAAGCCCGCCCCGAAGAACGACGATAACTGAGTCTGAAGCCGAGCCTAAGGGATCAATTTTTCCAGCCGGGCGAGCATCTCGGGGTTCGCCCACTTCTGTGGTCCGATGTAATACTGCGCGACAGCTCCCTCACTATCGATGATGAAAGTTTCCGGAGTGCCCAGGATGTCATATCGAGAAGCGACGTTCAGCCCGGGATCCAGATAGGCCGGCATTGTCAGGTTGTGGTCGCTGTAAAAGCGCGACACCTCGCTCGAATCGATATCCAGACTTATCGGCATCATATGGAACTTCCTTCCCTTAAAGGCTCGCGCCACCGTTTCCATGTCGGGCATTTCCACCGCACAGGGCACACAATCGGTCCTCCAGAAGTTGAGGAAGACCACGCTTCCCTCAAAATCCTTGAGCGAAACACGCTGGCCTTCCGCTGTCTTCACTGAAAAGTCGGGGGCTTTACTGCCTTTCCGGATGAGTGGAGTTTCACTTGCCACCCCGGAATGAAGGGCGTATGCGATCAGCAGAATTACGCACGCGAAAAAGACAAGGGGCTTGGTGTTCACGAACGACTCCTCTCAATAACGGAATACCCATCCGCATACCGCTTCGTTGAAATCTTTTTGCGGGGAAGATCGATGGCCAGCTACTCTGAGGGCTCCTATGAAGGCTGTCTTCTTCGATATCGGCGAAACACTCATCGAAGAAACCCGCGACTGGTCCATCGTTGCCGACTGGCTTGGCGTGCCACGGATGACGATGTTCACCGTCCTGGGAAGTCTTATCGAGCAGGGCCGCGATCATCGGGAGCTCTTCGATATCATGAGACCGAACGTGGGATGGAAGGGAGTGAACGAGCACTTCCGAAACGATGCGCGTCTTGCCTATCTTCCCGAAGATCTCTATCCGGACGTTCGACCGGCGCTGGAGAACCTGCGACGACTTGGATACTTCGTGGGAATTGCCGGAAACCAACCGGTTGAACGCGAAAAGGACCTGTTGGACATGAATCTCCCGGCAGACCTCATCGCGACTTCCGGCGGATGGGGCTTGAACAAGCCTGACCGCAAATTCTTCGAACGAGTCGTTGCCGAAGCTCGATGCGAACCCGGCGAGATTGCTTACGTCGGAGACCGCGTTGACAACGACGTCGTGCCCGCCGCTGCCGCAGGGCTGGTGCCCATTCACGTCATTCGCGGTCCCTGGGGCTACATCCAGCGAAACTGGCCGGGTGTTGACGAGGCCCGAGCCCAGATACGCTCGTTGAACGAACTCGTCGAATTGCTGCCCAAGCTCTAGTCGAGCGTTCCCTCTCCCTCCGGGAGAGGGTGCCGCGAAGCGGCGCGTGAGGGATGTACAGGTAATACACCTCCCCATCCCTCGCGCCCGCAGAAAAATTTCCCATATCCCTGTTAAGCTCCCCCCACAAACCTTCGTCTAACGTGGTGCAATGGAACGAACCGCAGCAGCAAGCCTGATGGCCTCCACCGTGGACAACCCTGCCATGGAAATCCAGGATTTCGACAGGGTGGTTCAACAGTACTGGCCGAGAATTCTGCGCTTTCTGCTGGCTGCTGTTCAGGACTCCGATGTTGCCGAAACGTTGACGCAGGACTGCTTTCTCCGGGCTTATCGCAGCCGGCACGGCTTCCGCGGCGACTCGAGCCTGAACACCTGGCTCATGACCATTGCTGTCAATCTCGTCCGAGATAACGCCCGAAACCGGCGATTTCAGTTCTGGCGGAACACCCAGCGAGCCGCCGTCGATAGCGCGCTAATCGCAGAGTGGCTGCCAGATCGGAGGATTTCACCGGAACAGAAAGCTCTGATCAACGAGCAGGTCCAGGCTGTGTGGAATGCCACCGCAAGCCTTTCCGACAAGCAGAAGACGGTCTTCCTTTTAAGGTTCGTCGAAGATCTCGACATTCTTGAAATTTCGGAAGCGACTGGACTGAGTGAGAGCGCTGTCAACGTGCACCTGTTTAGAGCGGTGAGGGCGATCCGAAGGCGAGTGAGGAGCAACCATGACTAACCACTTAACCGAAGATCAAATTTCTCGCTGGTTCGCCGGGCAGTCCAGCGCGTCAGAGCAGCGGCATGTTCAAAGCTGTGGCACGTGCACTGCGGAACTCGGCCAATTCCTCGATACGCTCGAATCGTTCAAGAGTGCTGTGAGCACCCGCGCGGAGAAACTCACGCACCAGGCCACGCCTAGCTTGAATATGGTTCTGAGCGGCCAGGCCATTACGTCGGCTCCGGACCCTGCAGCTCTGCAGCAGCTCATTCAAACGCCGTCTCTATTGGTTTCATTGAAGCGCGTCATCATCGATGTGGTTAAGCCCGCAAAGGTAAAGACATCCGCAGCTCCGGTCCAGGTGAAGGAGCTCTGGTCGAAGGATGACTTTCGCCATACCCGATGGCTTTCGCTGGTAGTTCACGCGGTCGTTATTGGGTTGTTGGTTATTCCGCCTGCGATCACGGGTACCCTTCCATCCACAGAGACCGTCGTTTCGCTGTATAACCGCAGTGTTCCGCTGATCCTGAACTTTCCTCGAATGGACCAGGCCAAGAGCAGCGGCGGCGGTGGCGGCGGCCGGAAGGCTCTGACTGCACCGTCGCAGGGTGTTCCTCCGCGCGGCGCTGACCGGCAGATCGTTCCGCCGTTGGTCGAAGTGAAGAACTTCGCGCCGGAACTTGTTGTGGAGTCAACCGTGATTGCACCGGATCTCCAGAATCTCCGGCCACTAAATCTGCAGATTGGCGATCCCAACGGTGTGGTGGGTCCCCTGTCTGCCGGCCGGGGTACCGGTGGCGGCATTGGGATCGGTGATGGCACCGGAGTCGGTCCCGGCAAAGGGCCAGGAGTAGGTCCGGGCGAGGGCGGGAATACGGGCGACGGTATCTATCAGGTCGGCGCAGGCGGAGGCGTCACCCCACCCGTCGTGGTCACACAAATTCAGCCCGAATATTCCGATGACGCGCGCAAGGCTCGAGTTCAGGGGACAGTTGAAATGGTCATCATTGTCCAGACGGACGGGACCGCAAAACTGGAAAGAGTGGTCCATTCGCTGGGATATGGGCTCGATCAAAGAGCCATCGAAGCCGTTATCCGCTGGAAGTTCCTGCCCGGCAAGAAGGACGGGCTACCGGTTCCGACGCGCATCGGAGTTGCAGTCAATTTTTCACTAAGGTAGTGGGCCCTGCGAAAACTTGCCTTCCTTATCGCAGGGAAAGAGATCAACGCGCATCACGGCCGACATCTTCAGTCGGCCGTAGATATGAGGGTATAACTCGCTACCTCCTTCCAGATTCTCATCGATGACTCTGCAGTCCAGCGCGGCCGGATCGATCTCCAGAAGCACCAGGTCCGGCCGCCCCTTGAAGATTCGATTTGCGACCGCCATCACCTGATTGGCATAAGAGCAATGGATAAAGCCCTCGCGTTCGAAGGCCGCCGGGGCGTAGGTGCCGGCCTTCTGCGCCTCACTCGCCTCGTGTTTCGATGTGATGTGGTAGATCCGCGTCATTGCTAAGCCTTCTGATAGAACATGAAGAAGACCGCCGCCACGATGAACAGGAAGGCGACGGCGTGATTCCACCGCAACGACTCGCCAAGGTAGGAGACCGAAAAGACTCCGAACACGGATAGCGTGATGACTTCCTGAATGGTCTTCAGCTGAGCCGCCGAGTACTGATAAGAACCGATTCGGTTGGCCGGAACCTGAAAGCAGTATTCGACCGAGGCGATCAGCCAACTCACCAGGATTGCTTTCCACAGCGGCGACTCACGGTATTTTAAATGGCCGTACCAGGCAAACGTCATGAAGATGTTCGAGATGATTAGGAGAACTATGGTTCGCATCGCGAAGCATCTTGCCCGAAGTGACTCATACACGGCAATCGGTGAATGCAGTCAGGCCACTCCGAGTGTCGGTTGGATTTCGCGTGCGAGCTTCAGAGAGGAATGCATGTGATCGAGTGACTCTCCGTCTTCCTGCGTCCAAATCGCGGACAATATTGCCCGTGCGAAAGCCCAGCGTAAGATGCGCTCGCAGTCGATCTTCAATGCTTTTTGAATGATGCGGACACGCCGCAGAACGATTTCCTGTGACGCAAACAACTCGGGACGACCCATAGGGTTGAGCAGCATCGCACCGATTTCAAATTCGAGTTCACCCACGACGCCCTTGGGATCAATGGCCAGCCAACCGCGATCTGCATCAAAGAGGATGTTCCCGTGGTGAAGATCGCCGTGCAGTAGCCTGCGAGGCCGCCGCGAGGCGCAAAGCTCGAGCCAGGTTTCGCGACCGTGTTGGGCCAGGTCGATGGGAATGGCTCGGTTTGTGCCGTTGAAGTATCGATCGAAACCGGCCGCCCAGTTCTCCACTGTTGCCGAAGTTTCAGGAGCCTCTGCAGGGGACATTCTGAGTAGGACGTCTGCGAGTATGAGCGTCGCCTCCTCGTCGCGACCTGCCAGCACAAGGTCCAGCAGTGAATTACCCGGAAGGATTCTTTCGAGGAGGACAGCACCTTCGGCGACTTCAAGAGGCCGCACCATGCCGTTGCCACTGAAAGCCAGCAGAACATCTCCCGAACACCACTCGTCGCCCGGCTTCGATAGAACCTTCAGAACCACGCGTTCGCTGCCGCGCTTTCCAAATAAGAGGATAGATGTCGTCGTGGCTCGCGTTTCATCGATGCAGACATTCCATCGTCGAACGAGTTCTTCGGCACGGCGAGAGGCATCCTGATTCATTTTGTTTCGATGGGACTGTCCGCGGTCGGGATGGCGTCGATCGAGAAGATCGATCCGGATCGATAGGGCCCTGCAACCATGATCCACAGGGGCTGATGTTTGCTCATATGATTCTCAACCTGCGAGCCGGCGAAGGTCGCCGAAGGTAAAGAGAGAGCGAAGA
>Ga0068859_100001702_pt1 | contig 22406 bp, 18 predicted proteins | sample KBSSwiS22_FD_66585 | JGI IMG/M metagenome (GOLD analysis project Ga0068859, IMG submission 66585) | Switchgrass rhizosphere microbial communities from Kellogg Biological Station, Michigan, USA - KBS Switchgrass S2-2 | ecosystem: Host-associated > Plants > Roots > Rhizosphere > Soil ...
CCTCGGTGATCTCCACCCGCGCGGTGAAGTCGTCGAACCGTGTGGTGCCGTAGTACGCCTCGCGGATGATCAGCATCGCCGAGCGCGTCCCGATCAGCTCCAGTGCCTTCACCACGGGGCAGCGCTCGTTCGTCCGCCACCGGGAGCGGTCCTGGAGCCCGTCGGCCAGGATCGCGGTCTCGATCGTCATGCGGCCATTCTAACTTGTGTAAACCATAGTCAGCTAGCTAGGGTGCTGACTATGTCGAACACAAGCCAGCGTTCCGGGCTCGTCCTGGCGATCCTGTCCCTGGCCGCCTTCATGGCGAGCCTGGACGTCTTCATCGTCAACGTCGCCTTCGACGACATCGGTGCGGACTTCACCGGGACGAGCCTGTCGGAGCTGTCGTGGGTGCTGAACGCCTACGCGATCCTCTACGCCGCGCTGCTCGTCCCGGCCGGGCGTCTGGCCGACCGGTACGGGCGCAAGGAGGGGTTCCTGCTCGGGCTGGCGATCTTCACCGCGGCCAGCGCCCTGTGCGCCGCAGCGGACGGCATCTGGTGGCTGGTCGCATTCCGCCTGCTGCAGGCGGTCGGCGCCGCGATCCTGACTCCGGCCAGCCTCGGGCTCGTCATCGCCGCCGCGCCGCCGGAGCACCGCGCCCGCTGGGTGCGGATCTGGGCCGCCACCGGCGCCCTCGCTGCCGCCCTCGGGCCGGCCGTCGGCGGCATCCTCGTCGAGGCCTCGTGGCGCTGGGTCTTCATCGTCAACGTCCCGGTCGGCATCGTGGCGCTGGCAGGTGCCGTGGTCCGCATCCCGAAGTCTCGCGACGAATCGATCACCCGAATCCCGGACCTTTTCGGTGCGGCCCTGTTCGCCGTAGCCATCGCTGCCCTGTCGCTAGGCATCGTCCAGGGACCGGACTGGGGATGGGGCGACGGTCGCACGACGGTCGCCTGGGTCGTCTCCGTCGCGGCCCTGGCCGGGTTCGTCCTGAACTCGACGTGGCACCACACCCCGGTGATCGGCCCGTCCCTGCTGAAGGTGCGCTCGTTCCGCTGGTCGAACGCGACCTCGCTGCTGTTCGCCGTCCCGTTCGCCGGTGCCCTGCTGACGAACATCCTCTGGATGCAGCAGGTCTGGGACTACTCGGCGATCAAGACCGGATTCGCCGTTGCGCCCGGCCCGCTGATGGTGCCGATCTTCGCCGCGGTCTCGCATCGGCTGGCAGTGCGCATCCCGGTCGGACTGATCGTCTCGGCCGGGTGCTTCCTCTTCGGCCTCGGCGGCGTGATCATGCTGCTGAGCATCGGCGCCGCGCCGAACTACGCGACCGAGTTGCTGCCGGGTTGGCTGGTCGGCGGGGCGGGCGTCGGCCTTGCCCTGCCGAACATCCTGGCCTCGGCGACCGCGGATCTTCCCCCGGCCGTCTCGGCCACCGGCAGCGCCGTGGTGAACATGAGCCGGCAGATCGGCACCGTGCTGGGGGTGAGCCTCGTCGTCGCCGTGCTGGGTACCCCCACGACCTTCGACGCCGCGTACGACGTGTTCCGGCACGCGTGGTGGGCGCTGGCGGCGGTCGCCGGGGTCGCCGCCCTCGCGGCACCGCGGATGACGCCTCGCCCCGCTCGCGCTCCCGAACCGGAGGCGGAGCTGGTTCCGGCCTGAGGGCTGCCCGGCCGGGACTGGCGACAGCAGGTCCCCGCGGTTGCCGTAGCGGTCCACGCAGTCCCTACGCTCGGCTCATGACCCCAACGTACGAATCACGGCACATCGGCGTGCGGATCGACCGTCCGGCCGGCGTGGTCTACGACTACGCGGCCGACCCGACGAACCTGCCTTCCTGGGCCTCCGGCCTGAGCACGTCGGTCGAGTTGGTCGACGGCACCTGGACCGCAGCGTCGCCGATGGGCCCGATCACCTTCGTCTTCGCGGCGCGCAATGAGTTCGGCGTGCTCGATCACGACGTCACGCTCCCCACGGGCGAGGTCTTCCACAACCCGCTGCGGGTCATTGCCAACGGCGGCGGATCCGAGGTCGTGTTCACCCTGCTCCGCCAGCCCGAGGTGTCCGATGCCGACTTCGAACGCGACGCCGCGACGATCACCTCCGACCTCCAGACGCTCAAGCGGATCCTCGAGGGCTGACCGCCGGAGCTCGGCACACCGCCGAGGTCCGGCACACTGCCGGGAGTTCGGCGCAGCGCCGAGGTGGTCGAAGGGGTGCATGTCTGTCGCGGTTCGCCGCACGGCCGAGTCCGGTGCCGCCAATCCGGTCGCTGCAGCCCGTTACCGTTGAGCACGTGAGTGCAACCCTCGTGGCCAAGGGCCTGGCGGCCGGTCACGGGGCGATGGCGCTGTTCGGCGGCCTGGATCTCGTGGTCACCGACGGTGACGTGATCGGCCTGGTCGGGCCGAACGGCGCTGGCAAGTCGACGCTGCTGCGCGTCCTCGCCGGAGAACTCACGCCCGAGGACGGTGGAGTCACGCTCAGCCCGCCGGACGCCGTCGTCGGCTACCTGCCGCAGGAGACCGACCGCCGTGACGGCGAGACGGTGCGCGAGTTCCTGCACCGCCGCACCGGAGTCGCCGAGGCGCAGGCGCGGTACGAGAAGGCGACCGAGGCGTTCGCCGACGGCGAGCCCGGCGCGGACGACGAGTACGCCGAGACGCTGGAACGGTGGCTCGCCCTGGGCGGAGCCGACCTGGACGAGCGCGCGGAGGCCGTCGCCGCCGACGTCGGCCTGGCGGTCGACCTCGACGCGCTGATGACGACCCTCTCCGGCGGCCAGGCCGCCCGGGCCGGCCTGGCCAGCCTGCTGCTCAGCCGCTACGACGTCTTCCTGCTGGACGAGCCCACCAACGACCTCGACCTGGACGGGCTCGACCGCCTCGAGCGGTTCGTCGCCGGGCTCAAGGCGGGCGTCGTCCTGGTCAGCCATGACCGCGAGTTCCTCGCCCGCTCCGTGACCGATGTGCTGGAACTGGACCTGCACCAGCAGCAGATCAACCTGTACGGCGGCGGGTATGAGGCGTACCTGCACGAGCGCGAGGTCGCCCGCCAGCACGCCCGCGAGGAGTACGAAGAGTTCGCCGACAGGCTCACCAGCCTCAAGGACCGGATCACGACCCAGCGGAACTGGGCTACGCAGGGCGTCCGCAACGCCCGTCGCAAGCAGAACAACGAGCGTGACAAGTTCGTCAAGAACTTCGCCGCCGACTCCGCCGAGAAGCAGGCCCAGAAGGTGCGGCAGAGCGAGCGGGCCATCGAACGGCTGCAGAAGAATGCCGTCGAGGAGCCCCGCAAGGAGTGGGAGCTGCGGATGGAGATCGCCGCCGCCCCGCGATCCGGCGCCATGACCGCCGCCCTCACCCATGCAGTCGTCCGCCGTGGCGACTTCACCCTCGGGCCGGTCGATCTGCAGATCGGCTGGGCCGAGAGGGTCGCCATCACCGGCCCCAACGGCTCCGGCAAGTCCACCCTGCTCGCCGCCCTGCTCGGGCGGGCCGAGCTGGACGAGGGCACGTCCCACCTCGGCCCCGGCGTCGTCGTCGGCGAGGTCGACCAGGCCCGCCGGATCTTCGACGGTGACCGCCCGCTGCTGGAGACCTTCACCACCCACGCCCCCGACCTCTCGCCGGAACAGACCCGCACCCTGCTGGCGAAGTTCGGCCTGCGCGGCGACCACGTGCTGCGCACCGCCGCCACCCTGTCGCCCGGCGAACGCACCCGCGCCGGACTCGCCCTGCTACAGGCGCGCGGCGTCAATCTGCTGGTGCTGGACGAGCCCACCAACCATCTCGACCTGCCGGCGATCGAGCAGCTCGAGCAGGCCCTTGCGGAGTACCCCGGAACGCTGCTGCTGGTCACCCACGACCGGCGCATGCTCGCCGCCGTCGACACCACCCGGCACCTGCGCGTACAGGACGGGACGGTCACCGAGTCCTAGCCCGCGGAGTCGCGGCCGACCTCGAACCGGTCGTGATAGATCTGCCGCGCCTGCTCCACGACCCGGTCGGCCAGCCAGGCGATCGGCTCGACGTCGACCAGCAGCGGTTCGTGGTCAGGACCGTCTGCGACGGGCTTGCCGGTCAGCAGCCACGGCCGGCGGGACGGGTCGGCATCGGCCAGATCCAGGTACTTGCAGACCCGGCGGGCGATCCAGTCCTGTGCGGGGCGCGGCCACCAGTCCGGCGGCATCAGCGGCGTGACGGGCAGGCCGGGCAGTTCGACGTCGGCCTCGTAGTCGCGGCTGCTCTGCGCCGCGTCCCGTTCCGGGCCGTGCGAGTAACGCAGGTAGATGTCGCCGTGCCCGCCGACCAGTTCGACCAGTTCGGCGAGTTGTTCAACGGTCTCCATCTCGGCCTCGCTGAGGGACGACGACGTACTTGGGATCGCGGGTCGAGGCGACGCCCGCCTCGAAGACGCCGAAGCGGGTCAACGCCGAGCCCGCCATCAGGGCGGCACCGGACAGGATCGCCGCGGTACGGCTGCGGCGGGCGACGGCGGCCGATCCCACTGCCCCGATCGCGGTGGCGATCCGGGCTGCCGTCATCAGCCGGCCGGCCCTGCCGCTGCGGTACGGCTCGGCGGAGAGCCGCTCAGCGTGTTCGATCCGGTGCGCGGCGACGAGTTCGGTCACCGCGCCGGCGACGCCGAAGAGCCGGGCGCCGCCTGCCTGGCAGGACGGGGAGGTGAGCAGGCCGAGCCCACCGGCGGAGGCCGCCGACGAGCCCGCGAACAGGACCGGCAGCACGCGGTAGCCGTCATGCCAGGACGGGACGGCCGTGTCCGCGATCAGCACCGACGTATAGGTGGCGACGCCGGCCCCGAGGCCGGCGGCGCCGAGCCCGGCCGCCCGTCCCACCCAGCTTCCGGCGGGCGGCCGGACGATCTCGGTCCCCGCGGCCAGGGCGGCCAGTGGCGCATAGGCCGTGAGCAGCCACGACCCCATGCTCATCGGCGAGGTCGGCTTGGCGACGCGCAGCATGTTCAGGAACCGTCCGGGGCGGCCCAGGTCGTGGACCAGCGCCGCCAGCGAGAAACCCAGGCCGCCGACCGCACCGAACCGGGCTGCCCGGCGCAGCGCCGTCGACCCGGACAGGTCCGCGGCGGCCGCGAGCAGCGACGACCCGCCGGCCAGCCCACCGGCGAAGAAGTAGCCGGCGATGTCGGCCGCCTTCCAGGTCGGTTCCTTCAGGATGGGACGGCCGTAGTAGGTGCCGAAGTCCGCCTTCGGCACCATCAGCTCCTCGCGCACTTTGGTCATCGCCGACTCCGTGGGTTGAGCCTGTCGAAACCGGCGGAGACGACGGCGGCGCCGAGCAGGCCGAGGGCGGCCAGGCCGGCCTGCCTCCACATCGCGGGCAGGTCGCGGGTGGTGACCTTCGGGTCCGGCGGCAGGCCGTACACCTCGGGCTCGTCCAGCAGCAGGAAGAACGCGCCGGTGCCGCCGACGCCGTCGGACGGGTCGGCGCCGTAGAGCCGTGCGCCGGGTTCGCCGGCTGCCTTCAGCGCGTCCACCCGCTCGGCCGCCCGTTCGCGCAGTTCGTCCAGCGGCCCGAACTGGATCGATTCGGTGGGGCAGGCCTGCGCGCAGGCCGGTGTCTGGCCGGCGCCGATGCGGTCGTAGCAGAGGGTGCACTTGAAGACCCGCCCGTCGTCCTCGCGCTGGGCGATCACGCCGAACGGGCAGGCCGAGACGCAGTAGCCGCAGCCGTTGCAGATGTCCTGCTGTACGACGACCGTGTCGAACTCGGTGCGGAATAGCGAGCCGGTCGGGCAGACGTCCAGGCAGGCGGCCTCGGTGCAGTGCTTGCAGACGTCCGAGCTCATCAGCCAGCGGAACCCCTGCTCGGTGTTCTGCTCGACGAAGGCGACGTGCCGCCAGGTGTTCGCGCCGAGGGCGGAGGTGTTGTCGAAGCTCTCCGCGGTGAGCACGGACCCGTCCGTGGGGACGGCGTTCCACTCCTTGCAGGCGACCTCGCAGGCCTTGCAGCCGATGCAGACCGTGCTGTCGGTGAAGAAGCCCATGCGTGGCTGCAGTCCGAGGTCCTTGCCGATGTGCGTCATGTGGTGACCTCCATGCCGGTGTCGGCGGTGATGCCGGCGCGCTGCTGGTACTGCTCGACCAGGGCGGGCAGGTCGGCGCCGCGCGGGCGGCGTCCTGGCCGGATGTCGACCGTCAGCGCCTTGACCTCCTGGATGTGCACGTTCGGGTCGAGCGTCATCGAGGAGAGTTCGTTGAAGGAGTCGCCGGTGGAGCGGCCGTTCGGGCCCCAGTGGTACGGCATGCCGATCTGGTGGACGACCCGTCCGCCGATCGACAAGGGGCGCATCCGGTCGGTGACCAGGACGCGCGCCTCGATGGCGCCGCGGGCGCTGATCAGGGTCGCCCATCCGCCGTTTACCAGCCCATTTTCCGCGGCGAGCAAAGGGGAAACCTCACAGAAGGACTCCGGTTGCAGTTCGTTCAGGTAGGGCTGCCAGCGGGTCATCCCGCCGGCGGTGAAGTGCTCGGTCAGCCGGTAGGAGGTCAGCACGTAGGGGTAGACGCCCGATCCGGACGGGGCGTACCGGTTGTGCTTGCGCCGCGTCACCTCACGTACCGGGTTGCGCTCCTGCCCGTACAGCAGATTCGGGACGGGTGACTCCTGCGGCTCGTAGTGCGTCGGCAGCGGCCCGTCGACCAGGCCGGCAGGAGCGAAGAGCCAGCCCAGGCCGTCCGACTGCATGATGAACGGGTGGGTGCCCGACAGTGCGTCCACCCCGTGCGCGCCCTCGGGGGGACGGTAGGACGGCGCCTTGGTCGGCTCGCAGTCCGGGATGTCGTGGCCGGTCCACTTCCCGGCCCGCTCGTCCCACCAGATGACGGCCTTGCGCTCGCTCCAGGGCCGCCCGCTCGGGTCGGCGGAAGCGCGGTTGTAGAGCGTGCGGCGGTTCGCCGGCCAGGCCCAGCCCCACTCGTGCGACATCCAGTCCTGCTCGGTGTGCGGCTTGCGGCGGGCCGCCTGGTTGACGCCGTCGGCGTAGACGCCGCAGTAGATCCAGCAGCCGCAAGAGGTCGAGCCGTCGTCCTTCAGTTCGGTGTAGGCGGACAGTGGTTTGCCGGCGGCGTCGTGCCCGTTGATCTCCTGCAGGACGTGCGCGGCGGACGGCTCGGCGTGCGTCCCCTCGGTCGGGTAGTCCCAGGTGAGTTCGACGACGGGACGGTCGCGCTCCTGCGTCGAGGCCAGCAGCCTGCCGCGGATGATCCGGCCGAGGTGGTAGATGAACCAGAGGTCGCTGCGGCAGTCGTTCGCCGGCTCGACGGCCGTCTCGCGCCACTGCAGCAGGCGGTTGGTGTTGGTGAACGTCCCGGACTTCTCGGTGTGCGCCGCGGCCGGGAAGAAGAACACCTCGGTCTTGATGGCGTCGGTGACGAGTTCACCGGTCTCGATCTCCGGGCCGTCCTGCCACCACGTCGCGGACTCGATCAGCGAGAAGTCGCGCACGACGAGCCAGTCCAGGTTGGCCATGCCCAGGCGCTGCAGCTTGCCGTTCGCCGAGCCGACCGCGGGGTTCTCGCCGAGCAGGAAGTAGCCCTTGCACAGTCCGTCCAGCTGGGCCTGCACCGTCTCGTAGGTGCTGTGCGTGCCGGTGATCCGTGGCAGGTAGTCGAAGCAGTAGTCGCTCTCGAGTGTCGCGTTCGGGCCCCACCAGGCCTTCAGCAGCGAGGTGACGTACGCACCGAAGTTGGACCAGAAGCCGACCTGCGCCTCGTCCGCCTCGATGAACTCGGCCAGCGTCTCGTGCTCGTCGTGGGCGTGCGGCATCGGGATGTAGCCCGGCAGCAGGTCGAACAGCGTGGGGATGTCCGACGAACCCTGGATGGACGCGTGCCCGCGCAGCGCCTGGATGCCGCCGCCCTTGCGGCCGATGTTGCCCAGCAGCAACTGCAGGATCGAGGCGGCGCGGATGTACTGGACGCCGACGGTGTGCTGTGTCCAGCCGACGGCGTAGGCGAAGGACGTGGTGCGCTCGCGGCCGGAGTTCGCGGTGATCAAGTCGAAGACCTCGTCGAACTGCTCGCGGGGCACGCCGCAGACCTGCTCGACCATCTCGGCGGTGTAGCGGGCGTAGTGCCGCTTGAGCACTTGGAAGACGCAGCGCGGGTGCTGCAGCGACTCGTCGGTGGAGACGTCACCGTGCACGTTCGCCCCGCCGCTGCCGTGCGACTCGGAGTGCCCGGAGCGTGCTTTGGCCCGGGCGTGCTCGGTGGGCGGGCGGTCGCGCTCTCCGGAGGCCGCGGCCACCTCTGTCCCCTGGTACATCCAGCTGGACGGGTCGTAGCGGCGATGCTGCTCGTCCAGCCCGGAGAAGAGGCCGTCGAGGTCTTCAGTGTCCTTGAAGTCCTCGCGCAGGATGACCGGCGCGTTCGTGTAATTGACGACGTACTCGCGGAAGTACTTCTCCTCGCTCAGCACGCGGTTGATCAGCGCGCCGAGCCAGACGATGTCGGTTCCGGCGCGGATGGGGACGAAGACGTCGGCCAGTGCGGACGTCCGGCTGAACCGCGGGTCGATGTGGATCACCTTCGCACCGCGCTTCTTGGCCTCCATCACCCACTGGAACCCGACCGGGTGCGCCTCGGCGAAGTTGGAGCCCTCGATCACGATGCAGTCGCTGTGCTGCAAGTCCTGCAGGAACGTCGTGGCGCCGCCCCGGCCGAAGGAGGTGCCGAGGCCGGCGACGGTGGAGGAGTGGCAGACCCGGGCCTGGTTCTCGACCTGGACGATGCCCAGCGCGGTGAACAGCTTCTTGATCAGGTAGTTCTCCTCGTTGTCCAGCGTTGCCCCGCCGAGGCTGGCGATGCCGAGCGTGCGCCGGGTGCGCCTGCCGTCGTCCTCCCACTCCCAGGTCTCGGCGCGGGTGTTCAGGACACGCTGCGCGACCATCTCCATCGCCTCGTCCAGCGCCAGCCGTTCCCAGTGCCGGCTGTACGGGCGGCGGTACAGGACGAACTGCTCGCGCGCGCCGCCGGTCGTCAGTTGCAGGCTCGCCGAGCCCTTGGGACAGAGCCGGCCGCGGCTGATGGGGGAGTCGGGGTCGCCCTCGATCTGCACGACGTGCTCGTCCTTGACGAACACCTTCTGCCCGCACCCGACCGCGCAGTAGGGGCACACCGAGCCGACGACCCTGTCGGCCGTGCTCGTGCGAGGGGTGAGTTGTTCGGTGGCGTCGGACTTGGCGGCGGCGCGCAGGCCGCGGCTGTCAGGGCCGCGGAGCTGACGCAGGACGGGCCAACGGGACGGTGAGGACGCCACGTGGCGTGGTTACCCGGCCTCAGCGGGTACGAACCGGCATGACCACTGCACAGCCAGCACAGCAACAGGACGTCCCAGGAGTGCAGAGCCTGATGACCCCGCGGCCGGACTGCGGCGAGCAGAGCTACACCGGGCACGGCAGGCTGACCGGCAAGACCGCGATCATCACCGGCGGTGACAGCGGCATCGGCCGCGCCGTCGCCATCGCCTTCGCCCGCGAGGGCGCCGACGTGCTGATCTCCTACCTCAGCGAGGACGGTGACGCCGAGGACACCGCCCGACTCGTGCGCGACGCGGGACGGCAGGCGGTGCTCGTCCGGGGCGACATCGCCGCGCCGGAGCACAACCGCGAGCTCGTCGCGAAGGCGATTGAGACCTTCGGCCGGCTGGACGTGCTGGTGCTCAACGCCGCGTTCCAGATGAGCCACGAGAGCATCGAGCAGGTCAGCGACGAGGAGTGGGAGTACACCTTCGCGACCAACATCTCAGCGATGTTCTATCTGATCAAGGCCGCCCTGCCCCATTTGTCAGAAGGTGCCTCGATCATCGCCAGTTCCTCGGTGAATTCGGACATGCCGTCGCCCACGCTCGCCCCGTACGCCGCGACGAAGGCGGCCATCGCCAACTTCTGCGCGAGCCTGGCGCAGCTGCTCGGCCCGCGCGGCATCCGCGTCAACAGCGTCGCGCCCGGCCCGGTCTGGACGCCGCTGATCCCGGCCACGATGCCGAAGGAGTTGGTCGAGCGCTTCGGCGAGGACACCCCGCTGGGACGGGCCGGCCAGCCCGCCGAACTCGCCCCGGTCTACGTCTTGCTCGCCTCGGACGAGGGCAGCTACATGTCCGGCGCCCGCGTCGCCGTCACCGGCGGCCGCCCCATCCTCTGAGCGGGCGCTGCTCAGACCGAGAGGCGTCGGCGGTGGTTGATCACCCGGCGGAGTCTGGCGATCTGACGGCGGTCGAACGGCAGTTGGTCGAGCTCGCGTAGCCAGCGGTCGGCCCGCTCTGCCGGGTCGATCAACGAGGCGGACCGCGCGCTCAGGCATCCCGAGCGTTACGAGGTCCCTTGCCGTGTAGTCCGATCCGGAACGTCCCGCGATCGAGAGGGCCATCTTGTCGCCGTAGACGTACGAGCGCGGCACGTCGTACGGTCCCAAGTGGCCGGACGGAGGCGTTCCTTGTTCCTCGCAAATCCCACTCAGTCCAGCTTGATCGCACGGTGCAGCCAGGTCGACGCGGGCTCCATGCCGACCTTCTCGTAAAGCGACAGGGCGCCGGTGCGCGAGTCGGTGGACAGCGATCCGGTGGTGGCACCGCGTGAGCGGCCGGCGGCGAACGCGCCGACGAGCAGCACTTGTGCCAGTCCGAGGTTGCGATGAGCGCGCGCGACGGCGACCTTACTGACGTAGGTGTCCAGTTTGCCGTCGGTCGTCGTGTTCCAGCAGTTGATCGCGCCGACGATCTCGCCGGCGGCGCCGGTGACGACCTGCAGGTGCCACGGCTCGAAGCCCGGCCGGTTCCAGACCTGGGCGGCGTAGTCCGCCAAGGGCACGCGATCGCGCACGGACCACTCCAGGAACGCGTCCTCGATGACCGTCCAGACCGCCTCGTAGTCTTCCGGCGTGGCGAGTCGTAGCGCGTACCCGTCAGGCAGGGGCCGTGGGTCGACGGAACGTCCCGCAGGCAGGCGCAGCACCCAACTCGTCCAGCGCACGAAGTAGCCCAGCGACGCGAGCAAGCGGTCGCCGTCGGACCCCTTGGGAACGGGCATGCCCATCACCTCGGCGCCCCGTAGGCGGCCCCGCGCCTGGATCCATTGCGCCAGCCAGGTGCCGATGCCGCGGCCGCGATAGGAAGGCAGCACAGCCGCGTCGTAGCGGTCGACGCCGACTGTTTCTGCATATGCCACAAGGGAGAGTCCGTTGAACACCCCGATCGAACCGGTGGCGAGGTCGTGAGACGGACGGGCCCAGTCCGACTCGATGTCCTCGAGTTCGATCTCGGCCGTGCCGATGTCATGCGACTCCTGGGCAGCGATGAGCTCGAACACGGCGCGAGCATCGGACGCGACGAGCGGTCGGACGGATAGTCCCGGGGCGGGCGACGCTGTGTTCACCGGACCAGTCTGTCGGTCGGTCCAGTCCAGCACCGATTCGGCCGGATCCTGGCCGACCTCTCCACCCCGATCACCGCTGAACCGGTCGTCGAAATCGTCCACCTGCGTGGTCCTGACCACCTGGAGCGGGTGGAAGGAGTCAGGATCGTGCAGGTGCGTGGTTTCGACGTGTCCGCGGTTGCTTCGAGCTTCACCTTTACTCTCAGCGGATGCGTGCGCCCGCTCTGCCCGTCCTGACTTGGGCCCGCGGCTACCGGCGCACCTGGGTGCGTGGGGATCTGCTCGCTGGGCTGACGATCACGGCGTACCTCGTCCCGCAGGTGATGGCCAACGCCGAACTCGCCCGCCTCGCCCCGGCCGTGGGGCTCTGGACCGCCGTCGGAGCGCTGGTCGGCTACGCCCTCGTCGGCTCGTCCCGCCTGGTCTCCATGGGCCCGGAGTCGGCCTGCTCCATCATGGCCGCGGCGGCGCTCCTGGGCGTCCCGCCCGAGCGCCGGCCGGCGTTCGCCGCAGCCCTCGCTCTCGCCGTAGCGGCCTTCTGCGTGCTCGGCTGGCTGGGGCGGCTTTCGGCAGTGGCCGACCTGCTCTCCAGACCCGTACTCGTCGGCTACATGGCCGGGATCGCCGCGATCATGATCGTCTCGCAACTGGGCAACCTCGCCGGATTCCCTGTCGACGCCAACGGATTCCTCCGCGAAGCGTGGTACTTCCTGCGGCACCTCGGCGACACCCACGGCTCCACGCTCTCCCTCGGACTGGGCACGTTGGCGTTGCTGCTGCTCGCCGCGTGGCGCTTTCCTCGTGCGCCGGTGGCGCTCGCCGGCATGCTCGGCGCGACGCTCGTCGCCACCCTGCTGCACCTGAAGGACCACGGCGTCGCGGTCGTCGGCCACATCCCCGCGCGGCTGCCCGACCTCGGCGTCCCGAGCCTGCCCTGGCACGACGTGCTGCACCTGCTTGCCCCGGCGGTCGGCATCGCGTTCGTCGCCTTCACCGACACGATCCTGACCGGACGTGCCTTTGCCGGGAGCGAGGAACGCCCCGACGCCAGGCGCGAACTGCTGTCGGTCGGCATCGCGAACCTCGGCGCCGGCCTGATGCATGGCTTCCCAGTCAGCAGCAGCGGAAGCCGCACCGCGATCGGCAAGGCCGTCGGCGGACGGACCCAGCTCACGGGGCTGATCACCGCGGCGATCACGGTCGTGGCGGTCTTCGCCGCCCGTCCCGTCCTGGAGGCGTTCCCGGCGGCGGCCCTGGGCGCGGTCGTCGTCTACGCGGCCGTCCGTCTCGTGGAGGTCGGCGAGTTCCGCCGCTTCTGGCATTTCCGCCGTAGCGAGTTCGTGCTGGCCGCCGGCACCACCGTCGCCGTCCTCGCGGTCGGGGTGCTCTACGGCGTGCTCGTCGCGATCGGGCTGTCGGTGCTCGACCTGCTGCGCCGGGTAGCCCGACCGCACGACGCGGTGCTCGGGTTCGTCCCGGGGCTGGCCGGCATGCACGACCTGCACGACTTCCCGTCCGCGACGGACGTACCCGGCCTGGTCGTCTACCGTTACGACTCGCCGCTGTTCTTCGCCAATGCGGAGAATTTCCGCACCCGCGCGCTCGCGGCCGTCGCGGAGCAGGAGGCGCTGGACGGGCGGGTGCACTGGTTCGTGCTCAACACCGAGGCGATGGTGGAGATCGACGTGACCGGCGCCGATGCCCTGGAGGCGCTGCGCGTCGAACTCGACGACCGAGGCATCGTGCTGGGCCTGGCCCGCTTGAAGCAGGACCTTCGGGAGGCGCTCGTCCCGACCGGACTGCTCGACCGCATCGGCGAGCAGCACATCTTCGCCACCCTCCCGACCGCCGTCGACGCCTTCCGCGCTGCGTATCCCTGAGGAGGGTTACTCCTGCCGGGGGATGCCCTCGCCGATCTCGACTCCGTGCGATCGCGCGATGAGGGTGGCTTCACTGCGGCCGAAGCCCGCGTCGCCCGAGCGTCCGGCCAGCGCGCTGCAGATGTGCTCGTAGCGCTCGGCCCACTGCTGCCAGGCCTGGCTCTCGGCGATCACGGGCCCGGCGTCCAGCGCGCTGCTGTCGGCGCGGTCACCCCCGGCGATGGCATCCCGCAGGTAGCGCCGGGTCTCGGCGAGTTCGGCCCACAGCAGCTGCCCGTACTCACAGGCGGCCTTGTATCTGTCCGCCAGGCCGGGCGGTTCCAGGACAAGATCATCACCGGGCACGTGACGCTGGTTCAGATCAACGAGACGGGGCTCGAGAACATCCGGTAGGCGATAGTCCATGTTGCACGGCTACCCCTGCCTCCTCGGCGGCAAACCGGACGAAATGTTTCCCTCGGACCCGAAGTGCGCTATGGTCGGAACTGGTTGGACACACAGCCACCTGCCCTTCGGGAATCTCGCGGACGTCACGTCCGCGGTGGGGTGTGTCCGCCGGAACCCACACCTTCGGCGTCTACTGCACACCCCTTCTCCCGGCGAGGAAGAGGAGTGCGTCAGCATGACCGTTTCCACGATTTCCACGAAGTCCGACGAGAAGTCCGCCGCCGCCAAGCCCGGCCGTCTGGACCCCCGCCTGCGCGAGCAGATCCGCGAGCTGTTCCTCGAACTGGCCGCCACCGAGAACCCCACCCGCAGGGAGCACCTGCGTGAGCAGCTCTGCGAGGTCAACGCCCCGCTGGTCCGGTACCTCGCCCGGCGTTTCAAGAACACCGCCGAGCCGATGGACGACATCGTCCAGGTGGGCATGCTCGGCCTGGTCAAGGCCATCGACCGCTACGACGTCGAGCGCGGCCTGGAGTTCTCCACCTTCGCCGTCCCCACCGTCCTCGGTGAGATCCGGCGCTACTTCCGCGACGCCACGTGGGCGACCCACGTGCCCCGCGGGGCCCGCGAGCTGTACAGCTCGATCGTCTCGGTCAACCCCGACCTGACCCAGCGTCTGGGCCGGCCGCCGACACCGTCGGACGTGGCCGAGCGTCTCGGCACCAGCGTCGAGGCGGTGCTCGAGGCGATGGACGCCGGTGCCGCCTACTCGACCAGCTCGCTGGAGTCGGCAGCCGAGACCGACGGCGGCGACGACCGCCGTTCGACGCTGCGGATGGAGGACGAGCGGCTCGAGCAGGTGGAGCAGCGTGCCGCGCTGCGCCCGGCCCTGGCCAGCCTGCCAGAGCGCCAGCGCGAGGCCCTGGTCCTGCGCTTCGTCGGCGACTTGACGCAGACGCAGATCGCCGACGTGCTCGGCGTCAGCCAGATGCAGGTCTCGCGACTGCTGTCCAAGTCCACCACCCGGCTACGGGCACTGCTCGCAGACCCGGAGCTGCTCTCGGCGTGAGCGTGCGGATCGATGGGCTCCTACCAGCGCGAGGAGAGCACCGGCGAACGACTGGACCGGAACTACGGCGAACTGCTGCAGGAGCTGCGGGTCGCCCAGGCCGGGGTGCAGATCCTGTTCGCTTTCCTGCTCACCATCGCGTTCCAGCAGCGGTTCACCGAACTGGAGACCTACCAGCGGGTGTTCTACGGCGTGACGCTGACGGCGTCCGCGCTGTCCGCGGTGCTGCTCATCGCCCCCGTGGCAGTGCACCGTGCGCTGTTCCGGCAGGGCCAGAAGGACGAGGTGGTCGAACTCTCGGCGCGGCTGGCGGTCGCCGGACTGGCGCTGCTCGCCGTGGCGATCCTGGCGGCCGTCCTGTTCGTCCTGGACGTGGTCTGGAGCCTGCCCGTCGCGCTTGCCATCGGCGGGACACTGACGGTGGCCGTCGTGTTGCTGTGGGTCGTTGTGCCGCTACGGGCCAGGAGGGTGATGTGATCAGGGAGTGAGCTCTCCGTCACTGCTGGACGAGGTCGACTGGGCGCAGACGCCGCTCGGTCCGCGCGAGGACTGGCCGGAGCGCCTGGTCGACCTCGTCCACCTGATCACCCCTGCCCGCATGCCGATGATGATCTGGTGGGGCCCTGACCTCGTACAGGTCTATAACGAGGCGTACGCGCTGCTCTCGGGCACGAAGCACCCTGGTGGCCTCGGCCAGCGGGCCGAGGTGGCCTGGGCCGAGGTATGGGACGATCTGGGGCCACTCGCGAAACGCGTGATGACCGAGGCCGAGCCGTCCTTCGCCGAGGGGCGGCTGCTGCTGATCGAGCGGCACCACTACGTCGAGGAGACGTACTGGACCTCCTCGTACAGCCCAATCACCGACGGGGACAGCAACGTGCTCGGCGTGCTGGTGGCGTCCACCGACGTCACCGCCAACGTCGTCGGCGCCCGGCGTCTTGAGACGGTGCGGCAGCTCGGCACGCTCTCCTCCTCCACGACCGTCGGCCTCGAACAGACCTGCAAGGCCGCCGTCGCGGTGCTCGCCGCCAACCGGCAGGCGATCCCGTTCGCCACGATGCACGTCATCGAGGGCGGACGGGCGCGGCTTGCCGCCGGCTACGGCGTCGGCCCGGGTGGTGCCCTCAACCCCGCCGAGGAGTTCGACCTGACCGACGCGCCTGAACTGGCCAACGTGGTCGCGAGCCAGTCGCGGGTGCTGGTGACGGGACTCCGGGAGCGGTACGGGTCGGGGCTGTCCCGGTTGAACCCAGGACCTCTCGGTGACGCGGTCCCCGACGCGGCGATGCTGCTGCCGGTGAGCGTGCCCGGAGCGTCCGGCCCCGTCGCCGTCGCGACGCTCGGGGTGAACCCGTACCGGGCCGTCGACGACGTGTACCTCGCGTTCTTCCAGCTCGTCGCCCGCCAGCTGCGTGTGGCGGTCGGCGATGCGGTCGCCTACGACCAGGAGCGGCAGCGGGCCAAGGAGCTCGCCGAGATCGACGAGGACAAGACGCGCTTCTACCAGAACGTCAGCCACGAACTCAGGACCCCGGTGACGCTGGTGCTCGGCCCGCTGCGCTCGGTCCTGGCCGACCCGGCCAGTCTGCCGTTCCAGCACCGCCAGGACCTGCGCTCGGCGCTGCGGGCGGCGATGCGGCTGCGCAAGCTGGTCGACAACATGTTCCAGTTCTCCCGCGCCGAGAGGGACCTGGAGGCCTACCTCGAGCCGGTCGACCTCGCCGCGCTCACCACCGAACTCGCGGCGATGTTCCGACCGGTGGCCGTCAATGCCGGACTGACACTGCGCCTGGACGTCTCGCTGGTCACCGAGGCGGTCGAGACGGACCGCGAGATGTGGTCCGAGATCGTCCTGAATCTGATGTCCAACGCGATCAAGTTCACTCAGGAGGGTGAGATCGAGGTCGTCCTGCGGCCCGAGTTCGACCGCGTCGTGCTGGAGGTGCGCGACACCGGGGTGGGCATCCCGCAGGATCAGCTGACCCAGGTCTTCGAGCGCTTCGCGCAGGTGCCCGGGCAGTCCGGCCGCAGCGCCGAGGGCGCCGGCATCGGGCTCGCGCTCGTCCGCGCGCTGGCGGCTGCGCTGGGGGGCGAGGCGAGCGTGGAGAGCGAGGTCGGCAAAGGCTCGACCTTCCGGGTCTGGATCCCGGCGCAGGCCCCGTCCGAGACTCCGGCCCTCGTGCCCGCGCCGGCCCGCCTGGAGCGCTGGAGTCCGGCCCCCTACGTCTCGGAGGCCGAGTCGTGGGTGGGCGCCGAGGCACAGTCCTCCGACGGGGCGCCGGCCGTCTCGCTGGGCCGGCTGCTGCTCGTCGAGGACAACCTGGACATGCGCGGCTACTTGCGCCGACTGCTCACCGACGACGGCTGGACGGTCATCGACGTGCCGACCGTCGACCTCGCGCTGGCCGTCTCGCCGCCGCCGGACATCGTGGTCAGCGACATCATGCTGCCCGGCCGCAGCGGGCTGGACCTGGTGCGGCTGATCCGCTCGGACGAGCTGACCCGTCGCACGCCCGTCATCCTGCTCACCGCGCGCTACGGGTCGGACGCGGCCTCCGAGGGTCTGGCGGCGGGCGCGGACGACTACGTGGTCAAGCCGTTCGACCCCACCGAACTGCTGGCTCGCATCCGTACCCATTTCGAGCTGTTCCAGCTGCGCGAGTTCGCGCTGAGCCAGGCGGAGGAGCGGGCCAGCAACCTGCAGAAGGCGCTGGCCAGCAACCGACAGATCGGCGTCGCGATGGGCGTGCTGATGGCTCGTCAGAACCTCACCGAGGAGCAGGCGTTCGCTGTGCTGCGGGAGGCCAGCCAGCGTGGGAACCGCAAGCTGCGCGACATTGCCGACGAGGTCGTCCTGACCGGCCAGCTCTGAGGGTTGGCATGGGCCCGCTGACGGAGCAGACTGCGATAAAAAGACCGAGTCTGTGAGGTGCGACACATGGCGGACGGGGCAGAGGTCAGGGCAGTCAACCGGGCGATCGACGAACTGCGGATGCGGGTGCGCGAGGCACGCGCGGCGTTCGGCGACGCACCGGCCCTGCAGCGGTTGATCAACGACGTCGAGAGACTCGAGATCGACGTCAGGGAACTCGACGCGGTCGCCGCGACCGCCACAGTCCGCGCGTCCGCCCCGGCGATGCCGCGCATCACCATCCCGGACACGCCGGCCGATCCCGCGATGTGGGTCGATGCCGACGACGAAGGCATCGGCGGATACCACGGGCCACTGAAGTGACTTCCGGCGTCCGGTCGCCGGGCCGGGCCGCGATCGACCGCGGCACGCTCCGGACGGACCGGTGGTGGCTGGCCCCGCTCGTCACCTTCACCCTGCTGTCCGCGTGGGTGCTCTATGCGTTGGTACGCACGGCCTCGCAGCGCGCCTACTTCGTGGCCGAATACCACTACCTGTCGCCGTTCTCCTCGCCCTGCGTCACCGCCTCGTGTCACCCCGAGGCGCGGGACTTCGGGACGTGGTTCGGACACTTCCCGTCCTTCGTCCCGTTCGCACTGCTCGTCCTGCCGTTCCTGCTCGGCTTCCGGCTGACCTGCTACTACTACCGCAAGGCGTACTACCGGGCGTTCTGGCTCTCGCCGCCGGCGTGCGCGGTGCCCGAGCCGCACAGGTCCTACTCCGGCGAACGCCGCTTCCCGCTGATCCTGCAGAACGCGCACCGCTACTTCTTCTACGCCGCGGTCGTCGTGTCGGTGATCAACACCTATGACGCCATCAGGGCCTTCCACGGCGGCGACGGCGGATTCGGCATCGGCCTGGGCACGCTCGTGCTCTGCGGGAACGTCCTGCTGCTGTGGGCGTACACGCTCTCGTGTCACTCCTGCCGGCACATCGTCGGCGGTCGGCTCAAGCACTTCTCCGCCCACCCGCTGCGCTACCGGGCGTGGATGTTCGTCTCGTGGCTCAACCGGCACCACATGCTCCTGGCCTGGACGACCCTCACCACGTTGGTGATCGCTGACGGCTATGTCGCGCTGGTGGCCTCCGGCGCGTTCGATGACCCCCGACTGTTCAACTGAGGTGTTGTTCAACTGATGACGGACGAGATCGAGACCCACCACCACGACGTGCTCGTGATCGGCGCGGGCGGAGCGGGCCTGCGTGCCGCGATCGCCGCGCGCGAGGCGGGCATGCGTACGGCGGTCATCTGCAAGTCGCTGTTCGGCAAGGCCCACACCGTCATGGCCGAGGGCGGCATCGCGGCGAGCATGGGCAACGTCAACAGCAACGACAACTGGCAGGTGCACTTCCGCGACACCATGCGCGGCGGCAAGTTCCTCAACAACTGGCGGATGGCCGAGCTGCACGCCCGCGAGGCGCCGGAGCGCGTGTGGGAACTGGAGACCTACGGCGCGCTGTTCGACCGCACGCCGGACGGGCGGATCAGCCAGCGCAACTTCGGCGGTCACGAGTACCCGCGCCTGGCGCACGTCGGTGACCGGACGGGCCTGGAACTGATCCGCACGCTGCAGCAGAAGATCGTGTCGCTGCAGCAGGACGACGCCCGCGAGAACGGGCACGGCGGTACCGCCGAGGGCAAGCTGAAGGTCTTCGCCGAGTGCACGGTCACCGACCTGCTGCTCTCGGACTCGGGGGCGGTCGCAGGTGCGTTCGGGTACCGGCGCGAGTCGGGGCAGTTCGTGCTCTTCCGCGCCCCGGCCGTCATTCTTGCCACCGGCGGCATCGGCAAGTCCTTCAAGGTCACCTCCAACTCGTGGGAGTACACCGGGGACGGTCACGCCCTCGCCCTGCGCGCCGGATCGACCCTGCTCAACATGGAGTTCATCCAGTTCCACCCGACCGGCATGGTCTGGCCGCCGTCGGTCAAGGGGATCCTGGTGACCGAGTCGGTGCGTGGCGACGGGGGTGTGCTGCGCAATTCCGAGGGCCGCCGGTTCATGTTCGACTACGTGCCGGACGTCTTCCGCGCCCAGTACGCCGACAACGAGGCCGAGGCCGACCGTTGGTACACCGACCAGGCCAACAACAAGCGCACTCCCGACCTGCTGCCGCGCGACGAGGTCGCCCGCGCGATCAATAGCGAGGTGAAGGCCGGCCGCGGTTCCCCGCACGGCGGCGTCTTCCTGGACATCTCGTCCCGCCGATCGCCGGCCGAGATCCTCAAGAAGCTGCCCTCGATGCACCACCAGTTCAAGGAACTCGCCGACGTCGACATCACCCGCGAACCCATGGAGGTCGGCCCCACCTGCCACTACGTCATGGGCGGCGTCGAGGTCGACCCCGACACCGCCGCGGCGGCGCGGGTGCCGGGCCTGTTCGCGGCCGGCGAGGTCGCCGGAGGCATGCACGGCTCGAACCGGCTCGGCGGGAACTCGCTCTCGGACCTGCTCGTCTTCGGGCGCCGGGCTGGGATCGGCGCCGCGGACTACGTGCGCGGACTGCGCGAACGCCCCGGCCTCACGTCCGCCCAGCTCGACGACGCGGCACGGGACGCGCTCGCCCCGTTCGAACGGGACGGCGGCGAGAATCCCTATACGCTGCACCACGAACTGCAGCAGTCGATGAACGACCTCGTCGGCATCATCCGCCACCGGGACGAGGTCGAGCAGGCACTGAAGAACCTGGACGAGTTCAAGATCCGCGCCGCCCACCTCGCCGTCGACGGCGGCCGCCGCTTCAACCCCGGCTGGCACCTGGCGTTGGACCTGCGCAACATGCTCGCCGTCAGCGAATGTATCGCCCGCGCCGCACTGATGCGCGAGGAGAGTCGCGGCGGCCACACCCGGGACGACTTCCCGGCGATGGAGCCGGCCTGGCGCAAGGTGAATCTCGTCTGCTCGCTGGACGGGGCGGACGCGCAGGTAGTCCGGCAGGACATGCCGCCGATGCGCGCGGATCTGATCGACCTGTTCGGGCGGGACGAGCTGGCGAAGTACCTCACCGAGGAGGAATTGCCTTGAGTTACCACGGTTCTTTCCGGGTCTGGCGCGGTGATGCCGAGGGCGGCGACCTCGCCGACTACGAGGTCGAGGTCAACGACGGCGAGGTCGTCCTGGACATCGTCCACCGCTTGCAGGCCACCCAGGCCGGCGACCTCGCCGTGCGCTGGAACTGCAAGGCGGGCAAGTGCGGCTCGTGCAGTGCGGAGATCAACGGCCGTCCCCGCCTGATGTGCATGACCCGGATGTCGACCTTCGCCGAGAGCGAGACGGTGACCGTCACCCCGATGCGCACCTTCCCGGTGATCAAGGACCTCGTCACCGACGTCTCGTTCAACTACACCAAGGCCGCCCAGGTGCCGTCCTTCGCGCCGCCCGCCGGGGTCGCCCCGGGTGAATACCGGATGGCACAGGTCGACGTCGAACGCAGCCAGGAGTTCCGCAAGTGCATCGAGTGCTTCCTGTGCCAGGACACCTGCCACGTCGTGCGCGACCACGAGGAGAACAAGCAGGCCTTCGCCGGCCCGCGCTTCCTCATGCGGATCGCCGAACTGGACATGCACCCGCTGGACGCGCTGGACCGCAAACGGCAGGCGCAGGACGAGCACGGGCTGGGCTTCTGCAACATCACCAAGTGCTGCAGCGAAGTCTGCCCCGAGCACATCAAGATCACCGACAACGCCCTGATCCCGATGAAGGAGCGTGTCGTCGACCGCAAGTACGACCCCCTCGTGCGGCTCGGCCGCACCATCCTGCGCCGGGACTAGCCGGGATTAGGAACCCCCGTGATCGGGGAGGCATCCGAGCATGGACACCGTGGCCGATGTGGTGCTGGCACGCCTTCGGGAGTGGGGGGTCGGGCAGGTCTTCGGCTACCCCGGTGACGGCATCAACGGCCTGCTCGCCGCGTGGGGACGGGCCGACAACAAGCCCCAGTTCGTGCAGACCCGGCACGAGGAGATGGCCGCGTTCGCCGCCGTCGGGTACGCCAAGTTCTCCGGCGGCCTCGGCGTCTGCGCCGCCACCAGCGGGCCGGGCGGCATCCATCTGCTCAACGGCCTCTACGACGCCAAGCTGGACCACGTGCCCGTCCTGGCGATCGTCGGCCAGACCGAACGCACCGCGATGGGCGGCAGCTACCAGCAGGAGGTGGACCTGCTGTCGCTGTTCAAGGACGTGTGCAGCGACTACGTGCAGATGTGCACCGTGCCCGAGCAGTTGCCCAACCTGCTGGACCGGGCGATCCGCATCGCCCTGACCGAACGGGCGCCGACGTGCGTGATCCTGCCGCAGGACGTGCAGGACCTGCCCTACGAGGCGCCGGGCCACGCGTTCCGGCACGTCCCATCCAGCCTCGGCCTGTACGAATCCACCGCCACCCCGTCCGAGGAGGGGCTGGAGCGGGCCGCCGAGATACTCAACTCCGCCGACCGTCCCGCCATCCTGATCGGCCAGGGCGCGCGGGGCTGCGCCGCCGAACTCGAGCAGGTCGCCGACCTGCTCGGCGCCGGCGTGGCGAAGGCGCTGCTGGGCAAGGACGTCCTGCCGGACACGCTGCCGTGGGTGACCGGTTCGATCGGCCTGCTGGGCACGCCGGCCAGCGCGACGATGATGGGCGACTGCGACGCCCTGCTCACGGTCGGCTCAAACTTCCCTTACACGCACTTCCTGCCGGCACTCGGGCAGGCGCGGGCCGTGCAGATCGACCGCTCGGGTGACTGGATCGGCATGCGCTACCCGTACGAGGTCAACCTCGTCG
>Ga0068859_100001703_pt1 | contig 22392 bp, 10 predicted proteins | sample KBSSwiS22_FD_66585 | JGI IMG/M metagenome (GOLD analysis project Ga0068859, IMG submission 66585) | Switchgrass rhizosphere microbial communities from Kellogg Biological Station, Michigan, USA - KBS Switchgrass S2-2 | ecosystem: Host-associated > Plants > Roots > Rhizosphere > Soil ...
CCTCCGAGATCAACAACCAAACGATTGTTGATAAAGACCCAGATGTCGTCGTCGCCCGTAAACTGAAACACTTCGCCGCCGCGATAGGTGAAGTTCGAATGAAGTTCGAGCGTGAAGTGGAAGTTGTTCGAGCGTCCCTGGTTGCCGAAGAGCTGATTATCGATCGGGAAGAAAGCGTTTGACAGGAATGAGAAGACGCCCGAGCCGGGTGTCGTTTCTTTCAGTTCGATCGGGATCGTCGTTTTCAGGTTTACTGTCGGATCATCGTTGTACCACTGGTTGAAGCTGGCGGCACTGGTGATCGCGCCGCGTCCATTTGGACCAACGAATATTGGCTTACTGTCTGCTCCGAGCTGGGTTTGGACCAGGCCGGTGACGAGACCGGAGATTCCCTTCTCGAAGTCGGGATGCGTGTCTCTGAAGTCTCGGACCGTTGCGTTGAGAACGATTGCTGAAGACGCAGTTGTCGGTGGTTGATAAGTCGTTACGGGTTGCGAGGTGATGTGCGGCGCGTTATTGACCGTGATCGTGATGTTGTCACTGGCCGCGAGACCCGAATCGCTCGCAGTCAACCGGAGCACGTATGTACCTCCGGCACTGAAACATGCGTTCGTCGCGAGTGCGGAAGGCTCAGTGAAGGTGACTGTGCCTGGACCACTAACTTTGATCCAGCGGTAAGTCAGCGAGCTGCCGGCTGGTAACCCGTCATCAGTCGCTACTCCTATGAGCGACGCACAAGCGGGAAGCGTGATGAGCTGGTCGGGACCTGCGTTGACTAACGGAGCCTGGTTGAACTGGCTCAAACTGATAGTCACGTCATCACTGGTCGAGAACTCGGAGTCAGTGGCTGTCAATCGCAGGACATACGTGCCCGGCGCGCCGAAAGTGACTGACGTCGCCGGTGAATGTGAATCAGCAAATGTAACTTTACCGGGCGCAGTGACGATGGACCACGTGGACGTGACCGTACTACCGTTTGGCAAACCGTCGTCGGTAGCAGTGCCCTGCAAGTCGACGCCGCCACCCGGCCACGCCGAAGTGCGATCGATACCGGCGTTTACGACCGGTGCTTCGTTTGCGGGTAGCACGGTGATCGTGACGTCGTCGTTCGCCGTGAAGCGGGAATCGTTTGCAGTGAGTCTGAGCACGTAGGTGCCTGCTGTGGTAAACGATGCGGACGTATCGGCCGCAGATTGATCCGCGAAAGTGACCGCTGCTGGTCCACTTACCTGAGTCCAGGTTGAGACAAGCGTGCTGCCGTGCGGGAAGCCGTCGTCGGTCACAACGCCATGCAGGGGTGCGGCATTAGGCAGACGAATGGTTTGATCTGCTCCGGCGTTGGCTGTTGGCGGCTGGTTCTCCGGATAGACTGTGATCGTGAGTTGATCTTCGATCGTAAACTCGGTGTCGTTGGCTGTTAACTTTAGTATGTAAGAACCGGGCGCGCTGAAAATGGCGGTCGTCGTCGTTGCGTTTGCGTCAGCGAAGGTGACGTTGCCGGGGCCGTTGACGACGCTCCAGTTCACGGTCAGCGTTGAACCACGCGGCAGCGCATCATCGCTCACGGAGCCATTCAAAGTGGCGGAGTTTGGTAGTTCGATCTCCTGATCGGCACCGGCCTCGACCGTTGGCGGCTGATTGCGTGGGATGACTGTGATTGCGAGTGTGTCAGTGCTAAAGAGCTGGCCGTCAGAGACTTTCAACTCGAGCACGTAATCACCCGGATCTACGAAGGTCGCGCTCGTCGTCAAACTCGTTGCGTCAGCAAATGTGACTGGTCCGGGACCGCTAACCTTTCGCCATGACGCAGTGAGACTGCTGTTTGCGGGCAAACCGTCGTCGGTTGCGCTGGCGCTCAAACTGGCCGTGTCAATGGGAAGCGTGATCGTCTGGTCTGGTCCGGCGTCTGCGAGGGGCGGCCGGTTGACGGGCGGCAAAGGAACATCGTTCTCGGTGATCTGCAACACACCGTTGCCGTTAACCTGAAGCCGATCGCAACTGACAGTTCCGCGCACACGCGACTTACCCGTGATCGCTACCAAACCTTGCGGAGCGCGCACGATGCCGTAAAGCACAGCTCCGCCGCTCATGTTCAATCCCGTGCCGGCGATTCGCAGTTGCATGCGTTTCGGATCTTCCGCCGCGCCGAGAGTCGAACCGACGAGCGTCACTTTGTTTTTGACGTTGAGGATTACCGGCCCGGCGAGTCGCAGCTCGCTGCTGCCTGAAAGACTGAGTTCTTCGAGATTGTAAGTAGACGGCTCAGTCGCGTTTGCGATGCCGAAAACGAAAGCCGTGCGGCTCGATGCTGAGAACTTGCCGTATGTACCCGGCGGCACGATCACCGCGCCTGTAGTTCCCGAAAGCGACAAGTCGCGCAACGTTGAGAAGTCGCCGGCGTTTTGACTCGCCTGAGTTAGTGAAACGATGCGTGTTCCGGTTGGTTGCGGTGGTAGTGCGACCGCCGTCAACGTCATCGGATCGGTGCGAGTGATCAGAAATCGGAGTGAAGCGTTGCCACTTAAGTTCAACTGGTAGTTTGACGGCTGTGTGCTGTCGCTTCCCTCGATGACGCCGGCGAAAGTCGGGTGGCCATCGATGATCGAAACTGTCGGTGAACCTGGTACGAGAAGATCTGAAGTAATGGTCGAGTTACCGGCCATGAAGATGTTCTCGCCGAGCAGTTGCCAGAGCGCGCCTTCGACGCGGCCATCGTTGAGCTCGGGAGCGTGTCGCACTACGGCGAGGTTGTCGAAGACTTGTTTGACGCCGTGGATCTGAGCGATACCGGCAGGCGCGAATGCGATCAGTCCCCATTGACTGACTTGGGCGAGATGGCGTGTTTCGAATTCGGTTCCGTTCCATCGCACATGCGTGAGCAGGCCCGAAGGCTCGGCAACGAGGAGGTCGCCAATCATGTCGGCGAAGGCATCGGCCGGAGCGCCCCAGATTTTTCTGCTGAGCGGATCAACGCCGTAGAAGTTTTCGTGCGCGGGGATCAGGCGAATGTCGCCGGGGTTGACGCCCAACGTGTAAGTGGCGACGTTTCCCGTCGTGTCGACAGCGTAGATGAGACCGAGATCTTTCGCGCCAACGAGAATTTTTGCTGACCATGGACCATACTTCTCCGCCGCATCGGGGATCGTGGTTACTCCGGAAAGCGCTGTCCCAAGAAGCGCGGTTCGTGATGCGAGACCGGCGGAGTTGATTCTCCAGATGCCGCCGCTTGTCGTGACGGCGATCACGTCGCCTGCGTAAATCCCGGTACGATCGATATAGAGTCCGGTCACGGTTCCGGTTTCACCGGGAAGTATCGCCCACGGATTTTGTACAGTGCGGCCATCGCTTGCGATGCGGGCCACTACACCGGGCGTGGTTGTTGAGGTGAATAGTTCTCCCGGCTTGAAGCCCGCTAAGCTGGTGCCGAAACCATCGTCGCGCGCGGTGGCGATTTTCAGTTCGCCGGTCAACCCGCTGACGTTTGAAAAAGTCGTGTGAGCGCCGTCAGCCTGGATCAGCTCGAAGTTGTTTGGCTGGCCTAGAGTTGAATTAGCCGCGGCGATCACTTTTCTGGTGCGCTCGTGATAATCGATGCCGGCGTGGTTGTTGAATGCGGTGTCGAGTGGCGTGAGTTCGATACCGAAGCTGCTGCTTTGTGGCGTGATCGATACGCCGGGCAGTTTGGAATCAGCAACGGTGTTGTTGTGCACAGATTCGTTCGAATAAGTCGACAAACGCGGAACTTCGTGAGCGGCAATACGCAAACCTGCTAACGGTTGTAGAAATATTATGAGAGCTAAGAAGCCGGTGATTAGTTGACGTGTAGCAAGAGTGGATCTGTGGGGTCTTTTCATGGGACTCCTTTATCGTCGGACACAGTTCGACGTGATGAAAATTGCGAAGCTCTCCGCAGCGGGTCAGCCGCGAAGTTTCTTAGCTCTTGGTTGAAATGGTTGCAGGCCGCTTTGGCACACGCTGAATGAGGTCAGAGCATTTCGAAGCGTAACAGGGGTGAAGCGTCAACACCGAGATAGACTCACTCACCTCGCACCTTAACTAACCACAATTGTTCTTCTGCATGAGGATCTGGGCGGGGCGAATCCTACCTGTGAATCGAGATGCTGTCAAGAAAAGTAGTTGTAATATTAGTGATGTAGTTGAACTGGAGGTAAATACGCCGAGGACGTTGGCTAATCTTCCCACGTCTTCGGCGTATTACCTCGAATCAAACACCTTACTACTGATACAAGCGATTTAATTGACAAGTGGTCTATGTAAAGTAGAAGTTCATGTCTTCGGGCGCTGTGATTCATAAATGTGACTGTTAGCATTCCCTAAAGTTTGTTAACTTTAAGCCGGAAAGGAGTAGCCTCTTGAGAATCATTCACTTATCTTCCTCCATACTGATTGCGACTACCATCCTCCTGTCCTGTGGTCTGGCTAGTTCGACTGCGGGCCAATCATCCCTGACTAGTTACGACCGAGAAGCAGGACGAGAAATGTTGAGGATGATTCGCCTGGACATCGAAAAGTATTATTACGACCCGAGCTTTCGTGGTATCGACCTCCGGGAACGATTCGGCCAGGCCGACGAGAGGATCAAGAGTGCAAAATCAAACGGCGAGATATTCGGCGTTATTGCTCAAGCCTTGCTGGACTTTGACGATTCTCACCTCTTCTTCCTGCCACCACCTCGATCGGCGAAGGTGGAATATGGCTGGCAGATGCAGGCCATTGGAGACAAGTGTTACGTCATTGCCGTCAAGCCCGGCAGCGATGCCGAAGCAAAGGGACTGAAACGAGGCGACTTGATTCTCTCGATCGATGGCTTCACGCCTACGCGAGAAGTGCTGTGGAAGATTCAGTACTACTACTACACCCTAAGACCGAAACCGGGCATGCGACTGGTTGTGCAAAGTCCTGAAGGCGCTCCTCGCCAATTGGATGTGCTCGCAAAAATCCAGCCGGGTAAAAAACAATTGGATCTAGCGGACATAACGTCTGACGATATAAAAAATATCGAAATCGAAGCAGAGAAAGAAGCCCGTCTCAATCGGGATCGTTTTTATGAAAAGGACAATGTGATTATTTGGAAGATGCCGGGTTTTGACATTTACGATGAGGACGAGCTGGATAACATCATGGTCCGCGTTAAGAAGCACCAGGCCCTGGTACTGGATTTAAGAGGCAATGGTGGAGGGCTGGTGATAATGCTTAAACGATTGCTCGGATATTTGTTTGAACAGGACATCAAGGTTTCTGAGATGAAGTATCGCAAGGAAGTAAAACCAGAGACGGCCAAGTCTAAGGGCAGTGGAGGATTCAAAGGAAAGTTGGTCGTACTGATCGATAGCCAATCTGCGTCAGCGTCTGAAATATTTTCGCGTGTCATCCAACTCGAAAAGCGTGGCATTGTTGTGGGTGATCGTTCGGCGGGCGCCGTTATGCAAAGCATACGTTACGGCCACGAGGTCGGGCTGGAGACTGTAACACCTTATGCAGCGAGCATCACGAATGCGGACGTCATCATGAAAGACGGGAAGAGTCTCGAACATGTAGGGGTGACGCCTGACGAACTGTTGCTTCCTGCCGCTGCTGATCTCGCAGCGAATCGAGATCCGGTACTATCTCACGCCGCAGAACTTGTCGGCCTCAAGCTTGACCCTGATGCGGCTGGAAAACTGTTCCCCATCGAGTGGAGAAAGTAGTTGCGGGACAAATCCCCGGCCTCCCTGGTAGGAACAGAGTCCGCGACGGCAACGCCTGGCACTAGCGTGGTCTTTTACTTCTACACAAAGCGGCTCCAACGAACTGCGTGGAGGGTTCTATCATCAGCGCTCCTTGTTCCTCACGAACGTGCAATCCCGGATGCCGTTTTGCGTGGAACCGCGTCCCTGGGTATGGGTCTATGGTCTCGTGCTTATTTGTTTGGGTATCACTGCTTTCCTGATAGCCTTTTCGACGTTTGTCTTGCTCTCATCGATCCGCGTTTGTGAGGCCACTCGTGTCCAGGCGCTTCAATGCATAAAGAGCGAGCATCTTCGCGCGTTTGATCTTTTCAGCTTGAGCGGGCGGGCCGCCTACACTCACGCGAAGGAACACCTCGCCTCTCAAAACGTAAAGCGCTCCGGTCACCGGATCTCCGACCCAGAAGGCCTCGTCACCCACTCCAGCTATACGCCTTGGCTTCTGCTTCTTTTCGTCAGACTCCTCGCGCTCTTCACGCTCTTCGCGCTTGAACTGTGCTCGCCAGTAATCCCTTGGTCCAGAACGTTTTCTGTCCGCTAGCGGCACGGCCAGGGCAACGCTGACTGAACTCGACAACTCCTGTGTTCGGTAGAAACATTGCGTGAACCGGAACGCTCCCGAAGGCTGTTCGCTCGGGACCTTCTGTGCCGGCGTCTGACCCTGAACCGCGCGCACCTCAGCGTCCGTGAGCAACCGGCACGGATCACGGTGGCGCTGCGCGGCCGTGAGTTGCGCGGACGCGAGCAAAAGAAGCGTTCCGAAAACAACAACTGCGCGCATAACCAACAAGCCGCACATCAGCGCAACCCATAGGGCGTTGCCGCCACCCACGTCTGCGTGAGATTGGTTCCCACGTTTACTACCTTAACCTGGTACACGCCGGTTCGAGATACCGTTGTGTCGAGAACCGCCACGCCGTTCACCGCATCAGCAGCCGCCAGAGTTAGACCAGCGGGATCGATGAGAATCACGCGCAGTAACCCACCGCCAGTGGCTACAACCGAGATCGACTGCGTGCCGGCGGGAGCGTTTACAGACTGCACCATTGAGCCGAGTGCGGCGAGACTGGAAAGCACGCTCGTAGTCGACTGCGGTCCCGTCGCCGGCGCACCGCTCGAAACCGCGCTCTCGAAACAAAAGCCGTCCACGTAGACCGCACCTCTCACATTGCGCAACTCGAAGGTGTGCGACCCGGCCGGCAGACTACCGAAGCGAGCGTTGAAACCGAAGACCGGATCGTTAAGTGATCCCGTGCTCCCGTTGAAAGCGATCTGCGACTTAAAGACGCCGTCGATGTATACGTCCGCCGTTCCTCCCTTTGTACTCTTGGCGAAGTTGTAGACCACTGCGCCAGTGCGTCCGCCGTCCACATTGAACGTGACCTTCACTGAGCCACTGCCGTTCTTGTTCGGATTGACACGGAAGTGACCACCGCTCGCATCTGAATCCGCCACCTGATGCCAGCCCGACGAGTAAGCGATCTGCTGCGCGTCATCTTCAAAACATGTGCTCGTCGATCCACAGAAGGCGTTGCCCGCGAGGGCGTACGTAGTGCCAAAACTAGCCACGTCGGAGGCACTGTCGCCGCGCAGTGTCACGTCCTGGGCCACCGGATAACTTCTCGCCACGAGCGCGCCAATCAGATCTCCCGCCTTTGGTCCACCCACCTTGTCCGCTGAGATAACCAAAGTGATAGTGCCGTCAGCATTGAAATTGCTCTCCGGATCGGCAGGCCCAAACCTTTCGGCCGGCGAAGCGTTCGTCACCACTGCACTAAGAGCTTGAGCGATGCCGTACTCAAACGTCGCCGCTCCATCGTTATTCACATTCATACCGATGTAGTAACGGCCAACGAATGCAGTCGAAGTTGGATTCCCCGCGACGGGTGCATCCGGGTAGCTCCAGAGTATGCGCCACATGCGGTTCGGCTTGAGCGAGGCGAGGCTCGCCACTTTCATTTTGAAGACAAGCTTGCGTGCGCCGTCGGCGAAGAACGGCTCACCAATCGACACCCACTGTATATCCATGTCGCCTTCCAGCGGTGCACCAATCTGATCACCCGGTGCGTCATTCAGAATTCGTAGACCATTCGCGTCGCACGAGCTGCCTACCGGCGCGGCGATAACGGCATTCGTGCCGCACGACGTACCAATTGCATTTGTGGCGCTCACTCGATAAGTGTACGTGGTGATCGCATCGCCGGAGCTGTCGACGTAGCGACGCGCGTCGCCGCCGAGGGTCGCGATTAGCTGCTCCGGCCCGCCCGCGCTGCGATACACGCTGAAACCCGTGACCGGCGAGCCGCCATTTTCAGATTGTGACCACGTGAGAGTACTGATCGACCCATTACGCGCAACTGTGAGACGTGGAGCACCGGGAACTGTCGTGCTGGCCGCATCTGCGCCAAAGAAGAGCCGGCGGCCACCAGTCTGACGAGCGATACTGCCATACGCAGTATAAGAGTTTCCGCGAGCATCATCGCCGGACTGGACACACGGACCGACGCAGCCATCGGCGTAACCAACTGTCATTCGACCAAACCGATCCACGTCAGCGCCGAAGAAGTCGAGCAGATTGCGATGGATCTGCGCGCCTCCCCCGAGGAAAATCCCACCTCGCTGGATTGGATCATTGGGAGTAGCGTTGACTGTGATCCAATGCGCTCCACCGTCGTAGGTGTGTGCGACATAGAGGTACCACACAGCTTTGGAGTTGAAATCGTTGACTGAACCTTCTTGCGTTGTGCCATAGAAGGCCATCGCAGCGCGGCCCGCACTGCCTGCGACCATCGCCGGAAACACGGCGTTCTTGACCCCAACCATGGCGCCTACGTCGTACATGTTGGTCCAGGTTTTCCCTTTGTCGGCCGACACGGCCACTGCGGGATACTTGTCCTCGTTCACGAAACCGAGATAAAGGAGACCGCCATCGTCAACGGCCACCGATGGATCGCTGCCCCCGCCCACAGTCCCCGGAATCGTCCGCACTTTCCATGTGGTTCCGTTGTCTTCAGAAAGAGCGAAGCCGTTCTCTTTCGGGTTGACTGGTCCAACGCAGGCAGCGTTAGGAACGTAGACCGTACCGTCGGGACCGACTTTTACATGTCCGTGAAGTCCTTCACACTGGCCCATCGTCGCGGTATCGGGCGACACGAGGGTATAGATCGGCACGGCCGGTCCGAATGTCAGCCCACCGTCCACACTCAGAGCGCAGTTGGAGAAGGCAACTTCCTGCGAGCAGTAGTACACAGCGTTTTTGTAGCCGGGAAGCGGCGGAACGGGATCATGGAATGGACCAGCTCCGAGTGTCTGGTGATCGAAACCCGAACCGAAGCCGGCGCCCTGGCTCGGAATCCAGTTGGTCCCATCGTTATCGGTTACAGATGAAGCGTTCGCAGCAGGATCGAGCAGCAGATGCGTGACGAACGTGCGGTTCGTCGCGTGGTCCGTGAAGAGAATCGGGTCAAATCCTTCCTGAGATGTTACAGGAGTTACATCCTTCCAGGTCGAAGGCGGCGTTTGCGGGCAGGCCTCGTCATCAAACTGCACTCGGATTGTTTGCATCAGTGCCTGCAGCATCACCGCTCCGCTATTCCAGTTCACGCCGATGTTTGGTTCATCCTGCGAGTTCTTGGTCATACCGGCTTCGATCTGAGCGGCCGTAGGCGTGTGACTCTGGTAACGGGGTGCGGGTCCGGAGTCGATTGGCGCCGGTGGCAGGACTATCGGGTTGGTCGCCGGCGGCGTGGTTCCCGGAACCGGAGCTTCACTGACGATGATTACACCGGCATAGTCCGAGGGAGTCAACACGGCTTGCCCGCCGAAGGGACAGACCTCCACCTGATACGTGCCGGGCGCAAGATTATTGCCGGTTCCGTAATGAATGGGTTCCGGGCTTGTGGCCGTATCCTGCTGAGAGATGAACTGTCCTCCGTAGTACAAGTGCAGGACGATGTCGTTCACTGGAACTGTCGAGGCTACGACGTCGATCGTTTTCGTGTTGGGCCCAATCGTGAAATCGTGTCGTGGTCCGCAAGCGGGAGCCGTATACCGCCCCTGAAACGTGAACGCGTTGTTATCGGCCAGGACCCTGTTCGAAGTTGTCGGCAGTAACGCGAGCAGCGTGATTAGAACTGACGCAACGATTGCGATAGCGAGTAGGCGAGACGATTTCATCTCACAGACCTCCAGGTTTGTCGGAAAATCCAGGGGTTGTGACAGCAAGGGATGAGGCATTCTTCTGCTGCTCAACCTATCGTAGGTTGCAAACTCGTGGCATCTGTCGAATAAAAACGTGGCGTTGCGGTACAAAACGATTTTGCGCGAGGCCGAAACAAGGCGTGAATATTACAGAAGTAATGTGTAACTAATGGGGATACGGATTGAGGCGAGGATTCAAATTTCCTCAGGAAACTGGTGCCCCCGGCGCGATTCCAACGCGCCGGATTCACGAACCTTTTGTTTTCGATGCGACTGACGGTAGGTGCTGAATCGGCACTCAAGGAACTTTAGGAGACTCGCTGCCTCAGAAACGCGACGCTATGAATCACATAACTGAAGAAGACCCTTGACCAGTGGTCCTTTCTGAGGGGTGCAATTGTTAACCATTACGTCTCTTCCCGCAGTATCCAACGACGCGCGGCGTCTTGTCTCAGTCGCCACCACCAAATCGGCAGTTCATAACGCAACAGGGGCACATGATTTTGTGCAACTGCGCCCCCCTTCGGAAAACAAAGCAGCCACCGGCCTACTCAGCGTTTGGTCTCGTAGCTCAGCTTCACATCGCTTCGTCCCTCTGCTGCATCCCACGCAACCGCAATCGCCTCTATAACAGCGTCCGGGCGAGTTTGAGGAAGTTGATGCCCGGTCTGCGGTAGCACTACGAGTCTTGAATCCTTTATCGCTTTGTGAAGTCGGTAGGCATGATTCTTTGGCTCAAGCAGGAGATCGGCAGAACCAGTGACGATCACCACGGGCAGCTGTACGTCTGAATATTGTTGACTCAATATCTTGAGACTCGCACCGAGAGTTCTTTCGTCGTAAGCACAAGCCCTGACGCGATTCGGACTGGTCCACATATCAGCAGACCGTTGCGCGTAGTCTTCATGCACGGCCTGAGGATGATAAGCCTCTTTCAAACTCTCCTTCACAATGGCGCGCCCGACCAATGGCGCCAGCGTGTTAACCACAAACTTTCCCAGCACGGGTATGTGCGGAAGAAACGACCACCACTCAGCTCTGACATTCGGATACGCGGCGGGCGCCAATAAGACGATTCCCGAAAGGTCGTTTCCATAACCGACCGCGGCGGCAAGTACAAGTGAGCCACCCCAGGAGTGTCCTACCAGCACCGGCTTCTCGACACGAAGTTTTCGCAGGGCGTTGAGAATAATCTGAGCCTGAACCTCGACAGTGGTTTCCACAGAATCATGTCGCTCGCTGTAGCCGTGACCAGGACGATCGAAAGCCAGCACGTAGTACGATTGAGATAGCCTTTCAATCACTGCCAGTGTGTAATCCTGATGCGAACCGGGGTTGCCGTGGATCAAGACTACCGGCCTACCTGAGCCTACGCTGACATAGTTCAGCGTCAGGCCATCCACGAAAACAGACTTCCTCCGGTAAGAATGAGCATCACCGTCATTAGGAACACGATCTCGAGGAACTTTAACTTTGTTTTGTCTCTCGACTACCACAGGTGGGTTCTCGATAGCAGCGGCTGAGTTCTTTGCAGAGGTCATGCGTCGCCACGCGCGTGTAATTTGTCGAGCGATCAAGGTGGAAGATCCGGGAGGCACGATCGCCTGCACGAAGGCGCTGATGATGCGTGGAGGTGCGGTGATGTCTTGCGAAATAAGGAGGTATTCACTTTCCCACCAGCTCGGCGCAAACTTAGCCTTAAAGCGCCTAACTCCTTCGAAGTTGTAGAAGAGTGAAAAACAACCGGCAATGATGCGTGCCGCTTTCGAAAGCAAGAAGCTATTGGGTATGTCAGGATCGACAATACCCTCCATGGCCATTGGCGCAGTGCCAAGCGTAGCCAGTGTGGCGCCGTCACGTCTCAGGAAATCAAGGACCTCGACAACGAGAAGCTCGGTGGTTCCATTCGGGGACTCCGGCCGTCGCAATACATCTTCAAGGTACCAGCCATCACGCGCAGGAATGGGGCTGGCAGCAAGAAAGCCGACCAATCTTCCGGTCGCGTCGCGCGCTGTGAAATACTTCTTCCTCTCTTTGTGTTGGAACACATCAACCGCGAAGAGCCATCCGAATTTAATCGCGCTACGGCGCGTGGTTAGCCAACTCTTGCGAAGGCAGGCCGTTTCCCTAATCAGCTTCTCATCGACGTTGACTACTCTCGTTACTCGCACACCAGCGCGACGGGCCTGGTTCACACCGGCTCGCGCTTTCTTCGCACGATCACCACGAGGAGCCCAGGTTGCCAGATCAAAATAGGGGGCCGACCCAATCTTGACTGCTCGAAGGCCTAATCGACTACTGTGCTTTGCAAACTGGTGCGTGGCAGGCATGAATCCAACAACGCGGCCCTGCGCACCTGCCGTCCGTAAAAAACAACCTGCCACCTCCACAAGATTCTCCACGCTTGCCAGCGGGTCTCCAGGCACCAACCACACCTTGGCAAACTCGTTATAGCTCACAGCTCCCTCCGTCTCTCGACAGGACCAGAGACGTGCCCCTGGGGCAATAGCAACCAGGGCGTGCGCGTTGTAACCATACAACTGCTGAAGCCGAAGAAGCTCTACACTGGGATCTGGAAGAACGACGCGATATGCACGGCGGATGCGGAGTTGGAGGTAGTGCCCGGCAACGCCGAGCCCGCCACCGGCAGCAATCCACCACAGGTGCTGACCAAAGAAATGGAAGAAGAACACTTCTTAATTTGCTAACTTCGCGGCTCTGGGGTAAAGGCGGGCTCCAGAAGAATTAATAAGGCAACACTCCAGTGAAGTCAACCATATACCCGTTGATTTCGCCGGCACCAAGCCTCGCGAGAATCAGAAGAAAGCCTCTAATCTTGCTGACGCGATGGAATCGCTACGCTGAAGACTTTAGGCGTTCTGTTCATTAAGTACTTCTATGACTGAGATACGTTTGATACAAGCTGATCGCCATTAGATACCCGACGATAACGAGCGAGGCGGCGAATAGCGCAGTGTTGCGCAGAGGGTGCTGAATCAGAATTGTGAGATTAACAACTGCGAGCACCAACACTAAAGAAAACGTTAACTTCTTAAGTCGGATTGTTCGAGTCGGGTAGATGAAATCGATCGGGATGAAGTGAAGAGAACAAAACACTGCAATTATGACGACGTTCCAAATCGGGTCCAACTCCAGGACGAAAATATAAAACACAACGAAATTCCACATCGCAGGGAAGCCTCTGAAACGGAAATCATCGGTAATTGCTTTCAGGTTTGTGTAGTGGTAACACGACACCAGCAGCATCGCTCCACAGCAAATGAGACGAATCGACGAAGGCACCAGGCCGGCGGCGTACACTAATAGAGTCGGCACGATTACGTCGTTGGTAAAGTCGATTACATAATCAAGCATTCTCCCGTCGACATCGGGCAACACCTCTTTCACCCGAATCGTCCTGGCCAAAGTCCCATCAACAGTATCGATCAGTACGGCGACGAAGAGCCACAACAGTGCCCCGCGCCAGTTGCGATTGACGACTGCCACCAGAGCCAGTAATCCCATAACCACTCCACTGGCAGTGAAAATATGTACTCCCCAAGCGAGGAGTTTTCGACCCGCGCTGAACGTCGGGTCAGAGTCAGTCGGGTCAGTTTTCATCTCTGGTGGATGGTCAAGAAGTTTTAGAAGTGCCAGGCATCATGGTCCCATCAAAAAACGGAAAACAACTAATAAGAATTATTCATCCATTTTACTGCATTTAATTCCTGAAATTCGTTGACATTCTTATCCTTCTGAGCAAATCTAGCCACAATCAGCCGGCACTGCTGAAATCACAATTAGCTTAAAACTCTTGCGTCTTTTCTGCGCTGGTTCGTTCCAGGGCAGACCTAGCGCTCCTACCACTAGAAGGAGGTTCCCATGTTCCCCAATCGGCAAAGGTATCTTCACTGGCAGGTTCTCTTAATACTGAGTTTTGCCCTGGTCACTTGCGGAAATTTGTTCGCGCAAGTGACAGCCAGCAGCACGATCAATGGGGTGGTCAAAGACAAAAACCAAGCGGTGATTAGTAACGCAACAGTGACCATTCTTAATAAAGGAAACGGTCTGAGCCGCACAACCACGACAAATGATAATGGCGAATTCAGAGTCGACTTATTACCGGCTGGTCGTTACAACATCAAGGTAAGCGCCAGCGGTTTCGGAGAGGTGGTAATTGAAAATGCTGAGGTACTGGTCGGGAAGACTAATACCTTTGACATCACGCTGGAACCAGGTGTGCAAACGGCTAACGTAATGGTTCTAGCAAATGAGGCAGACCTGATCAGTAGAGAAAAAACCGATATTAGTCTTAACATCACGCCCCAGGACGTCCAGGATCTACCACTAAATGGCCGCGATTTGGGGAATCTCGCTTATCTGGCGCCGGGAGCAAAACCCGTTGATTCCTACGACCCAACCAAACGGCGAATCTCTGTGTTCGGGATCAATGGCTCGAGCGGGCGTAACGTCAACGTCACTGTCAATGGTATTGACAACAAGGACAATACGGTCGGCGGACCAGTGATGCAGTTTCCGCTGGAAGCGATTCAAGAGTTTGTCATTAGTACAGCACGTTTCTCTGCCGTAAACGGCCGGAGTGAAGGCGCTGCTATCAACGTAGTTACCAGATCCGGCGGAAGCGATTATCACGGCTCAATCTTCTACTTCCTGCGCGACCGAAAGCTCAACGCGAGTGAAGTTTCACCAGCCAACACGGCGATCGAGTTTAAGCCGCCATTCAATCGAAAGCAGTGGGGTGGCGCTATCGGCGGTCCTCTTCATTTGCCAAGATTTGGTGAGGGTGGTCCAAACCATTACCAGACAGGAAACAAAACATTCTTCTTCTTCGCGCTCGAACATCAGAAGGAAGCCACCTCAATTCCGGTTGCGTCCGACGCCTTCGCAGAGCTGCAACTGGTACAGTCGTTGGGTGCCCGACCAGCGCCGGTACTGCCAACTCCTTACAAAGATTGGCGTGTCAATGCGAGGATCGATCACACCTTCAATTCAAAGCACAATATTTTCTTCACTTACAACGATCAGACCAACCTCGGTCTCAATGATCAGGCAACGCAACGTGTCGACCTCACCCAGGGTAATTTCACGCATAACCGACTAATACTCGGAAGCATGTCACTGAATTCGAGCTTAACCAGCAGCACGGTGAATGCATTCACTTTCGGGTATCAGTATTGGAATAACCTGATCGACAGCGAACAGAAGACAACGACCTTCACCTTTCCCACACTCATTGGCTTTGGCACCAATATCAACGTTCCGCAGCAGTCCTATCAGATCAAGTATCAATTCAAAGACGACCTTTCGATCAACCGAGGTAATCACACGTTCAGAACGGGTATCGATTACCTTTGGGAACCGAAGCTAGGTGGCTTTTTCGAATTCAATCCCACTCTGGAAATTGATTTCGTGTCGCTGCCAAGCGCGATCGTTAAATTGCCGCAAGGCTTCTCGACTCCCGGTCTGGTAGGAGGCATGACAGCGACGGCCGGCGATCCTTATTTTAATCTACCCGGCGGCGCCAAGATGTTTGGTCTGTATTTCCAGGATGATTGGAAGGCAAGACCAAACCTGACTTTTAACCTGGGTCTGCGCTGGGATAAAGATTTCAATTTGATTGGTACGCAAGCGCAGGAAAAAAGCAGAACCTATCTTGCGCTCAAGGCGATCAATCATCCTGCGGCGGCATCTTTACCAAAAGATGATAGCCGCGACTTTAGTCCACGCGTTGGCTTTGCCTGGGACATTGGTTCGACTGGTAAGCACGTCGTGCGAGGAGGTTATGGACTCTATTATGGGCAAACATTCCTGAACATTCCGTTGTTCATGATCCAGCAGATCAACCCGACCATTTTCGTCAGTGTGTTTAGCATCGCCAGTGGCGATCTTGTACCCGGCACCAACATTCCGCTTTCGAACTGGCGTTTCGGAATTGATCCGTTGCCCACCATTCCACCGCCCCCTACACAGTTGCCGAATAATTCAACCGGACGAATCATGGATCCGGATTACCAGAATCCACTCACGCAGCAGTGGAACGCAGGTTATGCCTGGCAACTTAATTCTTATTCGGTGCTGGAATTTGAATTCACACATATCCTCGGATTGCATGAGTCCAAAACACACAACATTAATCCGACTCGGGCCATGTTCCTCGACTCCGCCGGCGCCGAAATAACTTCAAGACCACTGACGGCGGCGTTGACCGCAGCCCACCAACCAATACTCGGAAGAGTTGACCTCGAGCAGTCGACGGGTCGTTCGCGGTATGACGGCATGAACATTTCATATCGCCGCCGGCTACACAACGGCTTCACCGTAAACGCTACGTACACTCTTTCGCGTGCGCTTGCTTATAACGGAAACTCAGCGGCGTTTAGAAATCGCGCCTGGGATCCTTTCAATTACTTCGCAGGGTATGAGCTGGGCCCAACCCCGAATGATTCACGTCACCGCTTCTCGATGGGAAGTGTGATCAATTTACCATGGGACCTTCAGGTGGCGCCTATTGTGCAATTAGAATCAGCGCGGCCCTATACGGCGGGTTACGGTGCAGCTGTCGACATTCTGGGCACGGGCGGAGGACGCGGCACATCGCACGTCGTTGTATTCAAGGACAAGCCAGACGACCTGAAAGCTACCCTGACAGCATTCGGCGATCCGGGCGTCTCAAACGCGAATCGCGTCCTTTTCAGAAACTGCTTACGATCAGGCCAGTGCACGTTTGCGCCTTTTAACAATGTGCGTGGCCAACCGTTCTTCCAACTGGATACTCGCGTGACGAAGAATTTCAGGATACGTGAGCATGCGAACTTGCAGGCGATCTTTCAGGTGTTCGATCTAACAAATCGGGCGAATTTTGGAAATAACTTTGTTACCGACATTCGCCTGGCAAACTTCGCAACCCCCAGTAACTTCATTACGCCAAGCGGAGTGACAGTGCCGCACAGCCTTTCGGCAGAGTTAGGAATTAAGTTTAGTTTCTAAAACAATTCGGGACGTGGAGTGATAGCGACGTGGTCATGCAATCCAGATATGCGAGACCACGTCGTCGTCACTCTGAACTCGCGAACCCTGCGGGACAAAAGCATGCATAAAGGAGGCTGCGGGACAACTGCAGGACAAACTTGGACCAAGCATACCCCAACTGAACGTTAACAGAATCTCTCATCGTCACATTCCTCCTTCCTACTATATAAGTTTGTGAACATAGGACCCCTCCGCGTATCTGCTTCCCTGCGACGCATTAACAACGTGATGGTCTCGGCTGGAATGGAACGAAGTGGAAAGGAGGCCGCAGCCTTAATTTGGTTGCACGTAAGACTATAAGTCAAACTCCGAACCTTTACAGCTGAGTCTTCACCTCGCTATGATCGCTCGCAGGCGACTTCCTCCAATACTCTAAACCGCGGCTCAGGTGGTCAGGCACTCCGCCGCGATATCACGGTGGTCTTTCCCGTAACGAAGTCGTAATTGTCAGAAAACACACAATAACTAACGACGAGCAGCAGGCAGTAAGAGGTTGCGATACCTGCTGAAAGAGAAACCTCCTTGTAGTTCGCAACTGCTCAAAATGTAATGCGCCCCACGGCGCCTCACAAAGAAAGGAAAATACTCATGACCAGGTTCACTCAGAAATTTCCAGCCTCATTTTTCAGCGCAGTTATTCGAATGGTAATGCTGGCGCTGGTTCTCACTATCTTCGGAGCAAGCGCGACGCTTGCTCAAACCAAGGGATACGTGACGAATGCTCTGGACGATACAGTCTCGGTAATAGACACGGCGACGAATACGGTGACCGCCGCTATACCGGTTGGACCAGTCCCGATAGCATTAGCCGTCACGCCAAACGGCGCTTTCGTTTATGTAGGGAATCAGAATAACTCGTCGGTCTCGGTGATAAACACCTCAACCAATACGGTCATTGCCACAGTCCCACTGGGACCTGTTGCCATTCCTGGAGGAATAGCTATCACTCCGAATGGTGCCTTTGCCTACGTGACGATTCAAACTGGTGCAAGCGTCGCAGTCATAGACACGGCAACAAACACCGTGATTGCCACGGTGCCGGTGGGATTAGCGCCATTCGGAATCGCTATCACTCCGAATGGCGCCATTGCCTATGTGGCTAACCAGGGCGCGTTCTTCAACTCCAGCGTATCGGTAATAGACACGACAATCAACACTGTGATCGCCACCATACCCGTAGGATTTCGTGCGAGATCAATAGCGATCACCCCGAATGGGGCCTTCGCTTACGTAACGACTGGTGGCACGGTATCGGTAATAGACACGGCAACCAATACGATAGTTGCCACCGTACCGGTTGGGGGCTTTCTGGGCGAAATAGACATCACGCCGAATGGGGCCTTCGCGTACGTGGCGCAGGAATCTGGCAACACTGTCGCGGTGATAGACACGGCAACAAACACCATCACCGCCACAGTGTCGGTCGGATTAGCTCCACGCGGAATAGCCGTCACGCCAAACGGGACGTCCGCTTACGCTGTTAATTCTCTTGACAACACGATCTCTGTGATTGACATAGCCACGAATACGGTGACTGCGACTATACCGGTCGGAGAGAGGCCGCTATTTATAGCTTTTCCGAAACCACAGTCTGCGCAAGACCCGATCGCATCGCTCATTGCTCAGGTCGACGCACTGATCGCGGGTGGCACGCTTACGCAAAACCAGGGTAAGGGGTTGATCGACAAGCTGAACCAGATCCGTCTCAAGCTAGACAACGATCAAACGGACGTGGCCTGTAACCAGCTTACTGCCTTTATCAATCAGGTCAACGCTTTCATCAACAGCGGCGCACTCACTCAAACACAGGGCCAGTCGCTGAACAATGCAGCTAACGCGTTAAAAACCAGCCTCGGATGTTAACTTCTTAGCCGCAGATTAGCGCGGAATCACCCGCGTGAATCTGCGGCTAGTTTACAAAGAATAAAGCTCCTGGCGAAATCTTCCGTCAGCAACTTCTCTTCGAAGATCGCGATTCGTGGCGGACCATTACCTTTGATTGACCGCGGATCGTGAGATCCAGCCTCGCAAGCCGAGAATCCTTAGTTTACTTCGCCGTGCGTGAAGCTGCACCCCATCAATGAGCTGCTGGTCTACGATCGGTTTGAGGGTATTTGAACTTTCGTGGCCTAATTGCATTTAACTAACCGCTTCAAGCATTAATGGAACAACGCTACTCTAGGACCACGGTATAGTGAAACCACATTTCCATATTCGTTGGCGCCCTATTGACCTAAGAAATTGGCAGACGTTGGTGCAAAGCAGTGCCACTAACCTAGTCGGCTTTTAGAGTGATGACTTCTACTTTTCACATGGGCGGGTAGGATGGTGCTAAGAGGGCTGAGGTTTAGGAGGTGCTTACCAAAACAACATGTGCAGGTACCGCGCTTCCGTCGTTGAATGCTGGTTGAGAAATTTTCTATGTTGTCTCCGGTACGTATTCACGCTCGTGCCATAGATCCCAAGAAAAATTGCGGGACAAAGCCAGTGAGCGACTCGAGATTTTGATTTGCTCACAAAAATGGTGCCCCCGGCGCGATTCCAACGCGCGACCTCTCGCTTAGGAGGCGAGCGCTCTATGCAGCTGAGCTACGGGAGCACAGGTGAGAATCGTAAAGGGTGATGAGGGAAACGTAAAGCGCGCTCAGGATTGATACTTGATCAATGACCTCACGTCATAGCCGGTTAGCTTCTCGCGGCCGGGGAGGAATTCAAGCTCAACAACGAACACAAGCCCCACAACTTTCCCGCCAAGCTGCTCCACCAGATCAACAACTGCGCGCGCGGTGCCGCCGGTGGCGAGTAGATCGTCGGCGATGATTACGCGATGCCCGTCGCCGACAGCGTCGCGATGGATCTGAAGTGTGTCCTGTCCGTACTCAAGATCGTAAGAGATCGACGCACACTCGGCCGGCAGTTTGCGCGGCTTGCGCACTGGCACAAATCCCGCGCCGAGGTGATACGCGAGCGCCGGCGCGAAGATGAAACCACGCGCTTCGATTCCGATTACTGAATCAATCTTCTCACCCTCAAACTGCGCAGCGAGGGCATCAACCGTATCGCGCAGCCCCTCGGGATGCTTCAACAAAGTCGTGATGTCATAAAAGTTGATGCCCGGCTTGGGGAAGTCCGGCACTTCGCGAATTAACGATTTTAGATGGTCCATCTTCCTCTTTATCTCTCAATTCGAAACGCAGAATATGAGCCTGTCGGCTCTAAAACGATCTCTTCCACGTGATCCACTAGAGCCCACTGCGGCCCGGTCACGAGGTCGTGCTTGAAGGCTTCAACACTGTTCGCCGGCCCTTCGGCAAGTGCTTCGACTGTGCCATCCGAACAGTTGCGCACGTAACCTACAACCTGATGCCGCGCCGCCGCTCGTTGCGCAAAGAAGCGATAACCAACCCCTTGCACTTCGCCCCGAATGGAAAATTTCCTCGCTACTTGCACTTAACCAGCTCGCCCTCTTTTCCCTTCTCCAAAGTAAACGTCTCCGGTTCGAGATCATCGAGCTTCAGCGTGAGAGTCATCTTATTGCCCTCGATTGCACCCGTGTAAGTGGCCGGCTGTCCTGCGCGACTCTCGTCTGCGCGTATCGGTCCGCCGCGCTCCATTCGGTGAGTACCGCGCAGCTCAAAATTACCCGCCGCATCGACTAATAACGGACCTTTAATCACACCTGTTGCGCAATCGTATTCAATGGCCGCCGACTTCGTCCCGACCTTCATGCTGATGTGCTGTCCGCCCCACAAGCCCGTGGAAATAACTCGCATTTTTTGGATCCTTGCCGCTGCTGAAACCATCAACAGAATCAAGACAACTAGAACGCCGATGCTCTTATTTCTACACATAACGCCGCATTGTAGGCAGCGAGAAACTTTCTTTCAACTCATCACGTAATACGGCAACTGCGGGTGAGAACGATCTTTCATCCAAAATCTGCGTAGCTCAATCTGATTTTTCGGGGTTTGGTCACGCGACCAAGCCCTGATCTCTACTTATTTCCAAAGTGAGGACTCCAAATGCGACGCTTACTCGTGACGTGCCTGACAGCACTGATGCTGATAGCCAACGTCCCAAACTTCTCCAACGCCAGCCCGGCTAAACCACTCAACATTCCGGTGGTCTACTACAAACTTCCGAACGGCCTCAAGGTCGTGATCTCTGAAGATCACATCGCACCAGTGGTCATGGTCGCTGTCTATTACAACGTCGGCATGCGGCTAGAGCCCAAAGGCCGCACCGGCTTTGCGCACCTCTTCGAACACATGATGTTCCAGGGTTCCGCGAACGTGAAGAAGTTTGACCACGTAAAATACGTTGAAGCAAACGGCGGCAACACAAACGGCCACACGGATTTTGATTACACAAACTACTACCAAACGCTGCCCAGCAATCGCGTGGAGCTCGGACTCTGGCTCGAGTCTGATCGCATGCGCTCACTCGACATCAGCGAAGAGAACCTGAAGAACCAACAGGCGGTAGTAAGTGAAGAAGTTCGCGTCAACGTGTTGAACCAGCCTTACCAGTTTTTCGAGTGGATCAGTCTCTGGGAGAACGCGTTCACTAACTGGCACAACTCACACAACGGCTACGGCGAGTTATCGGAAATCAACGCGGCCACGATCGAAGACGTGCGTAGTTTCTTCAAGACTTACTATGCGCCGAACAACGCGGTGCTGACCATCGTGGGTGATGTCGATGCGAACGAAGTAAAGAAGATGGTTGAGAAACACTTCGCAAACATTCCGTCACAACCCGCTCCTGTTCGTGCCGATCTTACTGAGCCGCCACAGACGAAAGAGAAACGAGTTTCGCAAACTGACAAGCTCGCAAACCTGCCGGCGCTCGCCACCGGCTATCATGTGCCGCCGCAGAACTCGCCTGACTTTCCGGCGATGGCGTTGCTGGTCCAAATTCTTCAGAACGGCGAGAGCTCGCGTTGGTACCAGCGACTCGTCAAAGAGAAAGAGTTGACTCTCGATCTAAGTGGCGGACTCAACTACTTCGGAAATGAGTTTGACTACACTGGTCCAATGATCATGACCACGCGCACCACATACAAACCGGGCCACACCGCTGATGAAGTAATCAAAGAGATGGACGCGGTGATTGCCGATATCACTTCCAAAGGTGTGACTGACAAAGAACTGGCCGACGCCAAGATCCAATATCGTTCAAACTTCTACAGCCAGATCGAGTCGAGCTTTGGCAAGGCGCACCTGCTCTCGGCGCTCGCACTCTTCCGCGACGAGCCACAACAGATCAATTCGTTGTTAACACCCTTCGAGAACGTTACGGCCGCGCAGGTCAAAGCCGCCGCCGCAAAATATCTGGTCGCGACGAATCGCACCGTGATCGACCGCGTTCCCGAAGCCAAAGCGCAACCAAAGAC
>Ga0068859_100001707_pt1 | contig 22386 bp, 21 predicted proteins | sample KBSSwiS22_FD_66585 | JGI IMG/M metagenome (GOLD analysis project Ga0068859, IMG submission 66585) | Switchgrass rhizosphere microbial communities from Kellogg Biological Station, Michigan, USA - KBS Switchgrass S2-2 | ecosystem: Host-associated > Plants > Roots > Rhizosphere > Soil ...
CGCGGTGTCGCCCCAGATCGCGGTGTCACCCCAGATCGCGGTGTCACCCCAAACGGCGGTGTCGCCCCAGATCGCGGTGTCACCCCAGATCGCGGTGTCGCCCCAAATCGCGGTGTCGGCGGAGGCAGATTCGTCGGCGATCGCCTCGAGCGGAGCCGTCCGGGTCAAGGAGAAACCGCCGATGCCGTTCGGGGAAACGATCGGGGAGGCGCTGTTGAAACGCACGGCGCGGAACGCGCCGGTCATCGCCGTCGCATGGAGGAGGTTCAGATAGCCGGCGCCGACGGTGAACCGGTCGAGGCTCGGAAGACGGTCGGCGGAATACAGCAGGATGGCTTTCACCTGATCGGGCGTGAGCCTCGGATTCCGCTCGAGGAGGAGCGCGATCGCGCCCGAGACCACGGCGGTCGACATGCTGCTGCCGGACAGCTCGATGCGATCCTTGGACACCACGCGATCGGGATAGAGCCTGGCGAGCGTCGCACCCGGTGCGAGCGTCGAGATGATGCGATTCCCCGGAGCGACGAGGTCGGGCTTCAGGATGTGGTCGCCGTAGGACGGGCCCTTGCTGCTGTACGTCGTGGCGATGTCGTCGTCCCGCAGGGGCGAGTTGAGGTCGTTCATGGCGCCCACGGTCAGCACGTACGGGTCGTTTCCGGGAGCATTGATGGTGAAGTACCCGTCACGTCCCCGATTGCCGGCCGACGCGACGACCACGAGGCCTGCCGCCCACGCACGCTCGGCGGCCTGCGCGAGCGGATCGGTGTGGTACGACTCGACCGGGGGATGCCCGAAGGACAGATTCAAGATGCGGATGTGGTAGGCGTCCTTGTGCTTGATCGCCCAGTCGATCGCCTCGATCACGCTGCTCACGTAGCCTTGGCCGTTCGCGTCGAGCACCCGCAGGGACACGACGGAGGCGCCCGGCGCCACGCCGCGAACCGAACCCTTCGCTCCCGAGCCGCCGACGGTGCCGGCGATGTGCGTTCCGTGTCCGAAGGAGTCGTACCCCGAGTGTCCGCCGGTGAAATCGACGCTCGCCAGAATCCGCGAGGAGGAGATGGAAAAGCTCGGCGTCACGCCGGAGTCGACCACCGCGACCGTCACACCCACTCCCGAGTAGCCCAGATACCGGACGATGCGGTCGGCGCCGGTCGTCGGGACCGCGACGTCCATCGTGGCCGCGACCATCCGGTCGGGGGAGATGCTCACAACGCGTGCGTCGCTTTCGAGAGCTTCGATCTGCCGGCGCGTCAGGGACGCGGCGATCGCGTTGGCTCCTTCGAAGCGGCGGGCGGTCCGGCCGGCCTTCACGGCCAGCGACTGGACGTTGGCGCCGTTCAAGTTCTTCGCGTAGGTGACGATCACCCTTTGTTCGTGCGAGAGGCTCATCCCGGCGCGGAGGTCCGACGCCAGCTTGTCCGGGCCGCCCTGTCCAGCAGCCCAGAGCGACGAGACGCTCAGCGTCATCATCAGTGCGCTTCCGAGGATTTGATTCTTGGTGATCATCGTTGTTTCCCCCACGTCGCCGAACGCTCCATGCGCTCGCTGGCACACCAGAACTGCAACCCCTGCGCCGCTCCAGGGACCGCGCCGGTCGTGAGTTACGTAAACGCTAGAAATAAAAGACTTGGAGTCGCTCGAACGGCGACGATCGCATCGCATCGTCGGCTTGGTGTTCCGTCTCAGTCTGAGATGGTCTGCGAGGCATTTATTGAGTTAGCGCTCGATCGAGGCGTTTTCTCAGCGAGACATCCCGGCGCGCGCTGTCTCACCGTGAGACGTTCAAAGGACTGTCGAGAACCCCTTGAGTCGATCTATGTCCCGACGTAGACTCGCCCTATTCGTCCGGCCGAGTTGTCAGTGGTGGGGTTGCCAAGATGTATAGATCAAATGACGAAATCGCGCGGCGAGTTTATCGTGCGCTCAAGACGCCCACGGACAACAACCCCCGGACAGACCCGATCCTGGCCTTCCACTTCAAGGCGAAGCAGGACTACATCATGCTCCGCTGCAACAAGACGCCGGAGATCTCGATCAAAGGGAAGGACCAGACGGCGGGCGAGGTCAAATTCTTCGCCTACAGCGATTTTTCCGAGTTCAGCGAGAGCGACGTCTTGCTCAAGCTCAAAGACGAGATCACCCTCGTCGAGCTGTATCGCAAAGGGGCCATAGACTCCCAATCGTTCGCGTCGTGGGACGAGTTCGAGCGGTGGCTGGACACGCTCGACGAGAACGGAGTGCAAATCTCGCTCAAGCTGCCGTGCCTCGTCTATGCCGCCGTCAGGAACCAGCCCCCGTCGATGCAGAATTTCATCGTCGAGGCGATCAAGAAAGCGCTGAAGACCGGCTTGGAGTAACGGGCGGTCAGGAGCGGCCGATGCGAGGCCCCGCGCGGCGGAGGCGAACCAAGCCGTCGCGAATCGCCTCGGCGTCTTCATCGCCCTGCGCCCCGTCGAGCAGACTTTCCAGCCGGACCTTGAGCAGGCGTCGTGCCTGATCGAGATCGACGCGGCCGAGGTGGGCGCCACGCGGACCGATGAGCGTCACTTGTCCCGTCCTCAACAACGCGGCGCCTTCACGGGACTCGGGATCCACGATGCGCACGCGGCGCCACCCCAGTCGTTCTTCAATGGGACCGGGATGTCCGATGCCTGTGATCGTCGCGCGAAACGTGCCTCGCGCGGCGGATGCGACGGCTCGATCGTCCATGCGGCGAGCGTAGCACGCACGCGCCGGAATATCAGTCTTTGAGCGGCAAAGAATTCCAGTCGGGGACCGGCGCCGGGGCGCCCGGGCGCGCGAACAGGTAACCCTGAGCGCAGCGCACGCCGATGCTGACGAGCGCGTTGAGCTCCTCGGTCGACTCGACGCCCTCGGCGACGAGAGTGATCCCGGTGCTCTCGGAGAACCGCTGCATCGTGTCGATGAGCTCGCGCTTGATCGAGCTTGCGTGCAATCCACGCACGAGGTGCATGTCGGCCTTGATGAAGTCGGGAGCGATCTCCGCGATGGCCTGGAGTCCGGAGTAGCCCGAGCCGACGTCGTCCATCGCCAGCCGGAAGCCCAGCGAGCGGAATTCGGCCAGCGTCCGTCGGAACGCCACGAAGTCGCGCACGGCGGAGTGCTCGGTCAGCTCCAAAACCACCTGACGCGGCGACAGGCCCGCCCCCGAGAGGCCGTCGAGAAACTGGGGCCCCAGGAGCTGAGGGTCGTGAGCCGAATCGGGCTCGATGTTCATGAACAGCAGCTGCCCGGGACCCAATGCCGGCATGCCTTCAAGCGCCTTGCGACGGCAGAGCCGCTCCAGTGACCAGAGGGCGTCGTTCGCTTCCGCCGCTTTGAACAACGTCTCGACGTTCTCGAAGCGGCCGCTGCCCACGCGCGTGAGCGCCTCGAAGCCGACGACGCGTCGATCGATGATGTCGACCACCGGCTGATACACCGACCGCACCAGCCCGAGGTGAATGACCCTCGCCAGCTGCACCGCGCGCCGCTGCCCTTCGCGCTCCTTCTCGCGCAGCGCGTCGGCGAAGGCCTCCTCCAGCGCACGACGGACGATGCGCTCGAAGTCGATGCCGGCCTCGTTGTTCACGAGCGCGGCGCCCACGTAGTGGCCGAACGCTTCCCCGACGTCATGCGGGAGGCTCCGGGCCAGGTGCACCCTCAGCCCGCGTTTGATGCGTGCGCACACGCGGTTGAGAGCGGCGGAGTCGAGATCGCGCCCATCGCGCGGCGGCTCGAGCAGGAGGGCGAACGAATTCCCGTTCAGGCTCGGCTCGAACAGCCGATCCTCCCTGCGCATGCGCTCGCTGCGGTAGCTGCGGAGAAACGCCGCGATCTCGCGGATGATCGCGTCATACCCGTGCCAGCCGGTCCCGTTGTCGACGTGCCGCCGCTGAAGGACCGTGACCGAGACCAGCCCGATGGCGCCCCGGGACGCCAAACGCTGCTCCGCACCCGCGAGGATCGTCTCGAGGCGGGGCAGCTCGTGAACGCCACTCACCGGCTCACCGGCTCACCGGTCGCCAATGATATCGGCATGTGGGATCCAAACGGGCTCATCCGCGCCGTCGCCTCCGATGTCGACCCCGCGGTACTGCACCGTGCGATTGCGACCCGCCGCCTTGGCCTGATAGAGCGCTTGGTCGGCGTGGAGGATCAAGTCGGTGTGGTTGGTGCCGTCCACCGGGAACTGAGCGACCCCGCCGCTGATCGTGACGCGCCCGTCCGGCTGAGTCTCGCCTCGCGGGAACTTCGTCGATTCGATCGCGGCACGGATCCGCTCGGCGGCTGCATGCCCTTCCGGTCCGCGGGCGCCCGGCATGGCGACAATGAACTCTTCGCCGCCGTAGCGGCACGCCAAGTCGCCCGGGCGGAGATTTTCGCGGATCACCTGCGAAACGCCCTTCAAGATCTCATCGCCGGCGAGGTGGCCGTTTGTGTCGTTGTACTTCTTGAAGTGATCGATGTCGAAGATGAAGACCGACAGCGGGGTCGCCTCGCGCTCAGCGGCGTTGATCAGGAGGCCGAGCCGTTGATTCATGAAGTAGCGCTTGTTCAGCAATCCCGTGAGGCCATCGTGGCTCGCCTGATCCTTGAGTAAACGCGTGCTCCGCGAATTCGTGTAGGCGATCGTCGCCAAATTCGTCACCATTTGCAGCATCAGCTTCTCGTCGCGCGGGCGGGAGGCGGGATTGCCGATGCAAAGCACGCCGATGAGCTTTTCCTTGCCGTCATCGTAGTGCACGAGGGGACCGACCAGATCCAGCCGCAGCGAAGGATGATTGTCTTCGATGGCCCGGCCTTCGGTTCGCGTCATGTTCAGCCAGTCCTCGGCGAGCATCTCGACTTTGGCGCTGGCGACCCATCCGATCTTCCCTTCCCCGACCGGGATCTTCGCTACCGACGCGGGGATATCGGCCGCGCCGGAGCGATCGGCGAGGTGAAGAGTCTCGCCCCGCTCTACTTCTCCCGTGGCCGAACGCGTGAGATAGAGGAGCTTTTGCTCCGGCTCGAAAATGGCGTCCACGAGCGCGAAGACGAGTCGCGGGATGTGGCGCTCGTCAAGGTCGGAGCGGTTCAGGTCCCGAGCGAGCGTCGGGAGGAGCCGCATGAAGCTCGACATCGCGCGCTGCTCGCCGCGGAGCTTGGACACCTGGCGCGCCTGGTCCCGAGACTGGCTCTCCAGGCGGGCGACCTCCGCTTCCAGGCGGCTCGCGTTCGCGATCAGCTCCGACCGGCCGATGCGGCCGATCAGGACGCCGATCGCAACGCCCAGAAGGCCCGCACCGACCGGAGCGAGCGTGATCAGTGGTTGGGGCACCGACTCCATCACGTGGGCAGACTCCCTCTTCCGCTCGAGGACGCCTACTCAGGGCGCCCTCGAGGCTGGAATGTGAGTCCTGGCGAGGGTCGAGGCAAGCGGCGGCCGGCCGGGCCGAGGCAGGGGAGGCGGAGCCCTCCGCTAGAATGCCCGGATGCTGCGCGTGAACGAGATATTCCATTCGATTCAAGGCGAATCGACGCATGCGGGACGCCCCTGCGTCTTCGTACGGCTCACCGGCTGCAACCTTCGCTGCGTTTGGTGCGACACGGCGTATGCGTTCCACGAAGGAGAGCCCTTCTCCGTGGACGAGATCGTCCGGCGCGTGACCTCCTATGGCTGCCCGTTGGTCGAGGTCACCGGCGGCGAGCCGTTGCTCCAGCCCGAATCGATCGACCTGATGCGGGCCCTGGTCGATCGCGATTTCGAGGTGCTCTTGGAGACGGGCGGCAGCCTCCCCATCGGGAGCGTGCCGGAAGGCGTCCGACGGATCGTCGACGTCAAGTGTCCGGGAAGCGGCGAGTGCGAGCGCAACCGCTGGGAGAACCTCGACGCCCTCCGGCCCGGAGATGAGGTGAAGTTCGTCATATCGGGGCGTGCGGACTACGAGTGGGCCGCAGCCTGCGTTCGCGATCGATCGCTGTACGACCGCGCGCCGGTTCTGTTTTCCGCCGTACACCAGGGTTTGTCTTCGGGTGAGCTGGCGCAGTGGGTACTCGCGGATCGGCTGCCCGTCCGTGTACAGGTGCAGATGCACAAGGTGCTTTGGCCGGCGGCAACGCGGGGGGTGTGATGCGAAGCGCCGTCGTGTTGCTCTCCGGCGGCCTGGATTCCGCGACGTGCTTGGCCTGGACGCGCCGCGAAGGGTTCGAGGCGCACGCTCTGACGCTCGATTACGGCCAGCGACACCGCGTCGAGATCGAGCGCGCCGCCTTCGTCGCGAAGAGTCTCGGTGCCGTTTCCCATCGCACGATTGCTCTGGACTTGTCGTTCCTGTCGGGCTCCGCCCTGACCGACGTCGCCATCGACGTTCCCAAAGGGCGCGCGGCGCAGGAAGGCCGATCCGGGGTCCCCGTCACGTACGTCCCCGCACGCAACACGATCCTGCTCGCCTTGGCGCTCGGGTTGGCCGAGTCGATCGGCTCCCGCGACCTGGTCATCGGCGCCAACGCGATCGACTACAGCGGGTATCCCGACTGCCGACCGGAGTTCCTCGACGCCTTCCGGTCGCTCGCGAGGCTCGGCACGAAGGCGGGAGCGGAGGGCGCGGAATGGCGAGTCCACGCTCCGCTCCTCGCGCTCTCGAAAGCGGACATCGTGCGCAAGGCCGTCGCCTGGGGGGTTCCCTACGCGGCGACCGTCTCCTGCTACGACCCCGAGCCCGACGGCAGGCCGTGCCGCCGCTGCGAGGCCTGCGAGATTCGGGCGCGCGGGTTTGCCGAGGCCGGGATTCGGGACGATTCGGCCGAAATCGCGTAGGGACGGATCAGCTGCGCTGGGAGCGCTCCGCGTCGATGGTCTCGGCGAGCCGGTTGATCGACGACGCAAGCTGCTGGAGGTGGTCGCCGCGGCGCAACCGCACGCGGACGTCGCGACGGCCTTCTGCGATCGCGTCGACCGCCCGGCGGATCGCGTAGGCGGCGCCTGCGGTCCGGTGGGACTCCAGCACGCCGATCAGCGCCACACCGCCGACCAGGACCGCCGATCCCAGGAGGACGAGAGACCACGCCGCCGCGGCATCGTGGCTTCCGACGCGGGCCTGCGACCCGTTTGTTGCCCTTTGCGGCAACACCATGCTCGCATTCAAGAGGATGAGGAGGACGAGGGCGACCAAGCCGACAAACAACCCGCCCCGAAGCTGATACCGCGAATCGACGATGAGCTGCCGCCGGCGGGTTTCGGCTCGCCCTTCCGCGACGCCATCGCGGGAATGGAGCGCGTTCTCGGTCTTGGTGGCTGCCACGAAAATGCCTCCGTCCCGGAACATAAGGACCGGATCCGCAAGGGGTCAAGCCGGTCCCGGTCGTGCGCCCCTTTCGATTCGTCCCGGCGACCTGTTAGGATTCGTGGGTGGAGGGACGATCGTCCCCCCGGATGGAGGCCGGATGGAGCAGAAAATCGTGGTGAACATGCGGAGTGGCGCCGTGTACAAAGGCGTCACGCACGATTTCGCTCCGAACCTCGATGCTTTCCACGTGCTTCCCGCCGAAGGCGGCGGGGTCCCGGTTCGCGTGCACATGAACGAGATGAAGGCGATGTTCTGGGTCAAGGACTACCTGGGAAACCGCGATTTCGTGGCCCGAAGGGACTTCGATCCGTCCCGCGCGATCGCGGGGCGTCGCGCCATCCTGACGTTTCTCGACGGCGAGACGATGTGGGGTGCGGTCACCGAAGATGAAGCGTCCGCACCCGGTTTTTACTTCGTCCCGTCCGATGAGCGGGATAACAACCTGAAGATTTTCGTCGTCCGGAAATCCTTGAAAGAACTACGATGGGCGCCCTGAGAGCGGCAAGGAGGACGTTTTGAACAAGGCCGAACTCACTGAGAAGTTGATCGAGCGAACGGGCTTGTCCGCACGCGACGCGCGTGCCGCGATCGATGCCGTCTTCGACCCGGACCCGGCGATCGGATTGATCGCCGCCGCGCTCGTGGCGGGGGACAAGATTGCGATCAGCGGCTTCGGGACTTTCGAGGCGCGAGGAAGAAAGGCCCGTGCCGGGCGCAATCCTCACACCGGCGAAACCCTCGACATCCCCGCGACCCGCGCTCCGGCCTTCAAAGCGGGAAAGCCGCTCAAGGAAACCCTGAAGGGCTGATTCCGCGCAATTCCGCGGGCCCTCGCGCGAACGCTCATGACCGCAATGCGCCGGAAAGCGTCCGCGCCCGAAAACGGCTCGTCCAAGAAGCGCTCCCGACCTGGGTGGCGACGGCTGGTGATCGGCATCGGCGTGCCCGCGCTCGTCGTCGCCCTGATCGTCGTTCTCGCGGTTTACACACAGATCACGCTCACCTTCGAAGGCCGGCTTTGGACCTTGCCGGCGCGCGTTTATTCGTCGAGCCTCCGGCTGGTCCCGGGCCAGTCGGTCGATCCGACCGCGCTCGCACAGCGATTCGACCGCAATGGCTACATCAAGGCCGACGTCGCGCCGTCGCGTCCCGGCCAATACCGGCGACGCGCCGGATCGATCGACGTCTACGTTCGCAGGTTTGCGGGCGGCGAGCGCCCGGTGATCGCCCGGCGTGTCATCCTGACTTTTTCGGGGACCACCCTCACGACGATCGCCGACGAGCGAGGCCGGCGCTTGCCGTCGGTCGACTTCGAGCCCGAGCTGCTTTCGCTCGTCTTCGGGAAGCAGCAGGAAGAGCGGATGATCGTGCCGCTCGACGACGTGCCCAAGACGCTGATCAACGCGATTCTCGCCGCCGAAGACGCCCGGTTCTACCGTCATGCGGGGATCGACCCGCTGGCGGTCATTCGCGCGGCCTTCTCGAACGTGAAGAGCGGCCGCATCGTGCAAGGCGGCAGCACGATCACCCAACAGACGGTCAAGAACTTGTACTTCGGCCAGGAGCGCACGTGGTGGCGCAAGGTCCGCGAAGCGCTGATGTCGGTGATCCTCGACGCGCGCTATCCGAAGAATCGGATTCTGGAGGTCTATCTCAACGAGATGTACCTCGGCCAACGCGGCTCCGTCGCGATTTGCGGCGTCCAAGCGGCCGCGCGGTACTTCTTCGGGCGCAACGTGGCTGACCTGTCCCTCGCGGAGTCCGCCATGCTCGCCGGGATGATCCGCAACCCCGGTGGATACAACCCGTTCACGCACCCGGATCGCGCGGTCGAGCGGCGGGACGCCGTGCTCGGCGCGATGCTCGAGCTCGGCTTCGCCGAGAAGGCGGCGATCACGCGGGCGAAGGCCGAGCCGCTGCGACTCGCAAGCGCGGGCGCCGGATTTCCGCGAGCGCCCTACGTCGTCGACTTCGTCCGCGCGCAGCTGGCGGAGTTCTACTCTCCTCAAGCGCTGGCCGAGGACGGGCTCGAGATCTACACGACCATCGACACGTTGGTGCAGGCGCGCGCCGAGGACGCGCTCGAGCGCGGGCTCGAGAGAATCGAGTCCCAGGTGCCGGTCGTCCGCCGGCAGAAGGCGAAGCGGCGCATCCAGGGGTGCGTCCTCGTGACCGAGCCCCGCACCGGGTCGATCCTGGCGTTGGTGGGCGGGCGCGACTACCAGCACAGCCAGTTCGACCGCGTCACGCAGGCGCGCCGGCAACCCGGATCGTGCTTCAAGCCGTTCGTCTATCTCGCGGGCTTTCAAGCCGCCATGGCCGGCGACGAGGGCGGTCTCACGCCCGCGACGGTCCTGGACGACAGCCCGTTTTCGCTCGTCAGCGGCGGAAAGACCTGGAGTCCCGAAAACTACGACGGCGAGTTCCTCGGACCGATCTCCGCGCGCGAAGCGCTGGAAGGCTCACGCAACGTGCCGACCGCCCGTGCGGCCCAAAGCGTCGGCCTCGCCCGCGTCGTCACGACCGCGCGGGCCTGCGGCTTCGACGAGAAGTTCGAGCCGCTACCCTCTTTGGCCCTCGGCGCTCAGGAAGTGACGCCGCTCGAGCTGGCGACCGCGTACGGCACGCTGGCGACGCTCGGAACCCGCGTCCCGCCGCGCATCGTGCAAGAAGTGGTCGCCCGTGACGGCCGCAAGCTCGAAAAGAAGGTCCCCGACGTGAGCGCGGTGGCCGAGCCTCAGGCCGTCTACCTCCTCGACGACATCCTGCGGGGCGTGTTGACACGGGGCACCGCGGCGTCATCGTCGGCTCTCGGCTTCCAAGGCGATGCCGCCGGAAAGACCGGAACGACTGACGACACGCGGGATGCGTGGTTCGTCGGGTTCACGCCGGATCTGCTCGCTCTCGTCTGGGTGGGTTACGACGACAATGCCAAGACCGGCCTGACGGGAGCGGCGGGAGCCCTTCCGATCTGGGTGGACGTCATGATGCACGTGAGGCATCGGTGGGCCGGCTCCACGTTCGTCGAGCCGCCGGGCGTCGTTCACGTCGAGGTGGATCCGGAGACCGGCCAGGCGGCCACCGATGCTTGCCCGTCGACCGTGTCGGAGATCTTCGCCGCGGGCACCGAGCCCGAGCCGTGCACGCTGCACGAGAACTCGTTCCGCAGATGGTGGAACAAGCTCTTCCACCGCCCGCGGGAGCGCCCCAGGATCTAGCCTTCCTTGTCCTCGTACTTCTTCTTCAACGCGTCGACCACCGCGGGATCGGCAAGGGTGGTCGTGTCTCCCAGCGTCTTGCCTTCGGCGATGTCGCGCAGGAGACGCCGCATGATCTTTCCGGAGCGCGTCTTGGGAAGCTCGGCCGAAAACAGCACGTCTTCGGGGCGAGCGAGCGAGCCGATCTTCGTCGCGACGTGTTCCTTGAGCTCGGCCGCGAGCGAGCGCCCCGGCTCGCGACCTTCCCGGACGGTGACGAACGCGACGATGCCCGTGCCTTTCAGCTCGTGCGGCACGCCGACGACGGCGGCTTCGGCCACTGCAGGGTGGTCCACGAGAGCGGACTCCACTTCCATCGTTCCGATCCGGTGGCCGGCGACGTTCATGACGTCGTCGACCCGCCCCAAGAGCCAGAAGTGGCCGTCGGCGTCACGTTTGGCTCCATCGCCGGTGAAGTACGTTTTCGCGTCCCAGCGGCTCCAATAGGTCGCGATGAACCTTTCGCGGTCACCCCAGATACCCAGCGTCATCGCGGGCCACGGATCGGTGATCGCCAAGAAGCCGCCGCCGACCGGGACGTTTTCACCGCGGTCATTCAGGATCTCGGCGCGAATCCCGGGGAACGCGTGGGAGGCCGACCCGGGCTTGGTCCCCGTGATCCCCGGGAGCGGCGTGATGAGAATCTGGCCGGTCTCCGTCTGCCACCAGGTGTCGACGATCGGGCAGCGCCCACGTCCCACGACCTCGCGATACCACATCCAGGCTTCGGGGTTGATCGGCTCGCCGACCGATCCCAGCAGCCGGAGTCGCGACAGATCGTGCTTTGCGGGCCACTCGTCCCCCCACTTCATGAACGCCCGAATCGCGGTGGGCGCGGTGTAGAACACCGTCACCCCAAACCGCTCGCAGATGTCCCAGAACCGGTCCCGGTCCGGCCAGTCGGGAGCGCCTTCGTAGAGGACGACGGTCGCGGCGTTGGCCAGTGGGCCGTAGACGACGTACGAATGGCCCGTGACCCACCCGATGTCCGCCGTGCACCAGAACACGTCGTCGTCCTTGAGATCGAAGACCCACTTGGTCGAGGCGGCGACGCCGGTGAGATAGCCTCCGGTCCCGTGCGTGATCCCTTTGGGCTTTCCGGTCGTGCCGGAGGTGTAAAGGATGTACAGCGGATCGTTGGCGTCCATCGACTCGGGTGCGCACCATGACCCGGCGTCCTGCATCAGACGGTGGTACCAATGGTCGCGCCCTTCCTTCATGCGAAGGGGGAAGTCGCCGCGCTTGACGACGATCACGTGCTTGATGGACGGCGTCTCGCGAATCGCGTAGTCGGCGTCGTGCTTGAGCGGCAGCAAGCCCCCGCGCCGGTAGCCTCCATCGGCGGTGACGAGGACCTTCGCCTGGGCATCCACGATGCGGTCCCGCAGCGACTCGGCGGAGAACCCGCCGAAGACGACGCTGTGGACGGCGCCGATGCGCGCGCACGCGAGCATGGCGACCACGGCCTCCGGGATCAGCGGCATGTAGATCGCGACGCGATCGCCCTTCGCGACACCCAGCGATCGCAGGACGTTTCCGAACTTGTTCACCTCGCGCCACAGATCGAAGTAGGTCCAGGTCCGCTGGTCCCCGGGCTCGCCTTCCCAGATCAGCGCGGCCTTGTTGCGCAGCGGGCCCGCGATGTGGCGGTCCAGGCAGTTGACGGAGGCGTTGAGGCGCCCCCCCACGAACCAGCGGGCGTCCGGCCCGCTTCCTTGAAGCGCCGCGTCCCACGGCTTGTCCCAAGTCAGCTCGCGGGCGAAGCCTTCCCAAAACGAGATCGGATCTTTCGCCGCTCGGTCGTAAACCCCCGGGTCCGCGATCGTCGCGGCCTTGCGGAACGACGCGGCCGGCTGGAAGACTCGCGTTTCTTCCAAGAGGTCTTCGAGACCGCCCCCTCCGGCACCTGCTGAGGGGGGATTCTTCGGATCAGGCATGGACGGCTCCTTCCAGAGGGAGTCTAAGGCTAGACGGCGTTCGGACCGTTGCCGTACCTAGAATGGTTTCGAGGGCCACGGCGTGCAACGTCTGCGTTCATCGGGTTTGACCACCGTCGAGCTGCTCGCCGCCTTGGGCGTGCTCATGGTGCTCGTCTCGATCGCGATCCCGGTCATGCGCTGGGACGACAAGAGGCGCCGCGAAGACGAGCTGAGGATCTACCTGCACGTCATGCGCGAGGCCATCGACCTCTACAAGACGGCGGCCGACGAGGGGAAGATCGAGCAGAAGGACGTCGACCAGCGTCACTACCCGCTGGATCTGGACGAACTCGTGGAGGGTGTCGACGTCGCCGACCCTCTGTCGGGCAAGACGCACAAGATCCACTACCTGCAGAAGATCCCAGTCGACCCCTTCACCGGCGAGGCCGAGTGGGGGAAGCGGTCGTATCAGGACGATTGGGACTCGACGTCGTGGGGCGGAGAGAACGTCTACGACGTTTACAGCCTGTCGGAAGGCAAAGCGCTGGACGGGACGAACTACAAGGACTGGTAACTGGTGCCGAAGGGGGGATTCGAACCCCCACGCCCTTGCGAGCGCCACCCCCTCAAGATGGTGTGTCTGCCAGTTCCACCACTTCGGCGCGGAAGACGGAACGCGGGATCATAACAAACGTTACTTCGAAGGCGCGGGAGAGGGCGGGGGTGTCGCGGGCGGCGTCGCGGGGGCCGTCGCCGGCGCGGAGACGGGTGCGGGGACGGAATCCAGGACCGAGCCGCGCCCGGTTCCATGGCTGCTGGCCATCAGCGACAGGATGAGCGAGGTCCCCATGAAGATCCCCGCGGACCAAGCCGTCAGACGTGAGAGGAGAGTCGCGGCGCCTCGCGCACCGAACGCGGTCTGCGAGCCGCCCCCGCCGAACGCTCCGGCAAGGTCAGCGCGCTTGCCCGTTTGCAGCAGCACCACGAGGATCAAAAAGACAGCAACGATCACGTGGAGGATCGTCAGCAGAACTTGCATCGCCGTTCCCTTCGATTCGGACCCAGAAAAACCGAAAGAGGCTAGCACGCGGTCGCGAGGGCGGCAATCGCTACGAACGATCCGGCTTCAAGCGACGCCCCGCCGACGAGAGCCCCGTCCACCCCGGCCGCGGAAAGCAGCGGCCCCGCGTTCGCCGCGGTCACGGATCCCCCGTACAGGACGCGCGCGTCGCGCAAAGGCGGCCCGAGCGCCTCGCGAATGACGGCGTGGGCCGACGAGACGTCTTCGGGCTCGGCAACGCGTCCCGTCCCGATCGCCCACACCGGCTCGTAGGCGATGACGAGCTCACCGGAGTGACGGAAGCTGCCCCCCGCGACGCCCGCGCGAACCTGGCCGGCGATCACGTCGTGCGTCTTGCCGGCATCGCGTTCCGCTCCGCTCTCGCCGACGCAGAGAATCGGGACGAGGCCGTGTCGCACCGCCGCGGCGGCCTTCAGGGCGACGGTCGCATCCGTGTCCCCGAACGCAGCGCGTCGCTCCGAGTGGCCGATGATGACGAAGCCGACGCCCATCCCCGCCAGCATCGCGGGCGCGACTTCGCCGGTGAACGCGCCTTTGTCTTCCCAATGCATGTTCTGAGCCGCGACGCCCAGCGGCGTCGCCGCGGCCGCGTCGAGCACGGCGCGAAGACACGGAAACGCGGGGGCGACCGTTCCGTCCGCGCCGGCGAACGGGAACGTCGAAACCAGCGTTTCGACGAGTGACCGGGCCGCCGCCTCGCCGAGGTTCATCTTCCAGTTGCCGACGACCAGCGGGCGGCGTGCGCGCACGGTCACGGCGCGTCGTCCAGGGCCACGACACCGGGGAGAGGGAGGCCGGAGAGGAACTCGAGCGACGCGCCGCCGCCGGTCGAGACATGCGTCATCTTGGACGCGAGCCCGAATCGGTCGACCGCGGCCGCGGTGTCGCCGCCTCCGACGACGGTCGTCGCGGCCGAAGCGGCGAGGGCTTCCGCGACGCGCCGGCTTCCCAAAGAGAACGCTTCGACTTCGAAGCGTCCCACCGGCCCATTCCACAAGACGGTTCCGGCGCGGCTGATCTCGGCGACGAACGCCGCAAGCGTGGCAGGGCCGATGTCCATGCCCGCCTCGTCGGCGGCGAGCGCGACGCCGGGTGTCGTGCGGATGTTCGCGTCGTCGCCGCCGACGGCGGCGACGTGGTCCGTCGGAAGCACGATTCGCTTGCCGGCACCGCCGATGCGGGTGAGCAGCTCTTTCGCGAGATCCACCTTGCCGGCTTCGACGAGCGAGCGGCCCGTGGGTTGTCCTTGCGCGGCCAGGAAGGTGTAGGCCATCGCGCCGCCGACGAGGAACGTGTCGACGCGGGGGAGGAGATTGTCCACCAGCTCGATCTTGTCGGAGACCTTCGCGCCTCCGAGGATCGCAAGGAACGGATGCGCCGGATCCGTCAGCAGCCGGCCGAGGTGCGACAACTCGGCTTCCATGAGCAACCCCGCCGCCGCCGGCTTCACGCGAGCGGGAACGCCGGCCGTCGACGCGTGCGCCCGGTGGGCGCTGCCGAACGCGTCGCTGACGTAAACGTCGCCGAGCCGCGCGAGCGCATCGGCAAAGCGGTCGTCGTTGGCTTCTTCTTCGGCATGGAAGCGAAGATTCTCGAGCAGCAGCGCCGCACCGGGCGCGAGCTGGGCGACCGCGCGCTCGGCGGCGTCCCCGACGCAATCGGCCGCGAACGCGACAGGCTGCCGCAGCAAGTCGCCCAGGTGGGCCGCCACGGCCGCCAGAGAAAACTCGGGTCGCGGTTTTCCCTTGGGCCGTCCGAGGTGGGAGGCGAGCACGACGCGCGCTCCCTGCCCGAGAAGAAGCTGGATGGTCGGCAGCGACGCAACGATGCGCGTGTCGTCCGTGATGCGGCCGTTCTCCAGGGGAACGTTGAAATCGACGCGGCAGAAGACGCGCTTGCCGGCCAGATCGCGAAGAGCGCGCACGCTCAGCTTTGCGCCCATGGGTGCTCCGTCGCCTGGCTCAGCGCGCGCGGCGTGACTTCGTCGTGCGCCGGGTGGAGCGAGCGAGAATGCTCTCGAGCGCGCGCTTCAGCTCGGTGGGAAGGGCGCGCAGCGCGACGCTGTTCCGCCGGATGCGCTCGCGCTTCAGAATGGAGCGGACCACGACGGCGATGCGGCCGCGCGTGAAGGGGTCTTCGCGCAGGTAGGCCCGAAGCAGCAACGGGATCTCGTCTTTCTTGCCGATCTGCTCGACGGCGCCGAGCGCTTCGAGCGGCAGGCGGCGCTCGGTGTCGGCCAGGATCGATTGCAGGTCCTGGATGGCGACGCGGCTGCCGATGCGGGCGAGCTCGAGGTGCGCCTTCGCCCTCACGCGCTGCATGGTGTCGAAGCGCGTGGTTCCCGCGGCCTCGGGTCTCGGGGCGACGCGCTCGATCACGCCCTTCAATCGGTAGATGAGCGACTTCTCCCCGATCGTGCCGGCAACCTCGACCAGCACTTGCAAGGGGAGCGGCTCGTCGACGGTGTCGAGCGCTTCGGCCAGGCCGCGCACGCGGCGAGGCCCCAGCGCCTTGAGGGCCATTCCCGCCCGGGTGCAGTACTCCGGGTCGCTCGAGCGGCGGCGCATCTCGGTGACGATCGCTTCGGACGCGATCGGACCGGCGGACGCCAAGCGGTGGAGCGCTTCGTTCCAGACCGCGTAGTCGTGGGCGGCGAGCTCGCGGACGAGCGCGTCGACGCGAGAGCGGTCCCGGGACGCCGGGGCTTCGTCTTCTTCGGTGATCTCCGCGGCGCGCCGCGCGATGTCCTCGACGCCGTCTTGCCGGAGGCGCCTCAGAAGGCCTCGCCGCGCCGTCGGCCGCACCAGCGGCAACAGCGTCATGGCCGCCAGCCGCGTTCGGACGTCTTCTTTGGGGTCGAGCAGGATCTCGAGGATTCTCCGCAATGCCGCGTCTTGGCCGGCTTCGTAGAGCTCGAGCAGCCCGTGCACCGCGGACACCCGGACCGACGTCAGCTTCTCGCGCTTCAGGAGCCGCTCGAGCGCCGCCACCGCGTCGTCCGACGCGAAGCGCGCAAGACAGCGCGCTGCGATCTCCCGCATCCGCGCGTCGCGGTCGAGCAGCATCGCCACAAGAGGCTCGCGGCCTCGGGGATCTTGGATCAGCGCCAGCAGAGGCATCGCGTGAGTGCGCACACGGTTGTTGTCGCCTTCGAGAGCCTCGACGAGAGCGATGACCGAATGCGATCCGATGATGGAGAGCCTCGCGCGCGCCCTGTCGACTTGCTTGGGACGGCGGCTTCCGAGTCGCCTCACGAGCTCGGGGACCTCGGTTGCCCTGGGCCGAAGCGTCATCTAAAGTGAGCCCACCGGTCGGACGCCGACGCGCGATGTCCGGACGAGAAACGTTAGTGACGAGGACCACCCGTGCGTAAGAGCGCGCGAATTATGGGACGACGTTTCATCGAAGTCAACACGCGAGCGCGTCACGTGTCCGCAATTTTTTTTCTCGCGACGATCGCGCTCGTCGTCGTGCTCGCGAGCTCGTGTGGTGGAACGGAACGAAGCGCCGAGCGGCTGTGGCGACGCGCACTCGAGCGCGTCGAAAAAGGTGACACGCAAGGAGGCGTCGACGATCTCCAGAAGCTCATCACGTTGTATCCCGATGCGCAGATCGCCGAAAAGGCGCGCCAGCAGATCGTCGTTTATCGCGGTCTCGCGAACGCGGTTCAAAGTTATCCGATGCGACGTGCGCGCGAGCTGATGGTTCAGGTGTCGCGCGCGATCGAGAGCTTCAAGCGCGAGCGAGGTCAGGCGCCTGCGACGCTCGACGATCTCGTGCCGGGAAAGCTCGCGAGCGTTCCTCTCGACCCGTGGAATCACCCATTTGAGTACGAGGCGACGGCGCGAGGGTACCGCCTGCACTGTCTCGGGTCGGACGGAAGCTTGGGCGGTGACGGTGACGCGGGCGATCTCAACGTCGTCGATGGCGTCTTCGTGGCTGCGTCGCGATGACGAAGTCGTTTTGTCTGACGATGTTAGCGCTCGTCGCCGTCGCGAGCCTCGCCGACGCCGGCCCTGCGCCACGATGGGCGGTCGGCGTGCTTCCTTCCGGCCACGAGTTCGCGCTGGAGGTCGCCGCCGACGATGTCTCCCGCGGACGAGGGTACATGGGACGCGAGTCGGTCGGACGTCGAGACGGGATGCTCTTCATCTTCGACGCGAGCGACCGTCATTCGTTCTGGATGAAAAACTGCAAGGTCTCGCTCGACATCGTTTGGCTGGACTCCGACGAGCGCGTCGTTTGGATCGAGGCCAACCGCAAGCCGTGTCCCGCGGAGGGCGACTGTCCGTCGATCGTCCCTGCCGCGCCGGCGCGTTACGTCGTGGAGTTCGCCGCGGGAACGGTGGCCGCGGAATCGCTGAAGCTCGGAGACGCGCTCGTCGTGTTGTCCGACCCGGCACTCCGATGAGTCCGCGCATCCTTCTTGCGATCGTCGTCGCGGCAGGCACGGCGGCCTTCGCGCAAGAGCCGCCGCCTGTCAAGGGTGCCGACCCGCAGCTCCTCGAATCCGTGCGCGTCGTCGTCGAACGCATCGCTGGCATCGTGCACGTCGATCATCCGGGGCGCTTCGTAGCCGTGCGCGCGGACGAGGCGGCGCGCGTGGCCGAAGCGGCGGCGCGAGCCCAACGCACGCTTCCGCCGGAGATTGCCTCCGCGCGAGGACGTGCATGGCGCGATCTCGGTCTCGGCTCGGGCACCGAGGTGGCTGATCTGGTCGGGGCGATCGAAGCCGACCTGGCCGGCATGACCTTCGACGCGTCGCGGGCGCGCCTGCTCGTCGATCCGCTTCGGCTGCGCGCCGTCGAAGAGCATGGGGACCCGCGTGTGGACGCGGAGGCGTCGGTGCTCCTGGCGACCGGGGTCGCCGCCGACGAGCCCGTCGCCGGCCACTACGCCGCTCACGCGCTGCTCGATGCGCCGTCACCGGGCGTTCCTACGACCGACGCGCTCCTGGCGCGAGCCGCGCTCGCGGAAGGGACCGCCAATCTGGCCGCGATGGTCCTGCTGTTCGGAGGCGTAGGGTTGGAATCGGAGGTCTTCACCGGAACGTTGCGTCCCGAGGACGTGTTGGGCGGGCGCTTGGTCCCGGAAACACTTCGGGGGGGAAGTCCGGTCGTCACACACATGCTCGAGTTCGTGTACCTGGATGGCTTCGCCCAGAGCGCGGTCCTGGCCCGCCAAGGGGGATTCAACCGGCTCGCGCAGGAGCGCAAGCGGCGCCTCACGACCCGCGACGTGCTTCATCTCGATCGCCCACCGGCGCCCGCGGTGGACATCGCGGAGCCGGTCGTCCCCGCGAGCCTCGGACTGCAGCGGGCGGACCGGGACACTCTTGGCGAGCAGGGGATCATCTCCCTCGTTTCCCTGCTGACCGGAAAGGACAACCTCGGGCTGATCGCGGGCGACGGCTGGGAGGGTGACGGCCTCTGGCGGTTCGAGGGGGCCGGCGGCGCCGCTCTGACCGTCTGGATCACGCGGTGGAAGACCCCCGAAGAGCTGGACGACTTCAGTTATGCGCTCGAGCGGTGCCTGCTGGCACGGTTTCCCGGCGAGGCGGTCGTTGACGATGCGGTCCGCGGTGGACGCGTGCTCGCACGGGCCGATCACGTCTACCGCATCGCGCGAACCGGCGGCGACCTCTGGCTGAACGTGGCGACCCCCGAGATCGACGCGAAGATGGGTCCGGTCCCAAAGAAAAAAGGGCCGGAACCTCCGCGAACGAAGGTCAAAAAATAGAAGTATTGGAATAATTCTTAATCATCCTTGGTTGACGTTCGGGGAAGTGGGTCCGTAACCTCCCAGCATGCGCTGGGTCATTCGGACGGGAGCGGTCCTCTCCGTCGTCAGTTGGATGGTGATCGCCGGGCTCTTGGCCCGGCCCGTCGTCCCGACGGCGGCAGCCACGATCCCCCCGCGGGCCGTTGCGGTCGCCAGCCACCACCCCTTGCCGGTCAATTGGTCACGCAAGGTCCTCGACGGCGCGGACCAGCTGTTCCCGGGAGTCCCCGCCGGTCAGGCCGCCGGGGTGATCCCGATCGTCGAGCGCCATGCCCGCAGATTCCACCTCGATCCGTTGATGGTGCTCGCCGTGATCCAGGTGGAGAGCCGCTTCGATCCCACCGCCGTCTCCAACCAAGGCGCGATGGGGCTCATGCAGCTCCAAGGTGCGACCGCCCGCGGCCTCGCGGTCGAGCTCGGTCTGCAATGGACCGGCGACGAGCTGCTGTTCGACCCCGACGTCAACATCTTGCTCGGCTGCGCCTACCTCAGGCAGCTGACCGATCGATTTGGAGACCAGGACGCGGCGCTGGCGGCGTACTGCTCGGGGCCGACGTTCGTCGAGACCCGGCGGGACGTGAACCAGCGTATCCCGCTCGGCTACAGCGATCGCGTTTGGGACGTGCTGACGGCGCTCCAGGGCCGCATGTCCGTCTAGTTCCGCCGCTCCTTTACCCCGCTCGATCCGCTGTGATAGGTTCACCCGCTTCGCGCCGGACAAGCGCGTTCGTAAGCGGAGCGTGACGCGGAATGAACCCGTTCGGCCACCAGCTTCTCAACGTGGTCTTGTACCTCCCGCTGGCCGGCGCGGTGCTGTGTCTCCTGCTCCCGAAGAACCGTCCCGGCCTCGTGGCCAAGGCCGCAACCGCGATCGCGGCCGCCGATCTTCTGGCCAGCCTTCCCCTCTGGTTCGGCTGGAGCGCGGCGCCGGTCGACTCCTACGGATTCCGCTTCGTCCTGGACACGCCGTGGATCCGTTCCCTCGGAGCCCGCTACATCGTCGGCGTAGACGGAATTTCGATGCTCCTGGTCTTGCTGACCACGGTGCTCGGCTTCCTCGCGATCCTGTCGTCCTGGACCGCCGTGTCGCAGCGTCAGAACCAGTACTACGCCTACCTCCTGGTCCTGCAGACCGGGATGGTCGGTGTGTTCGTCAGCCTCGACACCTTTCTGTTCTACGTCTTCTGGGAGGTGATGCTGATCCCGATGTACTTCCTCATCGGGATGTGGGGTGGTCCTCGGCGCATCTACGCCTCGGTGAAATTCTTCCTCTTCACGCTGTTCGGCTCCGTGTTGATGCTCGTGGGGATCATCGCGTTGTACTCGCATCATGCCGCGCTCACCGGCGTGGCGACGTTCGACATCCGCGTCCTGCAGTCGATGGGGACGTGGCCCGACTGGATGGCGCTGCAAGTCTGGATTTGGCTCGCGTTCTTCCTCGGATTTGCGATCAAGGTTCCGATGTTCCCGTTCCACACGTGGCTGCCGGATGCGCACGTGGAGGCCCCGACGGCGGGCTCCGTCATCCTGGCGGGCGTTCTCTTGAAGATGGGGATCTACGGTTTCCTGCGCTTCAGCCTTCCGATGCTCCCGGACGCGACGCGACGCTTCGCGCCGACGGTGCTGGCCCTGTGCGTCGTCGGGGTGATCTACGGAGCGGCGGTCGCTCTCGTCCAGAAGGACTGGAAGAAGCTCGTCGCGTATTCGTCGATCAGCCACCTCGGGTTCTGCATGCTCGGGGTGTTCGCGCTGAACTACCACGGGCTCACGGGCGCGGTCCTTCAGATGATCAACCACGGCCTGTCGACCGGAGCGCTGTTCCTCCTGGTCGGCGTCGTCTACGAGCGCCGCCACACCCGCCAGCTCGCCGACTACGGCGGGCTCGTCAAGGTCATGCCGTGGTTCGCCGTGATGTTCATGATCATGACCCTCTCGTCGATCGGCATGCCGCTGATCCCGGGGAACGGGTTCACGGGAGAGTGGACGATCCTCGTCGGCGCGTTCGGCCTGGGGACGAAGGTGTGGGCGGTCCTCGGCGCGACGGGCCTCGTGCTGGGGGCGACATACATGCTTTGGCTTTACCAACGGACGATGTTCGGTCCGCTCGACAACGAGGCGAATCGCGGGTTGAGCGATCTTTCGCTCCGGGAGTTCGCGACGATTCTGCCGCTCGTTCTCCTGGCGTTTTGGATCGGGATCCGCCCGGAGCCGTTCTTCCGCGTGCTGGACGAGCCCGTGCAGCGGCTCGTTCGTCAGGTCGACAAGACATACGAGTATCCGCACGAGGTCGCGTTCGAGTCCGCGCCCACGCCGCCGAATGCGACGACGCGATGATGAATTCGAGGGGGTCTGCTAGAGTCGTCCGCCCCGCGTGGGGGCTTTGAGCAGGCGGGACGACGGCGGCGGACCCTCCCAAGGGGTCTCGCCGTTCCGATACGTGGGGTTCGGTGCCGAATTGTTGGCGCCGCTCATCGTCGGAGTGATCGGCGGTCGCTGGTTGGACCGACGGTTCGGCACGGAGCCTTGGCTCCTGCTCGTTCTGACGGTGTTGGGTGCGGTCGCGGGCATGGTGAATCTCATCCGGCGGGCGATGCCGCCGGGTGGACCGGGAGCGGGGAAGTCGTGATCCGGCGGTTGGCTTCGAGCTTCTTCGTGTGTGCGGCGCTGACGGCGGCCGTCTCGGCGGCGGCTGCGTTCGCCGTGCTCCGGTCGGCGTCGCCTTGGACCTTGTGCGGGTTCGCGGCGATGGCGATCCCCAGCTTGGCCAGCGGGGCGTGGATGGCGCGCTCCCACGGCCGTCCCGGTGCCGGCTTCGTCCTTGCGCTCGGCACGGGCGTGACGCTGCGCATCCTGTTGCTGACGATCGTCGTCGTCGCCGCCGCGCGGCAGGGCCGGGGGGAGCTGACGCAGACCCTCGCGGGGCTGGCGTTCGGGTTCGTCCCGCTGATGGTGTTCGAGCTGGTCTGGCTCGCCCGGCGCACGCGGCCTCTGGCCTTGCCCGCGGGAGCGACGCG
>Ga0068859_100001712_pt1 | contig 22380 bp, 9 predicted proteins | sample KBSSwiS22_FD_66585 | JGI IMG/M metagenome (GOLD analysis project Ga0068859, IMG submission 66585) | Switchgrass rhizosphere microbial communities from Kellogg Biological Station, Michigan, USA - KBS Switchgrass S2-2 | ecosystem: Host-associated > Plants > Roots > Rhizosphere > Soil ...
GCTCGAGTGGATCTGCTCGGTCCGAGACCCACAGACCCTCGTGCCGACCCCAGTCTAGGGAAGCCACTCCGGGGAGGTCAACGGGAGAGGCAGGCAGGCTCACGCCTGGCGGACACGTCGGCGCCGCGAGTCTGGACAAGCCCGACATCCAGGACCCAGCCCTGGACCCGCGCCGACCGGACTCCGGGAGCCGCCAGCCCGCGGCGCGGTCGCCGCCCGGGAACGTCACCGGCGGGCGACCACCGAGGTCAGGGCTGCCCGCCGGGACGGCCGTCCCAGCCGTCCCGCTGGGCGATGCTATCGGGTTGGTGCGGCTCCGGCAGGGGCGGAACCGTTGTCTCGTCCAGCGCGCCCGCGGCCGATCCGCCCTGGGCCGGCGCCGCGACCAGGGCCCGCGTGGGCATCGGCGTCGACGGGACCGGCAGCGCCATCGGTGACGCGGCCACGCTGACCGCGCCGGCGCTGACGGCGTCGGGGCTGGGGGCTTCCCCGACCGCACTGGCCGGCGCGACCGCGGGCGGGGCAGTCGCCGCCGGCTCGCCCGGGCGGCCGCCCTTCTTCCACCGGCGGGCCCAGTCCCGGGCAAGGTTCTGGCATGGCTTCTCGACGAGGTGGTAGGTCAGCGTCGAGAGCGCCACCGTGATCACCAGGACGAGCACGAAGAACGGCAGGAAGGAGATCTGCCAGATCTTCCAGCCGCTGCGCGCCATCACCACGTCGATGACGGTCTGGTGCCACAGGTAGATGCCGTACGAGATCGAGCCGAGGAACGTCATCACCCGGCTGGACAGGAAACGGCGCACCACTCCGAGCCGCTGCGGGCCGAACACCGCCGGCAGCAGCAGGAAGAAGCCGAAGAGCCCGTAGAACAGGTGCTTGCCCAGGTCCGTCCGGACCGAGGCGTGGTAGATCGGCCACAGCGGCAGCCCGATCTTCTTGCTCGCCACCCAGTAGCAGACGGCCGCGAGCAGCCAGCAGACCGTGCCGGAGAACGGCAGCGCCGACCATCGCGGGTACCGTCCCTGCCGGCCGTACCAGGCGGACACGACCGCCAGGAACATGCCCATGGAGAACAGGTCCCACCAGACCGGCAGCCACGCCGCCCAGCCGTCGGCCGGGCCCGTGTCGGTGCCGATCATCTGCCAGTGCACCAGGTTGCCCAGCAGGTACAGCGTGGCGACGCCGGTCAGCTCGAGCCACAGCTGGGTGCGCGGCGCCCGGACGCGCCGGCCGAGCAGCCACGCGTAGAGCGGGACGAACAGGTAGAACGCGACCTCGACATTGAGCGTCCAGGCCTGGCTCAGCCCCTGCAGCGCCCAGGCCTGCCGGTAGCCCTGGACGAACAGCAGGCACTCCACCAGGCCCTGGATGTTCGCGACGATCATCTTGTCGGTGATGACCACCAGGCTGATCACGAACACCAGCCAGTACAGCGGGACGACCCGCATGAACCGGCGCAGGAGGAAGCCGCGAACCTCCGGCACGTCGCGGCCGCCACCGGAGTCGGCGAGCGCGAAGTGCCGCGCGACGAACGGCCGGTAGAGCAGGAACCCGGAGATCAGGAAGAAGACCGCGACACCGATCTCGGCCCGCGCGGCATAGGGCCCGAACGAGGTCCGCAGCGTCAGGGTGGTCATGAAGCCGGCGTGCACGACCAGCACGAGCAGCGCCGCGATGGCCCGCAGCCCGTCGAACCCGGGAAAGACCGTCGTGTCCTTCGGCCGGCTCGCGGCCGCTTCGGCGGCGGCAGCAGCGGCGACGTCCGCCGGGGCCGGCGGGGCATCCGACACCACGGTCGTGTCGGAGTCGACAGCGATCGTCGTGGGGTCGTCCGGACGCCCCAGCTGGCGGAGCCCGGCCTCGGTCACGGCGCGGGCCGGGGATGGCGTCGGTCCGGCACGGTCGCAAGGTACCAGCCGGCTGCGTCGCCGCGGCGCTTGCGCCGTTGCAAGTAACCGCTCAGCGCACGGACGGAACCGAGGGTGATCAGCGGGCCGGCCCCGGTCAGCTGGGCCGCGCAGGCACTTCGGCCTGGGTTGGGCGCGCCGGGGGCTGCCCGGAGCGTGCCGCGGCCCTCGAGCCGCTGTGGCGGCCGCGCGGGATGAAGCGAGCCCGGATGGAGGCGAACGCGACCGCCGCGAGCAGCACCACCGCCGGCTCGGCGACGGCCCGGAAGCGGCTGGTGCCGTAGACCATGGTCGAGGCGACGGTGAGCGCCCCCGGCAGGGCGAGCAGCGGCAGCAGGAGCACGCCACGCCGGCGCAGCAGCACGGCGCCGACGACGCCCGCCGCGAGCAGCACCCACAGCGAGAACAGCGCCGCCCGGCTCAGCCCCACCGGCCGCAGCTCGATCGTGTCGAGCCGGACCTGCTGGAACGGGCGGAACAGTCCCCACGTCCGGCCAGCCCTGGCCAGGGCGACCTTGGGCAGCTCAGCCTTGTGGTCGCCGATGTACCGATACGCCGCCTCGCGGTAGAAGACGTCGCGCTCCGAGCGCTCGGTCGGCTCGCCCTTGATCTTCAGGATGCACTGGAAGTCCCACCAGCCGAGATGGGTGCCGTGGTAGGTGGTGTCGCAGTGCGTGACCGCCAGCGTGGTGCCAAGACCTGTCGACAGGTACTCAGGCTCGTTGAACCGGTTCAGGTTGTAGGCCGCCCACGGCACGATCGCCACGACGCAGACCGCCCCGGCCACGACGAGCATTCCCACCCGTCGCCGCCACGACGCGCGGGCGCCGGCCGGCTGTTCCTCGCCAGCCCCGGCTGACCGCAGCTCGCCCGCCCCGGCTGACCGCTGCCCGCCCGCCCCATCCCCGCGGGAACGCGCCAGCAGGATCAGCGGCGTCACCAGGAAGACCGCGAGCAGGAGCAGCTCGGCTCGCGCGAGCGCCGCCGCGGCGGTGGCCAGGCCCAGCAGCGCGGCGTCGACGTAGCCACGCCGGTCCCAGAAGCGGTAGGCAAGCCAGAGCACGGCCGAGCAGGCCAGGATTCCCGTCGTCTCGGACATCACCAGCGGGTCGTTGATCCACATGCCGGGGTATACGGCGGCGAGCCCGGCCGCGACCAGCCCCGCGGCCGGCCCCGCGGCCCGGCGCCCCGTGAGCGCGATCAACAGGATCGAGAGCGTCCCGAGCAGGCACTCGAACACCTGATGCTCGAGGAACGTCCGGAGGCCGACCAGCGCCGGCAGCGCGAGCAGGGCGCTGGTCAGCGGGGGGTGCTGCGCGTCCGGCACGTACCGGTGCTTCAGGTAGAGCTCGTACGGGTCGGGCCAGCCCCGCCCGTCGGCGAACAGGTTGGCCGCCTCGTGGTAGTAGAGCGGGTCGCCTTGCACGGCGGCCGGATGCATCCAGCCGAACAGGTACCACAACCGGAGACCGAGGCCGACGGCCAGGACGACGGCCAGCAGCAGCCACCAGCGGCGGTCGCGCAGCCGGCCGGCGGCGGCCCCGGGCATCTCCGCCGCACCCGGCACGACAGCGGTCTCGGTCACGGCCGGAAAGTACCAAGGCACCTCCGGCCAGCTGAGTGCGACAGGTGTGACGATGGAACGCCGACGCGCGGACCGCGATCCGACGCTTACCCAGCGGTCCCAAGTAAGGCCACCCCGGGGCACTGCCGAGGACGCGCGCGCGGGACCACACGCCGGTTAACGCATACTTCGCAGAGCGGTCATCCGGACGCGGGCCGCCGATCATCACAGGCGGACGAGCGGGAGGAGGCCCCGGCTGAGCGGCAAAGACGCTGACACGGTCCGGATCTCCGACGCCGGTCGCTTCCGCCCGCAGCAGCCCGCCCGCCCCGGCGAGGACCGGCCGGGCGACGCGCGTGCGGGCACGGACGGCGACACCCGCCCGGGCAACGGCCATGGCACCGGCACCGGCACCGGCACGGAGCCCGGCGCTGACAACGGCCGGGGCCCCGCCGCCCCGCGCCCGCGAGCCGGCCGGGAGGACCCGGCGCGGCGAACCGGCCCGCACGGCGACCGCCCCGCCCGCGACACCCGCGGAAACGACACCCGCGGAAACGACATCGGCGGCCAGCGGGCCCGCGGGCACGAGCCGCACCGACGCGAGGCCCGCGGCCCGGAGGATCCCGGGCACGACGCGGCCCGGACCGGCAATCGTCCCCGCGTGCGTCGACCCGGCGACGGCGAGGACAGCGGCGCCCGCACGCTGACCGGCCACCAGGACGCGCTGCGCCCACCTGCCAGCCCCAACCGCGGCGTCCAGCGCGTCCGCGACGGCGACGGCCAGCACACCGTCGCCATCCCACGGGCAGCCGTCCCCCGCGGGGGCGTCGCCCGGACCGGCCACGGCTCCGGCCCGATGCCGAGGCGCGCCCCCGAGCCCGTCTACACTCGGCGCCCGCCCCAGCAACGCCCGGGCACCGGCGACGGCCAGGGTGCCGATCCGGAGCCCAGGACCACGGGGCTGACGCTCCTAGACCGGTCCGCCGCGCCGGCGACGACCGCGATCGGCCCGGCGGACTCGGACACCACCGGGACGTTCCTCGCGCCGATCGTCCACTCCCCCGGCCTGGACGGGCTGCGCGCCCTCGCGGTGCTGGCCGTGATCGCGTACCACGCGGGGCTGTCCTGGGTGCCGGGCGGCCTGCTGGGCGTCGACACGTTCTTCGTGCTGTCGGGCTTCCTGATCACCGGCCTGCTGGTGGCCGAGTACCGGGCGACCCGCCGCATCGACCTCAAGGACTTCTGGACGCGGCGGGCCCGCCGGCTGCTGCCCGCCTTCCTGCTCCTGCTGCTGGCGGTCTCCGCCTACGCGTACTTCCTCGCGCCGCCGGCCGACGTCACGAAGATCCGCCTGGACATGCTGGCGTCGCTGCTCTACGTGGCGAACTGGCGGTTCGCGCTGTCGAACCAGAGCTACTTCGACCACTTCTCGGCGCCGTCGCCGCTGCTGCACACCTGGTCGCTGGCGGTCGAGGAGCAGTTCTACGTGCTCTGGCCGCTGGTCATCTTCCTGGTGATGCGGCACAGCGCGCGCACGGTCGACAAGTGGAAGGGCCAGCGGCGCAAGGCGCAGTCGACGGCGCTGGCGGTCGCGGTGCTGGGCGCCGAGATCAGCGCGCTGATCGGGATCGTGCTGCTGCTCGTCGGCGTCGACGCGTCCCGGATCTACTACGGCACCGAGGTCCGCGTGCAGGCGCTGCTGACCGGCGCGGCGCTGGCGGTGTGGCGGGCGCAGCGGCGGGCCGGGTTCAGTGCGCGGGGCAAGACGGTGCTCGGGCACACCGGCGGTGTCGCGCTGCTGGCGCTGATCGCGCTCTGGGTGACCGTCGACGGGCAGTCCCACGGTCTGTACGCGGGCGGGTTCCTCGGAGTGGCCATCCTCGTGGGCGTGCTGGTCGCGGCGATCGTCGAGGTGCCCGGCTCGCTGGTGGCGAAGGTGCTGGCGGTCACGCCGCTGACCTACGTCGGCAAGATCTCCTACGGGCTCTACCTGTGGCACTGGCCGGTCCTGCTGGCGTTGACGGCGGGGCGGACGGGCCTGCACGGCCCGGCGCTGCTGGGCGTGCGGATCGCGGTGACGCTGGCCTGCACGTTGACCTCGTTCTACCTGATCGAGAACCCGATCCGGCGTCGGCAGCTCCGTATTCCCAGGCCAATCGTGACCACGCCGGCGGTGCTGGCCGGGGTGGTCGCCGTGGCGGTGCTGGCGACGAGCACCCGGGCGTCGACCGCCCGCAGCCCCGCGGACCTGGAGAAGCTGGCGGCCACGGTCCAGGCCGGCGGCGGTCTGCCGGCCGCGACGCTGGACGGGCAGGGCGGCGCGCCGCTGCGCATGCTCATCGCCGGTGACTCGCTGGCGCTGACGCTGGCCGCCAGCGACTTCGGCAAGGTCGCCGCATCGATGAACGTGCAGCTCGCGGACGCCTCGATGCTTGGCTGCGGGGTGGCCCGGCTGCCGTCCAGGAAGCTGGATGGCCAGATCGGGCCGACGACGCCTGGCTGTGACCAGTGGCCAGCGCGGTTCACCAAGCGCGTGAACGAGGTCGATCCGGACATCGCCGGGCTCCTCGTCGGCCGCTGGGAGGTCACCGACCAGCTCATGGACGGCGAGTGGACGCACATCGGCGAGCCGGATTTCGACGCCTATCTGGCCGCCCAGCTGGACCTGGCGATCACGACGCTGTCCGCGCGCGGGGCGAAGGTGGTGCTTTTCACTACACCCGCGGTTGCCGCCCGAGAAGCGCCCGATGGGTCCCGGTACCCGGAGACGAAGCCGGAGCGGGTGGCACGCTTCAACCAGTTGCTGCGCGCGGCGGCCGACCGGCATCGCGGCGTGGCGACTATCTCGGATCTGAACGGTGTGCTCACGCCAGGCAACCGGTTCACCGACCACGTGGACGGAGTCCTCGCCCGAGACGACGGCGTGCACATTACTGCCGCCGGTGGTCGCATCGTTGGCCAGGCGTTGCTTCCTGCGATTGTTGCGCTGGTTCGTCCGACAAGTACGGATCGTGCCCCCGTGGGCACGGCCACGTCCCCCGGCTGACCTGCGTGCTTTACCGAACGCTAACCTTTCGACGGCAGCGTGCCGCACTCAGACAGGAGGATGATCGTGCCCCGCGCGCTCATTACAGGCATCACCGGCCAAGACGGTCTGTACCTGGGAGAGCTGCTCACGGCCAAGGGCTATGAGGTGTTCGGGCTGGTCAGAGGCCAGTCGAACCCCAAGGTGGCGACCGTTGAGCGGATCATTCCCGGCGTCCAGTTGCTGGAGGGCGACCTCACCGACCTGTCCTCGCTGATCGGCGCCGTGGAGATCTCGCAGCCGGACGAGGTGTACAACCTCGGCGCCATCTCCTTCGTCGGACTCTCCTGGAAGCAGGCGGAGCTGACTGGCGAGACCACCGGGATGGGTGTGTTGCGTATCCTCGAGGCGCTGCGGATCACCGCCGGCAGCGACGCCTCGCAGGTGCGGTTCTACCAGGCGAGCTCGTCCGAGATGTTCGGCAAGGTCCGGGAGACCCCGCAACGGGAGACAACGCCGTTCCACCCGCGTTCTCCCTATGGCGTGGCGAAAACCTTCGGGCATTACCTCACCGTCAACTACCGCGAGTCGTATGACATGTTCGCGTGCTCCGGGATGTTGTTCAACCACGAGTCGCCCCGCCGCGGAATCGAGTTCGTCACCCGAAAGGTGACCCGGGGCGTCGCCCGGATCGCGCTCGGGCTGCAGGACTCGATCACCCTCGGGAACCTCGAGTCCCGCCGTGACTGGGGCTTCGCCGGCGATTACGTCGACGCGATGTGGCGGATGCTCCAGCAGAACGAGCCGGACGACTACGTCATCGCCACCGGCGAGACCCACTCGATCCGCGAGCTGCTGCAGGCCGCGTTCGCCCGGGTCGGCATCGACGACTGGGAGCCCTACGTCAAGCAGGACCCGCGCTTCTTCCGGCCCGCCGAGGTCGACCTGCTGGTCGGCGACCCGTCCAAGGCCATGGACAAGCTGGGCTGGAAGCCGACGGTCGCCTTCACCGGGCTGGTCGACATGATGGTCGACGCGGACCTCGCGCTGGAGCGGGAGGCTGCGGGGCAGGCGCTGACGATTCGGTGATCGTTCCTCGGTTCGGCGCGACCACCCAGGCCCCAGGCCAGCGGGTATGCGAAAATGACCTTCCTTCGCACACCCGGCGGCCACCAGAGTCAATCTCTGCCGGGGCGGGGCGCCATGCACCGACGGCAACATCGGCGGTAGTGCTGGCCGCGTCGACCGCGCTCCCCACCTCACCGGGAGCGTTACCGGCCACGCAGCGTGACAGTAACAGCATGTCACGGCGCCCCTACGTGCCTCCGCGCGCGACACCGGTACGCCCCGTGGCCGGGAAGGACGACCTCGCCAGTCTGTTCGAGGTCCGGCCGGCCGTGCCCACGCCCGCCGCGGCCCCGGCTGGCCGGCTGCGCGGCGCGCTTCGCGGGGCGACGCCGCTGGCGCTCGCCGGCCTGCTCTCGAACGTCGCGAACCTGGGCGTCACGCTCGTCATCGCCCGGGCGATGAGCACCCGCTCCTACGGGGCGACCGCCCAGCTCTTCGCGCTCTTCATGATTGTCTCCATGCCGGGCAGCGCACTGCTGGTCGGCGTCGTCCGCCGGGTCACGGCCTGGGGCCGCACCGGGCGGACGGACCTGGTCGCCGGCTGGGCGGCGAGGGTGCGGCGCGTGGGACTGCGGGCCGTCGTCGCGGTCGCCGTGCTGGGGCTGCTGATCCGGGAGCCACTCGCTCACCAGCTGTCCCTGCCTGGGGCGGGCGGAGTCGCCGAGACGCTCACCGCCGGCGCGGCCTGGTGCCTGCTCTGCGTCGACCGCGGGCTGTTGCAGGCGGCGCACCGCTATCGGGAGCTGGCCGCGAACCTGCTCGTCGACGCCGCGGTGAAGGCGGCGGCGACGGTCGGCCTGGTGCTCGCGGGTCTGGGGCAGACGGGCGCCGCAGCGGCGGTCCTGCTCGGCGTGCTGGCCGCCCTCGCCCACGCCCGTCGCGCTCTCGGCCGCGGCCACCCCGCGCGGCTGACCGGCGCCGCGTCGGCGACCGGCGCCGCAGCAACGACCACGACGACGACAGCGCCGGCCACACAGCCGGCCGTACCGGCGACCGCGGCAGCGGCAGCGGCGACTGCGACGGGCGCTGCGGCCGCCGGTCGGGAGCGGCGGCTGGCGGCCGAGTTGAGTTCCGCCCTGGTGGCGCTGGCCCTGCTCGCACTCCTGCAGAACATCGACATTCTGGTCCAGGGCCGGCTGTCACCCGGCGAGTCCGGCCAGTACGCCGCGGTCTCCGTCACCTGCAAGGTGCTGGTGTTCGGGGCCGTCGTGCTCGCGGGCTTCCTGCTGCCCGAGGCGGCCGACCGCCGCCACCTGGGTGAGCACGCCCTGCACCAGCTCGGCGCGACGCTGGCGATCCTCGCCCTGCCGTCCGCCGTGCTCCTCGCGGCTGCCTGCGCGGCGCCCGCGTCCCTGCTGTCCCTGGCCTTCGGGCCGCGTTTCACCGACGCCGCCGGCGCCGTCCTCCCTCTCGCCGCCGCGATGACCTGTCTCGGAGCAACCGTGCTGTTCACCCACTACCTGCTGGCCCTGGGCTCGCGCGCCGTGCTGGTCGCGCTCGGGCTCACGGCCGCGGCCGCCACGGGGCTCATCGCCCTCGCCGGCGGGTCGCCGGTCACCACCGCCCGGACGGATCTCGCGGTCCAAGCCGTGCTCGCGGCGGTCACCGGGCTGCTCGTCGCCCGCGCCGCCCGCCGGACGATGTCCGCGCCGGGCACCGGCCGCGCCGCGACGGAGGTGGCGCCCGCATGAGCACGCTCGACGAGGGCAGGAGCATCGTCCGGCCCGGCCTGGCCGTGGGGCTCGCCGAGCCGCGCCGGGCGCCGTGGATCGAGGCGCGCGAGCCCAGCCTCGCGGAGCTGGTCGAGCGCTCCGGCCTGCGCCGGGTGCACATGCTCGCCTGGCGCGACCTGGACGACCCGGAGGCCGGCGGCTCCGAGCTGCACGCCGACAAGGTCGCCGCCGCCTGGGCCGCGGCCGGTGTCGACGTGAGCATGCGCACCGCGCACGCCCCGGGCCACCTGGAGACCGCGACTCGCAACGGCTACTCGGTCGTCCGCAAGGCCGGCCGGTACATGGTGTTCCCGCGTTCGGCGATCTCCGGTGCGCTCGGCCACGGTGGCCCCTGGGACGGACTGGTGGAGATCTGGAACGGCATGCCGTTCTTCTCCCCCGTCTGGGCTCCCTGCCCGCGGGTGGTGTTCCTGCACCACGTCCACGGCGAGATGTGGCGGATGGTGCTCAAGCCGCCGCTGGCCAGGGTCGGCGAAACCCTCGAGAGCACGATCGCGCCGCCGCTTTACCGGCGTACCCGGATGCTGACGCTGTCCGAGTCGTCCCGTCACGAGATCATCGAGATGCTCGGGCTGCCGCCGGCGAACATCTCCGTCATCCCACCGGGCATCGACGAGAGCTACTCCCCGCTCGGCGAGCGCTCACCGCACCCGCTGGTGCTCGCGGTCGGCCGGCTGGTACCGGTGAAGAGGTTCGACATCCTCATCGACTCGCTGGTCCGGCTACGCCAGCAGCACCCGACGATGGAGGCGGTCATCGTCGGCGAGGGCTACGAGCGCCCGGCGCTGGAGGCCCAGATCCGGGCCGCCGGCGCCACCGACTGGCTGAAGCTCCCGGGCCGGGTCGACGACGACGGGCTGCTCGCGCTCTACCGGCGGGCCTGGGTGCTCACCAGCGCCTCGGCCCGTGAGGGCTGGGGCATGACGATCACCGAGGCGGCGGCATGCGGCACCCCGTCGGTGGCGACGAACATCGCCGGGCACACCGACGCCGTCGCCAACGGGCGCTCCGGCCTGCTGGTCGAGCCGCGGGACCTCGCCGACGCGCTGGGCCGGGTGCTCGGCGACCGGGAGCTGCGCGACCGGCTCGTCGCCGGCGCGCTCGCGCACGCCGCCACGTTCACCTGGGCCAACACGGCCCGCCAGACCTACGCCGCCCTCGTCCAGGAGGCCGGCAAGCACCGCCGCCGCGCCCCCCGCCCGGGCGGCCTCGACCGGCTGCACGGGCCGCTGCGGTGACGTTGACAGCACAGGACCCGACCGGTTCTTCCGGGCCCACGGGTCCCGGCGGCGACGCGGCCGGTGCCGCTGGCGCCGCTGTCTCTACCGATCACGCCGCCGAGCGGCCAGGCGAGCGGCCAGGCGCGGTCGCGCCCGACGCGGGCGGCCGTCACGGGTGGCACCAGTGGCGCGCGTGGCGCCCGCCGCGGCCTTCCTGGGCGGCGCTGGTGCTCGCCGCTGTCGCCTATCTGCCGCTGCTGCGCACCTCGCCCGACAAGATCGGCGCCGACACGAAGGCATACCTCTACCTCGACCCGGGCCGGCTGCTGCGCCGGGCCGTGTCGATGTGGGACCCCGACGTCGGCATGGGCACCGTCACCCACCAGAACATCGGCTACCTGTTCCCGCAAGGCCTCTGGTACTACGTGCTGGACCTGGTCGGCCTGCCCGACTGGGTAGCCCAGCGGCTGTGGACGGGCACGATCCTGTTCGTCGCCGGCGCCGGCGTCCTGTTCCTGCTGCGCTCGTTCGGCTGGCCCGACCGGTACTCGTTCGTCGCCGCGTTCGGTTACATGCTGACGCCATACTCGCTGGAGTACGAGGCGCGGATCTCGGCGATCCTGCTGCCGTACGCGGGCCTCGGCTGGTTCATCGGGATCACGGTGCGGGGCCTGCGCGAGTCCCGGGAGGGCAAGGGCAGCTGGCGGGGCGCGGACGCGTGGCGCTGGCCGGCCGCGTTCGCCCTCGTGGTCACCTCCGTCGGCAGCATCAACGCCACCAGCTTGATCCTGATCCTGCTGGCGCCGCTGCTGTGGGTGCCGTTCGCGATCTGGGGCACCCGGGAGGCGACGGTCCGCTCCGCCACCGGGATGATCAGCCGGGCCGTGATCCTGACGATCCTGGTGAACGCCTGGTGGATGGCCGGCCTCTACACGCAGGCCGGCTACGGCCTGAACGTGCTGGCGTTCACCGAGACGGTCAAGACGGTGGCCAGCAGCTCGCAGGCCTCCGAGGTGCTGCGCGGCCTCGGCAACTGGTTCTTCTACGGCGAGGACGCGCTCGGCCCCTGGATCACCCCCGCGGTCGGCTACACCGAGGCGCTGTGGCTGCTGACGGTGAGTTTCGCGGTGCCGCTGCTGGGGCTCGCGGCCGCGGCACTGGTCCGCTGGGGCCAGCGCGCCTACTTCGTCGGGCTGGTCGTGCTCGGCACGACGATTGGCGTCGGTGTCTACCCGTACGACGACCCGTCGCCACTCGGCCGGTTCTTCCGTGACTTCGCCGAGGGGTCGACGGCGGGCCTGGCGCTGCGCTCGCTGCCCCGCGCCGCGCCGCTGGTCGTGCTGGGCCTGTCGGTGCTGCTGGCGGGCGCGCTGGCCGCGTTCACCGAGCGGTCGGTCGCGCGGGCCGCGGCCCGGCTCTCCCCCGCCGGCGCCGGCGACGCCGTCGTCCGGCCCGGCGCCTCGACCACGGGGCCTCGCCCGGCTGTCGGTGGCGGCGGCGCACGGCATGGGCGGCCGCGGCGCCGGATGGTCTTCCGGCCGCGCCCTGGCGCGGCGCTGCCGACCGCCGTCACGCTGGCCGTGCTCGCGCTGCTCGCGCTGGACATGGCGCCGCTGTTCCGCGGCCAGTTCCTGGAGTCCGGCCTGCAGCGGCCGGAGAACGTCCCCGACTACGAGCAGGCACTCGCCGACGCGCTGGAAGCCAAGGGCAGCGACACCCGTGTCCTGGAGCTGCCCGGCTCGGACTTCGCGCACTACCGGTGGGGCTCGACACTCGACTCGGTCACCTACGGGCTGATGGACCGCCCGACGATCCAGCGCGAGCTGGTCCCCTACGGCGAGGCCGGCAGCGTCGACCTGGTGCGGTCGCTGGACCGGCGGCTGCAGGAGGGCGTCTTCGAGACCTCCTCGCTCTACGATGTCGCCCGGCTGATGGGCGTCGGTGACGTCGTGCTGCGCGGCAACAACCAGTACGAGCGTTTCCGTGGTCCGCGGCCGCGGGCCGACTGGGAGCTGTTCACCGCACCGGTGCCGGACGGGCTGGAGAAGCCGACGACGTACGGCCCGACCGTGAGCGAGACGACGACGATCCCCTATCTCGACGAGATCACCCTCGGTACCGACCCGGCCGTCGCCGACCCGCCGTCCATCGCCGACTTCGCGGTCAAGAACCCCACGCCGATCGTCCGCGCGGCCACCACCGGCCGCCCGCTGCTGGTCAGCGGAAATGGCGAGGCGCTGGTGGACGCGGCGGCCTCCGGCCTGCTGCGCGGCGTCGTCGACGACAACCGGACGGTGCTGTACACGGCGGCGCTCGCCGACGATCCAGACGGCCTGAAGCAGGCGCTGGCCGACGGGGCCGAGCTGCTGGTCAGTGACTCGAACCGGCTGCGGGCGGAGCGCTGGACCGGCATCCGGGAGAACTTCGGCTACGTCGAGCAGCCCGGCGTCGGGCCGCTGGCGAAGGACCCGGACGACAACCGGCTGCCGCTCTTCCCGGACCAGGACACGTCCAACCAGACGGTCGCCGTGCTCACCGCGCCGGGTGAGAAGGCCCAGGTCGCGGCGGTCACCGCGTCGAGCTACGGCAACACGTTCGCGTACGGCCCGGCCGACCGGCCGGTGCACGCCATCGACGCCGACCTGTCGACGGCGTGGCGGGTCGGCGCGTTCACCGACCCGGCGGGCGAACGCTGGCAGACGACGCTCGCCGAGCCCACGACGACGGACCACATCCGGCTGACGCAGCCGCTGACCGGCCCGCGCAACCGGTGGATCACGAAGGTCACGCTGACCTTCGACGGCGGCTCACCGGTGACGGCCGACCTCATCGACGGCTCCCGGACCGAGGCGGGCCAGGTCATCACGTTCCCGAAGCGGACGTTCAAGACCCTGACGATCCACATCGACGCGACGAACTACGGCAAGCAGAAGAGTTACGACGGCCTGTCGGCGGTCGGCCTCGCCGAGGTCGAGATCCTGAAGAGTGATGGGCAGCCGGCCGTCGCGCAGGACCTCCTGCGGATGCCGACCGACCTGCTCTCGGCCACCGGCGCGGACTCGGCCAACCACCCGCTGGTGCTGACGATGACCCGGGACCGGGCGAACCCGGCCGAACCGTTCAAGGAGGACACCGAGTCGACGATCGCCCGGGTGTTCTCCCTGCCGACGGACCGGACGTTCAGCCTGACCGGCACGGCGCGCCTGTCGGCGTACGCGCCGGACGACCTGGTCGACAAGCTGCTCGGCCGGCCGGACGGCCCACCACGGATCCTGTCGTCGGGCCGGCTTCCCGGCGACCTCAACGCCCGCGGCTCGGTCGCCTTCGACGGTGACACCACGACGGTCTGGCAGCCCGGCTTCGGGCAGCAGGAGGGCAACTGGCTGGAGCTGACGTCGCTGTCGAACGTCACCCTGTCGACGGCGAAGGTCACCCTGGTCACCGACGGGCAGCACTCCGTGCCGACGAGGCTCGGCGTCGCGGTCGACGGCCAGCGGGTCGGCTCGGTCGACGTGCCGGCCCTCGCCGACAAGACGGGCCAGCGGGGCGCGACCACCACGGTCACGCTGCAGCTGCCGGCGGGCAAGGGCCATCAGGTCCGTCTGGTCGTCGACGCGGTCCGCCCGGTCACGACCACCGACACGATCTCCGGCGCGACCTCGGTCATGCCGGTGGGCATCGCGGAAGTCGAGCTGCCGGGGGTGACCGGTACGGGCTCGACGGCGTCGAACGCCCAGCTGCCGGCCGACCTCGCCACCGGCTGCCGGACCGATCTGCTCACCGTCGACGGCCAGCCCGTCGGCGTGCGGATCAACGGCACGACCAAGGACGCCGCCGGCCGGCTCGGCCTGGACCTGCGCACCTGTGGCACCCCGGTGCAGCTGTCGGCCGGCGACCACGCGGTGCGTACCGCGAATGGCGCGCTGACCGGGATCGACCTGGACCGGCTGGTGTTCGCCTCGGATGTAGGCGGCACGACCTGGCCGGACGCGACGTCGATCAACGCCCTGGACACCTCCCGTGAGCAGCGGACCGCCGACCTCGCCGCCCAGCCGGGCGACGCGGCCGACGGCGACGCCACCACGGCGGCCGCCCCGAACGTCAAGGTGGACGTCGCGAGCGACACGACGTTCGTCCTCACGGTCACCGGGGCCAAGCCGGGCACGCCATTCTGGCTGGTGCTGGGCCAGAGCCTCTCGCCCGGCTGGCACGCCAAGCTCAACGACAACACGGACATGGGCTCGCCTCAGCTCATCGATGGCTACGCCAACGGCTGGCGGGTCGACCCGACGTCGGACACCCTCAAGATCCAGCTCACCTGGATGCCGCAACGGGTGGTGTTCGCCGCGCTGACCGTCTCCGTGATGAGCGTGGTGCTGTGCCTCGCGCTGCTGGGCGTGACGGGCCGGCGGCGGCGCCGGGCCGGCTGGCCCTCCGCGCCCGCCTGCGACCTGCCGCTGCTGGACCGGCCGTTCTCCGCCACGCCGCGGCTGCCGCTGCGCGAGGTGGCGCTCCTGGCGCTGGGCACCGCCGCGGTCGGGGCGTTCATCGTCAGCCCTGCGGCCGGGGCCGTGACGGCGGTGGTGACGCTGCTGGCGGCGTTGGCGCCGCGCGGGCGGGTGCTGCTGCGGGCCGGCTCGGTGGCGGCGCTCGCGGTGTCCGCCGCGTACGTCATCGAGGTGCAGGCTCGTTACGACCTGTCGGTGAACGGCTCCTGGGTGGCGCAGTTCGACAAGGTCGCGACGGTGTCGTGGCTCGCGGTGCTGTTCCTGGGCGCCGACGCCGCGCTGGAGCTGCTGCACGGCCGGGCCAGCCGGCGCTCCGCCTCGGAGGCGCCGGATCCGCCCCAGGCGGCGGGCGGCACCGGCGGCACCGAGGCCGAGACTTCCACTCGGTAGTCAGCCAGGTAGCCAACTTCCACCACTGTGTCGGCGCGCTCCCGCGCTGACCGGTGGCGGGGGATTTGCCCGACGCCCGACGCCCGACACGCTTCGCCCTCCCGACCTGTACGCAGCGAGACAGATCGCGCACGAAAAGTGGACAGATCATGCCGTCCGCCAGTGGGAAAGACGGCCAGCCGGGTTACCCTGTGCCGTCCGCTGGACATGGTGTGACTGACTGAGGACGGGCCGTGTTACGAGGAGCCGGTCCGGCCCGGCCTGAACCCGGTTGGGCCGCATGCTCCCCGTCACCCGCGACCGTCCTGAGGCCGACCCACGCGGAACGCTGCGCGGCGACGCTGTTCCTTCGCGCTTCGCGCCGTCCGAGGCGTCCCGGGGACGAGGAGGGCTAGTCGGATGCGAAGGAGGGGCTCGGTCCGAGGCAGCGGGTTCGTCATCGTGCTCCCGCTTGTCGGCACGTTTTTCCTGTTGGCCATGCTCGTGCTGCCCATGTCGGACTCGTACCTGCAGCCGCCGACCTTCGTGGCCTTCGCCGTCTCGCTGGCGACCCTCTGCTACATCCTGCGCGCCGGCCGCGGTCATCCTCGCCGCAAGGCACTGATCGTCGCGGTAGCGATGACCATCGCGATGACGACCGCGGTGATCGGCGCCCAGACAGCCACACCGCTCGCCTTCCTGGCCTGGTACCCGTGGGCAGGCGGCTACGCCGGCATGGTCTCGCGGCGGCCCGGCCCGGTCGCCGCGCTGACCGGCGCGATCTGCGTCACCCTGGTCGGCGCGCTGTCCGTCCACGGTGACCTGAGCGACCTGGCGCTGACCACCGCCGCCGTCCTGCTCAGCGTCATCGCGTCCGCGATGTTCACCTTCGGGTTCTTCCGCTGGGGCCGCGGCCAGGCGTTCGCCGACCCGCTGACCGGCCTGACCAACCGCGCCGGGCTCATGCACGCGGGCGAGCCGGCTATCACCGAAGCGCTGGCCAGCGGCCGCAGCCTCGCCGTCATAGCGCTCGACATCAGCCGGTTCCGGGAGATCAACTCAGCGCTCGGGCACCAGGCCGGCGACGAGGCACTGCGCGAGTACGCGGACCTGCTGCGCCAGGTTCACCCCAGGCCGGCGTTCGTCGGACGTCTCGGCGGCGACGAGTTCGTCCTGATCCTGCCCGCCGACGACCAGGGCAGCGACCAGGCCGACCCCCACGGCCAGTGGCTCGCACGGCTCGGCGAGAAGATCCTCGACCAGCTCGACGGGCCGGTGCACATCCGCGGCATCTACATCGAGATGGAGTCGACGGCGGGCGTCGCCGGGGCGCCGCGTGACGGCGACCGGCTCGCGAAGGTGCTGCCGTGCGCGGACGCGGCGCTGGTCAAGGCCAAGCGCGAAGGCGCACGGGTCGGCGTCTGGAACACCGGGATGGCGGGGACGGTCGGGGTGCGCTCCTGGGAGCTCGCGCTGCACGCCCAGCTGCGCACCGCGATCTCCCAGGGCGAGCTGGTGCTGTACTACCAGCCGGTGCGGGAGGCGGTGACCGGCCGGATCGCCGGCGCCGAGGCGCTGATGCGCTGGTGCCACCCCGAACGCGGCCTGCTGTCCCCCGGCTCGTTCCTGCCGATGGCGGAGCGGTCCGCGCTGATCGTCAGCCTGACCTGGTGGGAGCTGGAGGAAGCACTCGCCCAGTGCGCCCGCTGGCTGCGGGCCGGCCTTCGCCTGCCGGTCTCCGCGAACCTGTCCGCGCGGATGCTGATCATCGACGACCTGCCCGAGCGGGTCGCCCGCCGGCTCGACGCCTACCGCCTGCCGCCGGAGATGCTCACCCTGGAGATCACCGAGAGCGCGCTGGTGACCCAGCCAGCGCGCGCCGCCGCCATGCTGAGAGAGCTGCGGGCCGCCGGGGTGAAGCTCTCCCTCGACGACTTCGGCACCGGATACAGCTCGATGGAGATCCTCAAGGCGCTCCCGTTCGACGAGATGAAGATCGACAAGAGCTTCGTGGCGGGTGCCCGCGGCAGCCTGCCCGACGTGGCGATCGTGCGGTCGGTCGTGGACCTCGGCCACCGGCTGGGCCTGCGCGTCGTCGGCGAGGGCGTCGAGGACGAGCAGTCGGCCAGGATGCTCACCGAGCTGGGGTGCGACCTGCTGCAGGGCGACTCGCTGTCGCCGCCGGTGCCGGCGGCCGAGCTGGAGGCCCTGCTGAACTTCGACCCGGGCGGCGACACGGCGCGGATCCGCGAGCCTGGGCCCGCCCGGTCCAACTCCTGGCCGCCAGCCCGCGGTACCTGCGAGCCCACTGGGCGCGGTGACGACGAGCCGACCGGTGACGGCGAGCCGACCGGTGACGGCGAGCTGGCTACCGGCCAAGGGGCCGATGAGGAGGCCAGCCAGAGGCCGGACGCCCACATTCCGGACGACACCACCAGGATGTGGGAACGGACCGGGCTCATCGCCCCGAAACCGACCGACGAGCCGGCCCGGCTGGCCGCCCTGCGCCGCTACCGCATCCTCGACACGCCACCGGAACCGGAGTTCGACGCTCTGGTATCCCTCGCCGCCCAGCTCGCCGGCTGTGCCCATGCGTACCTCGTGCTCGTCGACGACGATCGTGAGTGGTTCAAGGCGCGCCATGGTGTTCAGGTGGCGCCGCTGGGCGCCCGGGTCGGTCCCGGCTCGTTCGTCGTCTCCGCCGGCCGCTATCTGGAGATCCAGGACTGCGCCCGGGACCTGCGCTACGCGCACCTGGCCAGGGCGGAGCCAGGCCAGGTGATCTTCTTCGCCGGCACACCACTGAGCACCTCCGACGGCCACGCGCTCGGAGCGCTGTGCGTCTCCGACCAGGTGCCGCGCCGGCTCACCGGCAGCCAGCAGGCCGCGCTGCACACGCTTGCCGGGCAAGCCATGCACCTGCTCGACGCCCGCCTGCAGCGGCTCCTGCTCGCGGAGGCGACCGCCGGCCTCGAACGGCTCGAAGCGTTCTGGGACCGCCGCGACCTGAAAGCCGCCGCCACGGTCTGCGCGGACGTCGTACGCCTGCTGACGCACGCCGACGCGGTCGCGGTGATGCTCCCGGACCTCCCCGGCTCGACCGTCTTCCGCGCCGCCGGGGTGTCCGTCCTCGAGGGAGTGCAGCCGCTGACGGATCTGGGCGTGCGCTCGACGGGCGACGACGCCCGGGCGATCAGCGAGCTGGCCCGCGCGACGGGGCCGGTGTTCGTTCCGGATGCGACGACACACCCGCTGATCCCGACCGAGATGGTCCGCAAGCTGGGGATCGCGTCCGCGCTGCTGGTCCCGCTGCTCGGCGGCGGCGGCTTCGAAGGAATGGTCGCTGTCCGCTGGGCCCAACCGCTCGCCCGGCTCGACCCCGCGGTGCGCGCCGCTGTGACCCTGTTCTGCGGCCAGGCCCGCTTCACGCTGGCCAAGCTGTCGGCCGCGCAGGGTCGGGCGGCCGCCGCCGGCCTCGGTTCTCACGACGAGGCCGGCGGCCCGCCCGCCGCCGACGCCCACCCGAACGGCAACGCGAACGGCGAGGCGGCGCGCGGCGGCGGCGATACGGAACGTCAGACGGCGGCGGCGACCGGTCCGCCTTCCCGTCCCTGGTCCCGCCCCGCCGCTACCCGCTTCTGAGCCGCGGTTCCCGACTCGGTGGCCGATGACCCGTGACCGGCGACCGGCGACCGGTGACCGGGCGTCAGTGACCGGCGTCGTCCCAGGTCTGGCCGGCTCCGACGGAGACCTCAAGGGGGACGGACATGCTGTAGGCGCCGCTCATCTCGGCGCGGACGAGGGACTCGACCTCGTCCCGTTCGCCCGAGGCGACCTCCAGGACGAGCTCGTCGTGGACCTGCAGGAGCAGGCGCGAGCGCAGGCCGCGCTCGCGCAGGCCGCGTTCCACGCCCAGCATAGCGATCTTGATGATGTCGGCGGCGGAGCCCTGGATCGGGGCGTTGAGGGCCATCCGCTCGGCCATCTGCCGGCGCTGGGAGTTGTCACTGGTCAGGTCGGGCAGGTAGCGGCGACGGCCGAGGATCGTCTCGGTGTAGCCGTCCTGGCGGGCACGGTCCACGACGCCACGCAGAAAGTCGCGCACCCCGCCGAACCGGGCGAAGTACGCCTCCATCTGCTCGCGGGCCTCGTCCGGGGCGATCCCGAGCTGGGTTGCCAGCCCGTAGGCCGACAGGCCGTAGGCGAGGCCGTAGGACATCGCCTTGATCCGCCGCCGCAGCTCCGGGTCGACCTCGGCGACCGGCAGGTTGAACGCCTGGGCGGCGACGAACGTGTGCAGGTCCTCGCCGGAGGCGAACGCCTCGATCAGCCCCGAGTCGCCCGAGAGATGCGCCATGATCCGCATCTCGATCTGCGAGTAGTCCGCGGTGAGCAGCGTCTCGTAGCCCGCGCCGACGACGAACGCCCGGCGGATCTGGCGGCCCTCGGCGGTGCGGATCGGGATGTTCTGCAGGTTCGGGTCGGTCGAGGACAGCCGGCCGGTCGCGGCGATCATCTGGTTGAACGTCGTGTGGATGCGACCGGCGTCGTCGATCATCGGCAGCAGCGACTCGACGACGGTCTTGAGCCGGGCGACGTCGCGGTGGCGCAGCAGCGTCGGGATCAGCGGGTGGTCGGTCTGCACGGCCAGCCAGGCGAGGGCGTCCGCGTCGGTGGTGTAGCCCGTCTTGATCTTCTTGGTCTTCGGCAGGTTCAGCTCGTCGAACAGGATCTGCTGCAGCTGCTTGGGCGAGCCCAGATTGAACGGCCGGCCGACGATCTCGTGCGCGGCCTCGACGACCTTGGTGACCTCGGCGCCGTACTGGGACTGGAGGTCCGTGAGGTAGCCGGCGTCGGCGGCGATCCCGGCGCGCTCCATTCCAGCGAGAACGCCCAGCAGCGGCAGCTCGATGTCCCGCAGCAGGTGCGCCGCCGAGCGGCGCTCCAGGTCGCCGTCGAGCGCGTCGGCGAGCTGGGCGACCGCGCGGGCGCGCACGACGTCCACCTCGGCCTCGTCGGTCTCCGCCACGCCCTCGACCTCGACCTCGAGCGTGAGCTGGCCGTCGGATGGGCCGTCCTCGGCCTTCAGCTCCCGGTGCAGGTAGCGCAGGACCAGGTCCGCGAGGTCGAACGAGCGCTGGCCAGGCAGGGCGAGGTAGGCGGCGAGCGCCGTGTCGCTGGTGACGCCGGCCAGGGTGAAGCCCAGCTCGGCCAGCGCGAGCATCGGGCCCTTGACGTCGTGCCCGGCCTTCGGCCTCGTCTCGTCGGCGAGCCACGCGCCGAGCGCCTTCTCGTCGGCCGGGACGAGCTGGGACGGGTCGATCCAGGCCGCGGCGTCCGCCGCCGCCAGCGCGATCCCGGCGACCGTCCCGGTGCCCCGCCCCCAGGTGCCGCGCAGGTACAAGCCCGTGCGGGCGGCGCCCGCGGTGTGCTCGGCGAGCCACTCGGCGACGTCGCCCGGGCCGAGGACTGTGTACTCGACGGCGAAGCCGCCGTCCCCCGCCGCCGGCTCGACGACGGCGAGCGCCTGGTAGAGCCGTTCCCGCAGCACCCGGAACTGCAGGGTGTCGAACAGGGTGTGCACCGCCTCCCGGTCCCACGGGACCAGGCGCAGGTCGGCCGGGGCACGGTCCAGCGGGACGTCGCGGGCGAGCTCCGTCAGCGTCCGGTTGCGGATGACGTTGCCGAGGTTGTCGCGCAGCGCCGTCCCGGTCTTGCCGGTGACGTCGTCGGCCCGGTCGACCAGGTCGGCGAGGCTGCCGAACTGCTGGATCCACTTGGTGGCGGTCTTCTCGCCGACGCCGGGGATCGAGGGCAGGTTGTCCGACGGGTCACCGCGCAGCGCCGCGAAGTCCGGGTACTGCGCCGGGGTGAGGCCGTACTTGGCCTCGACCTCCTCGGGCGTGTACCGGATCATGTCGCTGATGCCCTTGCGGGTCATCAGGACGGTGATCTTGTCGGTGACGAGCTGCAGCGCGTCCCGGTCGCCGGTGACGATCAGGACGTCCAGGCCGGCTGCCTCACCCTGGGTGGCCAGGGTCGCGATGATGTCGTCCGCCTCGTAGCTGGGCGCGGACAGGCTCGGCACGGCGAGCGCGTCGCAGACCTGGTGGATCAAGCTGATCTGGCCGACGAAGTCCGACGGAGTCTCGGACCGGCCGGCCTTGTACTCGGCGTACTGGGCGTGCCGGAAGGTCGGCACCGGCAGGTCCCAGGCGACGGCGACGTGCGTCGGCTGCTCGTCGCGCAGCGCGTTGATCAGCATGGACGTGAAGCCGTAGACGGCGTTCGTCGGCTGACCCGTGGTGGTCGAGAAGTTCTCCACCGGCAGCGCGAAGAACGCCCGGTACGCCAGCGAGTTCCCATCCAGCAGCAGCAGCCGGCCCAGGCCCGATGCCGGCGGGCGCGGCCCGCCGGCCGGCGCGGCGGCCCGGGAGGCCGACCTCGCTGGCGCCTTCGCGGGAGCCTTGGCCGACGTCCCGCCACCGGCCGCTCTGGCGGCGCGTTTCGCCCGCGCCGGCGCGGGAGCGTCACCCGCGGCGTCCACCGGGACGTCGGCGGGGCTGCCCAGCTCGGGCTGCGTCGTCTCAGGCTGCGTCGTCCCGGACTGCGATGGTGTCGGCGACTGCGTCGTCGTCAAGTTCGTCGTCGTCGAGTTCGTCGTCGTCATCGGCTGCGTCTCGTCATCGGCTGCGTCTCGTCATCGGTTGTGTCGTCGAACCGGCCACCCGGCGAAGTCTAGGCCGCGGCTACGACAGTCCGTCGACCCGACCGATCTCCGCAGTGATCCTCCAGACCCTCGCCGCCGCGCGCGCGAGGGAAGTCATCTTTTGGACGCCTTTGCCCCGTCACGAGGGACGCCGTGGTTCCGCTACGGTCGGCAAGGTCGGCGAGCGCCCCGTGCCCGAGGATGACAGCGGACGTCC
>Ga0068859_100001714_pt1 | contig 22369 bp, 13 predicted proteins | sample KBSSwiS22_FD_66585 | JGI IMG/M metagenome (GOLD analysis project Ga0068859, IMG submission 66585) | Switchgrass rhizosphere microbial communities from Kellogg Biological Station, Michigan, USA - KBS Switchgrass S2-2 | ecosystem: Host-associated > Plants > Roots > Rhizosphere > Soil ...
TTGCCGTCGCCCGACCGATAGACATAGGTGTCGTCTCCCGCCCAGCCGAGAAGATAGTCATCACCACCTTTACCCTGGAAAATGTCTGCGCCGGAAGTGCCGTCGATCCTTTCACCTGCCGGCGTTCCCGCTCCCCCAACTTCCTGCAGAATTCGTGCCAGGTTCCAAATCGTACCATCAGCAAATTCGATACGCTCCACCGCGTCCTGTGTGGACGAATGGAAATGATACTCAACCCAGATTTCCTGGCCGGTCGCCAGATCCTTGACGTAGAGCTGATCGCCTGAGCGCCGCAGTTCCACATCAGCTGGATGGAGATCGACCAGTTTCAGCGTATCGATGTCGCTGGCGCCGGCATTATAATCCCAGATATGATCGTTGCCATCGCCCGAGCGGTACACATAGGTATCATTGCCAGCACCGCCCATTAAAGTATCATCACCGCCGTTGCCCTGGAACAGGTCTGCACCGGACGTACCATTGAAGCTATCGGCAGCAGCTGTTCCCTTATACGATGCTTCCTGCGCGATACGCGCCAGATCCCAAACCGTACCGTCGGCAAATTCGATACGCTCCACCGCGTCCTGTGTGGACGAATGGAAATGATGTTCAATCCAGGTTTCCTGACCGGTGTTCAGATCCTTGACGTAGAGATTATCGCCTGAGCGACGCAATTCCACATCATCCGGGTTGAGGTCGACAAGCTTCAGCGTATCGGTGTCGCTCGCGCCAGCATTATAGTCATAGATATGATCATTGCCGTCGCCCGACCGATAGACATAGGTGTCGTCTCCCGCCCAGCCGAGAAGATAGTCATCACCACCTTTACCCTGGAAAATATCTGCGCCGGAAGTGCCGTCGATGCTCTCACTTGCCCCCGTTCCACGGCCTGCAACTTCCGTCAGAATGCGCGCCAGATCCCAAACGGTGCCGTCAGCAAATTCGATACGCTCCACGGCGTCCTGCGTGGACGAATGGAAATGTTGGTCAACCCAGATTTCCTGGCCGGTCGCCAAATCCTTGATGTAAAGATGATTTCCGGAGCGACTGAGTTCCACATCACTGGAATTGAGGTCGACAAGCTTCAGCGTATCGGTGTCACTCGCGCCAGCATTATAATCATAGATTCGATCGTTGCCGTCGCCCGACCGATAGACATAGGTGTCGTCTCCCGCCCAGCCGACAAGATAGTCATCCCCGCCATTGCCCTGGATCTTATTTGCGCCGGAAGTGCCGTCGATTGTCTCGGCATTAGCCGTTCCGAAGCGCCATGCCTCCTGATTAATGCGTGCAAGATCCCAGCTTGTACCATCCGCGAACTCCATTCGCTCAATGGCGTGTTCACCTGTAGAATGATAGAAATACTCTAGCCACATTTCCTGGCCGGTTGTCAGGATTTTAATATAAAGATGATCACTTTCCCGGCGTAGCTGGACGTCAGACGGATTGAGATCGACGAACTTGAGGAGGTCGTTGTCTATCGTTCCGCCATTATAGTCCCAAATGTGGTCGTTCCCGTCACCGGAAGCGTAAATGTAGGTGTCATCGCCAGCACCTCCCGTCAGATAATCACTGCCGGCTTTACCTCTGAGAATGTCAGCGCCCGACGTACCGTTCAGATCATCATTGCCGGAAGTGCCTGCGATAAGCGGCCTGCCGGTAGCTTCGTCCGTTACTTCCTGTAATATGCGGGCACGGTCCCAAAGGGTTCCATCCTCGAACAGGATTTTTTCAATGCCCTCCATCCCGTCGGAATTAAATTGATATTCAACCCGGATCTGGTGATCGGTGCTCAGATCCCCGACGTAAAGATCATTACCATTGCGGCGAAGTTCCATATTGGACGGATGGAGGTCTGTGAGCTTGAGTGTGTCACTATCGCCCGCCGCCCCGCCATAATCCCTGATGCGGTCGTCACCGTCGCCGGACGCGTAGATGTAGGTATCGTCTCCAGCGCCACCCGCTAGATAATCGTCTCCGCCCCTTCCTTCCAACGCGTCGGAATCGGAGGTGCCAGTCATCTGGTCATCGCCTGGGGTGCCGACAAAGGGCACATGCATGAGGTCGTCCTGTGTAACCACAGTTCCATCCGCAAACTCAAAGCGTTCGATATCAGTCCAAGAAAAATACCCATTGCGGGCAAATTGATCGAAGACGGTAAGTATATCGTCCGTCCCATTGATGGAGATGATGAGATTGTCGCCGAAACGGCTGAAGCTCACGTCGGAAAAGCTGATACCCTCCCCAAAGACGACCCTGTCCTCATTGTCGAGGAAGATATGGCTCACCCATTCGGTGATAGTATCATGACCATAACCACGTCCAAAAACATAGGTATCCGAGCCGTCACCACCCGTCAGGGCATCGTTACCGGCACCTCCGTTCAGGTAATCATTATCAATCGTGCCCACCATGACATCATCGCCCGACGTACCAGCGAGCATCTTAATTGCAACCTCGGCCTTGCTCCAGACGGTACCGTCCGCGAATACGAAGTTTTCAACCGCGTTCCAGTTGAACCAGGCCGCCTGATTAAAATGACCGGCAATGGTCAGCGTCTCGCTGCTGTCGCTGATGCCGATGATCAGATCATTGCCGTTGCGCGAAAAGGTGAGATCGCTTGGCGCGACACCTGCGGTGAAGCGAACAGTGTCGTTCGAACCAAGGTTGGTATTGCCTACCCACTCCTGAATCGTATCATGGCCATACCCGGTCCCGAACATATAGGTATCGGAGCCATCGCCACCGATAAGGGTATCGTCGCCCGCACCACCATCGAGCAGATCATCCGAACCAAAGCCTGTCAGCGTGTCGTTACCAGACGTCGAACTCAACAGGATCGTATGGACATCGCTGTTGGTAAGCGCCATTCCATCAGCGAACTGGAACGTTTCAATTTGATGCCAGGTGAACCAGGCATCATAGCGGAACTGCTGATCGATTGTGACACTATCGCCGGAATCATTAATCGTGATAACCAGATCATTGTCATTCCGCGAGAAAGTAAGATCGGCTAAGGTAATGCCTGCGCCGAAAACCAACTTATCCGTAGAGCCATTCAATATGTTGTCGACATGGTCGCGAATGATATCGTGGCCTGAACCGCGAGCGAAGGCATAGGTGTCATTGCCATCGCCCCCATCGAGGATGTCGTCACCCCCGCTTGCCGCGAAGACATCGTCAGTCGAAGTGCCCAGGGCAATGTCATTGCCCGCCGTTGTCGCGGCAGCGATAATCCGCTGGTTGAGTTCCTGCCACGTCCAGACCGTGCCATCGGCAAACCGGATTTCCTCTATGCGATTGGCCGAGAGATTCCCGAAGATTCCGGTGTAGATGTACGTGTCCTGCCCCTTGAGCGTGACAGCGTCGCCGGTCGTGCCGATAATGAGATCCACATCTGAACCGTTACGGGCTAGGCTGATATCGGCGGCTGTGATGCCCGGGCCGAACTGGAGGACGTCAGGTGCGCCGTCGACGGTGAGGAACCCTTCTCCCAGGAAACTCCAGTTTGCGTCTTCGACGACGTCATGTCCGTCGCCGTTGTTGAAAATATAGGTGTCGCCAGCTCCGCCGCCCGAGAGCGTGTCGTTGCCGGCACCGCCCCTCATCGTGTCCGCAACGATATCACCATAGAGATGATCATCGCCTGCGCTCCCCGTGGTCACGATCGCTTCGACGTCCTGCCAGGAGAGCCGGGTGCCGTCGGCAAGCTGAAACCATTCGATACGATTGAACCACTGTGCGCCAAGTATGCCGGTCTGGATACCGGCAAACTGGTTCTTGACGGTGAGCTTCTCGCCGGTGGCAAGAATGGTGATGGTCAGATCAGGCGCTGAACTGTTCCGCGAAAAGACCAGATCGCCGAGCGACACGCCAGACGAGAATTGGACGGTGTCCGCTCTCGTGATCAAGCTGATGCCACCCAAGCCTACCTCCACGTCTATGTAGAGTGCCTGCTCATCGATCGTGTCATTCCCGCTGCCCTTGCTCCAGTTATAGGTATCAGCGCCGTCCATGCCGATTAGGACATCGTCGCCTGCCGATGCCTGGAAGATGTCATCGCCGCCGAAGCCACGGGTCTCATCAACCCCAGACGTGGTCGCTTGCCCGATCAGCTTCTGCTCGATGTCCTTGTACGACCAGGAATCGCCATATTCGCGGAAAGCGAAGGCCTCGATCCTGGAATTGATCGCCAGTGCGGCATTGTACCCGAGTGAGGTGTAGCCGAACTGGTTCCGGATGAGCAGGCTCTGTCCCGAGGAGCCAATAGTGAAGAGCAGATCAGCGCCTGAAGTGCCTGTCCGAGAGATGACGAGATCATCGGGTGCGATATCATCGCCAAACACGACCATGTCCGCCGCGCGCAGCAAGGGCGTTGTCTGATTGTCCTGGATGATGTCCTCACCGTCGCCGGCATTGACGACATAGAGATCCGCGTCATCACCACCTTCGAGGAAATCATTGCCCAGACCGCCCAGCAATGCGTCGGAATGCATGGTGCCGATCATATGGTCGTCGCCGGCCGTACCCGAGCCCACAGCGATCATGATGTCGGGCATCTCCATGATCGCACCGTCAGCAAACTGGATTTCCTCGATACCGCGATTGGGCGTCAGAAAGACATCGGCGCCGAGCAGCACGACATCTGCGAACTGCCCGGTCACGCGAACGGTCTCACTTGTGGCAGTTACGGTGATGAGGAGGTCAGTACCGTCGCGGCGCATGGAAACGTCGGACCTGTTCAGAAACGCGAAACGAATCCGGTCACCGGATTCCCGGGCCTCACTGTCGTTGACCACCGCATGACCGATCGTTCGGCCGAACACGTAGACATCTTGGCCAGGACCGCCGACCAGCGTATCGTCACCGCCCCCCGAGTACAAAATCGCCGTACCGGAGCCGGTCCGGTTCAGCGTTTCGCTCACAGAGGTGCCGAGGCTGATATTCCCGATACCAAGCGCCGACGCCAGCTGTGTCAGGCTCAGTGGCTGCGTGACGCCATCGGCGCCTGCAACGAGTTGCGAAAAGACATATTCACCGCGCACGACATTGCCGTCGAACCGCACCATCCCATCAGCGAGCACACCAAGAAGCGGCGCCGAATTGGTCCACTGCGCCAGAGCGGCCGCAGGATCTGTTGGCAGTGCCGAGATAAAATTGTGGATGACGTCCCGTAAGGCCGTCGGGCCGCTGGCGACCAGAATATCGCGTTCCGCGTCATAAATGATCCCGGCAAAGCTCGCCGCAAGCGGCCCTTGCACCGCCAGGCGCAAGGTCAGACGATTCAGCTGATCAGTCCAAAGTGTTTCCGTGTCCGCGAGATTGGCAAGTTGGACCGCGCCGTTGGCATCGCGGGGCATCAGCTCGTGGCCGCTGTATTTCTCGAGGAAGGCAAGCTTGCGTTCGTCGAAACCATTGCCGCCCAGCGCTGTGGCGGCGACGCCGTCCACGCCTGCCCAGCGATAAAGAATATCCGCTGTCGCAGCCTTGAGCTGCGCCAGATCGGTGGTCGTGTTGCCCACGAATGCGGCGACAGCGGCCAGAAGCGTCACATCCCCGGTCATTGCGACACGCAGATCCTTGACCTCACCGAATCCGGACAGGTGCGGAAGTACCGCAGCCTCTGAGCTGACGGTGCCGTCGCCCAGCCACTCGCTGTCGGTTTGGTCAAGAGCGAGCGCGACATCGGCAATCTTGCCGGTGCTGCCATCGGCTCGGGTGAACGTACCTTCGCGCACGATATCGTTGCCGCCTACGGCGGTTGGCGCGGCAGGCGTAGTGGTGGCAAGGCTGATCGAGACGATGCCGAGCTCGGTCAAGGTCTTGAGCTCGCCTGCGTCGGTTACGCCGTCCTGATTGGCATCCTGCCATATCCGGAGCGAGCCAAAGCCCGCGTCGGTGGCATCGACCTTGCCATCGCTGTTCAGGTCGTAGGCGCCGAGCTGTGCAAAGCCCGACGTCGTGGCATTACCGAACATCTCGGTGACATTGTCGATGACTCCATTGCTGTTGGCATCGCGGACCAGAAAGCCATCGGTCGGCCGCACCCAGCCAGCATGCTCACCAAAACCGTCGCTATCGAACTCGAACCAGGCAGTGCTGACATCCTCGCCGACGAGATTGTAGCCGTCGCCGTTGAGGTCGAGGACGAGCGGATCGAAACCGGGAATGCCTACTCCAAAACCCGCCTGCAAGGCTAGGTTGACGAACCTTTCAAGCTGCTTGAGCGAGGCATTTTTCGAGCTCCCCAGCGAACTCTCGAAGACGGCAATTCCACCGGTTGCGTCGCCGGAATTGAGATCAACGTCGTAATTTTTGACAATCGCCGCGCCGCCAAGCCCCCAGCCGATACCAATTCTCAGATCGCCCGCTTGCGTAATCTGATATTGGGCAAACTTCATCGTCACCGCGTCGATGAAGATGGACGCAGTATAGAGGAACTCGGCGCCAATGACCGGAAAAGCGGCCGTAAGTGTCGAGAATGGCGCCCAATAAGCGGTCGTGCCTTCCATCCACCATTGCTTAACGCCACCGGTCAGTCGAATGCCCGCGAAGTAGGTGCGATCGCCATCGCCCTTTTGGGCATCCTCTACGGTGGTGCTCGAACCAATGTAGAAGCTATCTGCACCGGAGCCACCGTATAGGTGAGCTTCCTCGCCTCCGCCCTTTAGTGTATCGTTACCAGAATTGCCATAAAGAACTGAGAATCCTTCACCATTACTTTGCTTGCCACCGCCAGCAATGAGAACATCGTCAAAATCCGTGCCCTTGGCTTCATTAGCATTGGTTATATATATCTTGGAATCAAAGGAATAATTCGATTGATCAGTCGCTTTAACGCGGCCGTCTCTTAGGTCGATACTAACACCGTGCGTGACACCGGATGCATCTATGATGTCTTGATTATAGCCAATCGAAGGACTCCGTCCGAGATCAATATTGACGTTCGCTCCTCGGATTTTATGCAAATCGCCGGTCAATATCGCGACTTCTGAACGCTTGAGTTCAGAGCCATCTTTCATGCTGGAACCGGACAGATCGACGACAATTCGGGGAGCGTCGCTCTGGTCCGCAACCTCCTTATAGCCTGAAGCGCTTGAAGCATCAGCGATCTGATTTTTATTGTATTCTATGGTCAATGTATCGAATTCGACTGCAATATCTTTGTCAATGCCGCCGATTCCCCATTTGTCTACGACGGTTCTGGAGTCAAACTTCCCGTTCCCGTCGAAACTGAAATAAAGATGATCGAGGACACCAGACCAAGCAGCTGGAAGATAGATAAGTGTATTGTTTCCTTCGCCACCATCGAGGATATCCGAACCGGTCGTTCCATACACCTGATCGTCGCCGCGGCCGGCATTTATGACATCCCCCAGGGGCTGCAAACCAATTAGGCCCGGAATACGCTGCCAATATGCGGTGTCAGTCGCATAGGCGCCGTTTCCCGCAGAAGAGTAACCGATAACATCGTTGTCTTTTGAGCCGACTGCGTAATGAGCGTCCTTGAGGAAATTGATAGCAGTCTGAACGCCGGTTACACCAAGCGTGTCATTGCCAATTTTAGGCTTGGGTCCGCTGCTCTGCAATCCATACAAGTCCCAGAATCGCTGATTGGCTTCTTTTTGCAAATCGAGAACAGCGGTAAACTCCACAAGTTGACGAATGAAAGCATTCCATTCGTCAACAGATGAAGGCACGTTGAAACGCGCAAACTCCTCAAGTGCGGCGGCCGCCGCTACCGCGTCATAACTACCCTTATCAACAGCGATAAGCTGAGCACCGCCAATAGTGTAATTTCCCTGCGATGTAGGGGTATCCATGGCGTTCAAAATCAGATTGCGATAAAAATCTGGGGCTCCGAGATTGGGGAACAATATTGTTCCCGCCCATCCAGCAGCACTTGCAGGGTCACCATAGACTTGAAATACCCCGCTTGCCGCCGCACCTGCGTCATAAAATCCAGTTTGTGAAAGCGTAGGCTGCGTCGCGCCGAGAATTATGTTTTCACCAAGCCATTGCCCGATGAATCTTTGTGCAATTTCATTCGACGCTGCATTCAACTGTGCCTGTGTGGGTGTCGCGCCGTAGCGCAGCCTGTATTGTGAAGCAGTATAGTCGCGAATTAATGCGCCGAACGCACCTTCACCCGAATTTACATGCCTCGCACCCTTCAGCCATAGCCAAGTTCCCGGATCCACCGGCACGTCAGTGCGATATGAATCGCCGATAACACTCGAATCTGTGAGAAATCCGTACAGCAGATCATAAACATCACGCCATGCGCCAGACGCCATCTGGTCGCGTTGGACTGCCGTGGTATAGGCCGCTTCGAGCTGAGCGATTTGCGCAGATGTAAGAATTGCAGATGTAGCTGTCATTGCCCTACATTCCCCAAGACAAAAATGTAATTATTGTCGCGTGCCTTGGGCGGCATCTGAAGCCAGCCCACCAATTCAAGAACAGAATCTCTATATATATTCCATTCTGTTGAACTCATATCTTTATTTTCGGGCCAAGGATATGCAACGATAAGCCTGTCATCATACTTATTTGGCCTGATCCGGGCATTTATGTACGGGTACATGCTATTTTCAATAGAGTCGTGCTGCATGTGATTTCTCGAAACTATAAATGATATAGCGTCAATTTTTGACTGAAGAGATATATTCTTGAAATGAAGCCCCCTCACCCTGTCAATAAATCGAAACCCAAAATCGACTAAATCTCTTCCTTCAACAAAACGATGGACGACGCCGGGACATTCGGTCTCGTGGATATCCGGGGCGAAGCGCCTCAAATCTGATTCGCTGATAAAGCCGTGACGATCACGAAACTTGTCGACAAAATAACTCGGACGCAGCCATTCTGTCGGAACATAGAGCTTAATATTTCTGACCTGAATGATGCGTACGTCAGCAAGTGAGCCGTCTGAAAGACGCATATTCGTTAGCTCGGGCACGTTCGAGCAATTGGGCGGCTTTGGTGGCGGGTTTTCGAGGGCTGATGTGTCCTTGAACCCAGGCTTGCAACCAAGCAAGCCGCCCAAGACTGTCAACAAACCCATGGCGACTAATCCCTTCGCGACGAAGTCGAAGCGTCCTGTTTGGGTTGTCATCTTTCTCTCCCCGCTTCCTGCGCTGTTTCGTCGATTGGACTGACTAGATAACTCATAATGCTGCGCCTTCCTGTGCGGATGTCGGCGGTAACCGACATGCCGGGGGTGAGTGAGGCGCCATGATCGATCGTGGTACGGTCGAGCCGCATCCAGGCAATATAGACGAGGCCGAGCTTTTCGTCGGGCACAGCATCCGTGCTTATGCCCTCGACCCTGCCCGGCACAGTGCCGTGGCGGGTGAACGGAAATGCTTCCAGCTTCAGCGCGACACTCTGCCCGACGCGCACGAACCCTGCATCACGGTTGAGGAGCTTAACCTCCGCCACCAGTGTCCCGCCTTTCGGTACAATCACCATCACCGGCTTGGCCGCTTCCACAACACCACCGATGGTATGCACGGCAAGCTGCGCGACCGTGCCGTTAACCGGTGCGGTAAGGTGCTGTAAGCTGCTACGTTGGCGGCTCTTAACCAGCTCCTCGGTGCGCAGCGCAATCTCAGCCTGCGCCTTCGCGAGGTCGTCCAGCACCTTAGCTCGTGCCTCGGCCCGCGCTTGCGCGCTGGTGCTGCCGGCCCCGGCCAGCTGCGCTGCCATGCGCCGCGCCGTTTCCCAAGCGGCGTCGCGGTCGCGCGCGGTCGACATGCGCTGGCGCCGCAGTTCGATGACCTTGAGCTTGGCGGCATAGCCCTTCTTCAAGAGATCTTCATAGGCCTCGAGCTGCTGGTCGATCAGCGGCAGCGTCTCGGTGAGCTTGGCCGCCTGGGTTCGTGCCTCGTCCCGCCCGGCGCGCGCCGCACGAACGTCTGACGCTTTGCCCGATGTCGCGGCCAGCAGCCCGGCGAGTTCATTGGTGGCAAGCGCGCGCTGGGTTGCGACGACATCGGCAGGCGTCGCCTCGGGTGCGACAAAGGCCAGGCCATGGCCATCAAGCGCGGAGATGATGGCTTTCGCGCGCGCCGCGTCGAGCCGCGCCGTACGCAGCGCACTCACCGCCTGCGCATTTTCGGCGCCCGATACGGTCGGATCCAGCGTAATGAGCTGCTGTCCCTTTCGCACCACCTGCCCCTCCCGCACCAATATAGCGCGCACAATCCCGGCTTCGGCAGGTTGGACGAGCTTTACATTGTCAGCGGGAATGAGCTTGCCCGGCGCGGAGGCAACGACATCGATCTTGCCAAGAAACGCCCAGAGGATTGCGAGGGCGAGCCCGCCCAGCATGAGCCACGCCGATATCCGCGCGGTGGGCGACACGGGCCGCTCGACGATCTCCAACGCGGCGGGCAGAAATTCGGGCTGGGTCGCTTCCACCTTGGCCTTTACCCGCGCCCGGTCGTCGGCCAGCGCGGCCTTGGCCACTTCCCAATGGCGGGTGATCGCGTTCATGCCGCCACCTCGCCGGTCACAACACCCATTTGCTGACGATAGAGGTCGGCATAGCGTCCGCCTGATTTCAGCAAGTCCTCATGGCTACCCGTCTCGATGATCCGGCCCTTCTCCAGCGCGATGATCCGCCGGCACTGACGAACCGCGGAGAGCCGATGCGCAATGATGAGCACGGTCCGGCCCTGCGCCATGGCTTTCAGGTTGCGCTGGATGATCGCCTCGCTCTCGGCGTCGAGCGCAGAGGTCGCCTCGTCAAGGATCAGAATGCGCGGCTGGGTGACAAGCGCACGGGCGATGGCGAGCCTTTGGCGCTGGCCGCCCGAAAGGTTGACGCCGCGCTCCTCAATGATGGTGTCATAGCCTTGCGGCATGGCGACGATGAACTCATGCGCACCTGCCAGTTCTGCCGCCGCCATCACCTGCTCGAGCGGCATGGCGGGATGACTAAGCGCAATATTCTCGCGAATGGAGCGATTGAAGAGCAGGTTCTCCTGCAACACCACGCCGATCTGGCGCCGCAGCCAGGCCGGATCGATCTGGCCGATATCGACGCCATCGATGAGGATGCGCCCGGCAGCCGGCGTGTACAGGCGCTGCAGCAGCTTGGTCAGCGTCGACTTGCCCGAGCCTGACGAGCCCACAATGCCGAGCGTACTGCCGGGCGGCAGGTCGATGCTGATAAGCGAGGGCCGAGGGCGTCGTCCTCAAGAACTGTAGCGGATATGGATGGGCGGCAGGTGCGCTGCGCCATCTACACCCGCAAGTCGACCGAGGAGGGTCTCGATCAGGCCTTCAACAGCCTCGATGCGCAGCGCGAGGCCTGTGCTGCCTATGTGGTGAGCCAGCGCCATGAGGGCTGGACCCTGCTTCCCGACCTTTATGACGATGGCGGCTTCTCCGGCGGGACGATGGAACGCCCCGCACTCAAGCGGCTGCTGGCGGATGTTGAGAGCGGCCGCGTGGATGTGATCGTGGTCTACAAGGTCGATCGCCTGACACGGGCGTTGTCCGACTTTGCCAAGATCGTCGAGATTCTGGATGGGCACGGTGCCAGCTTCGTCTCCGTGACCCAGGCCTTCAACACCACCACCAGCATGGGTCGGCTTACCCTCAATGTCCTTCTCTCCTTTGCCCAGTTTGAGCGCGAGGTCACCGGCGAGCGCATCCGTGACAAGATCGCTGCGTCTAAGAAGAAGGGCATGTGGATGGGTGGCCCCGTGCCGCTCGGCTATGACGTGAAGGATCGCAGGCTCGTCATCAACGAGGGTGAGGCAGCCACAGTGGGTCTCATCTTTGCGCGACATCGTCAGCTGAAATCACTCCAGCGCCTCGCCGCTGACCTTGCTGCCCACGGCGTCTGCTCCAAGCTGCGCACGATGCGGGACGGCCGCATTACAGGCGGGAAGGCGTACACGGCCGGTGCCCTCGGCTATCTGCTGCGCAACCGGCTTTACATCGGCCAGATCCGGCATGGCGATCAGGTATATGCCGGCGAGCATGAGGCGATTCTCGATCAGCAGAGCTGGGAGGCATCGCAGGCGCTGCTCGCGCGCAGCGCCCCGAGACCGCGCACGGGTCAGATCAGCCTGCTCAGCGGACTGATCCGTGATTCCCATGGCCGGCGGATGACAGCGGCCCATGCCATCAAGGGCGACCGGCGCTACCGCTATTATGTTTCGCGCCCCTGCAATGGCATCGCGGCACAACCCTGGCGTCTGCCGGCTGGAGATATTGAGGCCATCATCGCGCGCGAGATGCAGAAGCTGCTTGGCGATCCGCTGCGCCATTCGGTTGAGCTCGGCAATGCCTGCGCCCTTTCGCCCGACCTTGCACAGCAGTGCCGGGAACTCGCTTGTCGCATCAATGAACCGGCAGCGTGCAGGAAGATGCTCCGCGATATGGATACGTCCATCAGCATCGCGCAGGACAGAATCGATATCGAGCTCCGCGCTGCCGCCCTCGCCAGCATGATCGCCGGCAGCGCAATGGAAATGCCGCCAGAGCAGACGATCAGCCTGTCGGTGCCGGTCTCGCTGCGGCGGCGCGGCCATGAGCTGCGGGTGGCCCATGCAGTGCCGGATGCTCAACCCGCCGAGCGCGATGATGGACTGGTCCAGCTTCTTGCCGGCGGCAGAGCTGCTTATGACGAGCTGAGGGCCCGGTCGGCTTTGATTGACTCGACGCGGCGCAGTCATCTCACCCGTCTCGCTCGGCTCCGCTTTCTCGCGCCCGACATCATCACCGCCATCCTCGACGGCCGTCAGCCGGTCGAGCTGACCAGCCGCAGCCTGCTGCGCATTGCGGACCTGCCGCTGGACTGGTCCGGGCAGCGGTACGTGCTAGGGTTCGCCTGAACCTCGCAACAGATCGCATCGTCAACTTTGTTCCGACAAGTACGGCGCCCCGCTGCGTCGTGTGGCTTTGTGGCCCATACTGATTTTGTGGACAGTTTTGCGCCGGCGGAGACGAAAATCACAAAAGGCCGATTTGTGGCGGGCGCATGCCCGGTCTCTGGCCACGGGACCAATCGGCCGGACGCGCAATCCCGCAGAACCGCGCCATTCTGAGGGCCTGTCAAAGAGAGACCGTCAAATACCCACTCACCACTGACTGGGTGGTGCTGCCGGTGAGGATTGAACTCACGACCTCAGCCTTACCAAGGATGCGCTCTACCACTGAGCTACGGCAGCCCAAACAGTGCGGAAACCAAGCCCGCACCGCCGGAGCCGGGCCTATGGCCGTGCCCGGCAGCCCTGTCAAGGCGGCTTGCGGACTTGGCCAGCAGCCCTCTATCTAGGCAGGCATGACGAACAAGCTGAAAGACAGGGCGAACGACCCCAAAAAGGAACGGCTGGCAGCGGCGTTGCGCGCCAATCTGCGCCGCCGCAAGGCGCAGGAGCGTGCACAGGACGAGACGCCCGCACCGCCCCCGGCAGCGGACGATTAAAGCGGGGCGCAGGCACCCTCGATCCATGCGTGTGCCGGCCCGTCCAGTTGCGGACCGATCACGTCGCGAACCCGCCCATGATAGGCATCGACCCAGGCCCGCTCATCCTCGCGGAGCAGCGAGACGTCGATGAGCGCCCGGTCGATCGGCGCCAGCGTCAGCGTCTCGAAGCCGAGCATCTCGCGCTCGGCGCCCGGGATGTCGCACCGCTCGACCAGCAGCAGATTCTCGATGCGGATGCCATAGGCGCCGGTCTTGTAATAGCCGGGCTCGTTGGAGAGGATCATGCCGGGCTGGAGCGGCTCATCCCCGTCGATCACGGTCGCGATCCGCTGCGGCCCCTCATGCACCGACAGGAAGCTGCCGACGCCGTGGCCGGTGCCATGGGCATAATCGAGGCCCTCCGCCCACAGATATTGCCGCGCGAGGACGTCGAGCTGGCCGCCCTTGGTGCCGGCGGGAAACAGGGCGGTGGCCAGCGCGATGTGGCCCTTCAGCACCAAAGTGAAATTGTGCCGCATCTCCCCGGTCGGCGTACCGATGGCGACGGTGCGCGTCACATCGGTGGTGCCGTCGCGATATTGGCCGCCCGAATCGACGAGGAGAAGCGTGCCCGGCTCAACCGGCCGGTTGGTCTTTTCCTCGGCGCGATAATGGACGACGGCGCCATTGGGGCCGGACCCGGCGATGGTGTCGAAGGACAGATCGACCAGCTGGCCGGTCGCCGCGCGGAACTCATGGAGCTTCTTTACCGCCGACAGCTCGGTTTCAGTACCTGCGGGACCGGCCTCTGACAGCCAGTGGAGAAAGCGCGAGAGCGCCGCGCCGTCGCGCGCCTGCGCTGCCTTGTGCCCGGCGATCTCGACGGGGTTCTTGAGCGCCTTTGGCAATACCGCCGGGTCTCGCACGGGCAGGACCGTCGCGCCCGCCTCCTCCAGCGCCTCGAATATCGCCGCCACGGCGCGCTGCGGATCGACCGCCACGGTCTTCCCGCCAAGCGCGCCCAGCGCCGCCGCGAACTCCGCATGGGGCGCCGTGCGCACCGCATTGCCGAGATGCGCGATCACTTCGGCATCGATCTTGGCCGGGTCGGCGAACAGGTCCGCCGTGCCGTCGGCATGGACCAGCGCAAAGGCCAGAGCGACCGGGGTGCGCTCGACATCGCGGCCCCGGATGTTGAACGTCCAGGCGATCGAATCGAGCGCGGACAGCACCACCGCGTCGGCCTTTTTCCCGGCCAGCCACTCAGCGATCATCGCGCGCTTGTCGGCGCTCGTATGCCCGGCATAGGCGTCGGGATGCGGCTCCAGCTTGGCCTTGCCGGGCGCAGGCCGGTCGGGCCAGATCGCATCGACGGGATTGGTATCGACCGGCACGAGAGTTGCGCCGCGCGACTTCAGGGCCGCGCTCGCATCCTCCACCCATTTGCGGGTGTGGAGCCAGGGATCATAACCGATGCGGGCGTTCTCGGGGGCATGTTCGCCCAGCCAGGCGGCCACGCTGGTCTGCGGCACGCCGACAAATTCCCAGTTACGCCCGTCCACCTGCTCGCGCACCTGCAGCGTATAGCGGCCGTCGGTGAACATCGCGGCCGCCTCCGGCAGGACGACGGCGCTGCCCGCCGAGCCCCGAAAGCCGGTGAGCCAAGCCAGCCGCTGCGCATAGGCGCCGACATATTCGCTCATATGCTCGTCGGTCAGGGGCACGACGAATCCGTCCAGCCGGTCACGCGCCAACTGGTCGCGCAGGGCTTTCAGGCGATCTTCATAGGTCGACATGGGCAGGCACTTCCTCGATCGCTTTTCCGTAACATAGAAACTTCGCGCGCACTTGCCAGCCGCAAGGCGTAAAAGCGCGTGGGCGGGTCGAATGACCGTTAACCGCCCTTCCCCGTCAGCCCATTGTGGAATAGCATTTATAGGTGACACACACCGAACCGCTCCCGCTTTATCATAGCTGGCCCCTCTTTGAGGCGGTCGACCGGCTGCAGCTTTCCCGGATCGTGCCCTTTCCAGTCGACGAAGCGCCGCTCTCCCCCGCCTGCAAGCGGATCTACGACGCTATCGCCGCACGTGGCATCGGCATCTGGGAATGCGATTTGCGCGACAATCGCCTGACATGGTCGACGGGTGTCTATGACCTGTTCGGCCTGCCGCGCGGCGAAGTGGTGTCGAGGGCGCTGGCCGTGTCGCTCTATTGTCCCGATTCCCGCACAGCCATGGAGCAGCTCCGCGCCTATGCGATCAAGCATCGCCGGGGATTCACAATAGATGCCGAGATCAGGCGCCCGGATGGCGACCATCGCTGGATGCGGCTGTCGGCCATGCCGGTTCTGGACGACGAGCAGCGAGTTATCCGCCTGCGCGGCACGAAGCTGGACGTGACGACCGACTATGACACCCCCGCCCTATCCGGGGACAATGAACCCCGGCATTGAGCCGCGGGCCGCGCGCCTCTATCAGCGGCCCATGACAGATAACAAAACACCGCCCAAGGCGCCGCAACGGCCCCATAGCATCACCCATCATGGCCGCACGATCAGCGACCCCTGGGCCTGGCTGCGCGATCCAGGCTATCCGGAGGTGACGAACAAGGATGTGCTCGCCTATCTGAACGCGGAGAATGCGTGGTTCGAGGGGGCGATGAAGCCGCACCAGCCCCTCATCGACGCGCTGTTCGAGGAGATGAAGGGCCGCATCCGCGAGGACGACGCCTCCGTGCCGCAAAAGGATGGCGACTGGCTCTATTGGCGCGCGTTCGAGACCGGGGCGGAATATCGCAAATGGTATCGCAAGGCGGTGACAGGCGGGCCGGATATGCTGATCCTCGACGAGCCCGCACTGGCCCAGGGCAAGGACTATTTCCGCCTGGGCGCGATCTCGATTTCGCCGTGCGCGCGTTATCTCGCCTATGCGATCGACGACAATGGATCGGAACGGTTCGAGGCGCGCATCCGCGACCTCAGCACCGGCGAGATGCTGCCCGATGTCATCCCCGGCACCCTCTCCTCCCTCGTCTGGACCAAGGACAGCAGCGCCCTCGTCTATGGCCTCGCCAATGACAATTGGCGCACGGACAATGCGCGCCTCCACCGGATCGGCACACCGCTCTCGGACGATATCGAACTGTTCCACGAACATGACGAGGGCTTCCGGGTTTCCATGGGCCTCACCAGCGCGGAGAACTGGATCGTCATCGCGACCGGCGATCATGTGACCAGCGAAGTCTGGCTGATCCCCGCCGACAATCCCACCGCACCGCCGCTACTGGTGTCGGCGCGGTTGCCGGAGCGCGAATATGATGTCGATGAGCATGATGGCTGGCTCTACATCCGCACCAACGACAATCATCCCAATTTCCGGCTGGCCCGCGCGCGGATCGAAACGCCGGGCGAATGGGAGGAGGTGATCGCGCCGTCCGATCATTTCTACCTGACCGATGTATCGCTGTTCAAGACCTTCTACGTGACCGAAGGGCGGGAGGACGGCCTCGACCAGGTCGAGATCCGCGACTATGCCGCCAACAAGCCCAAACGCATCAGTTTCCCCGAGGCCAGCTATGTCGCGGGGCTGGACGACAATCCCGAATATGACGTGACCAAGCTCCGGATCAGCTATGAATCCATGGTCTCGCCCGAAACCATCTTCGACCTCGACCTGGCGACCGACGCGCGCACCATACTCAAGGTGCAGGAGATACCCTCCGGCTATGACGCCAGCGGATATGCGAGCGAACGGCTCCAGATTCCCGCGCGCGACGGCACGATGATCCCGGTTTCGATCGTTTATCCCAAGGATTTCCCCAAGGACGGGTCACGCCCGCTGCATCTCTATGGCTATGGCGCCTATGGCATGGCGATGGAGCCGGACTTTTCGACGACCCGCCTGTCGCTGCTCGACCGGGGCTTTGCCTATGCCATCGCCCATATCCGGGGCGGCGATGATCTCGGCCAGCAATGGTATCTCGACGGCAAGCTCGACAAGCGCACCAACACCTTCAACGACTTCGTCGACGTGGCGCGGGGCCTGATCGAGCGCGGCTATACCAGCAGCGGGCGGATCACCACCAGCGGCGGGTCGGCGGGCGGCGAGCTGATGGGCGCGGTCGTCAACAGCGACCCGGAGCTGTGGGGCGCGGTGGTGGCGCATGTGCCGTTCGTCGACGTGCTCAACACCATGCTGGACGCCAGCCTGCCCCTGACGCCCGGCGAGTGGCCGGAATGGGGCAATCCGATCGAGGACGCGGCCGCCTTCGACCTCATCGCCAGCTATAGCCCCTATGATAATGTGACGGCCCACGCCTATCCGCCGATGCTGGTGACGGCCGGCCTCAATGATCCGCGCGTCACCTATTGGGAGCCGGCCAAATGGGTCGCAAAGCTGCGTGACGTCAAGACGGACAGCAATGTCCTGCTCCTCAAGACCAACATGGGCGCGGGCCATGGCGGCAAGTCCGGCCGCTGGGAATCGCTCAAGGAAACGGCGGAGGAATTTGCCTTCATCCTGTGGCAAATGGGCTTGGCCGGGCGGTAACGCCATGGGCGCGATCTTCGAAAAACGCTTTGTGGCGGAGGCCGGCGACATCGACATCATGGGTCATGTCAACAATGCGGTGTGGGTGCGCTGGATGGAGGATATCGCAACCGCGCACTGGCACGCCATTGCCGATCCGGCCCATGTCGCGGCCTATCTCTGGGTCGTGACCCGGCACGAGATCGACTATCGCGGCAATGTGGCGCTCGGCCAGGGCGTGACCGCGCGCACCTGGATCGAGGAACCGCCGCGCGGCGCCCGGTTTGACCGCCATATCGAATTCATCGGTGATGATGGCCAGCGCAAGGTCAGCGCCCGCACCAGCTGGGCAATGGTCGACAAGGCCAGCGGCCGCGTGATGCGGGTGCCCGCGGAGGTCGCGGCGCCGTTTCTGGCTTGAAGCAAATGGTAACGCATGAATGGGATGGCTGCTGGCACCAAAGCGGACCTCACTCCGCTCCCTGCAAGGGTGAGGTGGGCTGCGTCAGCGGCCGGCGCCGCCTCGTTCCTGCTCCACCGAAAGTTACGAAGGTTACGGGGTGCATAAATTAATCCCCTTTTGGGGAAGGGGTTCTGACGGCACGTCCCGTCGCCACGGGATGGTCCTGATCCGCCACAATGAGAAAGAACCTCGGCCAGGCGCGAACGCCGGCACCGCAGGATGTGGCATGGGTGAAGGGGTGTAGGACAGGAGGAAGTGCGGTGGCTGGTTTTCAGGGCGGGCGCTCAGGATAAACTTCAGCCTGTGGCTGAAGGCTGGGATCTCCCGAAGTTGGGCGCCATGCGGCCTGAGATGGCAAGGTGAGTCACGTGCCTCGCCTTGCCCTTCGCTGGCATGACGGTTATGGAGCAAATATAATCAATGATATGTTGTATCTTCTCCGACTCTGTGCTTTAGAGTTGGCTATGTCAGACCATGCGCAAAAAATCGGCAGGATCGACCGGATGGCCATTGGCCTGTCCGCGCTGTGCGGCGTGCATTGCCTTGTGACCTCCCTGCTGATCGGTGTTCTGGCGTCCGTGGGCGGTGTGCTCGAATCGCCGCTGATTCACGAGGGCGGCCTGGCACTGGCCATCGCCATGGGCGCGCTGGCACTGGGAATGGGGGCGCTGCGCCACGGCACGCTGCTCCCCATTGCGATCGGATCGCTCGGCCTTGGCACGATGGCGGGTGCGCTCACCCTGCCCCATGGGCCGCAGGAGACGATTTATACCTTGCTGGGCGTGAGCATCCTCAGCCTTGCCCACCTGCTCAACCGGCAGGCCAGCGCCCACGCCTGAACCGGCTCAGCCCGCCGGCTCTCCGCTTTTTCGCAAGCCTTCAGATCGCTCCGCCGGACAGGCGCTGGCACAGCATGTCGAGCTGATCGAGCGTCGAATAATGCACCGTCACCGAGCCCCGGCCCGCCTGGCCATGGGCAATCGCCAGCCGCATGCCGAGCAGGTCGCCCAGGTCCCGCTCCAGCGCCTGGATGTCGGCATTGGAATTCATGTCCTCTGACGGACCTTGCCCGCGCTTGGCGCGGCGCTCGCCGCCCTTGATCGCGCGCACGACCTCCTCGGTTTCCCGCACCGACAGGCCTTTCTTCGCGATGTCCTTGGCCAGCCGCTCGCAATCCGGCGCGCCGATCAGAGCGCGGGCATGGCCCATGCCGATCTCGCCCATCATCACCAGGTCCTGCACCACCGGCGGCAGGTCGAGCAGCCGCATGAGATTGGCGACATGGCTGCGGGACTTGCCGACCATGCGTCCGAGCTGATCCTGGCTATGACCGAACTGCCCGATCAACCGCTTATAGGCCTGCGCCTCTTCGATCGGATTGAGATCCTCGCGCTGGATATTCTCGATCAGCGCAATTTCCAGCGTCTCCGCCTCGTCGAAATCACGGATGATCGCGGGGATGCGGTGGAGCTGCGCCCGCTGCGCCGCTCGCCAGCGCCGCTCGCCCGCGACGATCTGATAGCGATCAACGCCGGCCGGGCGAACAATGATCGGCTGAATGACGCCGCGCGCGCCGATGCTGTCGGCCAGCTCCTGCAGCGCACCCTCGTCAAAGTGGCGTCGCGGCTGGTCAGGATGCGGCGTTATCGAAGCAATATCAATGAGTTGGACGTTTCGACCACCGCTCTGCGCGCTCTGCGATCCCGCCTCTTCCTCGGCGACGGCGATATCCCGCTGCGTCTCCGCGAAGAGCGCCGACAGTCCGCGGCCGAGGCCTTGTGGGCGTCGTGGGCTCCGGGCGGCACCTTCCTCCGTGCTCATGCGACTTCCTCCCTGATGACTTGCGGCAGCCGCCCGATCAGCTCCCGCGCGAGCTGCATATAGGCCTCCGATCCCGCGCAACGAATGTCGTAGATGAGCGCCGGCATGCCATGGCTCGGCGCCTCGGACAGGCGGACATTGCGGGGAATGACCGTTTCAAAGACGAGTTCGCCGAGGCAGCTGCGCACATCATCCGCCACCTGTTCGGTCAGCCGGTTGCGCCGGTCATACATGGTGAGCGCGACGCCGAGGATGGACAGGCCCGGATTGAACTTCGCCCGGATCCGGTCAACGGTTTGCAGGAGCTGGCTCAGCCCTTCCAGCGCGAAAAATTCGCATTGCAGGGGCACCAATACTTTCGAGACGGCGACCATCGCATTGAGGGTGAGCAGCCCGAGTGACGGTGGACAATCGATCAGGCAAACATCCCAGCGTTGCTCCGGCACGGCGTCGAAGGCATGGGCGAGACGGTGGGTGCGCTCGCCAAGCTCGATCAGCTCGATCTCCGCGCCCGAAAGATCCTGGGTGGCCGGGACAATATCGAGGCGCGGCACCTGGCTGTGAATCACCGCCTCGTCGAGCGCGCAGTTGCCGACCAGCAGATCATAGGAGGACAGCACCCGCGCCTTATGCTCTATGCCGAGGCCAGTGGAGGCATTGCCCTGCGGGTCGAGATCGATCAGCAATGTGCGGTGGCCGGTCGCGGCGAGTGCGGTGGCGAGATTGATCGCCGTGGTCGTCTTGCCCACGCCGCCCTTTTGATTCGCGATCGCGATCTTCATCATGCTCTGCGACTCCCTGACGTTGGACGCGATCCGGGCTTCTTGCGGCGTTTGACCGAGGTTGCGACAATGATGGCGCTGTCGGTATCCGTTACGCTGTGTTTCACGTGGAACACAGCTTGCCATTCCTTGCGGGCGGTATCCAGTTCCAATTGCGCGTTTCGTCCTTTTGGGAGCAGCCAAAGTGTCCCGGTATCGGCCAGATGATGCGCGGCGCCGAGCAATCGGTCGAGTGGCGCAAAGGCGCGCGCTGAAATGACGGCGGCGGGTTCGGTCAGCTGCACATGCTCTGCCTTCTCCTGGAGAACGGAGACATGCGGCAGATCGAGAGCGGTGATGCAGTCGGCCAGGAACCGAGCGCGCAGGGCTCGCGTCTCGATGAGGGTCAGCGGCGCCTCGCGGAGGCAGGCGATCACTAGGCCGGGAAAGCCTCCGCCACTACCCAGATCGACCCAGTGTCCATCCTCTGGAGCGCCCTCGGCGAGCAGCAGAAGCTGCGCCGAATCGACGATATGCCGGCCCCACATGGTGGACACGGTTGAGGCCGCGATGAGATTCTGGTGCGCATTCTCCGCGATGACGAGGGCGGCGAGGCGTGTCAGCCGCTCCCCCGTCTTGCCAGCCAGCCAGCCATGATCCGAGAGCCAGTCCCGCGCCTCCTCCTCGGTCATGCGGCGCGGCGCCTCAGTCCGACGAGCAGCGCGGCGAGCGCCGCCGGCGTTATCCCCCGCACCCGGCCTGCCGCGCCCAGCGTATCGGGCCGTGCCGCGCTCAGGCGCTCCACCATTTCGGCCGAGAGTCCGCCGATGCTCGCAAACAGGAAGTCGGCGGGAATCGCGATTGCCTCATTGGCGCGCAGGTCGCGCACTGCGGCCGACTGGCGCTCCAGATAGGGCGCATAGCGCGCGTCCTCGAGTTTCTCCTCGACGAGGTCTGGATCGAAACCTTCCAGCTCCGGCGCCTGTGCCAGGATCGAGACGCGATCGACTTCGTTGAACCGGCACCAGTCGGCGAGCGTTCGAATGGTGCCATCCCTGCCCTCCCGATCACCGCCCATGATCGCGTCGGCCCGGACGAGGCGCTGCAACAATGCTTCCGTCCTGGTGCGTTCTTCCTCCCGGCGCGCGAACCAGGCCGCACGGGCACCCGTCACAAGGCCGGCGGCAATGCCCTTGGGCGTGAGGCGGGTCGCGGCATTGTCAGCCCTCAGCGCCAGCCGGAATTCAGCCCGCGCGGTGAGCATGCGATAGGGCTCGGTCACGCCCTGAAGGATGAGGTCATCGATCATCACGCCGATATAGCTCTCCGCCCGGTCGAGCAGCAGCGGCGCAAGCCCAAGCGCATG
>Ga0068859_100001715_pt1 | contig 22367 bp, 10 predicted proteins | sample KBSSwiS22_FD_66585 | JGI IMG/M metagenome (GOLD analysis project Ga0068859, IMG submission 66585) | Switchgrass rhizosphere microbial communities from Kellogg Biological Station, Michigan, USA - KBS Switchgrass S2-2 | ecosystem: Host-associated > Plants > Roots > Rhizosphere > Soil ...
GAGGCGCGCCTCCGCGGAGGCCCGGCCCCGGAGCGAAGCGAACGGGGTTGGGCCGCAGCGGAGGTCGCCGGAGGGCACCGTCCGCTCCGGAGGACACGGCCCGGAGGTCCCTTGGGAGCGCAGCGAGCAAGGGGCCGTAGGGCCGTGCCCGCACGGAGCGGACCAGGTAAAACCTTCCCGCCCGACCCAACCTGGTGACCTTCAAGCGTCACGCGCCTGCGCTCGCCGGAGGGCCGTGCCCGGACGGAGCGGACCAGGCAACACAGCGGACCAAAATCACCGTGATTGGTCTGCCTGGTGATGGGCGCCCAGAAACCCTGTGCACGGCCGGTCTGAGGCGATCCGTAACCTGGGTGGTGGAGGACTTCGGCCGCCGGGGGCGTCGGCGTGGCAAGATCGTATGGCCTCCCCTGATCGATGGGGGGCAGTACGGTCACGAGGTTTCGGCCTTCAGGGCAGCCGCCCAGGCCGGTTCTGATGATGTTGGATGTAGGGGGCGGCTGGCGCTTGCTCGCTCGACACGGCGTTACGTGAGGTGAAGCGTGAGCGCGGCGTTTGACGGCAGCGGTTACCGCCAGCGGGTGCTGGCGGTGCTGCGCACGCGCTCTCCGCTGCGGCTCGACGACCCGTTCTTCGTCGCCGACCTCGACCCCGACAGTGGCTACACCGACGGCGAGGTGCAGACGCGGCTCGCCCGGGTGCTCGCGTTCCTGCAGCGGGAGCGCAGCTCGGCCAAGTACGCCACGCTCGCCGCCGAGCTGGTCCGCCGCCGCGCCGAGTGGGAGGCGCCGCTACGGGCCGCCGAGACGCGGGAGCGGATCCGCCAGCGTGTCATCGAGGCCCGCCGGGACGGCGACGCCGAGCGGCTCGCGAAGGTCGACGGCTACCTGGCGACGGTCCGCGAGCGGTTCGGCGGAATCCCGCTCTCCCGGGTCGACGGCCTGCGCCGGCTCGCCGTGCAGGCTGGAGTGAGCGGCGAGCGGTTCGACGCACGGCTCGCCAGGGAACGGCTCATCGACGACGCCGTCGGCGTGGGCGCCACGCCGCTACCTGCCGACGTGCGCGGCCAGATCAGGGAGCGGCTCGAGGAGCTACGGGCACTGCGCCACGGCGACCACGTCTCCACCGCCTCCCTGTGGGCCTTTCTCGGGGTCGCGCCGGACGCGTCACCGGACCGGCTTGCGGGCGCCTACGAGGCGGTCGCCGCGGTCAACGCCCGCCGCCCGCACGACCGGGAGAAGACGGTGACGGCGGACCTGCTCGCGCTGGTCCGTGCCCGCCTCCTGGAGGGCGACCCGGCCGCCTACACCGCCGGGCTGCTGGCCGACGCAGCGGGCGAGCTACGCGGCGCCGTGGAGGAGCACGTCCTGCTGGACGGCGAGATCACCGCCGTCGCCTTCGAGGGGCTGATACGGCGGGCGCTGGGCGCCGGGCGTGGGCTGTCCGTGGCGCAGGTCAGATCGGTGGTGCTGGGGCTGGCCCGCGACCTCGGCGTCCCGGTGAGTACCGGTGCGACGATCGACTTCGTCGTCTGCCCCGGTTGCGGGCGCCCGGAGCCGGTCGGCGAGGTCCGGGTCTGCCGGTACTGCGACACCGACCTCTACATCGTCTGTCCGACCTGCGGGCGGTTTACCGAGGCGGCGGCCGTCGTCTGCCGGCAGTGCGGGCAGAGCGTCCGGCAGTCCAGGGACGCGACCGAGGCGCTCGCGGCGATCCGCCGCGCGCTCGACGACGGCCGGCCGGCCGCGGCCGCGGAGCTCGTCGGCCGGGCGCGGCCGGTGCTCGCCGCCGTCGGCGCGGCGGCCGTCGTGGCCGGCGACGAGCTCGCCGCGCGGGTGTCGGCCGCGCTCGCCGCGGCGGACGCGGGCTGGCGGGCGCTCGCGGACGACCGCGGCGCCGGGCGCGCCGAGGCGGCGCTGGAGCGGGCGCGCTGGCTGGTCGGACAGGCCGCCGACGTGCCCGGCCAGGACGGCCGGCTCGCCGCGGAGGTCCTCGAAGAGCTGACGATGGCCCAGGCGATGATTCGTCGCCGGGTGGACGCGGCGCTCGCGCTCCCGCCGGCGGCGCGGGAGGCGGCACTCGTCGCGGTGTTGGCAAGCGCGTCCGACAGCCCGGAGGCGCTCGCGGCGCTGGCCGCGCTCCCGCTCGCGCCGGCGGTCGACCTGGTCGCGATGCCCGCCGGGGGCGTTTCCGGCGGGTCCGCCGCGGCGGTGTTGTTGCGGTGGCGGGCCGGCGACGCCGCGACCGCGGTCTCCTTCCGGGTCGAGCGGGTGGTGGCCGGGGCGATCGGCGCCCCGCCGGTCCGTCTCAGCCTTGGCACCACGGCGGCCACCGAGCTGACGGACGCCGGCGCACCCGCGTGGACACCCGTGTACTACGAGGTGACGGCGATCTCGGGCAGTCGGTGGTCGACGGTCGCGCGGACCGCGCCGTTGGTCCTCAGCCGGGACGTGGACGAGGTGCGCGCCCAGCAGACGTCGGACGGCGTCCGGCTGACGTGGCGGCTGGAGGGCCCCGTCCAGCTCGTGACCGTCGAGCGGGCCGTCGAGGCCGTGGAACCCGTCGAACCGGCCGACGCCCTGGACACGCCAGCTGACGGCTCCGCCGGCGCCGGCCCGCCGACCGCCGGCCTGCGGATCTCGGCGCCGGCCCGGCCCGGCCCTGCTGGCCCCGCGGATGTCGACCGCTCGGTTCGGCACACCCGGGTCAGTGGCGGAGTCCTGACCGACCCGGACGTCCAGCCGGGCGTGACCTACCGCTATCGGCTGTCCGTGGAGTATGTCGAGGTCGACGGATCACCCACCCGTACGCCGGGCGTGGAGGTCACGGTCACCGTGGGGGCGCGGCCGCGCCCCGTGGTCGACCTGTCTGTCGCGTTCGCGGCCGGCGAGACCATGCTTCGCTGGACGACGCTTCCCGGGGTGGACGTGCGGATCTACGCCACGCCCGGAGTGCTGCCCGATGCCGGGGCGGCGGCCGCCGGCCGGTACCCGACGACACCGCCCGTCCAGCCGGGGCCGTTCGGGCATGAGAACTCCGAACTGCCGCTCGGCGCGGTCACGGGCTCTGCCCGGCTCGTCGGCACGAGCCGGCGTGGCCGGCTGCTGGACGCGGCGGCCGTCGGTCCGGTGATCTACACCCCGGTCAGCGTCCTCGGCGGCCACGGCGTCGTCGGCCGCCCCGTGCAGCACGTCGCGCCTGGAGGGGTTCTCGAGCTGCGCGCCGAGGACCGGGGCGATGAGCTGGTGTTGTTCTTCCGCCTCGCGCCGGGGCTGACGGAGGCGCGCGTGCTGTGGCGGCGCGACCGGATGCCGACCGGTCCTGACGATCCGGCGGCCTCGGCCGCGACCGTGACCATCGCGGGCCTCGCCCTGCGCGGCGGGGGCTGGCGGCTCGCCGCGCCGCGTGACGGCTGGCCGTACTACGTGGCCTGCTTCCCGGTGTTCCGGGTGAACGGCCAGCCGCGGGCCGGCTCGGCCGGCGCCGAGCTGCTCGCCAGATCGCCGGCGGTGCCGGCCTCCACGGGGCCGATTGCCATGCCGGATGCTCATACCGGACCGTCCTATCTCGCGCCGCTGCCGCCCGGTCCCGCGACCGGGGCGCTGCCTGCGCCCACCGGCGCCTTGCCGCTGCCTTCCCCGGTCGGCGTGGGACCGGGGACCTCGGCGCTGCCGCTGCCGCTGCCGCCGGCGCCTGGCCAGGCAGGGCCCCAGGCCGCGGGTTTCGCGCCGCCGCCGTCCGGGCCCCATCCGGCCGCGGCGCCGCCGCGGCCGGTACCGCTGCCGCCCGCTGGGCTGCCACCGTCGGCGCAGGCATTGCCCCCGTCGTCGCGGACGGTGCCCGCGGCGATGTCCGCTGCTCCTTCAGCGGGTCCTTCCATGGCGGTCTCGCCGCTGTCGCCGGCAGGAACGCCCCTTGGTATGGGGCCACCGCCGTCGCCCGTCGCGCCGCCGCCCGCCGCCGCGGTGCCGTCGTCACCGTCGCCGCCGCTGCTGCCGCCGATGGCACCGGCGCCGGCCTCGGCCAGGCCGCAGCCGGGTCAGCCGGGCGTGCCGGGTCACGCTGGGGCGCCGGGCCAGGCCACGCAGGCTCGTCCGCTGCCGCCGATGGTGAACCCCCCGACGGGGGCTGGCGGCCTGCCCATCGCGTCCAGGCCCGTCGGGCGGCCCCAGCCCAGCCAGGAACCACCCGCGCCGCCTCGGCCCGCCTACCCGCAGCCGCACGCACAGCCGTCGCCCGGATCTCCTGCCGGGGCCGATGCGTGGGCCGGCCCGGCCGGTCGACCGGCCCCGCCGGCAGGTCCTGCAGCCCCGCCCACGGCGCAGCCATGGGCTCCCACCGCCACGGGCGGGCCGGCGGCGCCGGGCTGGCACTTCCCCGCGCTCGACGTGCCAGGGTGGCAGGTTCCGGTGGGCAGCCCGACGCCAGGCCCCCAGCCTGGCTGGACGTTGCCGGCGGTGCAGGGGGGCCTGTACGCGCCGGGCGGGCAGCGCGGCTACGACGCCGGCCCAGGTGCCGGGCCAGGCGGGCATACCGACCAGCTGGCGGTCGCACCGCCGGGCGAGCCGGCCGACGTCGCCACCATGCCGCCGGCGGCGCCCGGGCGCTTCGGCACCGAGCATGCCGATGGCGATGCGGCGGCGGTCGCCGGTGACGTGGCCGACGGCGAGGTCGACGGCGAGGTCGACGACCGTCCGTCGGACGACGACGCGGACGATGACCTGGGCTACGACCCGGATGACGATCTGGATGGTGACCCGGCGGGGGAGCCCTGGGTCACCTACTCGGTGTCCCGGGCCGGCTGGCGGCGCCGCGTCCTGCGAGTCAGGGTCCGAAGCGGTGGTGCCGTGCCCGAGCTGGTGCTCGTCGCCCGTCCGGGAACCGTGCCGCCGGCCGAGCTGGCCGAGGGCCAGGCGCTTGCCCGGCTGACGCCGACGGCCGCGCGTGCCAACCGGACCATGGAGGTTCGCCTCGAGGGTGCCTTGCTCCCGTGGGGAATCCGTGTGTTGGCGGTGGCGGACGGCGCGGATGTCCCCGTCGTCGTGGACCATCCGTCCGACGACGCGCTCGTGGTGCGCTGAGGCCGCCTGGCGCGAACCGCCCGGGCGGCGGGCGCCATCCGGGGTTCGTGCCGGATCGCGAAGCGATCCAGGGGAGGTCTGCGGGAGGTCCGGGGCCACTGGGGCCCTCCCGGCCCGTTCCGGAGCTGATGTGTGCGGCCGGGGCTGGTCCGATCCGGCATCGGGTGGTGGCGTGTTGGCGCTGCGCCGATGCGCTGTCACGAGCTTGGGCCGGGTTGCGTCGGTGACTCTCCAGAACACGGTGCGCCGGGACGATTACGTCGCCGTCGCGCCAATACGTGAATGCGTCTGCGCCGTCGTGGGACGCGGCGGCGTTTCGCGGCGGTCCGCCGGGCCCACGCGGCGGCGAGGCGCTGGGCCCTCGGGAGCGCAGACGCGGTTCACGTTGTTGTTCCAGAGTAGATCTTCTGTCGCTTTCGCCCTGATTTTTGGCGTTGATTGGTGCACTTTTGCCGGATTGCGACCGTCCGCGCGGGCGGGGCTCGGAATGCCCGGGAAGAGTTTCCTAGTGGGCGCTGTCGCGGCCCCGGGCGCGGCGATTACCATGCTTCTGATCAAGTTTTACCGTGTGTCCGAAGGTGTGCCGGTAATCGGTACGTCGTCCGGGGTCACGGTGGCTGGCACCGTTTGGGAGCCCCGCCTGGGGTGCTCCGGAGGGGACGGAGCCGTGCGCCGCCGCCCGTGACGTGCGCCGGCTTCTTTGGATGCCTTACGCCCACGGCGGGAGGACGAGCCGGCGTCACGCAGCCGCCGGCTCGCCCGCCACGACCGAAAGGCAGCGCGTCCGCATGGCCTTGGCAGACAACGGCCGCCCGTCCCCTCCGGCGAGCCGTCCCGTTCCGCGAGCTCTCGATGCCACCTCCGCCGCGTCTCCGGGCGTCTCCGGGCGGCCCCCCTCCCGCCGGCGCCGGGTCCGTCGGCGTTCGCTCGCCGCGCTCGCGAGCATGTTCACCGTAGGTCTGCTGGCGCTCGTCGTGCCCGGCGCGACGGCCGCCACGACCCCCCCGGTGACCGCCACGACCCCCCCGGTGACCGCCACGACGGCCACGGTGCCGCCCGAACAGGACGGGCAGTCCTCCGGCGTGGCGGGCAAACCGTCGCTGGCGATCGTGCTGTTCGACTCCGACATCGTGCTGGTCGGCGGCCGCGGCTTCCTTCCCTCGCAGGACGTGCAGATCGAGGCGCTCACCGAGAAGCTCGGCGGCTCGGCGACCATGAAGACCGGTGGCGAGGGCCGTTTCCTGCTCGGCTTCCAGGTGCCAGCCGACTTCGCCGGAACGGTGCAGGTGACCGCGACTCAGGGGGAGCGCACCGCCTCGGGCCAGCTGGCCGTCGGTACCCCGGAGGTGGAGCCGCCGACGACGATGACGCCCTCGCCCCCCGCGGGTGGGCCGGCGGTGGCGAGCGATCTGAACACCGCGGGCAAGAAGTCCGGGCTGCCCTGGATGTCTGGCGTCCACCCGGCGAACGAGCTGCAGCCCTACATCGACTTCGGTAACTGGCGCGGCCGGCAGATCGACCTCGCTCACGTGTTCACGGTCCGGGAGCAGGGCTGGGATCCGATCGTCGAGCCGAACTGGCCGGTGAACGACTTCGCCAGCTTCGACGGTCAGCTGGTGATCAGCCAGCCGATGTACCCGGAGGGCGCCGGCAACAACGCCGAGTGTGCCAGCGGCGCGTACAACGATCAGTGGAAGCGGTTCGGTGCGTTCCTGGTGAACAAGAACCGGGCGAACACGATCGTCCGGATCGGCTGGGAGTTCAACGGCTGGTTCATGTACTGGCACGTCGACCCCGACCCCGCGAACTGGGTCAAGTGCTTCCAGAACGTCGCGACCGCGATCCGGTCCACCGACCCGCAGGTGAAGATCGACTGGACGTTCAACGCGCACGGCTCCCCCGTCCCGGACGGGGGCTCGCCCTGGCCGGCCTACCCGGGCGACGAGTACGTCGACTACATCGGGATCGACTCGTACGACATGTTCCCGCCGTCGCCGGACGAGGCCACCTTCGACCGGCAGTGCAACGACCCGAACGGGCTCTGCTACGCGGCCAAGTACGCCCGGGAGCACGGCAAGAAGCTCTCCATCGGTGAGTGGGGCGTCACCTCCTGCTCGGGCGACCCCGGTGGTGACAACCCGCTCTACATCCGGAAGATGTGGGAGACGTTCGTCGCGAACAAGGACGTCATGGGTTACGAGGCCTACTACCACGACCCGATCATGGGGAACGTCTGTTCAACGATCATGGACGGTGGGCAGAACCCCAGCTCTGGCGCCGAGTACAAGAAGCTCTGGGACGCGGGGGTCTAGTAGTAGCCGTAGTCCGAGCCGGTGAGCCAGCCCGCTCGCGAGCGGGCTGGCTCACCGGCGGCGGCGCGCCAGCGGCGTGGGTCGGTTGGCCGACGCCGACGCCGACGCCCGGCCGTCGACGGAAGGTAGTCGGCGGAGACCGCTGCATCGTGGCGGATGGCGACCGGGCGAACACCGATCGGGTCTGTGACCGTATGACCCGTCCTGGTGTGGAACCACTACATTGCGGACAAATGTCGGAAAGACGTCAGTGCGCCGTTTGCCGGCGATCCTCCCCTTCTGGAAGGTACGGTCCGACCCGTCGACGTTCTCGCAGGTCCGGCGGCGTGTGCGCGAGCCTGGCGAGAAGTCGCCAAGCTCGCGCGGACGCGCGAGGCCCGTCGAGCCAGAAGGAGCCGCTGCCGTGCGACACTTCCCCTTCCTCGACTCGGCGGCCAGTGACGCGTTGTTCCATCTGCCCCCGGCCGAGATCACCCGCGGCGCCGACCGCCGGCTGGTCGCCACGGCGCTCGGCGCGACGCTGTACGCGCCGGGCACCCGGCCGCGGCTCGCGGACGACGTACGCCGCCAGTCGGCTGCCGGCGTCGCCTCGATGGTCCTCTGCCTCGAGGACGCGATCGCCGACCACGAGGTGGCGGCAGCCGAGGCGAACGTGGTCCATGCCCTCAACCAGCTTGGCGACGATCCGCCGATCCTCGGTGATGGCCCCGGCCTGCTGTTCGTGCGGGTGCGCGCGGCCGAGCAGATTCCCGCGCTGGTCGCCGGTCTCTCAGCGTCGGCGACCGATCTGCTCGCCGGCTTCGTGCTGCCGAAGTTCGTCGAGGACAGCGGCGAGGTGGCGCTGGAAGCGGTGCTGCGGGCCGGCGACGAGGTCGGCCGGCCGCTGTGGGCCATGCCAGTGCTGGAAAGCCCGGAGGTCATCAACCGGGAGACAAGACTGGAGACGCTGCTCGGCGTGCGCCGCCTGGTCGACAAGCACGCCGACCACGTGCTCGCGGTCCGCCTCGGCGCCACCGACCTCTCCGGGCTCTACGGGCTTCGCCGCGACCGCGACCTGACCATCTACGACATCGCGGTCGTGCGCGACTGCATCGCCGACATCGTCAACGTCTGCGCGCGCGGCGGCGACCACGTCGTCACCGGGCCGGTCTGGGAGTACTTCGCCCAGCCCGAACGGCTGTTCGCGAGCACGCTGCGGGTCACGCCCTTCGCCACCGCCGACCTCGCCGACCCGGTCGTCCAGGGCCCCGCGCTACGCCGCGACCTGGTCTCCGCCGACCTCGACCGGCTCATCAAGGAGGTCGTGCTGGACAAGGCGAACGGACTGGTCGGCAAGACCGTCATCCACCCCAGCCACGTCGCCGCCGTCCACGCTCTCTACGTCGTCACCCATGAGGAGTACGAGGACGCGCGGACGGTGCTCGCCGGCGAGGCGGGCGGCGTCCAGCCCAGTCGCTACGCGAACAAGATGAACGAGCTACGCCCGCACAGGATCTGGGCGCAGGCCGTGCTGCGCCGGGCCGCCGCCTTCGGTGTGCTGCGCGAGGGACACACCTTCGTCGACGTGCTCGCGGCCAGCCAGGCGGTGGCCGCTTGAGGCCGCCGGCATCTGGCAGTTCGGCATCTGGCGGTTCGAGATCTGGCGGTTCGGCGGCTGAAGGACTGGTGGCTGCCGGCTCGGTGAAGGACACCGCGGTTCGCGAGGTGCGCCCGGCGGGCGGCGGCGCTGTGGCGGGCATCTCGGCGCCCGGAGCCCCCACGACCAGCCATTTCCCGGATGGTGGACCCGTGTCGGACAGCCTCCCGCCCGCCGGTTCGACGGCCGGCACCTCCACAGTCACCCGACGTGCGGCCGGGGCCGGCGCGGACGCCGGCGCGGAAGAAGACGACGGCTGGCTGTGGGCGGCGCTCGGCCTGGAGACCGAGGTGACCGAAGACGCCACCGGCGCGGGCCTGCGCGGCATCGTCGGCCTGGCGCTGCGGCGCAACCCGCGCCGCGCGCACCTGCTGGTGAGTCGGGTCCTCGGCAAACACCTGCCGGTCCGGCCCGAGAGCGCGCTCGCCGCCGCGGCCGCGCTCGCCGCGCGCGCCCGTGACCTCGGCGCCGCCGGACGGGCCGGCGGCGCGCCGTTCGTCCTCGGCTACTGCGAGACCGCGACCGCGCTCGGGCACGCCGTCGCCGACGGCTTCCCCGACGCCGACTACCTGCACACCACCCGCCGCGCGGTCGCCGGGATGCGCTCCGAGCTGGAGCTCGCCGAGACGCACTCGCACGCCGTCCAGCACTGGCTGCTGCCCGCCGACCCGCGGCTGCTGACCGACCCGCGCCCGTTGCTGCTCGTCGACGACGAGCTGTCCACCGGCAACACCGCGCTCGGCACCATCCGGGCGCTGCATGCGCTCGCCCCGCGCCCCGCCTACACGGTCGTGACCCTGCTGGATGCCCGGCCGGCGGCGTCGCGGGCGCGTTTCGACGAGCTCGCGGACGAGCTGGGCGTGCCCGTCGACGTGGTCTCGCTGGTGTCGGCGACCGTCACGCTGCCGGCGGACGTGGCCGACCGCGCTCGAGCGCTGCGTGAACGTCATGGTGGTGCGAACGGGGCCGTGGACGCGACTCGCGTCGACGCGAGTGGTGGGGCGGCGCTGCCGCCGGCGGGCCCGGCGACCGGGCCTGGCGCGCTGGCCCCGGTGACATGGCTGCGCCCGCCCTGGCCGGCCGGGCTGCCCGACGGCGGCCGCCACGGCTGGGCGCCGCGGCACCGCGGGCCACTCGACGAGGCGGTCGTCGACGTGGCCGCCGCCCTCGCGGCCCGGCTGGACCAGCCGGGCGGCCGGACACTCGTGCTGGGGACGGAGGAGCTCATGTACACCCCGATGCGGCTTGCCTCGGCGCTCGGCCAGGCAACCGGAGGCGACGTGCGCTACCAGTCGACCACCCGGTCGCCGGTGTACGCCCTCGACGTGCCGGGCTATGCGATCCGGTGCGCGCTGGAGTTCCCGGCTCCGGACGACCCCGGCCGTGCCAGCCAGGTCTACAACGTCGCTCCTGGCCGCTATGACGACATCGTCGTGGTCGTCGACGACGGCACGGACGCGGCCGCGCCGGCCGCCGGCGACGGTCCGGCCCCAGCCGGCCTGGTCGAGGCGCTGCGCCGGTGCGCACCGGTCACCGTCGCGACCCTGCCGTCCTTCGCACCGGCAGGCGCCCGATGACCGCCACCACCGCCACCACCGCCACTACCCCCGCGGCCTCCGCGGCCTCCGCCGCCACGGCGGCGACCGGGGCGCCGACCGTCCCGCCAACGACCGGTCTGCCCGCCGCGGGCCCGGTGCCGGCGGACGCGCCCCCGGGCGCCGGGCTGCCGGGCACGATCGGCTCGGGCTCCTACGACCCGGCGGACGTCACGTTCCTGCTCAAGGACCTCTCGGCGGTCGCCCTCGAGCGCCCGACCGAGGACCGCGAGGAGGACATGCAACGCGGGCGGCACTACTCCGAGGACCTGCCGGTCGAGTACCAGCCGGACGAGCGCTACCTGGTGCTCTACCGCGAGGCGCTGGAGCGCTCGGCGACCCGGGTGGCGCTGGCCGTCGGCCTGGTCTCCGAGCTGGTGCGGGTCGCCAAGCCCGCGCCGGTGCTGGTCTCGATCGCGCGGGCCGGCACGCCGATCGGCATCCTGATGCGCCGCTGGTACGCGTTCCGCTACGGCCTCGACGTGCCGCATTACGCCATCTCGGTGATCAAGGATCGTGGCGTCGACCTCAACGCGGTGCGCTTCCTGACCGATCGGCACGACCCGGCCGCCCTCCAGTTCGTCGACGGCTGGACCGGCAAGGGCGTCATGACCCGGGTGCTCACCGAGACCGTGGTGCCGCTCGGCCTGGACGACACCCTGGCGGTGCTCGCCGACCCGGCCCGGTGCGTGCCGCTCTACGGCACCCGCGACGACTTCCTCATCCCCAGCGCCTGCCTGAACTCGACGGTCAGCGGCCTGGTCAGCCGGACCGTGCTGAACGCCGAGCACATCGGCCCCGACGACTTCCACGGCGCCAAGTACTACCGCGACCTGGAGCCCCACGACCTGTCCCGCCACTTCATCGAGACGGTCGTCGCCCGCTTCGCCGACGTCGCGGCCGAGGTCGCCGAGACCTGGCCGCGGCTGTGGGCCGGCGACCGGGCGCCCACCTGGGAGGGCTGGGCCGCGGTCGAGCGGATCGCCGAGCGGTACGAGATCCCTGACGTGGCGATGGTGAAGCCGGGTGTGGGCGAGGCGACCCGCGTGCTGCTGCGCCGCGTGCCGTGGCGGGTGCTGATCGCCCCCGACCGGGCAGGGGAGCTCGCGCACGTGCTGGCCCTTGCTGAGTCACGCGGGGTGCCGGTAGAGGAGATGCCCGGCCTGCCGTTCTCCTGCGTCGGCCTCGTCCGCCCGGTGCGCGCCGACGGGGAGGCCCCGGAGTTCCACACCGCGCAGTCCCGCTACCGGCCCCCGGCTGCCGAGGCCGAGGCCGGTCCGTGAGCGTCGCCGGGCAGGGTGGGCGCTGGCTGGTGGCGTGCGACCTCGACCAGACGCTGATCTTCTCGCGGCGTTCGTTCCGGCTGCCCGACGGCGCCGCCGAGCCGCCGCTGGTCACCGTCGAGCATCTGGACGGCAAGCCGGCGACGTTCATGACGCCGGCGGCGTTCGCCCACGTCGCCGAACTGCACCGACGTGCGGTGCTCGTGCCGGTGACCACACGCACGCTCGGCCAGTATGGCCGGATAGACCTCGGGGTGAAGCCGCGCTTCGCGGTCGCCGCCAACGGTGGCCATGTGCTCGTCGACGGCGAGCTGGACCCGGCGTGGGCAGCGACCATCGCCGAGCGGCTGCGCGGCTGCGCGCCCTTGGCGGACCTGCTCGCCGTCGCCGAGCGGCTGGCGGTCGGCGGCTGGTGCCGTCTGGTCCGGGTCGCCGACGATCTGTTCATCTACCTGGTCGCCCACGAGCGCGACGGCATCCCCGACCTCACCGCGGTGACCGCCGAGGTCGAGGCCGCCGGCTGGACCGTCTCCGTGCAGGGCCGGAAGGTCTACTTCGTCCCGGCCGTGCTGACCAAGCAGGCCGCGCTCGCCGAGGTCGCCCGCCGCGCGGGCGCCGGCAAGGTCGCCGCCGCCGGCGACTCGCTACTGGACGCCCCGATGCTGCTCGCGGCCGACGTCGCCGTCCGCCCCGCCCACGGCGAGCTCCACGACCGCGCCTGGACCGCCCCCAACCTCCACGTCACCACCGCCCCCGGCCTCCTCGCCGGTGAGGAGCTGCTGGGCCACCTCACCGGCTTGGTCACCGGCGCCCCGGCGCTCCCCGCCGCCCAGGCGTGACGCCCGGACCAGGGCACCCCTAGATCATCTAGCCGCTCGGGGGCTCGGCCGCCCGTCGCCGGGCGCGGCGCGGCGCGACGCGGCGGGGTCCCCGCTGGGGCCGGCCGCTGGGCGCGCAGGCCGTACCGTCCGGCGAGGTAGCAATCGACGCGTCGTTCACGTTCGTGGTAGACCCGGACCAGTCCCTGGGCTCAGCCGGGCCGGCGCTCAAGGGCCGGCTGCCGAGGCGCAGTCTCGCCGGTGCCGCCCCGAGGCCTGGCGGCGGCGCGGCACGGCGGCCGGGCCCGTGACGACGCCCCGACGGGGCGGCCCGGAACCGGAAGCGGGCGGTCAGACTCCCTCGAAGACGTAGGAGGACGCGTGAGCACCACCAGCGAGAGTGACATCAGCCAGGCGGCCAACGCCGGAGCACCCGCCGGCACGCTCGAGGCGGAGCTGGAGCGGCTGCTCACCGTCGAGAGCTTCGACCCGCCGGCCGGCTTCACCCGCCGCCACCCGGTCGAGGCCGACGCCGCCGCGGCCGCGGCCGACCCGGTCGCCTTCTGGGCGGACAAGGCCCGTGAGCTGCTGAACTGGGACCGGCCGTTCACCACCGTCCTGAACGACGCGAACCCGCCCTTCTACACGTGGTTCGAGGACGGCGCGCTGAACCTGTCCGCGAACTGCCTGGACCGGCACATCGCCGCCGGCCGGGGCGACCGGGTCGCGTTCTACTGGGCCGGCGAGGAGGGGGAGCGGCGCACCATCACCTACGCCGACCTGCTCGACGAGACGCAGCGGCTCGCGAACGGGCTGCGCACGCTGGGCGTCGGCCAGGGCGACGTCGTCGGCATCTTCCTGCCGATGATTCCGCAGGTCGCCGCCGCGATGCTCGCCTGTGCCCGGATCGGCGCGGTGCACAACGTCGTCTTCGGCGGGTTCGCGCCGTCCGCGGTCCGGGAGCGGATGGAGGTCTCCGACGCGAAGGTGCTGATCACCGTTGACGGTGCGCGCCGCAAGAGCCGTACCGCGCCGGTGAAGAGCGCGGTCGACGCCGAGATGGGCGAGCTGGCGAGCATCGAGCACATCATCGTCGTCGAGGCGGTCGGTGCGGCCAGCCTCGGCGGCGAGCGTGCGCCGATGACGCCTGGCCGGGACGTCTGGTACGAGGAGCTCGTCGCCGCGGCCGACCCGGTGTGCCCGCCGGAGCCGATGTCCGCCGAGGCCCCGCTGTTCATCCTGTACAGCTCGGGCTCGACGGCGAAGCCGAAGGGCATCCTGCACAGCACCGCCGGCTACCTGCTGGGCGCGACGTACACCTACCGCACGGTCTTCGACATCGACCCGGCGAACGACGTCTACTGGTGCTCCGCCGACGTCGGCTGGATCACCGGCCACTCGTACATCATCTACGGCCCGCTGTCGAACGGCGCGACCAGCGTGATGTACGAGGGCGCGCCGGACTACCCGGACTTCGATGTCTGGTGGCGGCTCATCGACGAGTACAAGGTCACCGTCTTCTACACCGCGCCGACAGCGATCCGGGCATGCATGAAGTGGGGTGCCGAGTACCCGGACCGGCACGACCTGAGCTCGCTGCGCCTGCTCGGCACCGTCGGCGAGCCGATCAACCCGAAGGCCTGGCTCTGGTACCACAAGGTGATCGGTGGCGGGAGGTGTCCCATCGTCGACACCTGGTGGCAGACGGAGACTGGCGCCATCATGATCTCCCCGGTTCCCGGGGTCACGTCGACGAAGCCCGGTTCCGCGACGAGGCCGCTGCCCGGCTACAGCCCGGCCCTGGTGACCGAGAGCGGCCAGCCGCTTTCCGAGGGCGTCGGGGTCCTGGTGGTCACCAAGCCGTGGCCGTCGATGCTGCGGACGCTTTACAAGGACGACGAGCGTTTCGTCGAGACTTACTTCTCCCGGTTCGGCCCGAGGACTTATCTCGTCGGGGACGCGGCCCGGCTTGACAAGGACGGCTATTTCTGGATCATCGGCCGGATCGACGACGTCATCAACGTCTCCGGGCACCGGCTGTCCACAGCCGAGGTCGAGTCGGCGATCGTCTCGCACGAGGCGGTCGCGGAGGCGGCGGTGGTCGCCCAGGCCGACGAGCAGACCGGCCAGGCGATCGTGGCGTTCGTGACGCTCGCCGGGGACCGGGTCGGTAACGACGCGATGGTCGCCGACCTGCGTGACCACGTCGCCGTGAAGATCGGCAAGCTGGCCCGGCCGAGACGGATCATCTGGGCCGACGACCTGCCGAAGACCAGGTCCGGCAAGATCATGCGCCGGCTGCTGCGGGACGTCGCCGAGGGCCGCGCCCTCGGTGACGTGACGACGCTGCGCGACCCCGCGGTCATGGCGGCCCTGGCGGCCAAGGTCACCGAGGCCGACCCCGACGACTAGCTGTGTTTATGGTTCGCTCCGTCCGGACACGGCGCTCCGGCCCCTTGCTCGCTTCGCTTCGCAAGGGACCTCCGCGCCGTGTCCTCCTCCGCTCACGGGCCCTCCGGCGACCTCGCTGCGGCCCAACCCCCTTCGCTTCGCTCGGGGGCCGGGCCTCCGCGAGGACGCCTCCGGGCCCAGCTCGGTCGCGTGCCGCTGCACGTTGCGAGGCGCGCTCCGGCCCCTTGCTCGCTTGCTTCGCTCGGGGGCCGGGCCTCCGCGAGGACGCCTCCGGGCCCAGCGTGGTGACGTGCCGCTGCACGGCACGACCGACGCCAGGGCCTGTCGGACGGTTGCACGTCGCTTCGCTCGTGGGGCGACAGCCCTAGGGCGTGTGATCAGACCTCCGCCCACGAGCGAAGCGAAGTGGCCACGCACCAGCGTGATCTCGATTCGCAACGTGCAGCGGAAAGCAACCGAGCTGGGCCCGTAGGCGCGCCTCCGCGGAGGCCCGGCCATCGAGCGAAGCGAGATGGTTGGGCCGCAGCGGAGGTCGCCGGAGGGCCCGTCCGCGGAGGAGGACAGCGCGCGGAGGTCCCTTGCGAAGCGAAGCGAGCAAGGGGCCGGAGCGCGCTGCCCGCACGGAGCGGACCAATGTCACCGTGCCCGGACGGAGCGGACCAGGAACACAGCCCGAAGGTGGAATTGGCAACAGATCCTGGAATGGCCTGCTTTCGCCGCATCGGCAGGCCATTCCACGCATGCGCGCACAGCGTTTTCCTGTTGGTAACCCAGGCGCGAGACCCGAGTGCGGCCAGTTCACGCGCACTGTCTAGGCTCCCGTCTTCGTGAGAGCACTCCGACGTTTCACTGTCCGCGCGCAGCTTCCCGAGCAGCTTGCTCCGCTCGCCGATCTGGTCCTGAACCTCCGCTGGTCGTGGCACCCGGAGACTCTCGACCTGTTCGAGTCCGTCGACCCGGAGCTGTGGCGGGCGACGAAGGGCGACCCGGTCCGACTGCTCGGCGAGGTCGACCACAGCCGGCTGGTCGCGCTCGCCGGTGACCGCCGCTTCCTGCGCCGCCTCTCCGACGCCTCGGACGAGCTGCAGGAGTACCTGAACGCCCGCCTGTGGTACCAGGAGCGGGAACTTCCCGGCGCGCCGTCGGCGATCGCCTACTTCTCACCGGAGTTCGGCATCACCGAGGTGCTGCCGCAGTACTCCGGTGGTCTCGGCATCCTCGCCGGTGACCATCTCAAGACCGCCAGCGACCTCGGTGTGCCGATCATCGGCGTCGGGCTGCTCTACCGGGCCGGCTACTTCGTCCAGTCGCTGTCCCGGGACGGCTGGCAGCAGGAGCGCTACCCCGGCATCGACCCGCACGGGCTGCCGCTCACCCAGCTGACCGACGCCGCCGGCGTCCCGCAGAAGGTGGCCGTCGGCCTGCCCGAGGGCCGGACGCTGCACGCCCAGATCTGGAAGGCGCAGGTGGGGCGCGTCCCGTTGCTGTTGCTCGACTCGGACGTCGAGGACAACCAGCCGGGCGAGCGCGGCGTCACCGACCGCCTGTACGGCGGCGGCACCGACCACCGGCTGCTGCAGGAGATGCTGCTCGGCATCGGCGGCGTCCGCGCCCTGCGGGTGTACGCCGAGGTCACCGGCACCCCGGCGCCGGACGTCTACCACACCAACGAGGGCCACGCCGGCTTCCTCGGCCTGGAGCGGATCCGCGAGCTGGTCGCCGGCGGGCTGACCTTCGACGAGGCGCTGGAGGCCGCCCGCGCGGGCACGCTGTTCACCACCCACACCCCGGTCCCGGCCGGCATCGACCGGTTCCCGAAGGACATGGTCGCCCGCCACTTCGGTGGCGACAACGCCTGGGACGGCGTGCCCGTCGAGCGGGTGCTGGAGCTCGGCGCCGAGCCCGACCCGAACGTGTTCAACATGGCGCACATGGGCCTGCGCCTCGCGCAGCGTTCCAACGGCGTGAGCGCGCTGCACGGCATCGTCAGCCGGGAGATGTTCAACGCCCTGTGGCCCGGGTTCGACCCGGCCGACGTGCCGATCGGCTCGGTCACCAACGGCGTGCACGCGCCGACCTGGGTCTCCCGGACGCTCATCGAGCTGGCCGACCGCGACCCGGAGCCCCCGCTGCTGTCCACCGACGGCCAGGGCTTCGCGAAGATCGACAAGATCTCCGACGAGGTGCTCTGGTCGACCCGTCGCGAGCTGCGCGAGGGCCTGGTCGCCGAGGTCCGCCGCCGGCTGCGCGCCTCCTGGCTCGCCCGCGGCGCCGCCTCCGGCGAGCTCGACTGGGTCGAGAGCGTCTTCGACCCGGACGTCCTGACAATCGGCTTCGCTCGGCGGGTGCCGTCGTACAAGCGGCTCACGCTGATGCTGCACGACCGGGAGCGGCTCACCCGGCTGCTGCTGCACGCCGACCGGCCGATCCAGCTGGTCATCGCCGGCAAGGCGCACCCGGCCGACGACGGCGGCAAGCAGCTCGTCCAGCAGATCGTCCACTTCGCCGACGACCCCGCCGTGCGCCACCGGATCGTCTTCCTGCCCGACTACGACATCGGCATGGCCCGCTACCTGTACGCCGGTTGCGACGTCTGGCTGAACAACCCGCTGCGCCCGCTCGAGGCCTGCGGCACGTCCGGGATGAAGTCCGCGCTCAACGGCGGCCTGAACCTCTCCATCCGGGACGGCTGGTGGGACGAGATGTTCGACGGCCAGAACGGCTGGGCGATTCCCACCGCGGACGGCGTCGAGGACCCGGAGCGGCGCGACGCGATCGAGTCCGCGGCGCTCTACGACCTGCTGGAGAACGCGGTCGCCGCCCGGTTCTACGACCGGGCCGACGGGGTGCCGCGCCGCTGGACGGCGATGGTCCGCCACACCCTGTCGACCCTCGGGCCGAAGGTGCTCGCGACGCGCATGGTCCAGGAGTACGTCGAGAAGTACTACGTACCCGCCGGCGTGTCCGCGCGGGCGGCGTCGACGGACGGCTTCGGGGGCGCCAGGAGCCTGTCCGGGTGGAAGGCGAAGGTGCGTTCGGCCTGGTCGGGTGTGCGGGTCGTCAACGTCGACTCCACTGGCCTCGGTGACACCCCGCAGGTCGGCCAGGAGCTGGTGGTGCGCGCGACCGTCGAGCTCGGCGGCTTGGACGTCTCCGACGTCGTCGTGCGCGTCTCCTACGGCCGGGTCGACGAGACCGACCGGCTGCTCGACCCGGCGACCCTCGCCCTCAGCCCGACGGGCGACGCCGAGGGCGGCGGTCACCGCTTCGAGGGCACCATCCCGCTCTCCCGCACCGGCCCCTTCGGCTACACGGTCAACGTTCTGCCCGCCCACTCGCTGCTGGCCACGTCCGCCGAGGTCGGCCTGATCACCACCCCCTGAGCGGAGATACCGTTCACTGACCGACTCGTCCGGCTCGCGGCCGGGCCGCCCGCATGGGCGGCCCGGCCGCGGCCGCGTGCGCTGGCCCGCGCCGGCTGCTTCCCGCCTCTCCTGCGCGTGCGTGCGTTACCTGTGTGCGCGCAGGACCAGGACGGAGTACCAGCCGGCGCGCAGCGTGTCGCCGGCGGCGTAGGTGGCCACGGGCTTGCCCGGGCCCTCGACCGCGGCGCGCAGCCCGGAGAGATCGGTGGCGGCGGTGTCGAGGAGCAGGTCGTAGCTCGCGGCCCAGGGAGCCTGCGGGAGGCGGATGTCGATGTCCTGTTCGCCGAGCGCCAGGATCAGCAGCAGGCTGTCGCTGGTGGCCGGTGCGCCGTCCTGGCCGAGCCAGGCGAGGCTGTCGCCGGAGACGAAGGCGACGACGGCGGACGGGTGGGGCGCGTTCCAGTCCGCGTCGGACATCTGGGTGCCGTCGGCGAGGAACCAGGTCATGTCGGCGCGGTGGGTCTCGCTGGACTGGCCGCCGTGGAAGAACTGCCCGCGGCGCAGCGCGGGCGTGGCCCGGCGCAGCGCCAGCAGGCCGGACACCAGCTCGGGCAGGTCCTGGTCCGCACCGGCCGGGTCGGGTACCGGCCACTCCCGTGTCGGCGGCCCGGCGTCGTCGCGGTCACGCTCCCGGCCGGCGTCGCTCGCGTCGCCGCCGTCTGGGCGGCCCGTGCCGTCCGTTCCGTCGGCCGCGACGGCACGGTCCGAGCGGCGTGACCACCAGCCGCCGCGGCCGGCCCGCCCGCCGGGACGGGCCGCCGGCCAGGCGAGCCAGGACGTCGGGTTGTCCTGGCAGTAGGCGTTGTTGTTGCCGCCCTGCGAACGGCCGAGCTCGTCGCCCGCCGCCAGCATCGGCACCCCGGTGGACAGCAGCAGCGTCGCGAGCATCGCGCGGCGCGCCCGTCGGCGTCGCTCCAGCACCACCGGGTCGTCGGTCGGGCCCTCGACGCCGTGGTTGGTGGACCGGTTGTTGTTGTCGCCGTCCCGGTTCTCCTCCAGGTTCGCCTCGTTGTGCTTGTGGTCGTAGGAGACCAGGTCGGCGAGCGTGAAGCCGTCGTGCGCGGTGACGAAGTTGACCGACGAGCACGGTGGGCGACCACCGTGCTCGAACAGGTCGGACGAGGCGGTGATCCGGTAACCGAGGTCGGCGACGCTGGGCGCCCGGCCGCTCCAGGTGTCGCGCACGGTCGCGCGGAACCGGTCGTTCCACTCGGCCCAGGGCGACGGGAACGCGCCGACCTGGTAGCCGCCCCAGCCGACGTCCCACGGCTCGGCGATCAGCTTCACCTGGCTGAGCACCGGATCCTGGCCGATCGCGGTGAGCAGCGGCGCGGCCGGGTCGAAACTGTCGGGATTGCGTGCGAGGGCGGCGGCGAGGTCGAAGCGGAATCCGTCGACGCCCATCTCGGTCACCCAGTACCGCAGCGAGTCGCAGACGAGCCGCACGACGTGCGGGTTCGTGACGTTCAGCGTGTTGCCGCAGCCGGTGACATCGCGGTAGCGGCGCGGGTCGGTGGGCTCGAGCCGGTAGTAGACGGTGTTGTCCAGGCCCCGCATCGACAGCGTCGGGCCACGCTCGTCCTGCTCGGCGGTGTGGTTGTAGACGACGTCCAGCAGCACCTCGATGCCCGCGTCGTGCAGCGCGGCGACCATCGCACGGAACTCGGTGACCGGGTCGTCGGTGGCGGCGTAACCGGGGTGCGGGGCGAAGAAGCCGACGGAGTTGTAGCCCCAGAAGTTCGTCAGGCCGCGGTCGAGCAGGACCGGCTCGGAGACGAATGCATGCACGGGGAGCAGCTCGACGGCGGTGATCCCGAGGCCGGTCAGGTGCTCGACGACGGCTGGGTGGGCGAGACCGGCGTAGGTGCCGCGCAGCGCCGGCGGCAGGCCCGGATGCAGGCGGGTGAAGCCACGGACGTGCAGCTCGTAGATCACCGTGTCCCGCCAGGGGACGCCCGGCCGGTTGCGGGTCGGGTCGGCGGGCGCGAGCGTGCCGCCGCGCCAGCCGGGCGCCGGGGAACGCCCGGCGGCGGCGCTTGGCGGCGCGGTGACGACGCCGACCGGCACGAAGGGCGTCGAGTCCTGGCTGTCGGCGGTGTAGCCGTAAGGATCTCCGTCGGCGTAGCCGAAGACCGCGGGGTGTGGCTCCAGTACGCCCTCGACCCGCCGGGCGTACGGGTCCAGCAGCAGCTTCGCCGGGTTGTAGCGCAGGCCGCGCGCCGGATCGTACGGCCCGTGCGCGCGCAGCCCGTAACGCTGGCCGGGGCGCACGCCGGGAATGTAGCCATGCCAGACGCCGCCGCATCGTTCGGGCAGCCGGAACCGGGCCTCGGCGGCCGCGTCCTCGCCGCCGGTCGCCGCCGGCGTGGCGCCCAGCACGCAGAACTCGACGGCGTCGGCGCCAGGGGCGACGACGGCGACGTTGACCCCGCCGGCGTCGGGCAGCACGCCTAGCGGGTACGGCGCACCGGGAAGCACCCGGAGCGGGTCATGACTCCCGAGAGCTGGGTCGAACGTGTACGACACATCGGCGACGCTAACGGAACGCATTGATCACGTCCGGGTGAACGGTGGGCCTGTGGAGGACCAACTGTGGTGCTCCTGCTTGCTCGGGGAATATTCCAGCAGCCGACGGGCGCGGACCGCAGTTGCGGGAGCCGCGTGAAATGCGTCACCACTGTCGGGCCGGCGTAGGCCGCCGTACGGTGCGATGGTCGTCGGCACAGGAGGTGCCGTGGCCGCGCTCACTGTCCGCCTGGTCGTCGCCCGGGCGGGAGGTGGGCGCGGCGCGGCTCAGGGATGGCGGGACGAGGAGGTCGGCCGGTGGCGGTCGTACGACTAGAGGTTGCGGACTCGGTGGGGACCATCCGGCTGGACCGGCCGAAGGTGAACGCCCTGAACGGCGAGCTCACGGCGGAGCTCCGGGAGGTGGCGCTGGAGGTGTCCGGGCGGGCCGACATCCACGCCGTCGTGATCTACGGTGGCGAGCGGGTGTTCGCGGCCGGCGCCGACATCAAGGAGATGGCGACCAAGGACCGCGCCGGCATCACGAGCTGGGCGACCGAGCTCACCGCGACGTTCGAGATCGTCGCCCGCCTTCCCAAGCCGGTGTTCGCCGCGGTGACGGGCTACGCGCTCGGCGGCGGCCTGGAGCTGGCGCTGTGCGCCGACTTCCGGATCCTCGCCGACAACGCCAAGGTCGGCCAGCCGGAGATCCTGCTCGGGGTGATCCCCGGCGCCGGTGGCACCCAGCGGCTGGCGCGGCTGGTGGGGCCGGCCAGGGCCAAGGAGCTGGTCTTCTCCGGCCGCCAGATCGGCGCCGAGGAGGCGCTGGCGATCGGCCTGGCCGACGCCGTCGTCCCGGCGGCCGAGACCTATGCCGAGGCGGTGCGGCGGGCTCAGCAGTACGTCGCCGGCCCGGCGCTCGCCCTGGCGGCGGCCAAGCGGGCCATCGACGACGGCCTGGAGATGGGCCTGTCGGAGGCGCTGCGGCTGGAGACCGGCCTGTTCACCGGCCTGTTCGGCACCGAGGACCAGAAGAACGGCATGGAGTCGTTCCAGCAGAGCGGTCCCGGCAAGGCCACGTTCGTCGGCCGGTAGGACGCGCCGGGGGCGGGGCGCAGCGCCCCGCCCCCGGCGCAGCGGAACCAACGGTCGTCCCGTCATGTTGTTGCATGCCGAGGCGGGGCGCTGGACGCGCCTGCCTCGTGTCGGGCGCCGAGGGCGCCCTCCGGCGTGTTTCCGGGGTGAGGCCAGATGGTGGTGGTTGGTCTGGTCTGAGGTTGGTGTGGTGGTTGCTTGGGCG
>Ga0068859_100001719_pt1 | contig 22335 bp, 31 predicted proteins | sample KBSSwiS22_FD_66585 | JGI IMG/M metagenome (GOLD analysis project Ga0068859, IMG submission 66585) | Switchgrass rhizosphere microbial communities from Kellogg Biological Station, Michigan, USA - KBS Switchgrass S2-2 | ecosystem: Host-associated > Plants > Roots > Rhizosphere > Soil ...
CATGTCAGCTCCCCTTAGCTTTGATTAGTGCATCGAGACGGGCCTTCGCGGCATCGTCGGCCGCCACGAGCGTATTGAGCTCATTGTCGGTGACGTCCCTGCCCTCCGCGTGGGCCTTGGCGAGCAGCGCACTAAACTGCTGTACTTGGGTCGTGGCCTGCAGGAGGAGCTGCGTGAGTAACAAGGCGTTGCCCATGGTCATGCACCTTTTGTGTGGGACTGCAGATATGCTTGCAATGCGGTCAGTCCAGTTACGACAGCGTCGAGCTTGGCATCCCCAACGGTCGGGTTCGTCGCATGGATCTGGCGCGCGAGGTCGAGGCCAGTGCGGGCGTTATCCAGCTGCGATTGAATCTGCTGCGCTTCCTGTGCTGACACCTTGCCGGAGGTCAGCAGGGTTGCGGTCGTGTCGCGCGCCGCGGTCACCGTTGAGTACCCGGCAGCAAGTCTCTCGTTAAAGGTCTGAGGCGTGGCAACACCGAGCGTCTGGCACGCAGTCAGGGTGATGAGCAGGGCCGCCCAGAAGGCGGCGTAGATCGGTTTACGGAGCATTTTGTTTTGTCTCTGGTGGTGGTGGATCTGAGGTGCGTTGACGCATGAACCAGAAGGCGGCCACGAGCATGATGAGATCCTTCAGGCCGCTTGCGGTGCCGGGAGTGACGAGCTTCATTCCTTCGCCGACAACGACGCCGAAATAACCCACGAAGATGAGGTAGCTAAGTCCAACCTGAGCGGTGGCGACGGCATGGTGGGAGAACTTCATAGCCACTCCCCGGTACGAAACATCTGCATCTGACGTTGGGCGCGAGCAGGCGTCTGCCTGGCCCACAATGAGTCCAATCCGGCATCCGCAGCTGCGTTGTACTCGCCAGCGGCGACGGCATTACGGAAGTTCGTCCAGGCCGCCAGTGAGCCCAATTGAAAGCACATCGAGATAAGGACCGCCTGCCGCACCTCGTTGCACTGCTCAAAGCCTGCGAGCCCCCCTGCTCGTTCACGAGCTGACTTCAGGTCGTGTTCGAGCTGCGCGTCGATCGCTTCATCACACAGCCTTCCGCCCTTACGCTGGTCGATCAGACAGCCGACTCCGATCGTGAGATAGCCCAGTTTGTCCGGGTACGCGTACGGAACGCGCCCCTCTTCCTCCGAGACCAACTTGAAAGCGAGATCGTTCATTAGTCTCTCTCGAGCTTCGGCAGATCGAGCCCCATTTCCTTCGCGATGAGCGCGATGCACAGGAGCGCGTACTGCACATGCTGGGCATGGGAGTGCTTCGCCTTGCGTAGTTGGCGGATCTCGTAGAGGAGACCGCCGTAGAGCAAGGCGAGTACGCCGAGCAGGAGCTGTTGAACGAGGTCGCCCATTTGAGCTACGGATTCTCCGCGCTCATCACGGCCTTATCGAGCGCCCAACAGATAAAGATCTTCTCATCGAAGGTGAAGCTCGAAGGTACCGGGCGATTGCGAAACTCATCGATACGCGCGAGCTGATGCGGCGTGAAGTGGTCACGCACGCCCGCATACTCCACGCTGGCGGGGTCGAAGATTTCGAGCAGCGAGTTCTGAATGATGACGATCGAGTGGCTCACTTGGACTCTTCCTCTGCATGTACGTTGGTTTCGATGCCGCGTTTGGCAAGCGCGTTCTGCATGACGCGAATGTCCTCGCGTGCGAGAGCCGAATTTCGCTCGGCGATCTGGACCCGATCTCTCAAAGCCTCGGTGCGCTCGCTATAGACCATGGGCAACACAATCGCCATGCCGAAAGCCATTGCCGAGAACACCAGTGCGATGACAGCCAGATAAAGGCCGGTGCGGTCGTGGATCGTGGCTTCCCCGCCGTGTGCGATATTCCCAGTGTTCTCTTTGCTCGACTTGTCTGGCGACTGGTGCTGTCGATTCATGGTCGGTTCATTCATGGGCGCCTCAGCTGCTGGATGAGTGTGTCCACCTGATTTTGCAGTCTGGCGATCTGGGTTGTCTGCGCATTTTGATTCGCTTCGAGTGCTGACATCTTCCCGTAGACAGCTACTCCACCACACACGCCCATGAGGGCAAGGCCACCACAAAGGGTCACGAGCCACTTCTGCCAGGCGTTACCGTTGTCTCCATTACTGTAGTGCCGGTGCCCGCCGTACTTGATTGCCAGGCGAACGATGCGGTCGATGTCCTCATCCCCTAGCAGGGGCGCGTCAGGATCAGGCCCGCGGTCCTTGTCGTTTCTTATGCTCATCGTGATGCCTAATGGGGCGGTTCGCTCATCAGGAAACCTTCACGGCGGCAAGGTAGCCTCTATAGGCGAGATTGCCCGCACCTGAGAATTTCAGGAACACCCGTAAGTAGATCGTCTGAGCACTGCTCGTCGTGTTCTGATATAGCCTCATGCACGATAGGCGCAGATCCATGCTGCTGCCGGGGTTGTAGGTCTGCTCGTCGGCGCCCTGGAAGAAGCTGCTCGTGCTGGTCTGCGATCCTGAATCGCCGACGTTTGTGGTGATACAACAGGCTGCCTGCTGCATTCCGCTGGCGGTGGACTGTAACGTTTGCGCCGTGGCAAAGATCATCCATGCCCCCGGCGGCAGGCTCAGCGATGTGGCCGTCACATCGACTCCCCCGGTAGTGGATGTCAGGAGCTGCCCGCTATCGGCGAGCAGTACGCGATTGGCCAGGGGGATAGAGGGAGTGCCGAGCAGGGAATTTGACGTGCCAAATGACACGTCTATCCAGTTCGAGTTGTAGTCGATGACCGTACTGCCGCCATAGCACGACTCAACTTTAAGACCGATGCCGCTCGAGGTGGACCAGTCGAGGAATTTCCCTCCGCTGCCAAATTCCTGGTAGACGTTGATGAAGGACAGCGAGCGATTGTCCCCGCCGATCCAGATGCCTTTCGTAGACTCGATGATCGAGTTCGTTATGGAGATCGAGACGCCGTACTCGATCCATACCCCATACCCATTGGGGCAGGAACCGAACTGACACGCTCCGCTCGTGGAGACTGTCGTCGAGGGGTTACCAGAAAGATCGTAGCCTTGAATCATCAGTGAGTGAAGTCCTGCCGACAGGCAGCGCGTGGAATTGATCGAGGTGTATCCCGATCGCTCGATGTAGATATGGCAACGCTTAGCGTTCTGGAAACCGCAGTTGTGAATATCGATCACGTATGGGAACGACGGAGCAGCAGCCTTCGCCGAAACGATATCGCCTGTTTGTCCCGCCGTGACTCCATCCCATCCGCCATCCACCCGGAGATTGATGAGCCGGGTGGATCCGGTAGTGGTAATGACGTCGAACTGTGCGCTGCTTGCCTGGATGTGGATGGTTTCGCCGTATCCGTACACGTCACACAGGCTGAAATCCAGCGAACTACTGACGAGGCAGGGACCATCGTTTTCGAAGAAAACTTGCGCCTGCCGGCTCGGATAATTGAAGCGCGCGATCCGGGCTGCGGTGTTGATCGCAGCTGTCATGTCGGTCACGCCGGGGGTAGTGTTCGCGCCGTAGCGATACACATGGCCCGGTTTATAGGCGTAGTTGACCGGCGTCACCCCGGCGGCGATCTCGGCCGCGGTGCGCACCCGCGAGTCATCGAACTGATGCGTCAGGATCTTGTTAGTAATCTCGCGATGACGGCGGCGATGATTCACATCATCGAGGCCGGTCGTTGGGAGCTGCTGGAGAGGCATGCTAGGCTAACCCTCCCAACGCATTGGAGGCGTTATGACAAGAACAACGATGCTGGTAGTGATCACTATTCTGTCGGGCTGCGCGCAAATGGAGCGCGCTCTTCAGTCGCGAGTGCGGCAGAACATCGCTACGTACGAATCCAAATGCATAGCCATGCCGTTTGCTACGTATGGTTCCTGTATTCGCAATGGGCTCAACGCTGGATACCCTAACTGGAACTCCGATGAGCATGCGGATTTGGTTGAGGTGTATCTCTCTTGGCTGGACGCTGCTGGAGCGCGAGTAACTGCCGGAACTATGAGCGAGCCCGATGCACGACTCGGAGCAGCGGAGATGAAATTGAGAGTGCAGCAAATCGCTGCCGAGCGCGCCACGAACGCAGCTCTTCGGCAACAGGCTGGTATTCAACAAATGCTGGCGGGCCTCGCGCTGCTGGAGGCGTCGCAACCGGCCTACATTCAGGCTCCGGCTCAAAATCAAATCATCTGCACGCAATACCCCACGAACCGTATTTCTGGCATCACACAGACGGTTTGCCACTGACCCAATGCGCATTCTGGTCGTCATCGGCTGCTGCGCAGGAGTTACGTTGTTGCTGGGCGCAGTGAATATCTGGCTCGGCGTTCTATCGCTGCCCATCACGTACGGTCTGGCGCAGTCCTTACTGTCCAAATAAATCCTCCGCGCCCGCCTGCGAGCCCATAAGAAGTCCCGGCGGAATGCCACCGGGTGAAGCCGTTGCGAGCGCCTGGCCTGTAGGTGACAGAAGTCCGGCGCGCACGCCAAGGCGTGCAAACGGATAGATCAGCGGCCACGTGCTCTTGTCCATCACTGCGGCAAGGCCTCCAAGGGCCACGTCCGTGTTGCGAACGGAGCCACTGTCCATGAGCGGCTTGGCGACGGCAGGGAATGCCTGCCCGAACTCTGCGGCAGTTCTCAACGGGCCACTGAGGGGCTTCCCCTTCGCGAGCTGGTTCGCCAATTGAGCCGCTGAAACACTGCCAGTCTGCGGGTTCAGTGCTTTCTCAACCGTGAAAGTTTTCGCCATCAGTACACGGCCCTCTCTAAAGCGAGCGAGCAGATCCGCACCATCCTTGCCGAGACCTTCTAGGTGTCGCTCGATCTGGTCCTCGAGCACCTTCGAAAGTGCGCGCAGTCCCTTTCCTGTCTCAGCGTCACCCTTCGCATACGCGGCCGATGCGCGGTCACGCAGCACCTGAACTGCGTCGACCGCGTCACTGGCAGGGAACGAGTTCTTGAAGGATTCGGCGATGTCCTTCACTTCGGTCTGAGCGAGCTTGTCAGACACACCGCCAGCGCTCTTGAACTTCGCGAGTACTTCATCAACGCCAGTTTTAAAGGCTGCGTCAGTGTCGATCGTGCCGGTTCCACGAATAGCCCGGTTCGGCGCCGCCGCTTCTGCACGGATGTTCTTCAAAAGTTCAGGCGTGATCGCGGCGTCGTCCTCGAGACCGAGGGCGCGAGCGGCGAGCTTGTTGGTAACGCCCTCGTTCATCGCTCGAGCATCTTGGGCAAGCCCTGTCTTGCCACCGAGCGACTCGAGCATCTTGTTCGTGACGCTTGGGTTCGTCGTCGCCGGAGGAACGACGTAGCCCGCATCCTGAGACTTCTCCAGCGCCAGCTGTCTGGGTGTCGTGACAGCTCGAACGAAGCCCTCCGGAGCCTGCTGGGCAGCCTGAGGGCCGGGAATAGCTCCACCTACGAGCGCGGTGCTTGCGAACTCTGCGGCCTTACCCGGGAAAGTCTGGGGCGGCGCATACATCGCATCGATGGTGGGCCGGTACTCAGACGAGAATGAGCCGTAATTGCCTGCCTGTGGACCCTGCGGAAGCAGCGCCGCCAGCATCTCACTGTCGCCGGCTAAGTGCCGATTGGCAGCGTAGATCGCATCCGCGAACTGCGGCATGAGCTTGTTGACGCCACCCTCGGAGAGATTGCGCAGCCCGACGCCAGCGTTCGCCGCCATCTCAGGGATGCCGCCAACGGCGTTCAGCACAGGGCGCATGGCGGCGCTGAGGAAATTGCGACCGATGTCTGCGAGCGAAGTGGGCTGCTCCGGTTGCGCGGGCGGCGCGGTTCCGTTGAGTTGCGCCAGCAGCGCCGGATCGGTCACCTGAGTGGGCGCAGCCGGTCCCGGCGCATTCAGCTGCGCAAGGATTGCCGGATCTGTGACCTGCTCGCCCATTACTGCACGCGCCAGCCGTCAGGAAGGCCGGTGAGGTTGATGTAGGTGACGCCGTTGATGACCTTGGTCTGTCCCTTCGGGATCGGCGTCGGGGCGACATCCACCGGACGCGTGCCCTGAGTGTTCCCGATGTTCGTCATCGACTGACCCGCAGCACCGACCTGATCGCGGATCGCATTCTTGCGGAACTCGAACTCGGTATTGAGCCGGTTAACCACGCGCTTGATCTGCGCGGCGTTCATGTTGCCGCCGATTATTTCCTGCATCTCATGACGCGCGGAGTCGGACAGGATGCCGGTGAGGTTCGGGTTGTTGATGATGCGCGCGGCTTCCGTCTGATACTGCGCGAGTACCGATTGGAACTCCGCCTGATCTGGGTCGCCAACCGCTTTCTGCGCGCGGCGCGCATAGCCTTCGAGTACCGGGATTCCCGTGTTATCGATCTTGTCGACGAGGTCGAGCAGTCGCTGACCATTGAACTTCGCGGTCTGTTCGTAGGCTTCGATCGCATTCAGCTGCGGAACGAGCTTGTTGATGCTGCCCGCCTGCGCCTTGAACGACGCGCGCATGTTGCCGAGGTCGGCTGGGTTCATCCCGGCGTCTTTCAGCTTCTTGGCCACCGCGGAGTTGATCTGGTCCCGGCGCGCCTGACCGGCCTTCCCGAAGCTTGCGAACTGACGCATCTGGTTCGGGTCCGTCATGACGGTGGTCGCAGCGAGGTCGAGATCTTCCGGCGAGAGATCATCGCCAACCGACTGAACCGCGCTCTTCTGCTTCAGGTAATCGAGGTACGTCCCCTTAAACCCCTGCGACTGCGCGAGCTTGTAGCCCTGAATCTCTGAAGAGTCGGCCGGCGTTTTCTTCTGCGCAACCCAGTCGGAGTAGGTGCCCTTGAACCCCTGTTTCTTGGCGTACTCGTACTCGCGCACATCGGTAGGCGTATCCGATGCCTTATCCACTCGCACGAGTTTGGAGTAGTCCGGCGTTCCGCTTGCTACGGATTTTTGAAATTCGGCAACCGACTCCGGCGTGTAATCTGACGGCGTCACATTCCCAATGGCGGAAGGCTTTGCCTGCAGGGCTTTCAACTGCGCTGCGATGAGCTGCTGCTTCAGTTGCTGCTCCTGAGCGCCGGCTGCCATCTGCTGGGCGTTCAGCGCGCTCTGCGCAAAGATCTGACCGAAATTGCGCGGGGTGGTCGAGTAGCCTGAGTTGGCGAGCAACTGCAGGCCGAGGTTTCCAGCGCCTCCGAACTTGTCGAACTGGCTGAGTACGCCAGCAAGCTTGTTTTGCGGAGGCAGAGCACCGACCGGACGCTGTGTGATGACGACCGGATCGATCTGATCGTCATTGCTGCCAGTGAGGAAGTCGAGGAGCCCCATGTCAGCCTCCGTATGCGCCCAAGAGACCGCCGCCGATTGCACCCAGCCATCCGGCCCATGGCGAACTTGATCCACCCAGAGACGAGCCGAGCTGCGCGCCAGCCAGCGCTCCTCCAGCGATCGCGGCGCCAGTGTTTCGATACAGCGGTGAGGTTGTCGTAGATCCCGCGGGGATTGCCCCCACCTGACCGAGGTACTGATTCAGGGCGTTGGCAGGTTGCGCGGCGTATTCCTGCGCTAGTCCCTCGACCGATTGCCCTGCGCCTCGCAACTGGGCAAGGTCAACATAGTCCTGATTGGCAAGCGGAATCGCCTGACCGACTGCCTGCTGCTGCAGGCCGCGCTCGAACTGGTAGTTACCGCCGTAAATCTTCGTAGCCAAGTCGTTCAGCTGCTGCGAACGCAGGCCCTGCGAAGCGTCGACGTTACGGCCCGCCCCCGCGAACTGGCTCGCGAGTTGATTCTGCGTGGCGAGCGCTGCCTGGTTAAATGTGTCGGTGAGGTACGGATTGCTCCCGAGAAAACCACCCTGCAGCGACTTCGTGACGTAGTCATTGGCCGCATTGACGACCGGCGAGCCGTTCTGCGCGCGCGTTGCCGTGCCCTGAATGGCCTGTTCGCTGTAGGGCGAGAACGGCACAATCGGCGTGCCGCCGTTCTGATACAGGTCCTGCGCCTGACCGAGCCCGTACTGAAGATACGGAAGTTGCCATGCCGGAGGACCACTGGTGACTGTCTGGGTAGCCATTTCCTTTCCTCACCCTCCGAAAATCGACGTGAGAGTGTCGTTGTACTTCTGCTCCCACCCAGACTGATCGCCATCCGGATGGAAGACCGCGCCGTACCAGGTGCCGGAAAGCTCATCGAGCTGCTTCTGAGTGACGACGCGATTGTTGAACTGCTCCGGCAGCACGTAATTGCCGTCCTTGTTGACGGTTGTGCCGGGAAATGTCTGGTTGAAGGCGTTCCAGTTGCGCTTCTTCGAGCCGCCACTATGGAAAAGGCTCGATGGATCGAGCACCGTGCCAAGCACAGAGTTCGACTTGATGCCAGCTTTCGACGCGAGTGATGCGGCAGGGTTAGATGCAAGGCGTGCGAGGTCCTGCTGCTTCCATGCATCGTCCATCGTCTTGCCACCGAACCCTGAGGCGGAGATCGGGTTAGCATCCTTCACACCACCAGCGGCTCCGTAGCCCAGCGCGCCACCGATAATGGCGCCGGGCCAGCCCCCGATCTTGAGCCCGGTAAGCGCTCCACTACTAGCGCTGGAGAAACGCTGGTTATCCTCGCCGCCGAGGATGCCATTCTGGCCCATCAGGCCTTTCTGCACGCCTTGGCTGCCATCCGATCCGGGTGCGAATGCAGGGCCGCCATAAAGCGGTCGCCCTGGTCCGGGTCTCCATCCCGCACCACCTGCAAGGCCCGCGGCCTGCTGCGAGAGTGCGCCGGGCGCCTGATTCATGAATCCGAGGATGGCCGGCGATTGAGGTGAGCCCACGAGACTCCCCGGTGCCTGCTCGGGAATCGTCACGCGCGGATCATTCGCCCACCATTGCAGGACACCCATCACATGCCTCCTGTGGGCGTGGCGTCGATCTCGAGCCCCTGCGCCTTGTCGAAGTTGCCCGCGATATAGACACGCGCACGATGAAACCGAGCGTCGCTACGAAAGTCGGCAAAGCCTGTGCGCGAGGTCGGCGTGGTCGTGCTCGAATAGGAAACTGTCGTCGCCTGATCGTCACGGCTGCCGACCTGAACGCCGATCGTTGGCGCGGTTCCGCTGCTTGCGATCACGGGCTTGATGCCGTTGATCAGGGCGCATCCACCGGGTTGCGGCTCAACCTCTCCGCTGGAGATGAGCGCTATTCCTGCGGCCCCATTGAAAAAACCCATTACATTGAGCGTAGAGAAAGCTTGGATTCCCGGGCTGTTGGGTTGATAGCTGATTGGCCCGCTTTCAACGAAGCACGTGAGAGTTTGCGATGCGTGCGTGAACCGTTTCTCGAGCACGTGATACACCAAAAGGTGATCTACGTAGCCGCCACTCGCCGCGCTCGATGATGTCGAAATGCCCCAATAGATGAGGTTTTTAAGCTGGTCCACACCTGTTCTGACAAAGCTATTTCCAGTGTAGAACAGCGCCGCGAGGTAATTGTTGGTCTTATTTTCTCCGATCGGCTGAACCGTCACGCCGTCCGTCGCGAAGACACCTTGCCTGTTGATGAAGTAGACAATGTTGCCGAACTTTATGGAGCTTCCGGTGTAAAGCGCGCCGATCCCTTCGGCGATCCGGTCAAATTGAAACACCGCAGGAGGGCCGACATAGGTCATGCGTGTCACGGCCATCTGCTGGAGAATGATCCCGAATTGATCCCCGCCGTGCAGCCCTCTCACGGACCCAAAGTTGGCGTCGAGAAACTGCCTGCCTGATTGAGTCGCGATAGCGGTGGCACTGGACGGTGTTGGCCATGCCCCTGTTGGATCCCCGATTGGACCCCACTGAACTGCCGCCTCACTGCCGGGGAACGTTCCGCCCAGATTCCCTGTCAGGTTCCCCAGAACGACGAATTGCCCCACTACCGCAAGCTCGCCTGCGTAAGGCGAGCTTGCCACGGCAACCATCGTTCCACCGGTAGACAGGGAGGATGCGGTCCCGTAGTAGAGATTTGTGGTATCCCTGATGGCCAGGGCATATCCCTGGTATTGCGAAAATCGCCATGGGTATGTGGCGCTACCAACAGTCGCTGTGACCGGTAATGCTACCCATGAAGCACCGTTGTTAGCGGACGCATAGAACCCAGCAGTGACGCCAACAAGCGGAGTTCCTATGCCATTCGTGTATGCGCGATATGCTCCTGTCACTTGAGCCGGAACCGTAGCTCCAGATGGATTCAGCGGCAGGAACGGCGCATAGCCGCCTGGAACTGGAACAACATTCAGCGCTTCTGTGAGTCCTGGATTGCCGAGATCCGGCAGATCCGGCAGCCATTCGCCAAAGCTGAATGCCGTGATGCTCACGCGACGAGCACCTGCATCGCCCCGCCGCTGAACTTCTGCGCCTTCATGAGATCGCGATAGTCGTTCAACGCGGTGTTATAGAACTGCTGCCAGATTGGGATGCGGTTGTCGTCCTTGAGGAAGGGCACGGCTTCGAGCAGCGCTCCGTACAACAAGAGGTCCGGTGCGTTCACGATGAGAAAGTGCGCGGCGGCATCGCTTGCGAAATTGCGCAAGAGAACGGGTTTTGCGTAGTAAGTGCCGTTCAGCGTGAAGGTGCCATTGGGCGCCGGACCGAATACAAAGCTCGTGCCGTTGGCGGCGATCCAGGCGGGAATGCCCGACGCGGCCGCGCGCGGGTACTTCGCGAGCAGCTGCTCAAGGCTCGAATTGATGAGTGGCTGACCCGTCTGGCCGTTGAGGTAGGCGACTCGCAGCGCGAGGAAATCGGTTGGGATGGTCGCCGTGGAGCTGAAGGACACTGAGAGAGCGCTATTCTCCATCCAGCGGCCGTAGTTCCTCGGCTGCCGATAGAAGCGCTCCTCGAAGTTCTGGATGAACGCTGGAATGAAGCTCGTGAGGTTCGACTTCGCCAGCCAGTCGCCGACCGAGGTCTGCAGAGAGGTGTATCCGCTGATCACGCCACTCATGAGGCCACCTCGATTAGGGGTCTGGCGTACACCACGACGAACGCGTTGTATTCATCCATCTTCTGCATGAGCTGCAAGTCGAAGCGCTCCCAGATCTTAGGTAGCCACCACTCGATTGGCTGCTGAATCAGGTGCGCGTTGCGCCCATCCGGCAGCACCTTTTTGGCCGGCGCGCTGCAGATGCTGAAGATCCCGACTTCGAGTGTCAGTCGCTGAAGGTCGTCGAGCACATCGTCCAAGCAATCGGGCTCGACATGCTCCAGCACATCGATACACGCCACCATCTGGTTCGGGATAGGGCGCGCCGAATACTCGGGGATCGCAGGATCGTAGGCCTGCAAGGTCATTTGGTGATCGACCTTCAGATTCGCGAACAGCTTGCATTTCGCGCAGCCGTAGTCGAGCAGGCTCGTGATCTCGAGCTTGTTGCAGTACATGGATACGATCGGCGCATACGTCAGTGACGCCGTGCCGTAGTCGTACCGGTCGTGCATCTGCTGCTGCTGCTCGCGGTAGGCTTCACTAAGCAGCATGGGCCACCTGCAACCAGTCCTTGCGCTTGCCCTTGTAGTGCCACACGAGTGCATCGGACGTGTCTGAAGGCGCGCCGGGCGACCAGTTATAGCGCTGTACGTCGAGATCGTGAACGAGCCAGTGTCCGCGGCGCGCGGTGAGCCCCACGGCCATCTGATCGCCCCACCATCGCTGGAAGCGATGCGGGAGATTGCGGGCCACCATTGCGGCGCGCTCCCAGAAGTCCTGCGAGCGCGAGAACATGACGCCCGTGTTGTACGGGCAGCTCTCTGTCATGTTGATCTTCTCGTAATACACCGGGCCCGTTCGCAAGGTGAGGGCCACATCGAAAACATGGCCAAATACATGGGACAGATCGCCCTTTACGAGGCAGTCGTCATCGAGGATGAGCATCGTCTCGTGCGGGAAGTCCGCGAGGTGATCTAGCCGAAAGGTCATCATCCGGCCGTCGTAAGGCTTACGTATCACCTCATCGACGATCGCATCAGTATCGGGATCGCTCATCTGTACGATCCGGGCGTTCGGCACGTGCTCGCGCACGCTTGCCACCATGAGCTTTGCCCACGGCCTGTCATTGCCCACCAGCACAAATGAGACGACCTCAGGAGGCATTCTTGAGGCGCTCAATCGTTCGCTTCGCATGCACGCTATTGCCCATGAGCTCCTGCCACCGCACCGTGGAGTTCATGATCTTGTGCTCACGCTCCCAGTGCGCGTCCTCTGGTGCGCCCTTGGTCTCGTTCCACACCGGAAGTCCTTCGGTGTAGTGGAAAAGCTTGCCGTCCGGGTTCGGATCGGAGTACCGAACACAACAATTCCATTCCTTCGGGAAGCTGCCGATGCCGTGGTCTGCCCATTTCATGTCGAACATGGCGTTCGAGGTGTCCTCGATATACGCAGGCGTCAGCATTTCGCAGTTGGAGCAGTTGAAGAGCATGGCTGATGCCCATTCGAACTCAGGCTGCGCCTTGTTGACCTGAACCGACGCTTTTGTGTCGAGCAGGTAGAAGAGCTCGGCGATGTCTCCCCGCACCACCATGTCGGCGTCGAGGAAGAGCGCCGGGCCGCGGAAGCCGCACAGGTATGGCACCAGGAACCGCGAATAGGTGAACTCAGTGAGTCCGCGGCGCTTCAGTGGCAACTGACGCAGCACGAGCGGCGTGATGCTCACGGGCAGCGAACTGTGACGGTAGATGCTCGAGGCGAGCACACTGAATCCGACAGGCTGCCGAGGGTCGACACCGATGAAGATGCGCAGACTCATGCGGCCGCCTTTTCACAGAAGAAGCCTTTCACATGGGCCGTGGTCTCACGAATCGTCTGGTCCCACGAGCCGAAGCTATCGACGATCTCGACGTTGGGGTGGAACGCGAGGCCCTTGGCGAATTTCCAGCATGGTTTCGGCGACTGCATCGCGTAGCACGGCGTGCCGAGCGCGCCGGCGAGATGCACTACCGCAGTCGGCACACTTACAACCAGGTCGAGCGCGGCGACGAGTGATGCTATGTCGTCGTAGTCCTGCGTGAGCGTCGCGTGCGGGTACTGCACAAGGTCGATCTCGGGATGCTTCGCGCGGAAGGCGTCGATCTCGGTCTGCGAGTCCTTGTATTGCAGGCTCACCCAATGGGCATCCACCGACTGGAAGAGCGGCAGGAGCGCATCGAGCGTGCATTGACGGAACTTCGATCCCGTATGCCACAGTCCACCAGTCCAGCCGATGCCGATGATCGGCTTGCGCTTCGTGGCAAAGAGCGAGCGCCACATCAGCACGCGATCGGCGTCCGCCTTCAGGTATGGCTCCGAGGGGAACTCATCTTCGCTCAGGCGCAAGTATTCGCCGGCCTGGCTCATGGGCAGCGAGGCATCGATCCGGATACCCGGGTCCCATCGCTGATCGCGCAGGCCGTAGACATCCACGCCCGGGAACGAGCGCTTGAAGAGCCGCGCAAGGCGCCGGTCGACGTTCAGGATGAGCTTGTCGCAGCGAGCCGCGGCATCATTGACCATCGACGCGAAACACACCTCATCGCCAATTCCCTGATCGCCGTACAGGAGCACCGTCTGCCCCGGCGCGCCCTCCCACAGCGGCTCTTCAGGATCGTTGTAGATCTGGCGAACCCGCTCTTCTGTGCCGATGAGATGGCGGTAGTTCTTCCAGCCATTCACCCAGTCGTGACGGGCGAGCTGGCACATGCCGAGGTTGGCGAGAAACTTCGGGTCGTCGGGCTCGATCTCCAGTGCCTTCATGAGCATCGGTTCTGCTTCATCGAAGCGGCCGGCGTCCATGTAGATCGAGGCGAGATTCTGGTAGAGCGCCGCGCGATCGTTCGGCAGCTTGGCAACCGACAGTCCTTGCTTGGCGGCGCGCTCGCCCTCTTTCTCCCGCTGCATGAACTTGCAGGCCTGAACCATGTTGATCCAGGCCGCAGGATCGCGCGGGATGAGTTCGCTGAGGCGACGGGCGTAGAGATAGGCAAGCGGGAAGTTGCGCACGCGAACATTGAGAAAGCCCGCGACGATGATCGCCTGCGGGTCCTCTGGATCATCGAGCAGGTAACGCTCGATGATGGGCCACGCTTCGCCCGGCCGATTGGCCTCGATGAGCGAGCGCGCCTTCTGCAGGTCATCAGCCTTTGCCAAGGTAGATCTCCTTGACCTTCCCGCCGTGGTTCTTTTCGGTCACCTTGAGCCACGGATAGTGGGTGTTGATCTCGGCGCACAGACGCGGGAAGTCGTTCGCCTTGAAGATGTCGATGCCCTTGTTGAGCAGTTCGAGCTGTACCGTCGTCGGTATCGAGCAGTAGTGCCAGAACCCGGCCTTGATGCCTGGGTCCATGAGTCCGTTGTCCCGAAGCATCTTCGTGCGCTCGAGCAGCGGCTCGATGTCCTGCTTGTAATGGATATCGAGCCGACCCGTTTCAGGGTCGTAGTCCATGTCGTTCCGAACGCCTGTGGTTGGATCGTAGGACAGGAACATTCAGCACTTCCCCGTCATCTTGTGCATCTTGCCGACACCCAGATTGCCGATCGCGCTGTGCATGCCCGGTAGCTTCGGAAGTGCAGCGGGATTGGGATGCGTGGGCTTGGATGGCGAGCTGAGCTTCATGCTCGGCGCCGCGGTGTGAGACTTCTTGCCCATGACTTCTCCAAAGAAATGGGGGCGAAAGCCGCCCCCATGGGGTGGTTAGCCGTTAACTGCAACGACCTTGGACGAGGCCTTCCAGTTGCGCGCCTCGAGGCCGCCTTCCCAGATCACCTGATATTTCTCGCCGTCACCGGTCTTTGCGAGCTGTCGCTTCTGGAAGCCGCGCAACTGGGCGATAGACCAGTAGTCGGGGTCCAGACACAGCACGACCGAGGAGCGCATGTAGCGATGCAGGATCACCTGATGCACGCCGTAGTCGGACACGTACACGTTCGCAGCACCCACGATGCTTGCCTGTGCCGACTTGTTCACATCCACGAATCGCGTCGCGATGCCGGTGATGTTGTCGATCGCGACCTTGCCGATGGTGTTCGTCAGGATGACGCGCGGGTTACCGCCCGCCGTCCATGAGCCACACAGCGCCATGTCGAGCGCGGTCTTCGTGAGCGCACCGAGCGTCGAGCCGTCCGTCGGCGCCGTACCTGCAGCACCCGAGGTCACCGCAGGAGTCGTCGTCGTGTTGGCCGTTGTGGTGGAGCGCACCGCGTTGGACGAGCCACCGGTCGAGGGGTCTGCCGTCACACCGCCGATCCAGCTTTCCATGCCCGCGGTCGAGCGGCCGGTACCGGCGCCACCGACGGTCGAGATCTGGTTCTGCGTGAGCGCCTGCTCGATGTCGCGCTTCAACTCGCGCATCTTCACGACCATGACACGCGCGGCTTCCTTCGCGCGGCCCGCACGGTTGGTCGCTTCGAGCGAGTCGGAGATCAGGAAAGTCTTCGAGGCGATCTGCGTGTATGTGCCGTACCGGGCAGGAGCCGCCGCCGCCGCGAACGAGGCATCGTCACCTTCGATCTGGATGTTGGCCGCGGGAGCTGCCAGCTGCTGGCCGAGCCACTCGTGGAACGTCGACGTGGCATCCGTCTTGTCGAGATTCGTGAGCGCCCAGGTGTCCTCCGGGAAAAGGTCCCAGATTTTGTCTTCCAGATCCTCACGGATACCGCCGGCGGTACCGATGTTGTAGGTCTGGGTCGTATTCGTCAGAACAGTCATTGCCTTTCCTCAGCGAAAGGAAGCTTCCAGTCGCGCCTGAATGGCCTTCGCCTTGTCGGACGAGGTAGTGGCGGACTTCTGCGCCTTTCGCAAACTCAAATCGTTTTTGACCTGTGCAGGCATCGGGTTACTGGCGCCCGGTTTCACGACAGCGACGGGCTTCGGCGCTTTCACTGCAGCCTTCTGCAAGCGATCGAACTGCATCGCCTTCCAGAGGGTCTTCGCGTGGCGCGGGTCCCAGATCGAGTCGATTTCCTGCTTCGTATAGCCTTCAGTGATCGCGTGTTCGGCGATGTCCTTGGCTACCTGCTCGGTGAAGTTCGGGATCGACTTGCGTACGACATCCCTCGCCTTCTCCTTGAGCTCGTTCGCAATCCGCTGCTGTTCGTGGCTGAACTGCTGACGCTTCTCGTTGATGCCCTGCTGGAGCGTCTGCATCTGCTTGTCGAGCAGATAGACCTCCTGCTTGTCTTCCATCGAGAGCGTGTTCCAGCGCGCGATGAGGTCCTTCTGACGGGCCTCGGTTGCGGCGAGCTGATTGAGTTCCGGCGCAATGGAGCCGGTAAAGGCCTGTTCGGCCTGCGCAGCTTTCATCGCATCCTGGAGTAGCTCGACGTTCCGACGCGCGTTTGCGACCTCCTGGGTCTTGGAGGTGTAATCGCCTTTCTGAATGATCGCCTCTTTCAAGGGAGCCGGGACCTTGTAGGTCTGGCCCTCGTATTCGACTTCCTCGAGGCCATCGCCGACTCCCACAGGTGACTCTTCCGTCCCTTCGGCGGCGGCTTCCTGTGGCTCGGTCGGTTCTGGTTCGGGGCCTTGGTCGAAACTCTTGGCGAGTTGATCCACTAGCGACTCCGCTTTAGGGGCGGCTTGGTCGACTGCTGCTTCAGGCACGGTTACGTCTCCATGGGAACTTAAATTCGAGGTCGCGCTTCTTGCGCTCTTCCTCGAGGTTGAACTTCACAAGCTGCCCATCGCGGACGGCCTGCTCGAAATTGGATTTGAGATCGCGCAGGAGCTTCAGCATCACGCGCATCTTCTCTGCGCCTTCGGTATCCGCCATGGGTGCGGATTCGATGCGCTCGAGGATCGCGTTACGCACGGAGGCGAAGGCTTCCTGCAATAGCGGGTCCTTCAGGAGCTGCTCGGCGTGCGCAGCGCGTTCGAGAACGTCGGTCATGCCGGCACCATTCGCACCGACCATTTGCCGCAGAAATACGTCAGTGCGCGCTGCATGAAGACTAAGCGGTCAAAGTCGACGGTGTAGTCGGGTTCCCAGCTCCACGACGGCAGGCGCAGGAAGAAGTAACGACCCAATTGAGGATCTGCGAGGTTCCAACGATTGTCATTCCAGCGCAGTACAGGACCCCATGAGGTGGGCATGTGCAGCAGGCAGTCGCCTTCTATGTAGGGCACATCGCGCTGATAGAACCACTGCTGAACCAGCTCAATCAGCAACGGAAGGCCAGTCAGCGAAACGATGAACGCCCTCATGCCGGCACCACCTGCTCGATCTTGCCGTCCTTACCCCGAATCGCTTTCTTGGGCCCGGAAAGCTTCTGCAGATGACCTACCATCTCAGTCATCATTCCCTTCATCTGCTCGGCGTGATCGGCATGCGCCTTCATCACGTGCTGAATGAGATCGCCGTGTTGCTTCGCTGTATCCGAGCCCGTTTTCGCTTCAGTCGTCTTCGGGTCGAGAGCGGCGCCGATCGCCGCCAATCCCGCTGCATGGTCGCCCTTCAACTGCTCAAGGAAGCGCTGATGAGCCGTCTCTGCCTGATGCACGAGGAGTTCCACTTGGGCGCGCTGGTCGGCGATGTATTTCTGCAGTGTCGTCGTGCGCTGGGATTCGAGTTCCTGCTGCTGCAGCTCCGCCTGCTTCTGCTGCGCGTCGAGTTGATGCTTCTGCGTGTCAGCCTGCGCTTTGATCTGCGCCTGCACGATGAGCGGATCTGGCGGCGGCGGTGGCTTCGGCGGCATCTTCTGCGGGTCGGTCCAGAAGCGGCCACCCGAGGTGAAGTCGGACGCCTTGGCGATCTCCATCTGCGTCTCGTAGTAGTTCTCGGGTGTCACGATGGGGATGCCGAGCTGTAGGGCTTCCAACTGCTTGGATGCGATGAGCATCAGCCGCTGCACCATGGCGTCCTTATTGCCGGCGGCGTAGCCGACCGTCACATCGAAGTCGCTGCGCTTCCTCCACGTGGCAGGGTCGACCTCCACCCACTGGCCACGGATCTGCACCATCTCGCGCTTGTGGCCAGACTTCAGGATCACCTCGTGCAGGATCGAGAACAGATCCTTCATCCCATCGCCGATGATTCGGGCAATGAGCTTCACGCGCTGGGCGGCCATGGTCGTGAGCTGGTTGATTGCGACCCCTGACTGGTTTGGCGCCAGGGAGTTGTTGTCGAGCCCCGAGAAGTTGCGGTTCACACCGCTGCGGTTCTCGTTCACCGAGCCCATGTATTCGAGAGCTTCGATCGCCTGCGGGAAGATGAACGGCGTCGTGATCGGGAAGATGTGGCCCTGCGCATCGGGCGCATCGGTGTCAACACGCACGGGCTGGCCCGGACGCGAGATCAGCACGTCGTCGAGGTTCACCTTGTTGGTGACGCCAACGCGTGCGTTGTTCGCGAGATACAGGTTATCCAGGCCGCCACGCATGATCGCGCGCTTGATGTCCTGGATATCCATCGTGATGTCGGCGATCGAGAGGCCGATGTGTCGGTGGGGGAGCGTGATCGGCACAAGTGAGGCGACATGGATGCGGCCCACTTCCTCCCTGTCGAGAATCTCCCGACCCACGCGGATGACGCGCTGGAGTTCAGCGATCCCATCCTGATCGAAGTCGTGCTGAATCCAGATGGTGCGCACCTTGACCCGGCGCATGGCAGGGTCCTGCGGCTCATCGTCGCCCACGTTCTCCATGAAGCGGTTGCGGGCGTACGCCTCCATCGTCAGGTCGTCGTCGTCCCCCGACTCAATGTCGTCCGGCACATCGAAGCCCATCGCGCGCAAGTCGCTGATGGACTTGTAGTCGTAGTATTCGAAGTACGGGCACTCGGTCAGCTTGAAGTTTGGCGTGCGGTGGCTGACCTTGCAGCGCTCGGGCGGCAGCACATCGATGCAGTAGCGTCCTTCCTTCTCGGTACGGCGAATCGTGATGTCGTAGAGCATCGCGGGTGCCATGACAGGCACCATCGGCGGGGGCGGAAGCTGCTGGCCGCTTGCCTGAGCCTGCGCAATCTGCTGCTGCATCCCGGGCGGGATGGGCGCGGGTTGCATCTGCGGCTGGCCATCGGGGCCCATGACAGGCTCCATGCCACCATCCGGATCTGGGTACTCCTTGACCGCGATGATCTCGACGTCCGGATTGGGTTTGCCGTTCGGGCCCGTGGTCAGGATCTGGATGCCGGCTTTGGTCTGGCGCTCGTAACGCTCGATCTCGACGTTGCGCTTGTAGTCCCGGTATACGTAGACGTACGCATTCCGGGTCAGCATGGCGTCCACGAACCAGTCGATGCAGGTCTGGAACCATGGCGTCTTCTTCAGCGCCACGAAGTTGAGGTATTGGGCCTCTTGCTTCGCTCCCTTCTCATCCTCGGGCCCGACGGGCGCGAGCGAGATGACATCGTCTCCGTTGGCAAAGATGTCCACCAGCGAGGGCAGAATCCACTGGATCGTCTCGAATACTGTGCGGTCCACGACCTGCGACCGACCTTCCGGGGCGGGGTCGGTGTTCGTGCCCATGTAGTAGTCGATCGCCTTGGCCCGGTCGTTCGCGAGCTGGCTGTTATCGTCCGAGGAATAGCTGAACTCCTCGGCCTGATCGATGGCACGGATCAGCGCTTCGTTGTCGGCGTCGTCGGCCAACTCAGAAGCCCTTCTGCTTGCCCTTGCTGGTAACGCGCTCCTGCTCGGCGGCAACCAGCGTATCGAGCGGTGCAGCCTTCAGCGCTTTCAGTTCACCTTCGAGCAGTTCACAGCGCGTCTCGACCGCCTTAACGCGATTGAGGATGACCTCGTACTCGGCTCGGTTCATGAAATGCCCCTGAGATGACTGGAGAGCTCCAGCAGGGGCCCGACTGACTGCCGTGGCAGGTCGGATCGCGCGTTCGGGCGTGAGCCCGGGAACGGAAGAGGATGTTAACGCATCCGTGAACTATCGCAAGTCTGGGAGAGCAGACATTCCATGTCTTCTTTGAGAAACCTAATTTGCTGAGCGACCTGCTCGGCAATGCGCGCTTCCTGCTCTGGCGTATGTGCCGACTCTATGCCGACATCGATGTCGATTTGATCCATGCGATCTTCGGTCATACAACACCCCGCGTGTCGAGTTTGAGAGGCTTCATCCGGGGCGGCTTTTCTTCCTTCGCACTCACGCCAGCATACCGGAACGCGTCAGCGCCATGGCTCGCCCAGTTGTGCACCGGGGTCGCCTTCATCTCGCCCAGCCGGTCGTTGAAGTCCCAGCGGTAGGCGTTGAGCGCTTCAAGCCCGGGCAGGCATCGCTTCTCATCGAACCAGCACACCTGTAGCAGCATTCGCGCGGCGTTGATCCCCGGCTCGAGCCCGATCTCGGGAACGATCTCCACGCGGAACCCGTTGGAGCGCACGATCTGCTCGACGCTCATGTCAGACTCGATGCGCTTCTGCCTGGCATCGTGCGGTAGCCACATGGTGTCGTAGTTGTAGCCCTTGCCCTTCAGGACCGAGAGGTAGTGCAGGATCGTCGGGCCTGAATCCTCGTGGTAGTCGATGAAGCGCTTCTCGCCCGCGATCCATTGATAGAACCAGATCGCGGTCGAATCGCCCCTGCCGAGATCCCAGAACGTCTGCACTAGCTTGGTCGGGTCATAGGGCACGGAGCGAATGCGCCCGTCCTCGCGCGCCTTGCGTAGCTCCTTGGCATAGATGGCGCCAATTACCGCAGCTTCGAACGAGCACTCGTATTCCTGCTCGTACTGGTTCTCGCTCATCGTCTTGCGAGCGTCGGCCAGTTCATCCGGCGGCAGGAGCCCGGTTTCGCTCGCCTTCAGGCTGACGTGATACCAGTCTGGGTCCTTGGTGGCTTCATCGTAGATCTTGAAGAACGCGTTGCGGCCGCGGGGCGTGCCAATGAATACCGCCCAGCCCTTTCGATCTGAGAGACAGGGCCGAATCACCTCGCCCCAGAGCGCGGGCCGCATGTCCGCGTACTCATCGAGCACGACGCCATCCAGGTACATGCCACGCAGTGCATTCGGATTGTCGGCGCCGAACAGGCGCACCTTGGCGCCATTGATCAACTCGACGCTGAGCTCTGACTCCCTGAAGTCTCTCTCAGGGTCTCGCACCACGCTCATGGCGTACTGCTTGAGATAGCCCCACGCGACTGTCTTCGCCTGCTCACGGTAGGGCGCGATATAGGCGTAGCGCGCATTGGTTTTCGAGGTGGCCAGCGCCCGGGTAAGCAGCTCCATGATGCAGGCGACAGTCTTCCCCGCACGACGGTGGGCCACGATGACAGCCCAGCGCTGCTCCCGGGTGTGGAATGGCCAGAACTGGCCGCGCGGGACGTAGCCTACTGATCGAGTTTGTTCTGCGGCAGCGGCCATATAACCTGCATGGGGCCACCCTCAGCACCCGTATGCTCGATGCGCTCGCTGTACTTCTTGGGTTTCAGCTTCGAGGCAATCCATTTGCGAGTCTCAACACGCAGCTTCGAGCGCTGAACCGCTTCACCGTTTTCCTTCCAGCCGGTTACATCGCCCTCCTCGCTCTTGCGCTCCATCCAATCATTGCTGCCATCGTCGGCGATATCGAGCATTTCCTCGACCAATGCGTCAGCAGCTTCGGCTTTCGCGCGCGTGTATTGGTCGCGGAACATTTCGAAGGTGCGCAACCACCTGAATACTGTCGCCTTGTCGGGCATGTCATCAGCACGACATACAGTCCGCAGCGACTCACCCTCCGCCAGCCTTGCGCAAAGGGTATCCGCTATCTCTTGGGTGAACTCACATGGTCGAGACAAGTGCGACTCCTGTTACGGCTTGGTCGCGTTACAACAACATCATCAGATCTTCGTCGTCCTGATCATCGTCAGCGAGCTTCTGGGCGAGGCGCAGTCGGATCTCGGCGTCGCGGTATGCAGCCTTGTAGACGTTGGAGATGACCTCCCGGGTCTGCGCGACGACGGAATGCAACTCCGGTGAATGCGTGACGATGTGCGGCCGCTCGATCTTTGGGCGGACGCGTGGATTGGTCGCAAGGTGCGCCGTGAGACGCTCTTCGGCTTTCTGAGGTGCAACCTGACGGGCAAGCTCCTTGGCCTGGTCGAGCAACGCTCGAGCGTGCTCTGCCGATTCGACATCGAACTGCTGCCCGTCGATCTCGACATACATCCGCCGACGGCGCGATCGTCCTGCACCTATAACAACTGCAGCAACCGATACCGTGCCATCTGCCGTCGCAGAGGCATTGAACGTGAGTGACGCTGCGCCGGTGAGTGCCGCGTCGCCAAGCAGCGTTCCCGATTGTCCAAATGCGAGGGCAGCCGTACCGACGAGCGTTCCAGATGGCAGGTCCGCTGTTGCGATGGCTCCGAAGACGAGCGTAGTGCTGCCCGCAAGGGCTCCTGCTCCCGTCAATGCGCCCGTCTGTCCAAAGGTGAGCGCGCTCGATGCGCTCAGGGCGCCT
>Ga0068859_100001721_pt1 | contig 22327 bp, 16 predicted proteins | sample KBSSwiS22_FD_66585 | JGI IMG/M metagenome (GOLD analysis project Ga0068859, IMG submission 66585) | Switchgrass rhizosphere microbial communities from Kellogg Biological Station, Michigan, USA - KBS Switchgrass S2-2 | ecosystem: Host-associated > Plants > Roots > Rhizosphere > Soil ...
CCGACCACATCCACCACCACCTCTTCCCCGGCCCGGGATTCCGGTTCCCCGGGCCCGACAAGCCCGCGGCGGAGATGTTCTTCTCGCTCTACTTCGGGATGACGGGACTCCACGCCCTGCACATGATCATCGGCATCGGAATCGTCGGCACGCTGCTCGTGATGGCGTACCGCGGACGGTTCACGCCCGAGTACCACAGCCCGATCGAGGTCTCGGGGCTCTACTGGCACTTCGTGGACATCGTGTGGATCTTCCTCTTCCCGCTGCTGTACCTGATCGGGAGGCACCTGAAATGAGCGACCCGGTCGGTCCGCATCCGGGCGGAGGCGACGCGGTCCGTCCCCACGCGATGACCGAGCACATCGTCTCGCCCAAGATCTACGTCGCCGTCTTCGCGATCCTGCTGCTCATGACGGGCACGACGACCGCGGTCTCGTTCGTCGACCTCGGACCGTGGAGCACGGTCGTGGCGCTCGGGATCGCCGCCTTCAAGGCGACCCTCGTCGTGCTCTTCTTCATGCACATCAAGTACAGCCGGCCGCTCATGCGGATCGTGATCTTCGGCGGACTCTTCTGGCTCGCGATCATGCTGCTCATCACGCTGTCGGACTTCATGACGCGCGGCTGGCTTCCCGTCTTCCAGCGATTCGAGCCCTAGCGCTCGTGCCGCCCCTGCGCTTCCCCGAAGGATTTCTCTGGGGCGCCGCCACGTCGGCGTACCAGGTCGAAGGCTCCCCGCTCGCGGACGGGGCCGGTCCCTCGATCTGGCACCGGTTCAGCCACACGCCCGGCCTCGTGCGCGGCGGCGACACCGGCGACGTCGCCTGCGACCACTACCGCCGCTGGGAAGAGGACGTCGAGTGGATGAAGCGCCTCGGGCTCACCGCGTACCGCTTCAGCCTCTCCTGGTCGCGCGTCCTCCCGGAGGGGACCGGCGCCGTCAACGCGAAGGGGCTCGACTTCTACCGCCGGCTCGCCGACGCGCTCCTCGAGGCGGGGATCCGGCCGCTCGCCACGCTCTACCACTGGGACTTGCCCGCGGCGCTGGACGACCGCGGCGGCTGGCTCAACCGCGACTCCGCGCGCTGGTTCGCCGACTATGCCGCGGCCGCGGCCCGCGCGCTCGGGGAGCGCGTGCCGATGTGGGCGACGCTCAACGAGCCGTGGGTGATCACCGACGGCGGCTACCTCCACGGCGGCCTGGCGCCCGGGCACCGCAGCCTCTTCGAGGCGCCGATCGCGTCGCACAACCTGCTCCGAGCCCACGCGGCCGCCGTCGACGCGCTCCGCGCGGAGGCGGGCTCGGCCCGGATCGGGCTCGTCGTGAATCTCGAGCCGAAGCACGCGGCGTCGGAGTCGCAGGCCGACCGCGCGGCCGCCCGCCGGTCCGACGCGTACATGAACCGCCAGTACCTCGATCCCGCGATCCTCGGCCGGCACCCGGAGGAGCTTCCCGAGATCTTCGGCGAGGCGTGGCCCCGTACCGCCGACGCGGACCTCGACGCGATGCGCCGGCCCCTCGACTTCCTCGGCGTCAACTACTACACGCGCGGCGTCATGCGGCGCGACGACGCCGCGTGGCCGGTCCGCGCCGCGCGCGTGCGCCAGCCGGGCCGGCACACGGAGATGGGCTGGGAGGTCTACCCCGACGGCCTCGCCGAGACGCTGCTCTGGGTCCGCGGGCGCTACGGGGAGATTCCCCTCTACGTCACCGAGAACGGCGCCGCGTTCCGCGACGCCTCTCCCGGGAAGCGCGGAGCGATCGTCCAGGACCCGCTCCGCGTGGCCTATCTCCGGAATCATCTGCGCGCGGTGAGCCGCGCGATCGAGGCCGGAGCAGACGTGCGCGGCTACTTCGCCTGGTCGCTCCTCGACAACTTCGAGTGGTCGGAGGGGACGTCCAAGCGCTTCGGCCTGATCCGAGTCGACTTTCCGACCCAGAGGCGCACGCTCAAGGCCAGCGGGCGGTTCTACGCGGAGGTGATCCGGTCGAACGGGGCGGCGTTGGAAGCCGCGGCGGGCGCGCGTGCGGCCCGAAGAGCCGCCCCTAAGCGATCGTCGCGCGCACGCGGTGCCGTCCGACGCCGGACGGCACCGGGATCATCCCGCCGGAGAGCGCCGCGCCGTCGACGGTGATTCCGGGCGCGGCCCCGCGCTCGATCTCGATCTCCCAGGTGGACCCGCGCCAGGGCCGGACCATGCGCGCGCGGTCCCAGCCCGGAGGCAGGCACGGGTCGATCCGCAGACCGTCCCACTCCGGCCGCACGCCCAGGATCCATTCGGACACGACGCGATGCAGCCAGGCGGCCGAGCCCGTGTACCAGGTCCAGCCGCCGCGTCCGTGGTGCGGCGAGTCGGGCCCGTCGACGTTGCCGGGCAGGACGTACGGCTCGGCGAAGTAGCGCTCCGGGTCCTTTCCGGCGGGGTTGATCGCGGCGAGCAGCCGGCCGGCGAGCTCGGCGTCCTTCGCCTTCGCCGCCGCCGCGATCGCCCAGGTCGCGGCGTGGGTGTAGACGCCGCCGTTCTCGCGGAGCCCGGGGGCGTAGCGCGTGATGTAGCCGATCTCGGCGACGGGCCGGTCGAACGCCGGCGCGAGGAGCAGGGCCCCCGCGTCCGTGACGAGGTGCCGGCGCACCGACGCCAGGCATCGCGCGGCGCGCTCGGGCGACGCGACGTCGGAGAGGATCGCCCAGGTCTGCGGATTCAGGAAGATGCGCGCGACTTTGTCCGCCGAGGCGCCGAGCGGGTGGCCCGAGTCGAGCGTGCCCCGCAGGTACCACTCGCCGTCCCAGCCGTGGCGGTTGATCGCCGCGACCAGGGCCTCCCGGCGGTGCGCGAACTCCGAAGAGAGTTCGGGGAGTCCCCGTCGGCTCCAGATCTCCGCCCAGTCGCGCAGCAGCCCCGCGAGGAACTGCGCCAGCCAGAACGACTCGCCGCGCTCGGCGAGCCCCATCGCCGACAATCCGTCGTTCCAGTCGCCGGCGCCGATGTACGGAATGCCGCGGGGGCTGATCCGCCCGAAGACGCGGCGAAACGCACGCAGGACGTGGTCGGAGAGCGGCGCGGGCGCCGGCGCGTCGAGGTAGGGCGACTCGTCGTCGAGGATCCCGAGCTCGCCGGTCTCGCGGAGGTGGCTCGCCGCGACGAAGGCGAGCCACAGCAGGTCGTCCGTCATGGCCGTGACGTGGCCCTGCTCGGTCGGCGGATGCCACCAGTGGTAGACGGAGCCGTCGGCGAACTGGTGGGCGGCGTGGAGGCGCAGCTGCGCCCGGCAGCGCTCGGGCTCGATCGTGAGCCAGACCTGGGAGTCCTGCAGCTGGTCGCGGAACCCGTACGCGCCGCTCTGCTGGTAGTAGCCGCAGCGCCCCCACAGCCGCGCGGAGATCGCCTGGTAGCGGACCCAGTCGTTGACGAGCGCGTCGAGGGAGGCAATCGGCGTCTCGATGCGGTGCGCGGCGAGCCGCCTCTCCCAGGAGGGGCCCACGCGCGCGAGCGCTTCGTCGATCGCGTCGAGCCGGGCGAAGCGATCCACGAGGCCCGCGGTCTCGCCGTCATCGCGCGAGGTCGCGAGCACGAAGCCGATCCGACGCGTCGCGCCGGGAGCGAGATCGATCGGGACGCGCAGGGCGCCGATCGGATCCTCGTGGCGGCCGAAGCGGGACGCCCAGGCCGCCTCGCCGAGGGCGGCCGGCGCCGGGAGGTCGCCGAAGCGGCCCAGGAACGCGGCCTTGTCGCCCTCGGCGGCGTCCACGGGCTCGCTCGCGGCGAACGCGCTGACGAAGGGGAAGCTCGTGTTCCAGTGCCCGAACTCCTTGGAGGGCACGTCCCACATGTGGTTGCGCGCGAACACCGCGCGCCGCGGGTCGTCGCGCCACGTCTCGAGGAAGAGCCGGCCGAACTCGCGGCGCGGCGAAGGCGAGACGCCGCAGCACCACTCCAGGTAGCCACTCGCGGACAGGCGCCGCGCCCGGCCGGAGGAGTTCGTCAGCTCGACGAGCCACAGCTCGACGGTCTCCGTGACGTCGACGAAGAGGGTCCAGCGCGACGCGATCCCATGATGGAGCGCCTCGAACACGGTGTAGCCGAAGCCGTGCCGGCAAGCGTAGTTCTCGAGCGGAGCCCACGTCGGCGAGGGCGAGAGGGACCAGAGTCTTCCGTCCTCGGCGTCGCGGACGTAGACGAACTTGCCCGAGCGGTCGGCCGCCAGGTCCTGCTGCCAGCGCGTGACCGTCGCGAGCTGCGAGTTGTCGATCCAGGAGAACCCGCTTCCGGTGTGACTCACGGCGAGCCCCACGCGCTCGTTCGCGATCACGTTGACCCAGGGCCGGGGAGGACGCGGGTCCGTGATCACGTATTCTCGCCCGTCGGCGGAGAAGCCGCCGTAGCGGTTCGCGGGGAGCGGGCGGGACGGATTCACGCGCGTCCCTTGAGCACGACCACCGCCGGCAGCCGGCGAACCGGAATCTCCGCGCCCGCCGGGACGGGCCGGCCGTCGACGGACGCCGAGACGCGCTCTCCCTCGAGCGGCCAGGGAATCGCGAAGCCGCCCGGAGGCGCCGCGGTGCCGCCGAGCCGGACGCGAACCTCGGCGGCCCCGGCGCTCTCGCCCATGGCCGACATCGCGAGGTCGAGCGCGCCCCACCGCGTGCGGAGACCGGAGATCGCGACGCCGTCGCCCTCGCGCATCCAGCCGGCGGGGACGCCCGCGCCCACGACCAGCGCGTCGTCGGCGTCCCGCTCGTAGGCGAACAGGTCGAGGAACGACCGCAGGAAGTCGGCGGCCACCCACCCGTGCGGCATGTCCCCGATGAACTTCGGCTCGCGCACGCGGGGCCAGACGACCTCGGCCCACTGGCTCCAGCTCTCCGGCCGGCGGTCCCCCAGGAAGAACTCCGCGAGCTCTCCGGCGCGCTCGCGCCAGCCCAGGCGGACGAGACTTCCCACGATGCGCCACTCGTAGGGCGTGTAGTCCGCTCCGTCGGCGGTCCGGGCGGCCCGACGCGACTGGAAGCGCTCCCAGTACTTCTCGAAGGTCCGCCGGAGCGCCGGCTCGGGGAGGAGCGCTCTCTGCCCGCACGGGTCGAGCGCGACCGTCGTCGAGGTCGCGTCGAAGTCGGCGAGGTCCGCGGAGCCCGGGATGAAGTCGATCCCCCGCTCCGCCATCACCCGCGAGAGCGACGCGCCGACGTCGGATTGCATCTCCCGCGAGGACGCCGCGAAGCGCTCGGCCTCCGCCCCGCGTCCCAGGACCCGCGCGAGGCGGGCCGCGTCGGCGAGCCCGCGGATCGCCCAGAAGTCGTCCCAGTACGAATGGACGGGATGGTCCGAGTACCCCTCGTGGCTGATCGACTCGGGGAGCAGCCCGAAGAAGATCGAGCGCGCGCCGCTCCGATACTCCGCGGTGCGCCGCTGCGCCCGCAGGGCGTCGAGATGGTCCGCGGCCGCGGCGACGCGAGGCCACACCGCCTCGAGCGCCGTACGGTCGTGGGTGAAGTCGAAGTACCGTCCGGCGAGATAGATCAGCTCGCCGTGGCTGTCATGCTCGGGCACCGGATCGGCGCCCCGCCGATCCACGCAGCACGGAACGGCGCCGCTCTCGAACTGGTAGGGCGCGTACCACGCGAGGAACTCCCCGGCCTCCTCCGCGTGCCCCAGCCGCAGCAGCGCCTCGGACATCAGCGCGCCGTCGCGGATCCAGGAGCGCGCGTAGGCGCGTGTCCCCGGCTGGAGCGCCGGGCCGTCGCGGTCGACCAGGATCCAGGCGAGGTTCGCCGCCGCGGTTTTTGCGAAGCGCGCGTAGGTCGGCGGAAGGGAGAGCCTCACGCGGCCGACCCGCTCGGTCCAGGCCGCGGCGGCCTCGCGCAGCCGCGAGTCGAAGTCGTCCGGCGCCTCGGCGTCGGCCGGCGCGCGATCCTTCGCCGTCCGGGCGAGCGGGACGGCGAGCTCCACGTCTCGCGACGCCCCGGGTCCGAGCCGGAGGTCCCACGCGAGGGAGCCCGACGCGCGGCCGTCCGGGTCGTCGGCCTGCGCGGCCTCCGGCGGAACGCCGCCGGACCAGAGGGAGACGGCCTCGCCGTCGTCGAAGCGCGACGCCGAGAACCGGGCTCCGGGAGTTCGCGGCACGACGTCCGGCGCTCCGGCGACGGAGACCGCGCGTCCGTCCCAGGCGATCCGGCGGATCGGAGCAAACCCGCCCGGCGTGTTGAGGAACTGCCACGGCGGGTTGACCTGCACGGGCCGCAGGGCCAGCACGAGGGTGGCGCGGATCGGCGACGCGCCGCCGTTTCGCACGCGGTACCGGGCCCGCAGCGTGGAGGTCTCGCGCGGTCCGTCGGCGAGGGCCGTCACCTCGAGCGAGAGTCCGTCCCGGAGCCTGCGGGTCACGACCGGAATCGGCAGGTCCTCGCCGACGAGCCGCTGCGTCGTCTCGGCATCGGCCCAGCCGAGCAGCCGCCCGCCGACCCGGAGGAAGGGCTCGATCGAGAACGCCCCCCGGCCGATCTCGAGCGCGCCGTCCTCGGAGAGCAGGCCCTTCTCCGCGCCTCCGTCCACGCCGACCACGGCCCAATAGAGCTGTTCGCCGACGAGGGAGCGGGGCCACGCGCCGCGCGGCGAATCGCGAGCCACCGCCTCGAGAAACCGCGTGGGCGTCTCCCCAAACTCCGGAGGCTCGACCCGGACGGAGGCGAGCCGGTAGCCGCGACCGCGCGCGCTCTGCGCGAGGCTCAGCCGCACGAACGCCGCGTCCGCGTCGGGGAGCGCGATCCACGCACGTCCGCCGCGGCTCGCCGCGACCGAACGCTCGCGTCTCCACGAGCGGCCGTCCTCCGAGAGCTCGACTTCGTAGCGGCGCGCGAAGTCGGCGGCATCCCAGTCGAGCGTGAGGCCGCCGATCTCGCGCCGCCCCCCCAGGTCGAGGAGCAGCTCCTGCCGCTCGCCGCCTCGCGGGTCGGAGCTCCAGGAGCGCGGCGGCGGGAGCGGCGCGTCCGCCGAGGGCATCTCCTCGAGGGTGAGCGCCGCGATCCACACCGACCCGGAGCCGCCGGTCGACGCCGTCACCGTGACCTCGACGAAACCGAGATCGCGCAGCTCGCCGCCGTGCGCCGGTCCCCAGGCGAACGTGACCTGGCGCTTGCGGTAGCGGAGCGTCGTCCATTCGCTCGGGAACGCGAAGTCGCGCCGCACCGACCACCAGACGTTCTCGCCGGTGCCGTCCAGCAGCTTGAACTCGAGCGTCTCGACAGGCGCGTCGCCGCGGATCGCGATCGCGATCGACCAGTTGCCGGGGAGCGTCCTCGGAAACGCCTTGCGCGCCGCCGCCCATCCCGCGTGGCCGCGGAAGTCGAAGTCCATCCGGAGGGCGCCGCCGCCCGACGGACCCGCGTCGGGCCGGAGGTCCAGACGGACTCCCTCCGACGGCGCGGCCGTCCAGCCGGCAATGCCGTCGAACGCGTCGAGGACGCTTGCGCCGCTCGACGGCGATTGCGGCGGTCCCGGCCAGGAGACCGCGAGCAGCGCGGCGAGCGCCCAGACGCGGCTCACTCCTTGACTCCGCCGAGCGTGATGCCCTGGATGTATTGCTTCTGCAGCAGCAGGAAGAGGAGCAGGACCGGGAGCACGGTGAGGACGGAGCCCGCCATCATCAGCTCGGTGTCGGGAACGTGCTCGCCGATGAGGCTCGCCAGCGCGACCGGCAGCGTGTAGCGGGACTCGTCGGTCAGCACGACCAGCGGCCAGACGAAGTCGTTCCACGTCGCCAGGAAGGTGATGATCGCGAGCGTGGCGAGCACCGGCCGCAGGAGCGGCAGGACGATGGTCCAGTAGATGCGAAGCTCCCCGGCCCCCTCGAGCCGCGCGGCGTCGAGGACGTCGTCGGGGATCGAGCGCGCGAACTGGCGGATCAGGAAGATGCCCAGGATCCCGGCCGTGCCCGGCAGGATCGCGCCGAGGTACGTGTTGACCAGGCCGACGGAGCGCAGCATGAGGAAGAGCGGAAGCATCGCGACGGGGGCGGGGATGACGAGCGCGGCCACGAGGATCCGGAAGAGCCGCTCCCGGCCGCCGAAGCGGAGCTTCGCGAAGGCGTACCCCGCCATCGAGTTCAGGAGCAGGACGCCGAGCGTCGTGGCGCTCGCGATGAGCAGGCTGTTCGCGAGCGCCCGGCCGAGCGAGAGGCGCGTGAAGAGCTCGACGTAGTTTCCGAGGGTGGGGCGCGAGGGCCAGAACGGCGGCGGGAACTCGCTCGCCTCGCCGGGCCGCATCAGCGACGCGGAGACCATCCACACGAGCGGCGTCAGCGCGAGGACCGACCCGGCGACGAGCGCGGCGGGAACGAGCACGGAGCTCCATCCCCGTCTCACGCGCCGCTCCGGCTCTGCAGGCGGAACTGGATGGCCGTCAGCCCGAGCACGACGACGAAGAGCACGAACGCGACCGCGGCGGCGTAGCCCATGCTCCACCAGCGGAATCCCGCCTTGTACATGAGGAGGCCCACGGAGAGCGTCGCGTTCAGCGGACCGCCGCCGCCCGTCATGACGTAGGGCTCCGCGAAGAACTGGAAGTACCCGATGGTCGTCAGCACGCCGAGGAAGAGGAGCGTCGGCGAGAGCAGCGGGATGGTGATCCGGCGGAACAGCTGCCACCAGCCCGCGCCCTCCAGCCGCGCCGCCTCGTACAGCGACTCGGGGATCGCCTGGAGACCCGCGACGAGCAGGATCGTCGCGTAGCCGAAGTTCTTCCAGACGGCCAGCAGGATGATCGCGGGCATGGCCCAGCGCGGGTCGCCCAGCCAGTCGATCGGGGGGACGCCGAGCCGGCCCAGGGCGTGGTCGATCAGCCCGAACCGCGGGTGGTAGAGGTAGCGGAACACGACGGCCACGGCCACGAGCGTCGTGACATAGGGCGCGAAGAAGATCGTCCGGAAGAGGCCGCGCAGCCTCGCCGCCCGCGACTGCAGGAGCAGCGCCGCGGCGAGCGCGACCCCGATCGTCAGCGGACCGCCGACGAACAGGAAGAGGGCCGTGTTCCGCATCGCCTTCCACAGGAGCGGGTCGGCGAGGAGCCGGGCGTAGTTGCGCAGGCCGACGAAGCGCACGTTGGCGGTGTCGCCCAGCGCGTAGATGTCGAAGTCGGTCAGCGAGAGCAGCAGCGCCGCAGCGATCGGCACCAGGAAGAGGACCAGGATCGCCGTCAGGCCCGGCGCCAGGAACATCCACGCCGCGCGGACCTCGTGCGGCGTGGACCGCCGCCTCGGCGGATGCGGAGCCGGCCTCCGGGCGCCGCTCTCGCGCGGCGTTCCGCGCCGCGGCGGCTCAGCGCCCACCGGCCTCCCTCCCCCTCTCCTTCGCCCGCGCCAGCATCCAGCGCCGCTTCTCGAGGATCCGGTCGACGTCGGCGTCGACCCTTCGCAGGGAGTCGGCGACGGACGCGCGGCCCCGGATCGGACCCTCCAGGTCCTCCCAGAGCTTCTGCGCGATCTGCTCCCACTCCGGCACCCTCGGGAGGGGCGTGACCCGGGAAAGCTGGTCGCGGAACGCCTTCGCCTTCGAATCGCCGGCGAGCGCGGGAGCGTCCCAGGAGACGCGGCGCGCGGGCAGGTCTCCGGACATCCCGTAGAAGCGCGACTGGATCTCGGGGCGCGAGAGGAACTCGACGAGGCGCCAGGCCGCGTCCTTCTCCCGCGACGCGCGGAAGATCGCGAGCGAGGAGCCGCCGGCGAGGGAGTACCCCGGGTACTCGCCCGCGTCGTCGGGCGCCGGCACCGGCGCCGTCATCCAGGTGTCCTGCAGCTCGGGAGGAAGCCGCCGGCGGAACTCCCCCAGGTTCCAGGGCCCGGTGATCCACATGGCGATGTACCCGCGGCTGAACTCCTGGTAGGGATTGCCGAGCTGCGTGTAGCTGACGACGGGCGCGAGGCCGTCCCGGTAGAGACCGACGTACCACGCGGCGGCGCCGGCGAATGCGGGGGCGGAGAACGCGCCGCGCGTGTCTCCGTCGGCGAGGAGCGCGGAATGCCGCTGCAGGCCGAAGATCGTGACCTGCTCCCACTCGTTGGTGGGCAGGAGGATCGCGAAGCGCTTCCCGCCGGGCTCTTTTGTGATCGCACTCGCGTTTGTGCTCGCACTCGCGCCCGCGCCCGCGATCTTGACCATCGCCTCGCGCCACGCGGACCACGTGCGCGGCGCCTCGGGGTATCCGGCGGCCGCGAGCAGGTCTGCGCGATAGAAGAGGACGCGCGTGTCGACGTACCACGGGATCCCGAACGTCGCGCCCGCGAACGCGTTCGTCTTCCAGATGCCCTCGAAATAATCCCCGGGCGCGAGGGCACGGGAGGCGGCGACGCGGGGATCCAGCGGCTCGAGCGCGCCGATCGCCGCGAACTCGGGGATCCACGTGTTCCCGAGCTGTGCGAGGTCGGGAGGCGATCCGCCGACGAAACCGGTCAGGAGCTTCTCGTGCGCCGCGGTCCAGGGGATCTGCTGGACGACCACGCGCACCCCGGGGTTCTCGCGCTCGAACTCGGGGACGAGGTCCTTCACGACCTCCCCCTCGCGGCCGAGGCCCCAAAACCGCACGACGTGGTCGCGCTCCCGCGACCGCGTGCCGCCCTCCGTGCACGCGCCGAGGCCCGCCGCGAGGAGCGCGACGCCTAGGGCGACCCGCGCTCGAGCCATCCGCCGGTGAAACCGGCCCTGCGGAGGCCGGCGACGACGTAGGGGTTGCGGCGCATCACGCGCCAGATCAGCTCGCTGCGGGAATTCTCGATCATCGCGACGATCGGGCCCTGGTCGATGCCGAGCTGGTCCACGTCGAACCAGCCGACGCCGTCGACGACCGCCCCCGACGCGGTCCGGGCCGCCGGGTCGCGCAGCGTGGGGTTGAACGCGTCGAGGAAGCCATAGCCGTTGCGGAGGCGGGCGCCCCACCGCTCCGTCATCGCACGCAGCGCGGGAACGGCGATCTCGGGAGCGAACGGGACCGAGGAGGCGGCCGCCGTCGGCGCGAGGGTTCCGTCGTCGATGACGTTCAGGAGCGAGGCGCCGCGCGCCGCGTAGCCCTGGAACGTCCGGGTCTTCCCGCCGACCGAGAGCGTCCCGTCGAGCGGCCCGTCGCACGCGGTCAGGCCCCAGACGTCGGGTCCATAGCCGTCGAAGCCGGACGGGTTCGCGATCGCGTACGCGCGCTGCGAGACCACGGCGCGCCGCGAATTCTCGAAGTAGTCGAGGCCCTTGCCGCGCATGTAGGCGTCCTGGATGCCGCGGAAGTCGATCCAGACATGAGAGAACTGATGCCCGAAGAGGGGCGAGAAGTTCACCTGCGGCTCGCCGTAGAACTCCCCCCAGCGATAGGTGCTCGTCCACTCGGTCCAGGCCGCGGCGTCCGCGGGATGCGTCGGCGACCCGAGGGCCAGCACGTAGAGGATCATGGACTCGTCGTAGCCGTGCCAGTTCAATTCGTGGAACCCCTCCTCGGGGGTCCAGCCCATGGACACGCCGGGAGGGCGCGGCGAGGCCCAGGTCCAGTCCATGGCCCGGTAGAGCGCGTCGGCCAGGCGGCGGATCTCTCCCTCCACGGGATCGTCGCGGTCGAAGTATCCGGCGCACGTCAGCGCCCCCGCCGCGAGGAGCGTGCTGTCGATGGTCGAGAGCTCGACGTCCTTGAACCGCGCGCCGGTGTGCATGTCGAGGAAGTGGTAGAAGAAGCCGCGGTATCGCGTCATTCCGGCGCGGGCGTCGCCCGAGGGTGACGAGAGAAGGAAGCGGAGGGTCTTCTCGGCGCGGGCCGCCGCGTCGGCGCGCGTGACCCAGCCACGCTCGGCGCCGACGACGTAGGCCGTCAGCCCGAAGCCGACCGCGGCGACGCTCGAGAAGGAGGGCGTGGGAGCGCGGTCGGGCGTCAGGCCCGTGACCGGATCCGCGAGATCCCAGAACCACCGGAAGGTCTGCCGCTCGAGCTCGTCGAGAAAGGGCTCGTCGGCCGTGCCGGCGACGGTCGCGGTCGCGGGCCGCTCCGCGAGCGTGCGGGGGCTCGGACGCTCCGGCGAGGCGGTCGACGGCCGACAGAGGGCGAGGAACGGGAGGAACGCGACGAGGAAGAGGGCCGCGACGCCGCGAATGGGCGAGGCGCGACCGAGGGCGGACGGCTTCCCCTGGCCGGCCGCCCCCTCGCGTTCCCGCCGATCCGCTCGATCCGTCTTAAGACGCCTCACGATCGGCTACGACGATAGCCTCAGAACCCCACGAGCACACCCACCTGGAGCCGTCGCGGATCCGTGAGCAGCGAGCCGCCCGTGCCGAAGTTCGGGTTGGTTCCGTCCTTCGGGATGAACCCGTCGATCGAGCCCGGGTCCACGTTCGTGTGGTTGAGCACGTTGAACACGCTGACGCGGAACCCCGCGCGCGCCGGCCCGATGGGAAATTCCTTCTGGAGCTGCAGGTCCCAGCTCTCGTACGGGAACGTCCCGGACTGCCGGCCCGTGTAGAGGAGCACCTGGGAGAGCCCCGGCCCGAAGAAGTCGCCGTTGATGATCGTGAAGCCCGTTCCCGTGCCCAGCGTCAGGAGCGTCGACAGCTTGAAGTCGTACGGGAGGCCCACGATGCCCGACAGGACGATGCGGTGCCGCTCGTCGAACTGCGTCGGATGCTTCGGATAGGCCGAGACATTGACGTAGTCGAGGCTGAAGAGGTCGCCGCCGGTTCCGCGGGCCTTCCCGTAGGTGTAGGCGAGCGTCATGCCCCACGGCGAGGATCCCGTGTACGCCTTGTTGACGGAGAGGAGGAACGCGTCGTACCAGCCCCGCTTGGTCGCGTCCGAGATGAGGACCTCGGCGAAGTCGGGCGCGGGGTGCACGCAGCACGGGAAGTTGTTCCAGATGTAGGTGTACCCGTTCTTCGAGCGGGAACCCGCGTAGGCCGCGGAGGCGCCCCACATCGTGCCGAACTGCTGGCGGACGCCGGCGCTGAACTGATCCGAGAGGGGCGGCCGGGTGTCGTTGGCGACGAGGAAGACCTGGGGCTTCGGACCGTTCCCGCTCGCGATGAGGCCCTCGAGACCCGCGACCGAAAGATACGACGGGTCCCACTTGATCGTGGGCACGCCGTTGCGCGGCAAGCCGTCCGCCGAGAAGAGGAACTGGAGAACCGTGTGCTGCAGGCGGAACTTCTCGTCGAGGACGTTGTTGTACGTGTCCCGGTCGTAGTAGCGGCCGTAGCCTCCGAAGAGGATCGTCTTCCCCTGCCCCGTGACGTCGAAGGAGAAGCCCACGCGGGGCTGGAACGCGCTCTTGAAGCTCGGGCGCTGCGTGCCGTCGGTGAAGTAGCCGGCCGGGACCTTGCCGGTCAGCTCGGAGACGACGTTGGCGGGCGTGACGTAGTCGTTGTTGAGCTCGTCGGTCTCGTAGTCCCATCGCAGGCCGACGTTGACCGTCAGACGCGGGGTGACCGTCCAGTCGTCCTGCGCGTAGAAGCCGTACTGGTTGTTGCTGGTCGAGAGGTCCGGATTGCCGAATCCGAAGAAGGCCTGATACGGAAAGCTGAAGTCGGGGCTGATGCTGGAGCTGTAGTCGAACTCCGGGTTCTCGTTGAAGAGCTTCTGGACGTCGTACTTGTTGAAGTTCGCGTAGCCGCCGACCTTCACGACGTGGTGGCCGAAGCCCTCGAGGCTCAGAAACGAGAAGTCCTCGCGGATCGTGAAGCGCTTCTGGTGGAAGTCCTGCGTCGTCGTGTTGCCGCCGATGCGGAGGACCTGCTCGTAGTTCTGGCCGATGATGTCCGGGTTGTCCGGCGAGGGGTTCCACTTGTAGTCGTTGTAGGAGAACGTCGTCTCCGAGAGGTACTTGTTGGTCAGCCAGGAGTTCTTGGCCTGCGCGTTCCACACGCCGTTCGCCAGGTTCGTGGCGCTCTGGAAGCTGGTCTGGTCGCCGAAGTCGCGGATCTCGTTCTCCTTGCGGTAGTAGCCGTTGACGTCGACGACGTCCGACTGGGCCGCCTGGATCGTGGCCTTCCCGAACGCGAGGTTGGAGGTGAAGGGACTCCCGAAGTTGCCGACGAAGCCCTCGAGCTGCGTCTTGAGGGGCTCGGGAACGAGGGGCGCCTGCGAGCCCAGCTCCACGTCGTTGTCGCGCTGCTGGTGGTTGTACTCCCAGGAACCGAAGAACCAGGCCCGATCGGCGACGATCGGCCCGCCGATCGACACGCCGGCCTGCCAGCGGCTGTAGTCCGGCTTGGTCGCGCCCGGGACGTGCTCGGTGCCGCAGCGGCCGTTGACCGTCTGGCTGCACGCGTCGAACGCGACGAAGTCCTTGCTCTGGTACTCCGCGAACCCGTCGCCGTGGAAGGTGTTGCCGCCCGTCTTGGTCACGGCGGTGATCAGGACGCTCGAGGACTTCTCGTACTCGGCCTTGAAGTTCTGGGTGATGACCCGAAACTCCTGGACGGCGTTCTGCGGGAACGGGTTGCCCCGGCTGCTGTCCTGGCCCGCGACGCCGCCGTTCAGGACGTCGTTCTTGTAGCTCGTGCCGTCGATGAACACGTTGACCGCATTGGCGTCGACCGCGCCTCCGGTCACCGTCTTGCTGAGCGCGGAGTCGTTGTACCGCACGCCCGGCGCGAGTTGCGCGAACGCCAGGAAGTTGCGGTTGTCCTGGGGCAGCTCGCGCAGCTGCTGTTCCGTGACGTTCGTCGCGACCTCGTTCGACTCCGTCTCGATGAGCGGCGCGCCCGCCGTGACCGTGACCTCCTGGGTCGCCGCCACGCGGAGCCGCATCTCCACGGCCTGCGTCTGCCCGAGCAGGACGACGGTCTTGCGCGACTCCGGGGCGAGCCCGGTCAGCTCGGCCTTCACCGTGTAGGGCCCCGGCGGCACGGAGATGTTGAAGAACCCGTCGGGTCCGGTCACCATCGTGCGCGTCGCGTTCGTGTCGTCGTTGACCGCGGTCACCGTGACTCCGGGCAGCGGACCGCCGCTGTCGTCCAGGACGCGGCCCCGCAGGGTCCCCGTCGTCGTCTGCGCCCACGCGGGAATCGCCGCCAGCGCGGCCAGGAATCCCAGGAGGACCGCGATCCGTCCTCCCTTCCGCCAGGTCCCTCTGATCATGTCGGCATCCTCCTTACCTTGCACTCAGCCACTCGTCCTCTTCATTGCGAGACCTTCTTGGCCCCCGTCGAGTCGCGAATCACGAGCTCGGTGGGAAGCGTCATGTGCAGATGCTTCTGGCGGTTGTGGCTCCGGACCCCGTGCAGCACGCGCTCCGCCGCCGCGCGTCCGAGCTCCGCGATGGACACGCGCACGGAGGTCAGCGGCGGCGCCGTGAACCGCGCGATGGGAATGTCGTCGAAGCCCGCCAGCGCGATGTCGGCGGGGACGCGGACGCCGGCCTCCTGCAGGGCGCAGAGACAGCCCACGGCCATGGCATCGTTCGACGCGAAGATGGCCGTGGGCCGCCGGGTCAGGGCGAGGAGCCGCTGGCCCGCGCGGTACCCGGTCTCCTCGCGAAAGTCGCCCGGCTGGACGAGATCCGGGGAGCGGTCCGCGGAGATCGCCGCGGCCGCGTCGCGATAGCCGCGGAGCCGCTCGGAGGCGTCGCGGTTCGCGTCCGGCCCCTTGATGAAGGCGATGCGCCGGTGCCCGAGATCGGCGAGGTGCCGGACCATCGCGAACGCGCCGTCGTAGTTCTCGATGTTGATGAGGTCGAACGCGCGGCGGCCGTCGACGGCCGAGTTCAGGAGCACGACGGGCATCGACTCGCCGAAGTGGCGGGGCAGGATGTGCGACCCCGACTCCGGCGAGAGCACGATCAGCCCGTCGACCCGCCCGCGCATCGCCCGGAGCATCGCGCCGGTCTCGCCGCGGTCGCCGTGCGATCCGGAGACGAGCACGTGATAGCCGTGGCGCCGCATGGTCGCGTCGATGCCGCGGATGAGCTCGGAGAAGAACTCGCCGTAGATGTCGGGTAGAAGGACCCCGATCGTGTTGGTCCGCCGGGTGATCAGGCTGCGCGCGGTGCCGTGCGGCGCGTAGCCCAGCCGCTCGATCGTCGCCTCGATCCGCTTGCGCGTCGGCTCGCGAACGGGCTGCTTGCCGGTCAGGACGCGCGAGACGGTCGCGACCGAGACCCGCGCCTTGCGCGCGACGTCGCGAATCGTCACCGTCCGCGTTGGGATGTCCGCCCGCGAGGGAGCCGCTCGACGCGCCAGAGCCACCCCCGGATTCCTGCGAATGTAAACGTTTACACGCGCATGTAATCGTTTACATACGAGAAGATTCACTTTCATGTCAAGACGGCGTTGAGGGAAGCTCCCGCCCCGAAACCCGCCGGGGCCGGCCGATCAGGCCGCGATTCGACGCTGGGTCACCGGGTCGAAGAGGTGGGCGCGGGCCCAGTCCACGGACAGCTCGAGGACGCTCCCGGGGGCCGGCACCGCGTCGCCGCCGTGCACGACGCTGACCAGCGCGTCGTTCCCACACCGCCCATGGACCACGATCTCCCGTCCCAGCGGCTCGCAGACTTCCACGCGCACCGGCAGCCGGCCGTCTCGCGCGGACGGCGCGCCCGAACCCGCCGGGAGACTCTCGCGGAGGTCCTCCGGCCGGAGTCCGAGCGTCACCGCCGAGCCCTCGCGCAGGGCCAGGGCGGCCGGAGCCGCGAGCGCGGGCGGCCATTCGACCGTGAAGCCCGAGGCGACCAGCCGTCCGCCCGCCCCCACTCGGGCGGGCAGGAGGTTCATCGGCAGGGTCCCGATGAAGCTCGCGACGAAGAGGTTCTCCGGACGGCGGTAGACCTCCATGGGCGCGCCGACCTGCTGGAGACGACCGTCCTTCATGACCGCGATGCGGGTCCCCATCGTCATCGCCTCCACCTGGTCGTGCGTGACGTAGACGGTGGTGGTCTGCACGAGCTGCTGGATCCGCTTGATCTCCGCGCGCATCTGGACGCGCAGCTTCGCGTCCAGGTTCGAGAGCGGCTCGTCGAACAGGAAGACGGCGGGCTTGCGCATGATCGCCCGTCCCAGGGCCACGCGCTGGCGCTCGCCTCCCGAGAGCTGACGGGGCCGGCGCTCCAGCAGCGCGTCGATGCCGAGCAGCTTAGCCGTCTCCGCGACGAGCCGCTCGATCTCCGGCGCCGGCGTCTTGCGCAGGCGCAGGCCGAACTCCAGGTTCTCGCGCACGGTCATGTGCGGATACAGCGCGTAGTTCTGGAAGACCATGGCAATGTCGCGGTCCTTGGGTGGAACGTCGTTGACGGGCCGGCCGCCGATCGTGATCGTCCCGCTCGTGATGTCCTCGAGACCCGCGATCATTCGCAGGGCGGTCGACTTTCCGGAACCCGACGGCCCGACGAGGACCATGAACTCGCGGTCGGCGATCGCCAGATCGAAATTCTCGATGACCGGCGTGTCGCCGTACCGCTTCCCCACGTCCACGAACGCGACGGCGGCCACGGCGCCCTTCTTAGCACGAGTCCGGCACGGACGGGCGAATCGGCCTGGAAATCCGCTGTAGGCTGCCCCGCGCATGCGGTGGATCGGATGGCTCGCCCTGGGTCTCCCCGCGGCCGCGGCCGCCCGTTTCCTGGGCGCGCCCGAGTGGTGCGTCTTCGTCGGCTGCTCGATCGCGCTCATTCCCTTCGCCCACTGGATCAGCGAGGCGGCCGAGCACCTCGCGGCGCACACCGGCGCGGGGCTCGGCGGCCTGTTGACGGCGACCTTCGGCAACGCCGCCGAGCTGATCATCACGATCTTCGCGCTGCGGCGCGGGCTCGTGGAGCTCGTCAAGGCCTCGATCACGGGCTCGATCATCGGCAACACCCTCCTCATCACGGGCGTGTCCGCCCTGGTGGGCGGACTGAAGCACGGGCGCCAGAAATTCTCGGTCAAGCCGACCGCTCGGCACGCCGCGATGATGATCCTCGCGGTGGCGGCGCTGGGACTCCCCGCGGTCTTCGCGCGCGTCCAGCCGAGCGCGCAGGCCCGCGAGAACGAGTCGGTCGGCATCGCGATCCTCCTCCTCGCGACCTACGCGTGCTCGATCTATTACTCGCATTTCTGGCACCACAGGAAAGACAAGCCCTCGCTCGACGAGGAGGGCGAGCGGCCCGCGAAGGGGTGGCCGGTCTCGCGCGCGCTGTGGGTCCTCGCGGGCGCCGTGGTGGCCACGGCCGCGGCCAGCGAGCTGCTCGTCCATGCCGTGGAGGGGTTCTCCCAGGCGGCCGGGCTCTCCCCGGCCTTCATCGGCCTCATCGTGATCCCCTTCGTCGGAAACGTCGCCGAGCACTGGGCCGCGGTCGAATCCGCCCGGGCCAACCGGATCGAGCTCTCCTTCTCGATCGCGGCGAACTCCTCGACGCAGATCGCGCTCTTCGTGGCGCCTCTGCTCGTCCTGATCTCGCTCTTCTTCCACCCGATGGACCTGACGCTCAAGCCCATCGAGCTCGTGACGCTCTTCTTCTCCTCGGCGATCTTCGCGTACCTGTCGGTCGACGGCGAGACCAACTGGTTCGAGGGCGTGCAGCTCCTCGCGCTCTATCTGATCGCGGCGGTCTCGTTCTTCTTTCTCTCCTGATCCGGGGGAGCGCCCTTCGAAGCGGCGAGCAGCACGCTCACCAGGATGAAGGCGCCTCCCGCCAGCACGCGCGGCGAGAACGACTCGCCGAGCACGACGCTCCCGAGCAGGATCGCGAGGACGGTGTCGACGATCGGGATCGTGCCGATGACCGCGACGGGGACCCGGCGGAGCAGCCAGAAGAGCCCCACGAAGGGCAGGGCCGTCCCGCAGATCGCCAGGTAGAGGAGCGAGCTCACCGCGCTCGTCGTCCAGTGGAACGCCGCGCCCCTCTCGAAGAGCGCCGCGAGGAGGAGGATGAAGAGGGAGCCGGCGGCGGTCTGTCCCCAGGTCGTCGTCAGGGGGGCCACGCCGCCCAGATGCTTCTTGAACGCGACGTTGGAGTAGGCGGCGGCGAGCGCCGAGACGACCATGAGCGCGCCGCCCGCGACGAGGAGCCGGGTCGCGCCGCCGGAGAGCGCGGCGAGCGCCTCGGGCCCCTCGATGACCGCCACGCCCGCGATGCCGAGGAGCGCCGCCGCGATCGTCCGCGGGCGCAGCCTCTCCTCCGGCAGCAGGAAGTGCGCGAAGAGACCCACGAAGGCCGGGAAGGTCGCGAACAGCAGGGCCGCGAGCCCCGAGTCGATCCACTCCTCACCCTGAAAGACGCACGCGTAGGCGACGCCGATCTGGAGCACGCCGGTCCACGCGACCCAGCGCCGCTGCCGGGAGGTCAGCGGCGCCGTTTTCGAGCTCAACGCGAACGGAGTCAGCAGGACGCACGCGAGCGCCATGCGGATGCCGCCGAACCAGAGCGGCGGCAGGTCCCGCAGCCCGATCTTGATCGCGAGCCACGTCGAGCCCCAGACGGCGCACAGCGCGACGTACATCGCCAGGTTGCGGCCTCGCAGGACGCTTCGGCCGCCCGGATCCGACATGCGCGGATCCTATAGAATCGCCGCGGTGTTCGAGCTCAAGTCGTCTTCGAGCGTCGAGGAGGCTTATCGGCAGCTGCCGGCGTCGCTCGAATCGCTCCTCGAGGGCGAGACCGACGCGCTCGCCAACCTCGCCAACGCGGCGGCGCTCCTGTACGGCAGCCTCCCGCACATCAACTGGGCCGGCTTCTACCTCCTCCGCGGGGAGACGCTCGTGCTCGGCCCCTTCCAGGGGAAGCCCGCCTGCGTCCGGATCGAGCTCGGCAGGGGCGTGTGCGGCACGGCGGCGGCACGGCGCGAGACGCTGGTCGTGCCCGACGTGCTCGCGTTTCCCGGGCACATCGCCTGCGACGCGGCGTCGCGCTCGGAGATCGTGGTGCCGATCCTGGACGGCGGCGCGCTGCTCGGCGTGCTCGACGTCGACGCGCCCGAGAAGAACCGCTTCGGCGAGGCGGACCGCGCCGTGCTCGAGGAGTGCGTGAGGGTCCTTTTGCCGCGGGTCGACTGGAAGGCGCTCTAGAAGGCGCTGTAGGGGCGGCCCTCGCGGCCGCCCGCTCGAGAAAGGCGGGATCAAGCCCCGTCCCTACGTCAGCGGCAGCCTCCCGGAGAACCCCTCGTCGTATCCGTGGAAGTGGTTGATGGCCGGCTCGGGATACTTCCAGCAGTAGTAACCGGCCCCCGAGTCGAAGTCGACGAGCCAGAGGCCCTTGATCTCGAGGCCGAGCGAGCGGACCTCATGCATCCATTCGCGCACGACCGCCTCGCGCTCCTGCTCGAGCTCCGACGCGAGCTGCCCGTACCGGAGGACGGCGTCGCTCGTGAGCTCCTTGACGCGCGGAAGCAGCGCGCGCGCCTCCTCGAGCGTGAAGACGCGCGTCGCCCGTTCGTCCTCGTCGCCCTGGGCTTCCTCGCCGTCCTCGCCGTCTTCGTCGCGGCCCTCGGCGCGGGCCTTCAGTCCCGCGATCAGGCGGCGCAGCGTGTCGGCGTCCTCGCCCTCGGCGCGCCCGACGTAGCGCTCGAGGTAGACGATCGCCTCGACCGGCCTGCCGCACTTGACGAGCAGGAGGCCTCGCTCGCGCCAGAGCGCGGGGTCGCCCGGCTCGAGCGCGTCGGCGAACGCGAGCGCGGCCAGGGCCTCCTCCCAGCGGTTCCGGCGCTCGTAGGAGCGGCGCAGGTTGCCCAGCACGCGGGAGAGGATCGTCCGGGGCGGATCGGGTGCGAGGATCTCGGGCGGCAACGCGACGGGCGACCCGAAGATCGACGCGAGCCGCCGCGAGAGCCCCTCGGCCTCGTAGAGCGCCCCCCCATCGAACGCGTCGAGGAACATCCCCTCCGGAGCGTCGGGGCCGCCGATGACGAAGTGGCCCGGGAGGCCGATCCCGGTCAGCCGCAGCCCCGCGAGGCGCGCGACCTCGACCGCCACGATCGACAGCGTGATCGGCATGCCGCGGCGCCGCGCGAGCACGCGCGCGACCGAGGAGTTGCTGGGCAAGTCGTAGGACTCCTCGTCGCCGCGGTAGCCCTCCTCCGAGAACAGGACGCGGCAGAGCGCCGAGAACGGCTTCTCGCCGCGCTCGACCGCGGCCGACACCCGGGCGGCGAGCGACCCGACGGTGCGGCGCGCCGCGTCCAGGTCCTCCTGGGGCTCGATCAGCGCGGCGATCAGGAGCGCGCCCTCGAAGAGGTCGGGCTGGCCGTGCTCCTGGAGACGACGGAACCGGTCCAGCAGATCCGACTCGGGCGCCAGGGGCTTGCTCCGTCTATTCCCGTCGCGCGATCGCGACGCCGTCGCGCAGCGGCACGATGACGCTGCGGAAGTCCTCGAGTGAGAAGAGCGTCTCGTTGAACTGGCGGATGCCGTCGGTCGCGGGATCGTCGACGTTGCCGTCGATCACCTTGCCCGACCACAGCACGTTGTCCGCCAGCAGGTAGCCTCCGCGCCGGACGCGCGGGGCGGCCGCCCGGAGCGCCGCCGGATAGCCCTCCTTGTCCACGTCGATGAAGATCGCGTCGAAGTAGCCGGTGGTCGCCTCGAGCGCCCGGACCGCGTCGCCGACCTTGATCGACACGCGCTCGAGGAGGTCCATCCGCTGCAGGTAGCCGCGGGCCTGCTCGGCCTTTGCCGGGTCGCCGTCGGTGTAGAAGACCTGCCCGCCGCGGCCCACCGCCTGGGCGAAGAACGCGGTCGAGTAGCCGATCGCGCTGCCGAGCTCGAAGACCCGGTCGGCGCCGATCGAGCGCGTCAGGATCTGCAGCAGCGTCCCCACCGCGGGGCCCACGATCGGAACGTCGTGCTCGGCGGCGTAGGCCTCCATCTCGGCGAGCACGGGGTCGCGCGCGGGGAGGAGGCGCTTGATGTACGCGTCGAGGCCCGGGTCGATGAGATCGATCACGCCGGGATCATACAGTCGGTCGTCGGTGGTCAGTGGTCGGTCGTCAGGGGGGTTGATAGCGTCGACTACCCACTAACGACTAACGACTAACGACTAACGACTAACGACTAACGACTATCGACTATCGACTCGAGGCGACCGACTCCCTCTTATAATCCGCCCCGTGACCGCGGCCGACGCGCGCCTCGAGCGGCTCCTCGCCGAGTTTCCGGTTGCGGAGATGGACCGGCTGATCCAGACGCGCCGGGACTTCCACCGCCATCCCGAGACCGCCTACGAGGAGCGCCGCACCGGCGAGATCGTGGTGACACGCCTTCGCGCGCTCGGCCTCTCGCCGCGGACCGGGCTCGCCGAAACGGGCGTCCTCGCGGATGCGGGGACGGCGGCGGGAACCGCAGCCGCGACGAAGGGAGCGGCGGGAACCGCAGCCGCGACGAAGGGAGCGGCGGGCACCGCAGCCGC
>Ga0068859_100001727_pt1 | contig 22272 bp, 14 predicted proteins | sample KBSSwiS22_FD_66585 | JGI IMG/M metagenome (GOLD analysis project Ga0068859, IMG submission 66585) | Switchgrass rhizosphere microbial communities from Kellogg Biological Station, Michigan, USA - KBS Switchgrass S2-2 | ecosystem: Host-associated > Plants > Roots > Rhizosphere > Soil ...
AGCTGAGGGCCAGTCGAACACATGGACAAACACTCTGTTTGGTTTCGCTGTAGTTCGTAACGACGCGACCCCTTGCAGGGGACCATATGTAGTCCCATAGATCGAGTCCCCATTCAATCTCAGCCAGTCGCCTATGGCGCGCAATCTTTCCTGGAATTCAGGTTGAATGATGCCATCCGGTTGTGGCCCCACGTTGAGCAAAAAGTTGCCCCCTCGGCTGGCCACTTCCACCAGAGCCCGAATGAGAGACTTGGCGGGTTTGAATTCCCGATCATGCATGTTGTATGCCCAAGTATTGTTGATGGTCATGCAAGTTTCCCACAGCTGGAAATCTTCAGGTTTGGGCACAAGTGCTGCTTTGAGCTTCTGCTGAATGCTCGTATCAACAGCATTAAACTCAATTTCCTTCGTAGGGATTCCGTTAGGAATGAACTGTTCTGGAGTCTGATAATCTCCTGGCAGACCGATGCGGTCGTTCACCAGCGTCGCGGGCTGTAATTGTCGTATTAGATTAACAAATCGGATGCCGCTATATTTCTCCTCATGATGCAGGCCATCAAACCAAACTAAGACCACCGGCCCGTACCGGGTCAGCAACTCGGTCAACTGGAGCTGCATGTAGTCCAGATAGAGAGGCCACTCGGGACGCTCAGGCTCTCCGTTCCAGTTTTCCCTCGCGAGCTTCGATGTATCTCGAAACCCTGGGTGATGCATATCAGGTGGAGAGTAATAAAACCCAAGAGGCATCGACCTTTCCTTACAAGCCTTGGCCAGCTGCGCCACGATGTCCTTGCCGTACGGAGTGTTCGTGACCTTGTAGTCCGTGTAAGAAGAATCGAACATGCAAAACCCGTCGTGGTGTTTGGTGGTGAACACCATATATCTCTGGCCGGCAGCGCGGGCCAAGTCAACGAAAGCGGAAGGGTCGAATTTCTTCGGGTTAAATCGCTTCGGCAACTCCCGATATTCCGCTTCGGAGATACCACCAGCCTTGGGAGTCATGATCGGCCAGGAGGCTTCGACGCTGGCCAATGAATAGGGTCCCCAGTGAATGAACATGCCAAACTTTGCCTCGCGATACCAGGCTGTGCGGTCGTCAACCGTGCCGGCTGCGAAGCTCAGTCGACGGATCCAAGGAAGACAAGAGGAAAGCCCGGCAACTCTGATGAAGTCACGCCGATTGGGGGTAGTTTCTCGCCGCATATGTGCTCCTGAATGCACCCCTCAAAGACTAGTCGAGATGAAAGACCTCATCCATGCTCGCCCACCACTCGCCATTCTTGCGATCTGGCAACGGCTCCTGCATCGGCCCTGTGATTGCCCACCATTCCTGAGTCTTCGGATCTGAAGCCATCTTCTCCAAGTCACTTTTTATGTCATCGCCCCGATATTCGAAATAAGCGAAGAGCAAGTCGTTTTTCAGAAAGATGGAATAGTTTTCGATGTTGCATTCCCGAATCATTTGCAGCACTTCCGGCCACACTGCAGCATGGTATTGGCGGTAGATTGCTTCGCACTCGGCTTTCAACTTAATCACCGTTCCAAATCGTTGCATCGCGAACTCCCCAGACGTGAGAACCACGTTTACATATGAGCGCTCAAATATTATACTTGCCTGCCGAATTTGATTGCAAATAGAAGGGAGATGGTTGAATTTGAGCGCTCATTCGGCAAACTGGACTGGTTAGTGCGTCCAAAATACGTGCCGCGGAGAATCCTCGTGGATCATCAATTTTGGCTGGGTGTGGGTGCAGTCATCACTGGAGGCGTGCTGCAGGGGGTCTTCGCCGTCCCCATGAAGTTTGCATCCCGCTGGAATTACGAAAATATCTGGTTCGTCTATTCGCTGATGGGAATGGTTGTGTTCCCCTGGGTCCTTATTATTGCGACGGTACCTCACCCCGGGGAGATCTACGCATCAACGTCCACGACCACCTTGTTCAGTATCACTGGGTTTGGCGTCTGCTGGGGAATCGGAGCCACCCTGACCGGAGTCGGCCTGACGCTGCTTGGCATTGGCCTCGGAATGGCGATTATTCTCGGCCTCAGCGCTTCTCTTGGTTCTCTGATACCCCTCGTCATCCTGAACCCTCAACATCTGCACACACGTCAGGGGCACGCCTTCTTGCTAGGCACAACTATCATGCTGGCCGGAATTGCTTTATGTGCCCGCGCCGGCATTTTGCGGGACGCCATTCGGAATCGCGAAGTGGAGATGGGGGGCCGGAGCCGATTCTTGACCGGCTTCATCGTGTGCTGTTCTTCCGGGCTGCTTTCCTCTGCTTTGAACTTTTCTTACGCCTTCGGCGGCGCAGCAGTACGCCAAGCTTTGGATCTGGGCACTCCTTCGATTTGGAGCGCCAGCGTCGTCACAGCGCTCGCCGTGACTGGGGGATTCGTCGCAAACCTTCTCTACTGCGGGTATCTGCTTTTGAGGAATCGAAGCGCCAACAGATTTTTTTGTGCAGGCGCGGGTATCAGTTGGTTTTGCGGTGGTCTGATGGGCTTTTTCTGGTTTGGCGGTCAGACCCTGTACGGATTGGGAATTTCACGAATGGGTACGCTGGGTGTGGTCGTAGGATGGCCCCTTCTGATGGGCATGATCATTATCGCCAGCAACGCGGCTGGTATCTTCACCGGAGAATGGAATGGCGTCTCAGCACAGGGCAAGCGTTTCCTCGCCGCTGGAATGGTTGTGATCCTCACTGCGCTGGGTGTCCTGGCCCTGGCCCAGCGCTAGGCCTAGCCGGGGCACCCGCAGTGGAAGTCATTTTTATTCCAGAATCTTATTCATAGACTCCGTTGTTTTGTGACAAGAGCGGAACTGCCCCCATTAGGGCGGCATTGTTCCCAAGTTCGGCGGCACGGATCGGAAAGTTGCCCCAGGGCGTCCATGCATACTTGTGCACATAGGATTCGCTATTGGGAATGATGAAGTCTGCACTTTTCATCCGCCACCGCCGATCAAAATTATCTCGGGATCGTATGCATGAACCAAGCCGACGGCAGTCGCCGCCCAAACGTTGAGACAGCGATCGCGGATCGCAACGGCCACCCTATCGCCACTTGCAGCTTCTTCAAAAAGCTCTTTGAACCCGACGTTCGAATATCTTGACAACACGCTGTCTGTAGCTCCGGGCCAATCCCTTACTATCAAGGGAAGTGACCAGCCACTTGCTTCAGCCTCTGCGCAGCCGACCGCCCCACAAACGCATGGCCGTCCATTGAATACCGCTGGAATGTACCCCCCAAACAACCTGCTTGCGCATGCTTGCCGTGAAGTAACTTCCCCTCGACCACTGCCACGCCGCCAATGCCCGTGCCTAACGTCATCATTACGACATCGGTAAAGCCACGCGCCGCCCCAGCGTAGGATTGGTCCGGACGAAGCGAACGATGGTGACTTTCATTCGAGTTGGTACTTGGAGCAGGGGCAAAACTCGGGTTGGTTAGAGGTGGATCTGCAAAAGCAGGAGAGCTTCAATGTTGTCTCCCTCGTCGAGCCAATTGGCAAAGCGGATAGCTATTCGGAGAGCCGCATTAAGAGTTATCGTTTTGAGTGCTGGAATGGTGTGAACTGGACTACCCTGGCGAAGGGTGAAAAGCCCACACCCACGACAATTCATTGGATTTCTCGAGTGTCATCGCAGAGAGTCCGGCTGCTGTTGGAAAGCAGCAACGAGATGCCTCACATCGTCCAGATCGGCCTGTATAACGAACCTGACTGATCACCGGGTGGGAGCGGGTTCACGAAGGGTTCGATAAGACTTCCAAGGTGTTCATTTCTGCTCAAACGATTGCGATCCGTGCCTTTGATTTCAGGTACTTACTATCCAATAGATCCCTTTCACGGCGGTAACACGGGTTCAAATCCCGTCGGGGCGCCACTTTCTAGCGTGTTTCCCAGCGGCGAAAGATGTTCCCAGGACGGTTGTGCCGAATGTACAAATCAGCTCTGGCTCTGCCTTAACCAGGAAGCGGCCCTCAAGAAGGGAGCATTCAGCTACGGTGCGACTTCCGGATTGCAAAGACCCACCCGTCGCGCTTCGGCCTACAATGAGAAATGCGAAGGCTGCTCTTCCTGGTCTTTTTGGGGCAGGCTATGTTGCTCGCCCAATCCAATTTACGTAACAAAGGCCCCCGCGACGCGATCGACCGCGACCTCATGGACATCACTGTGGAGCGGTTGCACGCTCTTTACCGCGAGCACCGCTATACAGTCTCCCAGGTGGTCCAATGGCACCTCGATCGTATTGCGCGCTATAACGGGATCTACCGGGCGATCCAAACCGTCACCATGAAAGCTGCGCTCGCCGACGCCGCCAGTGAGGATGCGGAGGCGAAGCTGCCCGGCTTCCGCCCGGGGCCGCTATGGGGCGTACCAATCGTGATCAAGGCGAACACGAGCATCGCAGGACTGATCACCACGGACGGATGGGTTGGCTACATGCTCGCCGGCCACGAGTTGGTTGCCGCGCACGATGCAACCATTGTGACCAAACTCCACAATGCCGGTGCGATTCTGGTCGGGGTGAGCAACATGCCCGACTTCGCCGCCAGTGATACCACTCGTTCGACGGCCTTCGGTCGCACCGGCAACGCCTACGATGTGCGCTTTTCGCCAGGCGGGTCTTCAGGCGGCACCGTCACCGCGGTAACTGCAAACTTCACTGTACTCGGCACCGGCACGGACACAGGCAATTCCATTCGCATGCCTGCAGCAACGAGCAACGTAGTCGGCATCTTTCCCACCCGTGGGCTCGTCAGCGTTGCGGGCATCGCTCCTCTGGATTGGCAATTGGATAACACTGGGCCCATCGCCCGCACGGTGGCCGATGCCGCCCTTGCTCTCACCGTGCTGGCCGGGGAAGATCCGCTCGATCCGGCTACCATCGGCTCACGAAACAAAGCGCAGCCGGGTCCATACACGCAATATTTAAAGCCCGGCGCGCTAAAAGGTGTGCGCTTTGCTGTACCTGCTTTCATTCTCAATGGAGAGAGTCCAGTGTTTCAGGGAGTGTGCCCCAACGCCACACAAGAACAGTTCGCTAAGGCTATGCAGGATTCGCGTTCCCCGTTGAAACCTGAAACCTGGAATGCCTTCTTGCGCGCAGTAGACGAACTCCGCGCTGCTGGTGCAACCGTGCTGATCGATCCCAAGATTCTACCCGACAGCTTCGCCATCGAGGCGTCTCATATCTGCACTCTCCCTTACATCCGCGAGGGCACCGATAAGTTTCTCGCGGGCTTCGGACCTATCCAGTACCATTCCGCCGCGGAATACGAGCAGGCAACTGGCAAAGCTCTGCCCTCCGTCATTATCGGTGGTGAGAAAACCGGATTTTTCAAAGCCCGTGAGATTCACCAAACGGCACTTGAGACCGATCCGGAGGCCGAAGCAACTCTTTTCGGCCCGCGCCGCAAGCTGCTCGCCTTGTACGAGGCAGAGCTTGATCGCCTCGACTTGAACGGCTTCGTCTATCCCGCAAGCCAGATGCCGCCAGTTGATGAAACTATGCCGCAGGACGGCCGCTTGAGTGAAGGTCCGCATAGCGATTCAGACTGGGTCAACATGTTAGGTGTGCCGGCAATCAGCTTCCCCGCCGGGTTTTATGAGAATGGCCTGCCGTTTGGCATTGAGATCAGCACACGCAAATGGCGCGACGGAGACTTGATCGCATGGGCCTTCGACTACGAGCTGCACACGCGCCATCGCAAGGCACCTGTCCTGGTCGACCGCGGTCTGCTGTCAACCGCCGCCAGCCCGCTTGAGCCGTAGCGCGCTAGGTTTGTATATGCTAATGGAGACGTGGAGGACATCATGCGTATTGACAGCTCGAACTACCGCTCTGAGGTTAAGATGGATCTGGTTTTGGCACGACAGAAAATGACAGTGCACACTGCGTGGCGAGAGGCTCTTCCTGATCGATAAGGTGAGCGCAGATCCGGGATTCAGTGGTGCGGTTACTGTTCCCGACGGCTTCATCGATACCACCCTCAACATCCCAACGATCAAAGGAAACACTCCTTATCTAACGCTACGAGACCACCCAGTAACAGTTAGTACAGCCGTACTACCGCTGTTGCCTACCCCATAGCGCTGTGACTTTGTGCGGCTCTCCGTCTTTAAATTGGAATGCCGGATACAAAGTTTGATTCTGAAATCGAAGCCCAAAGATCTTCTTCTCAGATGCCCATCGAGAGGCTATTGCCGAACGACTTGCGCGAGTGATTCCCGGGCAGGCCTCTCGCATCCGTCCTTACATGATTACTCAAACCGCAACGCTGAAATCGGATCGACTCGCGTTGCTTTTCTCGCTGGCACCCAGACTGCCACGAGCGCCACTGCACACAAGAAGATGGGCGTCAGAATAAATGCCATCGGATCCCACTGCTTCACTCCAAACAGGAATCCCGTCAGGAACTTCGTCAGCCAGAATGCCCCACCAATGCCAATGACGAGTCCGATCCCCGCGAGCAGCATTCCTTGGCGGATCACCATGTTGCGAATGTTAGAAGCCTGCGCTCCTAGCGCCATCCTTACGCCGAGTTCCTGGGTGCGCTGTTGTACCGAGTAAGCCATTAGTCCATAAATGCCGATCGCCGCCATGAGTAAAGCCGAAGCGCCGAAGGTAGTGAGCAGCAGCATGTTGAAGCGTTCGCGCGAAGTCGTAAGCACGACGATCTCATCCATACTGCGAATGTGCGCCACGGGCAGCCCGCCCGTGGCTTCGCGGATCGCACTAGTAACGGCGGTCGTGAGTAAGTGCGGTTCCATCCGCGTGCGCACAATCCACCACAATGGCGCGATGCGCGAGTTGAGCTCAGTAACTTTGTCGGGCATCTGTGCCACCGGGATGTACATCGTCGGGCCCGGGTCCTGATTGAGTCCGCCATCGCGCGTGTCTCCGACAACTCCGATGACCTGGCGCGGTTGTTCGACGAAGACCGGCCCCATGCCCGCTCCGATTTCGAGTCGATCGTTGAGCGGATCGCCTTTAGGCCAGAATTCTCGCACCATCGCCTGGTTGATGATAACCACACCCGGCGCCGATCCGTTGTCTTGCTCTGTGAAACTTCGCCCGCGCGCAACGGGTACCTTGAACACATCAAAATAACTCCACGAGACCGGAAAGTAACCCGCCCCACCTGTGTTGGGATTGTTACCGTTCGCCCGCCCCACAATGTTGAAAGGCAGTCCAAAGCCACCTTGCAGCGGCAGACAGCATGCGGCGGCAGTGGCCGTAACACCGGGAACCGCATTGATCCGGTCCATGCCATCGTGGATCGCTTGCGCCACGCCGCTGGTCTTCAGAAACCGATCGCCGCTGATCGACATGGCCATGGTGAGAACGTTGTGCGTGTCGAAGCCAGGATCAACCGACTGCAGCTTCATAAACGTGCGAATGAGCAGCGTCGCTCCGATGACGAGTACAAGCGCAAGAGCCATCTCACTGATCACCAGAACGGAACGCGACTTGCCGCTGCGAAAGCCCACTCCTACACGGTTGCTGCTCTCGTTCAAAACGGCCGCAAGATTCTTATGTGAGGCGGTGATGGCGGGCACCAGACCAAACAAAATTCCGGTCAGCAGCGAGACCCCAAGCGTGAAAAGGAGCACATTCAAATCGACCTTGACCGCAGATCCACCTTCGCCGATACGCGGGATGCTCCCGGGATTGATGGCCAGCAATAACCGAACCCCCGCGAATCCCAGGATGAGTCCGAGCGTTCCGCCAGTGAGCGACACCAGCAGACTCTCGGTGAGCAACTGACGAATGATGTGCCACCGTCCCGCGCCCAGCGCAGAGCGCGTAGCCAGCTCCCGCTTACGCGCGGTGGCGCGAATCAACAGCAGATTCGCAACGTTGGCGCAGGCAATCAATAGCACAAGTCCGACGCTGCCGAGCAGGACGTAGAGTGACGAGCGCGTATCGCGAACCATCAACTCCTGCAACAGAATCACGGCGAAGCCATTGTTCGGCCCTAGTGCGCGGGGATACATCGTTCGGTATTGGTCGGCGGCGAGTTTCAACTGCGCATTGGCCATCGGCACAGTCATGCCCGGCTTCAACCGCGCAATCACGCCGAAGTAGTGCGCCTGGTCCTGCGAAGCCATTTCAAACTGAAACGGCAGCCAAAGATCGGTCGGATTATCCGTGACAAATTCGCGCCCGATCACCCCCACAACCTGATAAGGCTGCTGATTGAGCTGAATAGTGTTGCCGACGATGCCCCGATCTCCGCCAAATCGCCGCTTCCACAAGCCGTAACTGAGCACAACCACATTCCCTCCGTGTGGGCTGTCTTCGGCAGCGGTAAAAGTCCGTCCTGCAATCACCGGCGCACCCAGGACCGAAAAATAATTGGCGCTTACATGCACACCTTGGACCTGTTCCGGCTGATCGCTGCCCGTCAGGTTCAATCCGGCGCCTCCGCTGTCGTACGCGGCAGTCTGCCGAAAGATGCTCGTCTGCTGCCGCCAGATATTGAACTTGGGCACGTTCGCGCCGGGGAACGACCCTTGATCGCCGGTGTTCATCAGATGCACGAGCGATTGCGGATCAGGATAGGTGAGCGGCTTGAGCAGAACCGTATTAATGACAGAGAAGACGGCGGTATTCGCGCCGATCCCGACCGCAATCACAAGAATCGCGAGGACCGTGAATCCCGGAGTCTTCAGCAGCGATCGCATCGCAAAGCGAATGTCGCGCCAGGTAGATTCAAATGACACTAACGACGAACCAACCGCCACGCCTTGTTCCTTATCGGGCCCGTGCTGCGTCATGCTGCCCCCTTGTGATTCGGAGAAGTCTGCGCCCTCAGAATGACGCAATCGCATCCGGAAAGCTAGCCCGACAGCACAGCCACAACCCAGACGCGTCCAGTGCTGCAGCGTCCGCCGTGGGACGCAAGTGTGTCTGCGAGTAGCTGCAGGCTGTCTCTGACACTGATGGTACCAACGATCCCTACGTCCTCAATAGCTCATGGTGGACCTTTTGCAGGCAACCGCGTGAACACCGGGACGCCAACTTCCAAGCGACTCCTAATTTTGGTCACGATAGAGTCACGATAAAAGCAGGGTCAACCGTGGACCTGCTCCGTATCGTCCGCAAGACTTCCATCTTCAGGTTGAGACGGGGAGGTGCTCCAGACGGGTACGACGGCGGGCTTATCCGGTCCCCGTGGCTTCAGGCATTCATTTCTTGATAACCTCAAAATGCTGGGGAGCGTAGCCGTTGCCTGCGATTATTAATGTCCAAAATATCTCGAAAGCATTTGGTGCGAAGCCACTTTTCGAGGATGTCTCTTTTACAGTTTCGGAGGCTGACCGAATTGGGCTGATCGGCCCTAACGGTTCCGGAAAATCCACTCTGCTGCGAATTCTAGCCGGGACGGAACAGCCAGACACCGGCAACGTGGCAGTACGAAAGCGTCTCCAACTCAGCTACGTCGAACAGGATTCGAGGTTTGTCGCTGGAGCGAGCATCCGGGCTGTCGTCGAGAGAGCGATCGAACGCTCGCTGACGACCGACGCCGAAAGCGGCCCTCACTTTGCAGAGACCCTGGGCCGAGCGGGTTTTGAGGATCTCGAACTGGAGGCTGCCACATTATCAGGAGGCTGGCAAAAGAGATTGGCGATCGTTGAGGCGGTAGTTCAGACCCCTGATGTCTTATTGCTCGACGAGCCCACAAATCATCTTGACCTCGCCGGAATCGCATGGCTCGAAGATCTGCTGTGCAAGGCACCGTTTGCCTGCGTGATCGTAAGCCACGACCGGTACTTTCTTGAAAATGTTGCCACCGAAATGGCAGAGCTTAGCCGGGTGTATCCCCAGGGTCTGCTGCGCGCGCGCGGAAGCTACCCGGACTTCTTGCAGAAAAAAGAAGAATTTCTTCACGCTCAATCGAAGCGCCAGGAGGCTTTGGAAAACCTAGTTCACTCCGAAATTGAGTGGCTTCGGCGTGGGGCAAAAGCCCGTACACGAAAATCCAAAGCTCGCATCGATAAGGCCGGCGAGCTGATGAGCGAACTTGCCGACCTGAATGCCAGAACCCGCAACGCCACCGCGCAAATTGATTTCTCAGCAACCGATCGAAAGACCAAGCGGTTGATCGAGCTGCGGGATGTCGCCTGCGAAACCGGGAATCGGACACTGTTCGAAAGACTAAACTTCATCGTCTCCGCCGGGATGAGGGTCGGCGTTGTAGGACCCAATGGCAGTGGCAAGACAACCCTATTGCGTATGCTGCTTGGCGAAATGGCCCCCAAGGGCGGCGAAATTCGACGCGCCGATTGGTTGCGCACCATATATTTTGACCAGAGTCGCCAACTCGATCTGAGCTTGACCCTGCGCCGCGCACTCGCTCCCGAAGGAGACTCAGTCGTCTATCAGGATCGCGCTATTCACGTTGCATCCTGGGCCGCCAAATTCCTGTTCAACGGCGAACAACTGGACCAACCTCTGGAGCGGCTTTCCGGAGGAGAACGCGCTCGTGTACTGATTGCTCAACTCATGCTGCAAGCCGCCGACATACTTCTGCTGGATGAACCCACCAATGACCTCGACATCCCCACCCTAGAAATCCTCGAACAGGGCCTGCTCGAATTCCGTGGTTCTCTCGTCTTGGTCACGCATGATCGCTATCTCTTGGATCGAGTATCTACTGTCGTGCTTGGCCTCGATGGTCAAGGAGCTGCGGAAAGCTTTGCGGACTATGGTCAATGGGAAATTTGGCAGACAGAACGCAGGCGCCCCCGGAACGAAACCACGACATCATCGCCGCCTATTCCAGGCTCCTCTGCTCCAGTAGTTCAAACACAAACGAAGCTTTCCTACCTCGAAGCACGCGAATATGCCGGCATTGAGCAGCGCATTACCGACGCGGAGCAGAGACTACAAAACAAACGGACCGCCCTAGAGGATCCCGCAATTGCCAGCGACGGACCCAAGCTCGTCGCCGCTCAAGCTGAAATGGAATCGGCACAAAATGATCTGGACAAGCTCTTTGCACGCTGGGCGGAGCTGCAGGAGAAAGCTGAGAGTTTGTCGCGTCGATGACCGAGATGACGATCTGCGGTGGTTCCGAGCGGATCAGTTGGTGGGGCAGGAACCTGAGCTAAAGGGCGAAGGTATCAGGAACCAGCAACATGCCGAACCTCCCCAAAAACAGTGCCTGCCAAAACGAATGCTCTCCCACCCACCTCGGCTAGGCGACACGAATAAACTTTAGAGGGAACATTCATGACGATGAAACTACTAGTTGTTATCGGCTTTCTAACCGTTGTCGGTTGCAATGTTCCGGCACTCGCGCAGGTCGACTCAGTGTTGCGGCACGATCCCAGCAACTCCTTGAAAGCTGCGAATCCGCAAATGAGCCGATTGGCGGCCTGTTTGGCAGGGGATTGGGATAGCGTGGAAACCATGGAGCGAAGCAGTTTCTTCCCGCAAGGGGGTTCGCGCAAAGGCAAAATCCATGCCAGACTTGCCTCTGGCGGATATACCCTACTTTACAAGGTTCACTCAAACGGCAGCGCCGGAGAATTGGACGGTTTTCACGTCATCTGGTGGGATCCCAAGGCGAGAGTGTACCGTTTTTTTGCGTGTTTCAACGACGCCGGCGAACCGTGCATGGACCGCGGCACTGCGCAGTGGGAAGGTGAATCGTTCGTGAACAACTATTACTTTGAGGCCGGCGGGAAGCATATTCGGGGACGAGACACATTCACGTTCACCCCTACCACTCACACCTTGGTTGCCGAAATAGAGTCGGAGAGGAATGGAAAGTTGACGACATTGATTACGACGCGAGCCAAGCGGCAGTAACAGACCTCGCACGAGCCGATACCGTTTGCATGTTTTCATTGGCTTTTGCATTTGCGCGAGATCGGGGGATTTATTGGCCCTTGCGTGATCCCGTGGAAGACGCAGCTCATTCAATGCGCAAGGCCCCTACGGGGTCGATCGACGCCGCACGCCGTGCGGGAATAACGCCAGAAATGGCAGCCGCAAGCACCAGCACTCCAATGGCGATAGTCAGGACGGGCACGTTCACGCTGGTGACCTCATAAAGCTGCGACTTGACGTATCGTACGCAGAAGATTGCCACCGGGATGCCGATCGCGAGGCCGGCGACAGTCTGCAGCATGGCTCCGCGCATGACCGTTCCGATTACGCGGCTGCGCCCCGCTCCCAACGCCATGCGGACGCCGATCTCCGGCGTGCGACGGACCACGGTATAGGCTGTCACCCCATAAAGGCCTATCGCGGCCAGGAGAAGCGCCAGCAGCCCGAACAGCGAGGTGAGGCGCGCGATCAGCCGCTCATCGATGAACCGATCGTTAATCTGTTGCTGGAACGTCTGGAACTTCACGATGGTCAGGTTGGGGTTGATACTCGCCAGGGTGCCTGCGACGATCTTTTCAAAGCCGGGAATCGGGCGACTGGCCTGGATAACTAGCGCTCCGGCGTACATGGATTGGTCTTTTTCCATTGGGCTGTTGGGGTCGTTGGCGATGCCGGCGCGCTGTGTAAGCGGCAGAAAGTACATGGCATGGTTTTTCCAATAAATGCTCGTGTAGGTGGTGTCCTCCACTACGCCAACGATTTCATGTGCTCCATCCATACCGGCCGGACCGGGCCCGGAAAAACCAAAGTGATGTCCGATGGGGTTGCTCTTTCCGAAGAACTGCTTGACGAATTCCTGATTGACGACGGCGACGGGCGGCGCATTCAGCGTGTCTTGCAACTTGAAGCCACGCCCCATGACGACGCGGGTGCCCACGGAATCGAAGTACTCCGGCGTGCCTTTCACCCAAGATGCACCTTTGTTCAGGTCCGGCTCGCCCTGAACCTTCACGCCAGATCCCCAGTTGTTCGCCTCCATTGGCGTGTAGGTGGCGAGGCCGACTTTGAGAACTCCGGGAATGGCATGGAACCGGTCTACGATGGTCAGATAGAGCGGCTCAACCTCGGTGTTCTTATAGCCGGCCGCTTGCGGATTGATGTGGGCGATGTAGCGGTTCGTTGCATCCAGTTTCATGTCCACGTTCTCGGCCTTGTTGAGACTCTGCGCGAAGAGGCCCGCTGCAACGAGGAGCACGAGGGAGAGCGCGGCCTGCAGCACAACGAGTCCGCGTTGCAAGAAAGATGCTCCAGGGGCGATCGTACGCGCGTTGGAGCGCAGGGATTCAGCGGGCTGCGTGCGTGCAGCCATCAGCGCAGGTGCAAGGCCAAAGAGGATGCCCGTAACGAGCGAAAGGGCAAAGGAAAAGGCGATAACGAGCAGTGAAGGCGAAGCAGTGACCGGCATGTTTTCCTGATTAGGAAAGGCGAGCGCCAGCAGCGCGTGCGCTCCGAGATAGGAGACGGCGAGGCCGAGCAGGCCGCCCATACCCGACAGAAGAATGCTTTCGGTAAGAAGTTGGCGCACAACACGGCTGCGCTGCGCGCCAAGCGCGGTACGAATGCAAAGCTCTGCGCGGCGGCTCGTGCCCCGCACGAGCAACAGGTTGGCGATATTGGCGCAGGCGACGAGCAGAACTAGTGCGGCGATCCATTGCAGCAGCTTTAGGTGGTCCTTGTAATCGGCCTGCATGTTCTGAATACCGCCGCCGCCGGGAGTGAGCACTACGTGTGTGCGGGGAAGAACTTGCTTGGCTCGCTGATCGGTAAATGTCTTGAGCGGCGCATATAGCTGCTTGAGCAAGGTGCTGGCCTTAACTTGAAGGACCGAAACAGAGGTTCCCGGCTTAACGCGGCCGATGATGTAGGCCCACTGAGTGTCAGGGTCGGTAAAGTACGGAGCACCGATGACTTCATCCATCGAGTTCATGGGAAGGAAGTACTTAGGCGGATTGGTATCGATGCGGTCCCCATAAAATCCCTTGGGCGCAACACCAATGATTGTGACCGGCTTGGTATTAACGTAAAACGCGCTTCCCACTACGCTCGGGTCACCCGCATAATCCTGCTTCCATGTGTCATATCCCATGACGGCAGTTATGGGTGCGCCTTTCTGATCGTCGGCATCGACAAAGAGTCGGCCTGCCGCCGGCGAAAGACCAAAGACGCGGAAGTAGTTGCCGGAGACGAAGGTTCCGGTGACGGATTTCGCGACGGATAGGCCTCCGGCACGGCGGACGGTGATGGGCCGCCAGGCGTAGCCGGATTCCATCGCAGCCAGCTCCTCGAACTCCGGCAGGCTCTTCTTGAACATGTAATAGGTGTCTGTGGCAAAGAGCGAGTAGTCTCCGTCGTCGTGCCAGCCACCGTTGACGCAGCAGTCGTCCTTGTCGCCGATGCGGATGAGGGTTTTGGGATCGGTTACCGGCAGGTTATGGAGCAGAATGGCATTGACCAGCGTAAAAATGGCCGAGTTGGCCCCGATGCCGAGAGCAAGCGTAAGCAGCACGGTAACTGTGAAGCCTCGCGTCTTGCGTAATTGGCGAAATGCATAACTCAGATCCTGCAGCAGAACTCTCATTCGCAACCTCCATACGCGTGGGCTTCCACAGACAGGCATAATCACTCTGGCCGGTCTGGGCTTGTGTCGCCACCGCTAGCCGGATAGGGACTACGACTCGTACCAGTCGTCGGAAGAAATTAGCTCTATCCATGTGTGGGTTTGCTCGCTCGATTGCATCTGATCTTTGGACGGCATCGACGACTGGAGGTGAGCAATGGTGATTCCTCGTAGTTGTGTGTCACGGGCAAACCAGAAGTTGGCCGACTCCGGTCCGCGGTCGCAAGCCCGGTTCGACCGTCTGGGATTAGCGATGGGTGCATCCGGGCCAACAACACGGGCGTCGTTTCCCATCCTTAAGGCTTGAACAGCCCCACACGATTCGGCGGCTTCTGGTTTCGGCTTTTCTAGCTGATTCAACCCAACAGATCCACTCGTTGCGGGCCAGTGGCGTAATGTCCTCCCAAGCCGCCAACGCTTGCGGGTCGGATGAAAGTGCCTTTTTTAGATCTGCAGGAACCTCGTGTACCGCACCGCTAGAAATCTTTCTTGCTGGCATAGATAAGCTTTCCTTTCAAGCGCGCCCGGAGCAGGTCCTAAACGACCTTGGGATCATTACTGCTTAAACAAGGCGGTATAAGCTGTGTCGAAGAGCGTGCCGGCCCTGCAACGGACGTCGTGGATGCGGCGTCGGCAGACGGGCGAGCGGATTTACCGACTTGCCCCCTCGATCACCGTCCGATAAGTCTCAGGCCGACGCTCCTGAATCACAAGACTCTTGAGCTCACCATCGGCTGGACCGACAGAAAGCCACCATAGACGTGATTGACTTGTTAGGTCGAGCTCTGCCGAAGCCAACCCATTTGTGGTTTCCGCGATTACTTCTCCATCGGGATTCACGATACGACTTGCAGCTCCGTCGCCAACGGAAGCAACTAGATACAGCCCGTTGTCCAGAGCTCGGGCCCGGGTGATGGTATCCCAGTGCCTCGCACCTGGATCTCCTGCTATCGGCAGGAACACGATCTCGGCTCCCTCAAGACGCATGATGCGGAACGATTCCGGGAAAACGAGGTCCCAACAAATCAGAATGCCAATACGCCCGAAATCCGTTTCGAAAACCGGGTATTCATTCCCCGGAGTTTCGCCATCCTCAACTTCGGCAAGAGGGAGATGCGTCTTTCTGTATTTTCCAGCGATTCGGCCTTCACGATCGATCAGAACAGCCGTATCATAGGTTTTGCCGTCGTCTAGTTCCAGCATGCCCGCAATAATGTAAGAGCTGTATTCTCGCGCCTTGCGCGCTAAGACATCGGTCGCAGGACCTGGAATCGGCTCGGAACGATCATGGGCGGTCCCCTTCACTCCACGTTCGGGAAAAAACTCCGTCAGCAGGATGGCATCGGGTTTCTCGTGGCCGGCTTGGTCCAAAACGGCTGACATGGAACGGAGGTTGCCTTGAAGCGTGGCATTCCAGTTGACTGGAATTCTTGTCGTGACCACCTTCACTTTTCGTTGTGCCGGCTCATTCGTTTCTGTCAAGATGGGATTCCTGAAGCTTACTGAGCCGTCAGCTGTCCACCGCAGCCAAAGTTCGACGGTCACGTTCGTGGCTTTTTTGGGAACACGCAAGATCCGAGCAGCTCGGTGCCAGCTATTTTCCGCTGCAGAAATCTCGTCTACGTAGTCTCGTTGAACGGCTTGTCCATCTGGCGCGTTCCACGACAACATAACTCCTACGCTTCCCCGCTCGTTGGGAATGCGCGTGGCCTTGTACAACACCTCGAAGCGATAGCAGTGACCAGCACTGACCGGAATACCCTTATTCATCCATTTTCCGAATGAGGTGAAATCCACAGCCGCCAATCGCAGTGCGGCGCCTTCCTGGCCGCTTGCGACATTCGCACGCGGTTCCAAGTCCGGACGCGGCGACCAGAACTGCCAGGATATGGGCTGACCATTGGAGTCAACGCGAAACTCAGGATTGGGAATAAGATTCGCGCTTGCCCGCCCGAGAGCGGTCAAACTGCAGAGGCAACCGACCCACAGAAATCGATGAACATTCATTTTCGGAACCTCCCGGTGAATGACAGGCTCATCATCGCAACTACGCATTCCATTTCTACACGGCACACCTGTCGGATCGCGACCCTGGTGGGCTGCGAAAACCTACCGGGATCACTGAGAACCCCCATCTCGCACAGGAATGGTAACAGCTAAGGATTGAGGAAACTGAGGTTAACACCATACTCGCGTAAGACTACGCTTTTGATGACATCTTTTGAAACCTTCACGAATGCCAGCCAACTGCAGTTCTGGTGGTTGTTGTAATCAGGTTATCGAAAGCTTGCGCTTCTACCTCGTCCACCGTGTGCAATATGATAATGGCGGCAGCAATTTTTGCATGGTTTGCTTTCGCCGAATATTAGTTCGCAATTTTGTTCCGACGGTGTAACAAGAGAATGGCGAAGCGGAACTCGGGGCGGAGGAACTTTGGCAAAGGGCCCCCAATTTGCATTTTTCGCTCGACTAAACTCTTGCTCGGGACGTGGCGGAACTGTCAAATCCAACAGGCTCGGGAACGACCTTGCTGCGGATAACTTTGGTTTGGTGCGACAAGAACCCCGCTGCCCTGAATCAGCGGTGTCCTTAAGATCAGTCTGTCCGGAAATCCCAATTTTAGATTTGGCGGTATACATTAAGGAGGAAAAATGGCGACTTTGAACGCAATCAAAAACAATGAACCAACCATGAACGCGAGCGCCCCAAGAGTCGACATGAAGCTTGAGGTGGTCATCGTCCCGGTTTCGGATGTCGACCGTGCCAAAGATTTCTATGCCAGACTCGGATGGCGGCTCGACGCCGACTTCACCGCCGGCAACGACTGGCGTGGGGTCCAGTTCACGCCGCCCAGCTCCAGCTGCTCGGTAATCTTCGGCAAGAACGTCACTACGGCAACCCCTGGCTCTGCCCAGGGCTTGTATCTAGCCGTCTCCAACATCGAGACCGCCAGGAAAGAGCTGCTCCGTCGGGGCATCGAGGTCAGCCCAGTGTTCCACGGCAGCAACGTGCACACTGGGTCCGATGAGCCCTACTTGTTTGGACGTCTGCGGGCCAGCGGTCCAGACCCTGCCCATACCAGTTACTTCTCGTTTGCTTCCTTCCATGATCCGGACGGCAACGGCTGGCTGTTGCAGGAAATCACAGCGCGGCTGCCAGGACGAGGAGTCAGTAACTTTGACGTTGCGACGATGACTGAGCTTTTGCGCGAGACAGAGGAACATCATGGCAAGTACGAACCGACGGCCCCCAAGCACCACTGGTCGGGATGGTACGCCGCCTATATCGTCGCGCGTCAGAATGGCAAGACTCCCGAAGAGGCTGCCCAAGAGGGCAAACTCCAAATCGAGGGAGCACTAGCGGCATGAAGAACTTCGACGCCATCATCATCGGGACGGGCCAGGCAGGCCCGCCCCTGGCGGCGCGATTTTCGAGCGCGGGGAAGACCGTCGCTATCATTGAGCGTCACAAGTTTGGCGGCACCTGTGTGAACACGGGATGCATCCCGACGAAGACGATGGTTGCCAGCGCCTACGCGGCCCATGTCGCCCGCCGCGGTGCGGACTATGGTTTCTGTGTCAACGGTGATGTGCGCGTTGACATGAAACACGTGAAAGCGCGCAAGGATGCAGTCTCTGCCCGATCGAACAAAGGCGTAGAGGAATGGTTGCTAGGGCTGAAAAACTGTACGGTCCTTCACGGTCATGCCCGCTTTCACTCGTCAAACACCGTCGTCGTCAACGATGAGTTCCTTCAGGCCGAGAAAATCTTCATCAACGTCGGTGGACGCGCTGCTGTCCCCGAGATGCCGGGCATTCACGATGTCCCATTTCTTAACAATTCCTCGATGATGGAGGTTGATTTCCTACCCGAGCATCTGGTCATTGTCGGCGGAAGCTACATCGGATTGGAATTCGGCCAGATGTATCGCCGCTTCGGCAGCGAAGTCACAATTGTCGAAATGGCCTCGCGCCTGATCGCACGCGAAGACGAAGATGTGTCGCAGGCCGTGCGCGAAATCCTGGAGGCCGAGGGGATACACATTCGTCTGAATGCGAAATGTATCTCGCTGGCCAGGCGTGATGGCGGTGTCGCTGTCCGGGTGGATTGTGCGGACGGTCCGCCGGATGCATTGGGTACTCACGTTCTGTTGGCAGTGGGACGTGTCCCCAACACGAGCGATCTGGATCTCGGCAAAGCCGGTGTTGCCACCGACCAACGCGGTTACGTCATCGTGGATGATCAACTGCAAACCAATGTGCCCGGCATCTGGGCTTTGGGCGACTGCAACGGACGCGGAGCATTTACGCACACTTCGTACAACGATTACGAGATCGTCGCCGACAATCTCCTAAATGCCAGCCATCGCCGCGTATCAGACCGGATCCAGGCTTACGCTTTGTACATCGATCCCCCGTTAGGCCGCGGCGGCATAAACGAGGTCGAAATACGAAAGTCCGGACGTCGCAGCCTCATCGCGAAATATCCGATGAGCCGGGTGAGCCGCGCCTATGAGAAAGGTGAGACCCAAGGTTTCATGAAAATCTGTGTGGATGCGGAAACCAAACAGATTCTGGGCGCGGCGATTCTTGGGGTCGGAGGCGATGAAATCATTCACGTTTTGCTGGACATGATGTATGCGAAAGCACCGTACACCGTGATCCAGCGTGCAATGCATATTCATCCGACGGTTGCGGAATATCTCCCCACCCTTTTGTCAAAACTGGAACCTTTCGACTAGGAGGCTTTAACCCTGAGATAAGCGGCTGGCCGGTTAACGCTTGGAGACGCCAAGCCCTTTCACATCATTGCATCGGTCCGTACCTGCCTCCGTTTGACCAACGGGTCAGAACAATCCCGTCTCCATCTCGCGACTAAAGCCGGAAGACCTAGTGCAAGATACAATCCCAGATGATGAACAGGTCCGTCACTTCTCTTCTGGTGTTCGCGCTGGGTTCCTTCTCAGGTTTGGCTGCCCAAAATGATGCTGTTTCGTATGTGAATCCGCTAGTTGGCACGCAGCGTAGCGCGATCGGATACGGTGGCACCATGCCTTTCGTGACGGCGCCATTCGGGATGACGGACTGGACCCCACAGACGCGACAGAACAAGATCAGCGTCACCTCATATAACTATGATGACTCGACGATTTCTGGGTTCATAGGCACTCATCAGCCGGCGATCTGGATGGGGGATTACGGCTATGTCACGATCATTCCGCAGGTTGGCAACCTGCGCACCACACCAGAATCTCGGAAGCTTCCTTACAGTCACAAATCAGAAGCAGCACATCCGGACTACTATCGTGTTTTGCTTGATGCCGGGTCGGGGAAAGAAATTCAGGCGGAGATGACCGCTACTGAGCGCTGCTCGATGTTTCGATTCACCTTTCCAAAGAACGGCGAGGCCCGCGTTATCGTCGAAGCCTCGCGCCCTGGGGTTTCTGGGATGGCGGCGGTCAATCCTGAAGCGCGGGAGATCGCGGGATATAACCCGCATCGGATGGATGCCCACCTGGGACCATTCGAATTGCCCAACTTCAAGGGTTACTTCGTCGTTCAATTCGAACAGACGCCGTCGGAGATGAAAACCTACGGCAGCGAGGCTGCGGCTGAGCTGAGCCGCGGAGCATACGCGGAATTCACCCCCGGCCAGACCATCCAATTGCGCGTAGGTACATCATTCATCAGTATCGAACAGGCTCGGGAAAATCTGAAACGAGAACTACCTGATTGGCGTTTCGAAGCTGCGCAGAGAAAACTTCGCGCACAATGGAACCAGAAACTATCGCAACTTCAGATCGGCGGAGCCGCGGATTTGGACAAGACGCTGATTTACACGGCGATGTATCACGCGATGCTCTACCCGCGCATCTTCTCTGAGTATGGTCGCTACTATAGCGCCTTTGATGACACGGTTCACAAAGGAGAGAGTTATTCCGCTTACTCAATCTGGGACACTTTCCGCGCCGAAAACAGCATCCTCACTCTGCTCGCTCCAGAGCGTGTTGGCGGCATGATCACCGCCCTTCTACAGAACTTCAAAGAGGGCGGCTGGATGCCCAAGTGGCCCAATCCGAGCTATACCAACATCATGATTGCAACTCATGCCGATTCTCTTGTTGCCGAAGCGTTCCGAAAGGGATTTCGCGATTTCGACCGGGAATTGGCATGGCAGGCGGTTTACAAAGATGCCATGACGCCGCCGGACGGAGATATATCTCGCCGGTGGATAGACCGTGAAGAGCACACGCCATACGAAGCGCGGGCAGGGCTCACCTATTACAAGCAGCTTGGATATATTCCCACGGACAAGACCGACGAGGCGGCTTCGAGTACTCTTGAGGACAGCTATGACGATTGGTGTGTTGCGCAAATTGCGAAAGCACTGGGACGATTGGACGACTTCCAGTTTTTTTTGAAGCGTTCCCTAAACGACCGAAACCTCTACAATCCTGCTCTAGGACTAATGAATGGCAGAACCTCGGATGGCAAATGGGCTCCGATCGGCAACGCAGAAGATAGCAATGAAAACAGGTCAGTTTCCGGGTGGACGGAAGGTGACGCTTGGGTCTATACCTGGTCACCGTTGCATGATCAGGCAGGATTGATCTCGTTGATGGGCGGCCCTGAGAACTATGACGAAAAGCTGGATCAGCACTTCAAGGGCGGTCACAACGTGCACAGCAACGAACCCAGTCATCACTACGGCTATCTTTACGACTTTGGCGGGCAGCCCTGGAAGACGCAGGCGATGGTGCGCAGAATTGCGGAAAAGGAGTACGACGCGAGCCCGGGCGGCCTGGATGGTGATGACGATTGTGGACAGATGTCGGCTTGGCTTCTGTTTACCGCGATGGGGTTCTATCCCGTGAATCCAGCGAGTGGAGACTACATGATTGGAAGTCCGATGTACCCGCAGATCTCCCTTACCTTGGCGAATGGAAGGACGTTCCGTGTCGAAGCGAGCAATAACTCCGACGAAAATGTCTACATTCAATCTGCGACCTTGAATGGGAAGCCACTTGATATTCCGGTTATCACATGGGAACAGATTCAAGCGGGAGGGACGCTGCACTTCGTCATGGGTCAAGAGCCGTCAAAGTGGGGCAGCGACTGGAAACCTTCCCTTATATCGGTGAACTAATGCATTCGCAACTCCAACTTGCGATGGGACAAGTCCGGGTTGCGACCTGCTCAGCGTATGGAACCGAGCTACTTCGGGCGCGCCTTCCAATTGACTGCCACCCACGGCTGCAAAATCTGGTGCCAGCGGAGAGATTCGAACTCTCAAACACCTGTTTCTAAGACAGGCCGCTATTCCAATTCGCGCACGCTGGCACATGGTGCACAGGGGAGGATTTGAACCTCCGCGTCCCACTCGGGGAAACCGGGTTACAGCCGGTCCGTTTCGGCCGGGCTCACGCACCTGTGCAAAGTTGGCGGAAGGTAGACGAATCGAACGCCCATCGCTCATCACGACGCTCTGGTTTTCAGGACCAGTTGCCGACCATTCAGCAGTACCTTCCGCGATGGCGGAGAGTGCGGGAGTCGAACCCGCTAGCCTCTTGCGAGAACCCTTGTTTAGCAGACAAGTGCCTTACCGTCCGGCCCACTCTCCGTTGAATTGTCAAAGAACGACAGAATTCTGGTAGGCCCGGTGGGATTTGAACCCACAGAAAGGCTGCTCTTGAGGCAGCTGCGTATGCCAGTTCCGCCACGGGCCTGGCTAACTAAATTGAAATTA